>Ga0126313_10001933_pt1 | contig 11271 bp, 11 predicted proteins | sample Plot105A_FD_89954 | JGI IMG/M metagenome (GOLD analysis project Ga0126313, IMG submission 89954) | Serpentine soil microbial communities from UC McLaughlin Reserve, CA, USA - Plot105A | ecosystem: Environmental > Terrestrial > Soil > Grasslands | place: USA: UC McLaughlin Reserve, Lake County... | reverse complement strand
CTTGCCCCAGCGGCGGCAGGCCTTGAGTTGCGCGAAGTACGAGCTGACGGAGGTCGGCGTGTCGCGGTCGATCGTGCGCTCCTGGAGCCGAGCCAGGAACGCTTTGCCCGCACGGTTGCCGTTCGCGCTCCGGGTGAAGAAGAGGAACTGCTTCGGGTCCTGTCTTCGCTGGCTTGTCGACGAAGGAATCCTCGAGCGGGTTCCCTATCAAGAACGGCCGGCGCGGTACGAGTACCACTTGACCCGAAAGGGCCGCGACCTTCACGTCGCGCTCATCGGCCTGCGGCAATGGGGCGACGATTACTGCAACGAAAAGCCGCCGATGCTCGCGCGCACAAAGAGCGACAAGAAGCCCGTGATCGCCGCGCTTGTCCCGAAGCGCAGTGACCATCTGCGCCTTGAAGAGGTCGAGTTCGTGCCCGGACCGGGCGGCGGCTCCAGGTAGCCGCGTCCTCGAACCAGCGAATCGATCGAGGGGCGTTCCTTGGCCCGGCGGCGCGAGAAAACGGCCGACCAAAGCGCTCCTACGATGGAGGCGTGCGCGCGGTTGTCGTCGGAGGCGGGATAGGCGGGCTCGGGGCGGCGATCACTCTCGAGCGCGCCGGCGTCGAGCCGATCGTGATCGAGCGGGCTCCGGAGCTCCGCGAGGCGGGATTCGGGCTCGTCGTCTCCGCGAACGCCGTCACGGCGCTTCGCTCGCTCGGGCTCCACGAGGGCGTCGCGGCTCGCGGGTCGAGAGTGCGGCGGGCGGAGATCCGCAATCCTCGCGGCGACCTGCTGACGCTGATCGACTACGAGGCCCTCGGTTGGGAGACGTACGGGATCTTGCGCACTGACCTGCAGCAGGCGATGCTCGAGGCGGTGCCGGGCGACCACCTGCGCCTTGGGACGACGTGTCTCGGCGCGACCGACGACGGCCAGACGCTCCTCGACGGTGCTAAACCTGTGGTCGCCGACATTGTCGTCGGTGCCGACGGAGTCCGCTCGACGGTGCGGCGGTCGCTGTTCGGGGAGGAGCCGCTGCGCTACGGCGGACATCGCGCATGGCGCGCAGGCACTCGCTTCGACAACGAGCGCACCCGCGACCGCTTCGTCGAGGTCTGGGGCATCGCCGGCGGCTTCGGCTTCGGCCCTGCCGGCAGCGGCCGCGTCTACTGGTATTGCTTCGAGGCAGTGCCCGAGGGCGCCCCCGCGCCGGAACGGCCACGCGACGAGTTCCTCGGCCGCTACGGCGGCTGGTTCGATCCCATTCCGGCGCTGATCGAGTCGACGGAACCAGACGCCATCGAGCCGACGTTCACCTACGACCGGCCGCCTCGACGCACCTGGGGTCGAGGCCGCGTGACGCTGCTCGGCGACGCCGCCCACCCGATGAAGCCGAACATCGGCCAAGGCGCCGCCCAGGCGCTGGAGGATGCCGTCGTGCTTGGCTCGTGTATCGGATCGAACCGCGACCCGGAGGACGCCCTGCGGGAGTACGAGCGGCGGCGGGTCAAGCGGGCAAACGCCGTTGTGCGCGCATCTCGCCGGACCGGCCGTGCTGCGGAAGTCCGCTTTCCACTCGCTGCGCGCCTGCGCGACGTCACCATGAAGGTGCTCCCGGACCGGCTAACTGTCGCGCAGCTACGCGGCATCGCCGAATTCCGTCTGTAGTTCGAACCGATGTTGCTCATCCGAGCAACATGCGGCGGACACAAACGGACACATCAGAAACGACACCCGCTTCTCCCCGCGGGAAACATCAATCGGCGCGGCCACGGGGCGCACCACAAGCGGCTTCGGAGATGTACGCGCGCCGGGTGGCGGCGGGGATCGAGGCGTGCTCGCGGTCTGGCTTACCGATCGGCCCTTCGGACGATTGAGACCTCGATCACGAGGAGGATCGTTCGGGGTGCCGCGGCCCCCGCCCGCCGGTCTTGTAATCGCGCCGAGCCGGGTCTTCAGGTCGCCGGCAGGGAGGCGAGGAGCTTCCGCCCGAGCCCCCGTCGAAGCGGGGCTACCGACAACCCGTCTCGAACGGCGGCCGGAGAGCGGCCCTATGTGTCGTCGACGGCGGACCGCGACAAGCGCGAGGGCGCTAAGACGGGTAAGGGCCGTGTTCTCGGCTGGCTGGCGGCCTCTCGAAGTCGTCGATGAGGCGTTCTTCGCGCTCGGCCATCATTTCCTCGATCACGCCCGCGATGATCCGGGCTTGGGCATCGCCGTGGGCGATCCGGTCGCGCATCGTGGCGAGTATCCGCGCCAGCGCCTCGTACTCGTCGGTGACTTCCATCCCCGAGTCGGCGGTACCCGGTGCGACCGCGTGAAAACGGCCCCGCCGCCGCCTCGTTATCCTCCAAACGGCAAGCCGGCTCCGAGGAGAAAGGATGAACGAGCGGCTTGAAGCTCAGGCGCGAAACGAGGCGCTGATCCGGGAAGTGAACGAGAGAATCGCCGCGATCCAGAGCAACTGGGACGCGGAAGGCCTGCTCGAGTTCTTCTGTGAATGCGGCCGCCGAGGAGGCTGCGACGTGGTCGTCCACGCGACGCTTGAAGAGTACGAACGCGTCCGCGCCCAGGACGACCGCTTCCTCCTTTCCCCCGGCCACGAAACGGGCCGGATCGAACGCGTGGTCGGGGAGACCGAGCGGTATGTGATCGTCGACAAAATCTCGGATGCGGAGCCGATCGTCCACCGCGCTCTGCCTCGCTGACCTCGACCTCACGCCCGCCCAGGAAACCATCACCGTGCGAACGAGCAAAACCTGGGCCGGCCAACGCACCATCCCACTCCTCCCCGCGCTGCACCCGCTCCTGCAGGAATGGCTCGCCCACCAGGCCGACCGCGAACTCGCCGCATCCGGCCTCCCGCTCCTCGCCACCCGCCACGGCACACCCCTCAAGACCACCTTTGCCTGGCGGCTCGTCAAACGGGTCGCCTACCGCGCCGGCATCCGCCCCATCCCCTGCACCTGCCACAGCCAACGACAAACCCGCCACCAAACAGGCTGCCCCCGCACCCGAAACGGACACAACCTCTCGCACGTCACCCCGCACACCCTCCGACGCACCTTACGCCACCCATCTCCTCAACCACGGCCTCCGCCTCGAAGTCGTCTCCAAACTCCTCGGCCACGCCACCACCACCATCACCGAACGCGCCTACGCCCAACTCCTCGACGACACCACCCGCCGCGAACTCCTCCACGCACTCCAACAAGCCGCATAAACACGGCCCACCGACCACCGGGCCACAGCCGCCACGCGCAACGCAACCGGCAGGATTTCGAAAACCGCTGCTCTATCCACTGAGCTACGGGGGCCCGCGGTGATGGTAGCCGCGCCACGACGCTTAGGTGGGGCTTGCTTGCCTCCATCGGCTTCGCAGCCTTCCTTGCCTTCGGTTGGGAGTTCGACACCGTGGGGCTCACGTATGCCCTGATCGCAGGAGTACTTGCATCCGCCGCGGTAATCGCCGGAGTGTGGCTCCGCGGCAGGCTCGGTGGGCGGTAGGGGACGACGTGTGGACCGGGCGCGAGGTGCTTACGCTCGTTCCGGAACTTGGAGCTGTATCTGCTCGCTCTCGCCGTTCTCGGCGGCGGCGGTCTCCTCGTCGACCCAAGGACAGTAAGAAAGGGTTAAGAGTGCTCATAACCCCTTGCGGCTGCCTCGATCGAGCTGGAAGGTCCGTGGTGACGGGAGCCGGAGTTGCTCCTAACCCTAGAGAGCCGCGCGTTTGCATCGCCCGAACACACGCGCGTGCGCTCCGGCTCCCGCCGAAGAGCGACATTAGCGGAGCGTAATTTTCGGAGCAACAGCGGGCGTGGTTCGGCCTGCGGAGCTGGCGATCCTCGGCGGTACCCGCGCGAGCTCCTCCGGGTAGCCGAGATCCTCGGCCCACGCCCGGCCTGTCGGAAGATGAAATCCTTCCCGGGCTCCTGCGAGACGGAGGCGTACGTCCTCCGGATTTCCGACTTGAGCAGATCGACGTCGACGTCCGCTTCGACCGCCATCTAGGGCCTTTCCAGGATCGGCCGGGCGGCAAGCAGCGCGCCGGCGACGAAGATCCCAGTTGCGAGGAAGATAAGGCCGAGATGGCCAACGTGGCGAGGCCGTACGGCCAGTGGGCTGGAAGCGCCACCGCGAGGCCGACGACGGGCGTGACGACCGCGCCGATCCACGCCCACAACTGACCCCGGCGCACGCCGAACCAGACTAGGAAGAGCACAGCCACCGCGGACGCGGCGATGAAGCCGGAGACGGCGATGTGCAGGTGACCGATGTAGTCGTACAGCGAGGGGCTGAACGTCTGGATCTCGGTCTTGCTCTTGTCCACCTGATCGGGGCCGATACCGAGCTCGAGGAAGCTGTCCGTGAAGTTCCGGACGAAGAAGATCACGGCGTACGCGACGAAGAGGATCGCGCCGAGACCCATCAGAGCGGAGCCACCCCGCAGGGCTTGCGAGCGGGTTCCCTCAGAACTGGCGCTTACGGGCAGTGTGCTGGACATGCGCATCTCCTTCCCGGGACGACGTGGAAGCCATAGGAGGCTCACGCCGGCCATTAGATGGAACTTCCCAATAGGACATTCGCCTGCAACGGGCTCACAGCAGCTCCCCGATCAGAGCGGCGGCCCGCGCCGCACCGTCGGTCTCGACTGGCCGATAGGCCACGTTCGCCCCGAACTCGTCGCCGATCGCCGCTGCAATGGTTTCGGGCGAGGCGGCGCCGAAGTCCATCAGCCTGCCGGCCCCGTAGCGCTCGAGCCGGTGGCGGACGTGGAAGTTCTGCTCGAAGTGATGCCGGAGCGGGAAATAGAGGAACGGACGTCGGTTCGCGGTCAGCTCCATGCAGGTCGTGAGGCCGCCCTGGACGACGGCGAGGTCGCAGGCGGCCAGGTGCCGGTACAGGTCGGGCACGTAGCGGCGTACCTCGAGCCCTTCGTGCTGCGGCAGCGACGACGGATCGATCCGGGGCCCGGCCACGACGACCATCCGAAGACCCGGGATGCGCTCCTTCGCGGCAGGGAACGCCTCGACGAGACGCTGCAAAAGCGAGGCCCCCACGCCGGACCCGCCGACTGTGGCAATGCAGACCTGTTCGTCCTCGCCGTAGCCCAGCGCCTCCCGGTCGCCGAGCTTCCGGGGATCGAAGCCGGTGACATAGCCCGCGAAGTCGTAGTTCTCCTCGGTCCACTCGCGGATCAGCGGCAGGTCGGGCCCGAACCGGTCGGGGACGATGTCCTCCGGGTTCCCGACGAAGATGGCCCGGTCCCGCACGCGTGAGAATCGCGCGATGTGCTCGATCATCTCGGCGTTGTAATCGGCGGTAACGAACGCCTCGCGCTCGCCGCCGTCCGCCATGGGCAACCAGCCGACGAAGTCCGTCAGCCAGACGTAAGCGGCCCGCTTCTGCTCCGGGTTCTCGTGCAGGTAGTAGTCGAGTTCCCAGGCCTCGTCGCCGATCCAGAGGTCGTACTGCTCCTCCCGGACGAGATCGTGGAGGACCATGAAGTTGGCGAGCAGGATCTCGTCCATCCGGCGCCACGCCTGGAAGCAGTGGAGGTCGTGCTCATCCGACTCGGACTCGATGTGCCCTGACTCGTTCGCGAGGTGGCCGCTCGCCGGGTGGATGCGCTCGCCACGGCGCCGCCAGGGCCGCGGTCACGGGATGCTGGGCGAGCCAGTCGATCTCCAGGTCGGGATGGAGCTTGCGCAACTCGTCGGCCACCGCCAGGTCGCGCTGTGCGTGTCCCAGCCCGATCGGAGAGGACACGAACAGCGCCCGCTTCCGGCGCGTCTTCCCACGCGCCCACCGGCGGCCCGGGCGTGGAGGAGAGATGAAGTCCCGCAAGAGCAGGTTCACCTTGACCGGGTCGCGAACGTGTGGGAAATGGCCCGCGCCTTCGAGCGTCACAAGCCGGCCGGCCGTCGCCCGGGCCAGCTCCTCGCCCCTTCGCTGCGGGCTGATCGCGTCTTCTTCGCCGTGGATGACGAGTACGGGGCAGCGGACCCGTCCGCTCAGCTCGTGCGCCTGGGCCTCGTCGAGCCCGGGTGCATCCGCCGTGAGCAAGAGCGTTTCCGCGTCGGTCTCGAGGCCCCAGCCGACGGCGTCTTCGATCTGCTTCGTGGAGTGCGGTTCGGTAAGGCACCTGGCGAAGAAGAACTCCACAAAGCTCTCGTAGTCGCGCCGCCAGTAGTCAGCGTTGTATTTCGCCCACCCCTCGTCCGTCTCGAGCGGCACATCGAATGGGTGGACCGAGCGCTCGTCGTGGCCGCGCACAATCGGCAGCGAGGGCGAGATGAACACCGCGCCGAGCGCGCGCTGCGGATGCTCGGCGGCGAGGATCAGCGCCCGTTCCGAGCCCAGAGAAAGCGAGACGAGCACCGCCTGTTCGGTTCGTGTCGCGTCCAGGACCGCGAGCGCATCGGCTGCGAACTCCGCCTCCGCGTAGGCCTCGACCTCTGCAGGGCGGTCGGACTTCCCGTTTCCGCGGGGATCGAAGGTCACCACGCGGTGATGCCGGGCGAAATAAGGGATCTGCAGCTTCCAACAGCGCGAATGAACTATCGACCAGCTCGGCAAGAACAAGATCGTCGGCTCGCCGGAGCCATACACCTCGTAGAACACGTGCACTCCGTCGCGCTCCACATGCCCCTCGAAATCCGGGTAACAGGCGCGCGTCTGCTTGCGCGCAGGCGTCAGCTCGACAGCCATTGCTCGATCCAGCCGAGCAGCTCGCGATGCCCTTCCGTGACGCCGGAGAGTCGCTCGAGGAAGATTCCCTCGTTGAAGGTCATGACCAGCGTGACGAGCGCCTCGAGCGGGACGTCGATCGCAAGCTCCTCCCGGGCGGGCGCGAACGCCTCGAGGAGCACTCCACGCCACTCAGCGTTCACGCGTGCGACGCCGTCGCGGAGCTCCGGGCGGTTCCAAGCTAGCGCCTGCAGCTCGCACCAGACCTTCTGGTACTGGGCATCCTCCTCGAGATAGCGCATGGCCGTGCGCCACTTCTCGAGGAAGGGAGCATCAGACGCATAGAGCGCCCGCTGCCGCTCGATCAGGCGCTCGGTGAATCTGTCGAGCGTCCGCACGAGCAGATTCTCGATCGAGCCGAAGTAATAGTGGACGAGACCGTGGTTAATCCCCGCCTTCTCGGCGAGACGTCGCGTGGTAACGCCGGCATGGCCGACCTCGAGCAGCAGTACTTCGGCGGCATCGAGCAGGGCCTCTTCGGCGGCGGAACGAGCAGGACTGGCTACAAGCGAATTAGTCAATTGCCTAAGACATTAGACTAACCGTCGTACCGGCGTCAAGGTCCCACTCGGGATATGAATCAGGCCTTATGGCGCGGCGGACGGCCGCGGGGCCGTCGGCGACCGGGTCAGGCCCGCCTATACCCACGTACGAGCGCTAGCCAGGCGAGTAACGCTCGTCCCCGCGGGTACGGCTCCGGTGAGCGAACAGGATGGAGGTGACTGATGGCTTCTGCGCGCCAGACACAGGCCGCGAAGGGAAACATCAGGAAGGCACAAAAGGCGGCCAAGCGGAAGCGCACGATCACGCGGCTTCCGAAGAGCACGCGAGCTCGGCAAGCAGGCGGCTCGAGGCCGTCAGCGCGGGGGCGAGGCAGGCCGTGCGCTTGAGGATCGCAATCGCCAACAGCTGTACGAGATCGCCAAGGATAAGGACATCCCGGGGCGCTCGAAGATGGGCAAGTGGGATCTGATCAAGGCGATCCGCAAGACCCACTGATCTCAAGACGGAAGGGGTTTCAGGTGACCGAGAAGAAGCACCTACGCGGCGTCAGCGAGAAGGAGCAGCGCCAGTACGAGCACATCAAGGAGGAGGCCGAGAAGGAAGGCCGGTATCGCGGGCGCGAGAAGGAGGTCGCTGCGCGCACCGTCTCGAAGGAGCACAAGCAGGAGGGACACGACAAAGGTCGCTAGGCATGAAGACGATCGTTGTCGGTTACGACGGATCGGACGCCGCCGAGCGTGCACTTGGGCGCGCGGCTGACATTGCGGAGGCCTTCTCGGCTCGACTGTTCGTCGTCAGCGTGAGCGGGTTGGCAGGCGCTCCGGCGCCGGTTTCTACGTTCGAGCCGGCAGCCGCGCCCGTTCCACCGGTCGCGCCCGCTGGAACGGTGCCCCTGCCCGAACCGGTAACGCCACGGGAGCCGGAGGAGTTCGCGCGGCGGCAGCTCGAGCGAGCTCGCGGATCGCTGGCGAGCCGCAACGTCGAGACCGAATACGTCGTCGAGTTGGGCGATCCGGCCGGGCGGCTGCTGGAGGTCGCCGGACAGCGGGATGCCGACCTGATCGTCGTCGGCAGCCGCGAGCACGGCTTTCTCGAGCGACTGCTCGCCCGCCCTGTCGACGAGGACGTAGCGCGGCGCGCCGAGCGGGACGTTCTGCTCGTGCACTAACCGCAATCGGAACAAAGTCTCCGCCTCGGCCGGGTCGCAGGCATCGAGATCAGCCTCAAACTGGAGCTGGCTGGTCATTTTCGCGCTGACGTCTCGACGCAGGTAAGAGGGATCTTCCCGTCGCAAACCCAAGCCTCGGCGGCGGTGCTCATAACGCGATGGCGTTCACCGGCTGCCTCCTAGCTGAGCGTTGAGAAGCCCACGAGGCCATCGATCTTTCTACACGTAGCGCATCGCCGTTTACGCCGTCACCTCCCGAGGGAGCGTCGGTCGGCTCCTCGATCGTCGGATCGGGAACCTGATCGACGCGAACGTCTTCCTTACCGTGCCAGACGACTGCCTTCATGCGCACCTCCCGGTCGGTGGGCCAGCGCGTACCCTCGATTCGGCGGTTTACGCACCGAACCCGTGCGAAACCCTTGATCCCACCAGAGGCGGCTGTGCGACGCGTCTAGGAGGTGCTCTCGCGCCTTTTGCCCGAGTTCGGCAACGGAGCCGAGGAAGTCCGGGATGCCGAAGACTGCGACGCCGACGGCCGTGAACTACCTCTAGCCGGAGCAGCTCGTGAACGTGCCGCAATCCGTCGTCGGAACCGACCGAAACCGACCCGGGGCCCCCGCCAGGGCTCTCGCGTTACCGGCGCGAGCGCCGTCATCTTGGGACGAGCTTCAGAGGTTTCGGGCGCCTGGAGCTGCCGTAACCAGCAGCCCGAGTTGACGAGGATTCCGGCGGGCGCCGAAGCGGGCTAGCGCCGGTGCGTATGTTGCCCCGAAACGAAGACTGCGATCTCGCCTCCCGCGTCCTGGGCGAGTGGCGGCGCTTCGCCGCGCTCGAGACGAGCTTGAAGCTCAGCGGCCTCGTTGGCGGGTTCCTCGAGGTGGTGAGAAGCTTATCCCCCACTACGCGGAGGCAACACGTTGCGGGACAGCGCCGGAATCATGCTGCCTTCGCTGACGACCATGACACCCCGCGATCACGAGGCTCGCGCAGACTATGCACCCGCCCGGGCGGCACCCAAACCCGACCGTGCAAGCGGGATCGCCGGCAAGTCGGGATCGGACGCGGCGTCCGGATGAAACAGATGCGCGAGCTGACTGACGCCGTCAGCAAGCCGCGGCCCGGGCCGCGAGTAATAGCCGTCGCCGTCGACCGCAACCGCCGCTACCGGCCAGTCGATCCCCGACGCGCGCCAGGCCGCCTCCTCGACGCCGAACCCGCACGGTCCAACCACAACCAGCTCCGGCTCGAGCGAGAACACCCTCTCCCAACTTGTCGCAAACGACGGCTGACCACGCCGGCCGAGCACGTCGACACCGCCCGCCATCTCGACCATCTCCGGAAGCCAGTGGCCCGCACAAAACGGCGGCTCCAACCACTCGGCAAAGAACACCCGCCGCCGCGGACGCCCGCGCACCGCTGCGGCCGCCTCGTCGGCGGCCACCCGCATGCGATCCGCGATCTCGTACCCGCGCGCACCGGCTCCGAGCCTCGCTCCGAGCAGCCGGATCGAGTCCGCGACCTCGCCGCACGTCCTCGGATCGAGCGAGATCACATCAGCACCGACCGGACACGCCGACGCAAGCTCACCGCTGGAGACCGCGCAGACCGCGCACAGGTCCTGCGTCACGATCACGTCCGGTGCAAGCTCAGCAACGAGATCGGCATCGACCGCGTACAGCGAGCGGCCTTCGCGCAGCGCCGCCCGCACCGCCTCGTCGATCTCGACGCTCGACAGCTCCGAGGGATCGATCCGCGCCGCCGTCACCACCGGCAAGCCAACAACCTCGCCCGGCCAGCGACACTCCTCCGACACCCCGACCAGAGAGTCGAGCAGGCCAAGTTCGGCGATGATCTCCGTCGCGCTGGGAAGGAACGAACAGATCCGCACACCACCGACCATACCCCCGAGCCTCTGCCAGTCCTGCGCATACGTCCGTCACGTCCGCGGCCGCCACGGCCAGATCTACCTCCTTTGCCGCAACGACGCCATCGCCGCCAAATACCCGCGTCAGCCGGTCGAGACCTGCTCCGGCTACCAACCGGCACGCGCACCACAGTGAGACCGATCAGAAAGGCGCACGAACGCGGAGTCTGGAGGGTGCGGCTGGCCGTCCGAGGTGGAGCATTTGTGGAGCAGAGCGGGCTCTAAGGGCCGCCGTCGCTCGCAAGTGCAGGACTCCAAAATCGCCTAGACGAGCCAAACCCGTCGCCGCCGGCCCGGATAGTTGCGCGCACAATAACCTGGAAGGAGAGGGTCGACGGTTTGAGTCCGTGAGAGGGTTCACTCGGACGCCCCGCCCTGAGCACGGGGCTCGACGGACTGGGGCGATTAGCGCGAATACAGCCCGGACCCGTCGGCCATCTTGAGCGATGCGTACGCACCGCTCCTCGGCTTCTCGGCTCCTCGGCTCCTCGGGCTTCCCGGCTTCCCGGCTCAGGACGATGTGGCATGAAGCCCCTGAGCGCCTGGACATACCAAGGCGGTCGACCCCGCCCTAGCTACGAACTGATGCGGGGGTTTCATGGAGCTAGCTGGACTCGAACCGCGCCCTCCTCGGTGCGATCCAGGCGGTCGTGTTCGTACGGTGTTCGCACGTGTTGAGGCGGCTTACACGTGGCAGACAGGAAGTCCCTGCAAATCGGAAGAGCCGACGCCCGGACTCGAACCGGGGACCCCTTCATTACGAGAGAAATACGGCACCCTGGCCGGTGCTGGCGTGCTGTGGCGTGAAATGGTCGATTAACAGGGGCTTCTCCGTGCCGCCAGCGTGCCGACCCGCTTTTCTCCACACGCCGGATTTCGGGCGTTTGGGCACTGATTAGGCACCGGCGCCGCCGCTTCGGGGGGGCCTCCAGGTGCCCTT
>Ga0126313_10001932_pt1 | contig 11272 bp, 9 predicted proteins | sample Plot105A_FD_89954 | JGI IMG/M metagenome (GOLD analysis project Ga0126313, IMG submission 89954) | Serpentine soil microbial communities from UC McLaughlin Reserve, CA, USA - Plot105A | ecosystem: Environmental > Terrestrial > Soil > Grasslands | place: USA: UC McLaughlin Reserve, Lake County... | reverse complement strand
TGCCCGGCCCGGTCCGGGACGAGGCCAGCTCCTGGGACATGCGAACTCCACCGGCGGCGGAGCTGGTCGCTGCGGGTGAACGGCTCGCCGACGAGGTCGTGCAGATCTCGGTGCCGCGCCCAGGCTGGTTGACGCCCGGTCCCCGCCTTCGATTGACTCGTCCGGGCTCGGAGAGAGACCTTTTCGGACGAAGAATCGCCCAGTCGGCTGATCTGCTGAGCTCGCTCACAGGGCGATGGGCCACGCGCAGCATGGAGCCGCGAGTTCCCCATCGTTACGCCTCACCGCAAGGAGGCGCGGATGTCCGCCCCTCGATTCCGACCCTGTCAACAGCGCTGCCGGTGCGGTCGCCTGGCAGCGCGCGCCTGCACCGACTGATCCCCCCAAGGGCCCGGTCACCGAACCGGGCGTCGACTCTTCCTTCTCGATTCCGGCCTACCGGCATACGGGCGGGCTTCGGCGCGGTGCGCCCGCGCGGCCAATACCAGCCATCGCGCACAAAGAAGGGCAGATCCAGAGATGACTGCAATCGCGCAAGAGGCCAGCAGCGCTGTTCGTCCGTTCCGCGTGGACATGCCGGAGAAGGCACTCACCGAGATGCGCAGGCGCATATCCGCAACCGTCTGGCCCGAACGAGAAACCGTTCCGGATTCCTCGCAAGGCGTGCCACTCGCGATGATCCAAGAACTCGCGACCTACTGGGAAACCGACTACGACTGGCGCAGGTGCGAAGAGAAGCTGAATGCCCTGCCGCAGTTCGTCACCGAGATCGACGGGTTGGACATCCACTTCATCCACGTCCGCTCGCAGCACGACGATGCGCTGCCGCTCGTCGTGAACCACGGATGGCCCGGCTCGGTGATCGAGCAACTCAAGATCATCGCCCCGCTCACCGATCCCACGGCGCACGGCGGAAGCGCATCTGACGCATTCCACGTGGTGATCCCGTCGATGCCCGGCTACGGATTCTCCGGCAAGCCGACGAGCACCGGCTGGGGCCCCGAGCGGATGGCCCGAGCCTGGGCAGTACTCATGAACCGACTCGGCTACACCCGCTACGTCGCCCAGGGCGGCGACTGGGGGGCATTCGTCGTCGATCAGATGGGGTTGCAGGCGCCTGCGGGATTGCTCGCCATCCACACCAACATGCCGGCCACGGTCCCTGCCGACGTCGACCAGGCCCTCCAGGCCGGCGACCCGCCGCCGTCCGGATTGTCGTCCGAAGAACGGCGCGCGTACGAGCAGCTGGTTCGGACCTTCATGCAGGTCGAGTACGCCAAGTACATGGCGGCGCGGCCACAGACCCTGTACGGCATCGCAGATTCACCCGTCGGCCTGGCTGCCTGGCTGCTCGACCACAACGATGCGGACGGCCAGCCAGCCGCAGCCGTCGTCGCGGCCCTGAGTCGGGCGACGAGCGCTACGGGCGAACTGACGCGTGACGAGATCCTCGACAACATCACGCTCTATTGGCTGACGAACACCGGGGTCTCCACGTCACGGCTGTACTGGGAGTACAGGGGCGGCTTCTTCAACGCCAAAGGGGTCTCGATCCCGGTGGCGGTGAGCGTCTTCCCCGGCGAGCAGTACCAGGCGCCGCGGAGTTGGACGGAGCGGGCCTATCCCAAGCTGATCCATTACAACCAGCTCGACAGAGGCGGCCACTTCGCGGCGTGGGAACAACCGCAGCTGTTCTCAGAAGAAGTTCGCGCGGGATTTCGATCACTGCGCAGGCCCCTGGTCCCCGAACCCCGTCGCTGATCACCGACTGCGCGACTCCCTGGACACCCAGTCCACGGGGCGCCGGACAATTGAAGGGAACATCATGAGTTCTTCCCCGACCCAGCTGCCCACCCCGGAAGGCCCCGGCTCCGTCTCGGGCGCCCCGAACCTCCCGGCCGGATTCACCGACACGTTCACGAGCCGGTACATCGACACCCATGAACTGCGCCAGCACGCGGTCATCGGTGGTCAGGGCCCGCCGCTGCTGCTGGTGCACGGCTGGCCGGAGAACTGGTACACCTGGCGCCTCCTGATGCCTGCGCTGGCCCGGGATTTCGAGGTCGTCGCTGTCGACCAGCGTGGCGTGGGGCTGACCGACAAACCCCAGGACGGGTACGACACCGGCACCCTCGCCGGCGACCTGGCCGCGATGATGGATGAGCTCGGCCACCGGCGATTCGCCGTGGTCGGGCACGACACCGGATTCGCGATCAGCTACGCCCTGGCCGCAGATCACGCGGACCGTGTCGCCCGCGTGGGCCTGCTCGAGCTGCCCGGGTCTCCGGGAACGGCTCCCCCACCGCCGCTGTTCCTCCCCGGGCCGCTCAACGACCGGCTGTGGCACCTCACCTTCAACCGGATCGACGGGCTGAACGAACAACTCGTCGCGGGACGCGAGGACTTGTTCTTCCGGTGGGAGTTCGACGCCGCCGCCAAGAGGCTCGCTGACGACGTGATCGGCTACTACGTCGGCCTGCTGTCGAACCCCGACTCCCTGCGCGGCAGCTTCGGGTGGTACCGCGCGCTCGAGGCGAGCATCGCCCAGAACGAGCAGCGCGCGACCAGGCGGCTGACGATGCCCGTCCTGGGGATCGGCGGAGAGATGAGCTTCGGTGAGAATGTCGGAAACGGGGTGCGGGCCGTCGCGGACGACGTGCAGAGCCTGGTCATCCCCGCCACTGGCCACTTCCTCGCCGAGGAGTCCCCGGACGAGCTGCTGGCTGCGCTGACCGCATTCCTGGCGCCGTACCGCGACGGACGGGCCGCGGTCCCGGAGCCCAGGCAGCCCGGTGCCGACGTGACCACGCCGGTTCGCTAGATCACCGGCTAACTAGGCTAGGCAGCGCACAGCCGGGGCACGCCGCCGTCCGCGGCGGCCTCGGCTGGGCCGGGCGGCAGAAGCCGCCGGTCAGGTCGGGATGGCGGATCGGATGGTCGCCTCCAGCCAGGCGGTCCGGCTGATCCCGAACCGCCGTCGGAACCATCGGGAGAACGCGCTGGAGGCGACGAAGCCCAGCCGGTCGGACACGTCGGAGATGGTGTAGCGGTCGGCGGCGAGGTAGCGCTCGGCGAGGCCGGCCCGGGCGTCGTCGACGATCGCGGCGAAACTCTCCTGCCGTGCGGCGAGCAGGCGGTGCAGCTTGCGCTTGGTGACGCCGAGCGCGCGGGGCGACCCGCGGCGTCGTGCACCGCCGCAGCGGGAGCAGCAGCTCCACGAGCTCCCCGACCCGGTCGACAACGTCCCGGGTGTGCGGCGGCGGCAGCGAGCGCAGGAACCGCCGCGTGTACGTCCGGATCATCGGATCGTCGGCGTCGGCCAGCGCGTTGGCGACTCCATGGGGCGATGCGCTCGTGGCGCAGAAGCTCGGGATCGGGTCAACCGAGACGCTGCGCAAGTGGGTGCGGCGGGCCAGGTCGACGCCGGCGCCCGCCCGCGGGGCTCATCAGTCCGTAGTGCCACAAACCACAATCGTGGCATGATTGTGGCATGACTAGAACACGGCTCAGCACCACCGTCGACGAAGATCTCCTCCAGGCCGCTCGACGTGTGCGATCCGGTGACACCGACGCCGCCATGATCGACGAGGCACTGCGCGCGTTGGTGGCGCGCCACCGTTCAGCCGAAGTCGACGCGAGCTACGCCGCCTACGACGAACACCCGCTCGACGAACCGGATGAGTGGGGTGACTTGGCGTCGTTTCGTGAAAGCGCCGGACGGTCGTGAGTACGCTGCCGGCGCGCGGTGAGGTCTGGTGGTGCGAGATGGCCGAGATAGGGCGCCGCCCGGTCGTCGTCCTCTCCCGCGACGCAGTGATCCCCCGACACCGGCGCGCACTCGTCGCACCATGCACCACCACGGTCCGCGGCCTCGTCAGTGAAGTCGGCCTCGAGCCCGGCGAGGACCCGATACCCCGCCGCTGTGTGGTCAACATGGACTCGGTCGAGAGCGTCTCTCTCGCGGTCCTCGTCGAGCGGCTCGGACGGTTGGCCGACACGCGCATGCGGCAGGTCTGCGAAGCCCTCGCCGTCGCGGTCGACTGCGCGGACTGACGCTGTCTCGGTGGAGGAAGCCACCCGAAACATCGCCGGACAGTGGCCAAGTCGTCGGCCAACGTTCCGCATGACCGGCCCGGCGAGCCGTCCCAGGCGGGGAGGACGACAGGGACTCGCTCCCCTGGGCAGGCGGGGGCAGCAATGGCGCCGCGAGCCGCAGCACTCGACTGGAAGCTGGCCGCGCGACGGCGAAGAGCCGCTCCTCCAGCCGGCTATTGGCGCTGAGGCACGCGAAGGCACGGCATGCGCCTGACTTGGCGCTGACCGGCCACGATGGCGCCTGGAGTCCCAAGCTTTCCAAGCTGACTGTGCGGGTTCGATTCCCGTCACCCGCTCCACCGCGGTGTCGCGGGGAAACTGTTCACAGGCCCTCCGCGACACCCTTTACGTTCGGGCGGTTTGCGGTGCCGCCATGACTCTCATCCTTCCGGCGAATGAGAGCCTCCATCAGACCCGGCGCGGAACACTCTGTTGACGCCGCGCCCTGGCCGCTCAAGGTTGCCATCCCCCGCGCCGACCGCCTCGACAGCATGCTGGTCGAGCCGAGCCTGAACGCGATGCCGGGAGTCGAGAGGCGGTCACGTCGAGGCCGCTGGCGCCCATCACGCTGCAGGGGACAACGGCCACCCGCGCGCTCACAACAACTAATTGCAACGACGTCAATCTGGGCGCCCACGCTCTGTCCCGCTCGAGGATCCCTCCGCGGCGACTTCGGCCGAGGCGTCGGACCTGTCTCTGAAGTGCGCCTAGAGGACAGGTTCCGAACACGCTGTGGTTCTGTTCTGCGCCACTGCGTCCCGCCGGCCCCTCGATACTGCTGTTCATGGAGTCCCCTCCACGTCGGGTGCAGATTCCCGCCCGCGCGGGCCGCGCAGCACAGGACGCAGCGGGCGTCCGCGGCCTGGCGGACCGGCGAAGGCCTGAGCGATGTCGAGCCAGGTGTCGGCCACGGGTCCGACGGCGGTCACATCACACTCGTCCCGGTGCCGTCGTTGTGTTACGAGCAGGCAGAACCCCTCGGCAGAGCCGGTGACCCGGTCGGGCGCGGTCTCCGGGCCCCAGGTCCACCGGCCTCCGTCGGGTGCGGAGAGTTCGACCCGAACGGGTTCGGGCGGCTCGGGCAGACCCCGAACCCGGAAGCTCCATCCGAGGGTCCGCACGCCGAGGTGCGCCACGTGCCGGAGCCGTGAGGTCGACCGACGCTCTCGACCGACCGCGTCCAGCACGTCCTGACCATGTGCCCACGTCTCCATCAGTCGAGCGGTCACCGACGAGGCCGCGCTCATCATCGGCCCGAACCAGGGCAGCTCAGTCCGCGGATCGAGCTGCGCGAACACGGTGAGGTACTCCGCGCGGGCGCGCTCGAACCAGCCGAGCACCTCAGCACCGGGCAGGTCGCGGAAGCCCGCGGCGATTCGGTCGGCCGCGTTCCCACTGTCCGCGGTCAGTTCCGCAGCCATGGCCCGGAAGCCGGCCGGGGCGGTGACCGACAGCGTCGCCGCCTCGTCGAAGTACGCGAGGTGCGTGACCTGGTCCCGAACGGTCCACGCCTCCGCGGGAGTGCTCCAGGTCCACTGGTCCTCGCGAAGAGCCCGCAGCACGGTCACCAAGTCCGCGGTCTCGGCAGCGAGGTCGTCGGTGAGCTGACTGATGTCCGCGCCCATCACACCTCTCCTTCCACAGCTCCACACACCTGGTTGACCGACCGTGCGGCCAGCGCCCGGTAGCCTTGAGGACGGGACCGCTGACCCGCGGCCCGGCGGACGGCGAAAGGACACCGATGGCGAGCGGACCGGGGCGGTACGACGAGATCCTCGAGGCGTTTACCCGCCACATCGCCGAGATCGGCTACGACGGAGTCAACTTCGGGATGGTTGCAGCAGAGCTGGGCGTCTCGAAGGGCACGATCGTCCACCACTTCGGCACCAAGGACCGCATCCTCGCCGCGTTGCACGAGTCCTACATGCGGCGCCGGCTGGCCGAGCTGGAACTGATGCTCGACTGGCTGGACAGCCCCGCCGAGCAGCTGGCGGCCATCCTGCACGCGTTTATGCGCTACCAGGTGGAGGACCGCGACGCGACGGTGGCCTTCCAGCGCGAGATCGTCCGCCTGGCCGACCGGGAGGCGATGGCCGAGGGTGTAACGCTGCGGCAGCGCTACCTCCGGACCGTGCGTGGGGTCATCCGCGCGGGGGTCGGGTCCGGGGACTTCCGCCCGGTCGACGTGGGCGTCGTCGCGTTGCTGATGTTCGGCTCGTCCCAGTGGTCCTGGACGTGGTTCCGACTGGACGGCCCCGAGACCGTCGAGCAGGTGGGCAGTGCCCTGGTCGACCTGGTCCTGGGCAGCCTCCTGGTGGACCGGGCGGATCTGCCCAAGCTGACGGACCCGGAGGGACGCGCGGCTCAGACGGTGCTCGAGGCCATCCGGGAGGCTGCGGCCGGGCGAACGGGTTCGTTGGCCTCCTGACCGTCGATGGTTGCTGCCGGTCAAATGCCCCGACATCCCGCCGTCGACCGCAAGCGTGCTACCGGTGACATAGTTGGATGCGCGGCTGGCCAGGAAGACCACCGCCGCGTCCATCTCCAACTGGGTTCCCAGCCGCTGCAGGGGGCTCCGTGACCCGACGAAGCCGTCCAGCAGCTGTGACGGCACCTCCGCCGTCATCTCCGTGGCGACGTAGCCAGGAGCCAGCGCGTTGACGCGGATTCCCCGACGACCCGCCCACTGGGCCGAAAGGTCCCGGGTCATCCCGATGAGGCCGACCTTGCTCGCCGCGTAGGCGGCCTGCGGCGCCGGCGGGGCGATGAGAGCGAGCGTGCTGGCGATGTTGACGATGCTCGACCCCGACTGCATGAGCCGAGCGGCGGCCTGTGCCATCCAGTAGCCGCCCATCAGGTTGACGTCCAGGACGCGGCGGAAGTCGTCGGGTCGTTCGCGTATGGCGGGGACCGCGGTCCCGAGGCCGGCGTTGTTGATCAGGACGTCGAACCGACCGAACGCCTCGACGGCGGCCTCCGCCAGCGCAGTGCACTGGTCGGGATCCGCCACGTCCGTGGTCACCGAGATGCTCCGCCGTCCCGTAGCGGTCACCTCGGCGGCGACGTCGGCGAGCCGGTCGGCGCGCCGCGCCGCTAGGACGACGTCGGCACCGGCCTCCGCCAGGGCGACGGCGAAGCCCGCTCCGAGTCCCGAGCTGGCGCCCGTCACCACGGCCACTCGACCGTCCAGGCGGAACGCGTCGAGGACGCTCACCAGGCACCCGTCCACTCGGGACTGCGCTTCTCCGCGAACGCCGTGGCGCCCTCATGAGCGTCCCGACTGGCCCGGACGGCGCGGAACTCGGCATCGTTCATCTCCCAGGCCGGCGGGTCCCAATCCGACCCCATCGCCGCGCTGCGGGTCATGATCCGCTTGCTTGCCCGAACCGCGAGCGGCGCGTTGGCCGCGATCTGCTCGGCCAACTCCACGGCCGCGTCGAAGACGCTCCCTGCCGGCACGACCCGGTTCACCAGGCCCCAGCGTTCGGCCGCGCGGGCGTCGATCGGCCGCCCGGTGAGGACCGCCTCCGCGGCAACCTTCGGCGGGATCTGCCGGTGCAGCCGCAGGAGTCCGCCCGCCGCCGCGACCAGACCCCGGGTCACCTCGGGCAGCCCCAGGGTGGCCTCCTCGCTGATCACCGCGAGGTCGCAGGCGAGCAGGATCTCCGTCCCACCCCCCAGGGCGAACCCGTTGACCGCGGCAATGAGCGGCTTGTCGACGAAGTGCCGCACGAGCCCGGCGAACCCCCGTTCGGGGTGGTCGGGGTCGTGCAGGGTGCGACCCGCGGCCAGTTCCTTGAGGTCCGCCCCAGCGCAGAACGCCCGTCCGGCTCCGATGAGGACTCCCACGCGAAGGGCGGGGTCCTCGGCCAGCTCGGCCAACGCTCGGCCGACGGCGATCGACAAGTCCGCGTTGACCGCGTTCATCGCGCTAGGCCGGTTGAGGGTGATCACCGCAACCGGTCCACGGCGCTCGAGAAGGGCGGCTGGTTCGCTCGCCTCGAGCGCAGCAGTAGTCACGACGATTCCTTCCGATCGGCAGGCGATGTGTGGGTCAAGACCGGCGACGTGCAGTGGCCCCCTGTAGGAGCAGACGCTACAGTTGACCGTACGTCCGGTCAATCTAGGGAGCCTCGATGCAGATCGAAGCCGCAGTACTTCGGGACCGCAGCGGCCCGTTCACCCTTGAGAAGCTGGAGGTCGCCGAACCGGGCCCGGGCGAAGTGCTGGTGGAGGTCGCCGGCGTGGGCTTCTGCCACACCGACGTGTTGCCCCGCACGCAGGGGTTCATGGCCCGACCCCCGATCGTCGTCGGCCACGAGGGCGCCGGTGTGGTCACCGCTGTGGGCGCGGGCGTCGACCTCCCGGTTGGGGCGCACGTGGTGATGTCGTTCGACTCGTGCGGTCGGTGCGTCAACTGTGCCGATGGGCACCCCGCATACTGCTCGACCTTCTTTCCCCGCAACCTCACCGGCCGCGCGGCGAAGGGCCCCGGGCCCGTGGTGGACGCCGACGGCGTGCCCATCGCCGCCCGCTGGTTCGGGCAGTCGTCGTTCGCCAGCCACGCCCTCGCCACCGCCCGCAACGTCGTCGTCGTCGACGACGACCTGCCGCTGCACCTACTGGGCCCCTTGGGCTGCGGGATCCAGACCGGTGCGGGATCGATCCTGCTCGCCCTGGGAGTGCGCGCGGGAAGCAGTGTCGCCGTGTACGGGGTCGGCGCGGTCGGCATGGCCGCGGTGATGGCCGCCCGGCTCGCGGGCGCGGCCACCGTCGTCGTCATCGACCTCCATGACTCCCGCCTGGAGCTGGCCCGCGAGCTCGGCGCCACCCACACCATCCGCGGCGATGCCTCAGACGTGCCACGACAGGTGATCGCCGCCACGGGCGACGGAGCGCAGTACGCCCTGGACACGACGGGTGTGCCCGAGGTGATCACCGGTGCGGTCGAGGCACTCCGGGCGACAGGCACGTTGGGGTTGGCGGGGGCCGGCAGCCGCGAGGTGGTCCTGGCGCCGTCTGCGCTGTCCGGCGGGAAGAACCTCATGGGCATCCTCGAGGGGGACGCGGTGCCGCAGGTGTTTCTCCCACGCCTCATCTCCTTGTGGCGCCAAGGCCGCTTCCCCTTCGACCGGCTGCTGCGCACCTATCCCCTGTCGCGGGTCAACGACGCGGAACGCGACGCCGCGAGTGGGGCCACGATCAAGCCGGTGCTGCTGCCGGGAGTCACGCAGTGAGCGCGGCAGCACGCGACCGGGAGGCCCTCTACATCGAGGGCCGATGGCAGCCCTCGGCGTCATCCGCGACCACGGCGGTCATCTCCCCCACCACCGAGGAGGTGTTCGGCGTGGCGCCGGCAGGAGCGCCAGCGGACGTCGACGCGGCCGTCGCCGCCGCCCGCTCCGCGTTGAACAGCTCGCCCTGGTCCACATGGTCCGGCGCTCGACGGGCCGACGCCATGGAGGCCTTCGCCAGCGCGCTGGAGGACCGTGCCGAGCAGACTGCGTCGCTGGTCTCCGGCGAGAACGGCATGCCGATCGCGATCGCCCGTCCCGCTGAAGGAATGGGCCCCGCCGCGACGCTGCGCTACTTCGCCCAACTGGCCCGCGAGACCCCTGCCGAGGAACGCCGGGCCGCCGTCGGTGGCCCCGGTGTCACCGTCGTCCGACGGGAGCCCGTGGGGGTCGTCGCCGCCGTCGTTCCCTGGAACTTCCCGCAGTCGCTAACGATGTTCAAGGTCGCCCCCGCTCTCGCGACGGGATGCACCGTGGTGCTCAAGCCAGCCCCTGAGACCGCCCTCGACGCCTTCCAGCTCGCCGATGCCGCAGAGCAGGCCGGCCTACCCCCGGGAGTTCTCAACATCGTCACCGGAGGTCGGGATGTGGGCGCCTATCTGGTGGCCCATCCGGGTGTGGACAAGGTGGCATTCACCGGGTCCACAGCGGCCGGCCGCGCCATCGCCGAGACCTGTGGGCGACTCCTCCGGCCGGTCACCCTAGAGCTGGGTGGGAAGAGCGCCGCGATCGTCCTCGACGACGCCGACCTGACTCACGTAGCCCGCGGCCTGTCCTGGGCAAGCCTGCTCAACACCGGCCAGACGTGCTATCTGAGCACCCGCATCCTCGCCCCGCGTCGCCGCTACGCCGAGGTCGTCGAGACGGTCGCCGATCTGGCCGCGTCGTTGCCGGTCGGTGATCCCGCCGACCCCGCGACCCGGGTCGGCCCCCTTGTCTCGGCAGCCCAGCGGCAGCGAGTCGAGGACTACATCACCGCCGGCCGCGCCGAAGGTGGGCGGGTCGCCACTGGCGGCGGGCGCCCCGCCGGCATCGACCGGGGCTGGTACGTCGAGCCGACCGTCTTCGCCGACCTGGAGCCGGCGGCCACCCTGGCGCGCGAGGAGGTCTTCGGGCCGGTCCTCGCGGTCCTGCCGTACGACACGGTCGACGAGGCCGTGGCCATCGCCAACGACTCCGAGTACGGGCTCGCGGGCACGGTGTGGACCAGCGACGAGGAGCGCGGCCTCGATCTCGCTCGGCGCATGCAGACCGGAGCGGTCGGCGTCAACTTCTTCAACCTCGACCTCGGCTCCCCCTTCGGCGGGGTCAAGGCGAGCGGCTTGGGCCGGGAGCTCGGTCCCGAGGGTCTGGCCGCTTACGTCTCCTACAAGTCCATCTACACCCGCGGCTGAGCCGCGGCGGCGGAGGAACGACATGCACATCAACGGGGCCACGGCCCTCGTCACCGGCGGCGCGAGCGGTCTTGGCCTGGCCACGGCCACGCACCTGGCCGACGCGGGAGCGCACGTCGTCCTGCTGGACCTGCCCAGCAGCAACGGGAGCCAGGTTGCCGCGTCATTCGGCGGCAACGCGTCCTTCGCCCCGGCGGACGTCACCGACGAGGACGGCGTCCGCGCCGCCTTCGACGTCGCCGAGGAACGCGGCCCCGTCCGGGTCGTCGTTAACTGTGCGGGCATCGGCACCCCGGCCCGGGTCCTTACCAGAGACGGCACAGCCGCACCGCTCGAGGCCTACCGGCGGATCGTCGAGGTCAACCTGGTGGGCAGCTTCAACGTCCTGCGTCTCGGCGCCGAGCGCATGGTCAAGAACGATCCCGTCGGCGAGGAGCGCGGGGTCATCGTCAACACCGCGAGCGTCGCGGCGTTCGACGGCCAGGTCGG
>Ga0126313_10001931_pt1 | contig 11272 bp, 8 predicted proteins | sample Plot105A_FD_89954 | JGI IMG/M metagenome (GOLD analysis project Ga0126313, IMG submission 89954) | Serpentine soil microbial communities from UC McLaughlin Reserve, CA, USA - Plot105A | ecosystem: Environmental > Terrestrial > Soil > Grasslands | place: USA: UC McLaughlin Reserve, Lake County... | reverse complement strand
TGGTTTTGACGTCTGCGCCGGTTAGCCATGACTCGACGGCGGCGCGAACCTCTGGCTCACGCCGAAGCCGCGCGGCGAAGGCGATGTCCGTCAGCTCGACGCCGAAGGTCTCGCGGAGGCGCCGAAGCGCGCGCAGCTGATTCAGCTCGCGGAGGCCGTAGAGCCGGTAGCCGGACGGGCGGCGAGGGGGGACGACGAGCCGCACGTCCTCGAGGTAGCGAAGCATCCGCGCCGACCACCCGGTGGCCGCTCCCGCGGCGCTGACAGTGAATCCCTCCACGGCCACAACCTTACCACAACCGCGTCAAGGTTCTGCGGTGCCCTCGCGGCCGTATGAATCGTCGAGCCGCACGACGTCGTCGAGGTGCGGCGTCGAGACCTCGAGGACGAGGGTGTCCTCCAGCGCGCGAATCCGGTGCACGGTTCCCGGCTTGATGCGGAACGCGGCACCCGGCGTCACCACCTCACTCGAGGTCGCGTTCTCGCCCGCGGCCGCGAACTCGAGCTCCGCACGACCTTCGAGCACGTACCACGACTCGTCCTTCTGCCTGTGGAACTGCAGCGAGAGCTTGTGCCCCGCCTTGACGTACAGGAGCTTGCCGGCGTACGCGTCAGCCACCGCCCAGATCAGCTCGTGGCCCCACGGCTTCTCGACGCGCTGGGGCTCGAACGCGAACTGCTCGACGCCGCTCAAATTCGGCGAGGAGAGGCGCTCGTCTGCCACCGGAGGATCATTCCACTACGCGACGGCGAGTAGACCGGGGTGCGACTGAACGTACTCCTGGGCCCGCCGGAGATCCTTCGGCGTGTTCACCGTCAGCCAGAGCCCCTCGTGCCGGAAAGCGCGCAGCCGTCCCTCCGCGGCGAGCTCTGGGAACGTCGACGCTTCGTGGTCACCCCGTTCGGGCAGACGCGCGATCGCTTCCTCGTCGAGCACATAGAGACCGGTGTTGACCCAGTAAGGCAGGCGCGGCCCCTCGCGGAACCCGCGAACGACGTCGTCGTCGTCGACGTCGACCACTCCGAGCTGGCTCTGGAGGGGTGCGACGGTGATCGTGGCGGCGCCTCCACCCCGCTCGTGAGCCGCATGGAGATCGCGGAGATCGACTTCGAAGAGCTCGTCGCCGTTGAGCGCATAGATCGATCCCTCACCGCGGCGGGCGCCCGCCGCCAGCCGCAGGCCGCCTCCGCGTCCGAGCGGCGTCGGTTCGCCGGCCGTCACGAGCTCGACCCCAAGCCCGTTCAGCTCGCGCTCGAAGGCTTCCTCCTGTCCGGCCGCGCAGCTGAGGATCACACGCTCGACGCCGGCCTGGACGAGCAGCGCGATCTGGTAGGCCGCCAGCGGATGCCCTGCAATCGAGACGAGCGCCTTCGGCTTCCCGTCGGCGGCATCACCGAGCCGCTCGGCTTTCCCGCCGGCAAGGATGATCGCCTCCTTCGGCAACGGCACTACGCCGGCTCGTGCTCGGGCTCCGCCGTCTCCGGCAGCCCGGCGAACGGGGAACTCACCCGCCCAATGCCCTCGTACACAAAGCCGGCCTGCTCGGCCGCAGTCGGATCGAGGACGTTCCGGCCGTCGACGATCAGGGGGTTCCGCATCGTGGCATGGACCTCCGGCGACGCGAGGCCCTGGAGCTCTGCCCATTCGGTGACGATGACCGCCGCGTCGGCGTCGCGAACCGCATCGAGGATCGAGTCGCAGATCACGACGCCTTTCAGGAGCTCGCCTGGCTTGGCTACCGGGTCCCAGCCGCGGACCTCCGCACCCTCCGCGAGCAGACGCGAGGCGAGAACGACACTCGGGGCCTCGCGCATGTCGTCGGTGTTCGGCTTGAAGGCGAGCCCCAACAAGGCGACGCGCTTGCCGCGCAGCCGGCCCAGATGCTTCTGGAGCTTCGAGATCACCCGGCGCTTCTGGAGCTCGTTGACCTCGATGACAGCCGAGAGGAGCTGGAAGTGGTAACCCGAGTTGGAGGCGAGCTGCTTCAGCGCCGACGCATCTTTCGGGAAGCACGAGCCCCCGAAGCCGATTCCGGCGCGAAGGAAGTGCGCGCCGAGCCGGTGGTCGAGGCCGACGCCGCGCGCGACCTCCTCCACGTCGGCGCCCACCAGCTCGCAGACGTTCGCGATCTCGTTGATGAAGCTGATGCGCGTCGCCAGGAAGGCGTTGGCCGCGAGCTTGATCATCTCCGCGGAGGCAACGTCGCAGCGCACGACGGTCGTGTCGAGTCTCTCGTGCAGCGCCTCGACGGCATCGCCGTCTGCGGGGTCGTAGGCGCCGACGACGATGCGGTCGGGGTTCATGAAGTCGCGCACCGCTGATCCCTCGGCGAGGAACTCGGGATTCGACACGTAGCCAACGTGCTCGAGGCCCCGCGCATCCAGCGCCGCGCGCACTTTGTCGCCGGTCCCGACCGGGACGGTGCTCTTCATCACGAGCACCGGCCGCCCGTCCAGCCGAGGCAGATCGTCGAGGACGCTCCAGACGGCCGAGAGGTCGGCATCGCCGGAGTAGTTCGGCGGCGTACCTACGCAGACGAAGAGGAACTCTGCATCCTCCGCAGCGGCGGCGGGGTCGGTCGTGAAGGCGAGGCGCTCCGAGTTCCGCCCGATCAGCTCCGGCAGATCAGGCTCGTGGATGGGAATGCGGCCTGCGTTCAGCGCGTCCACCCTCTCCTGCACGACGTCACGGACGATCACCTCGTGGCCGAGCTCCGCAAAGCACGCGCCGGTGACGAGGCCGACCCAGCCGGCGCCGAAGATCCCGAGCCTGCTCATCTCTTCTTCTTCTTCTTCTCGCCGTCGAGCGGCCGCAAACCTCGCGCGATCGCGAGCATGGTCTCGTTCGAGAGCGAGTCGCGGAGCGTGTTCACGACCCAGTAGGTCGCCCTGTCGCTCCTCAGCACGACCATGTGCAGGTGCGCGCCGTCGTAGTAGAGGTCGAAGTCACGGCCGCCGAGGCGACGTGAGACGTTCTTCGCACCGAGGACGGGCGCGTCTTCCCAGGTCGTCTGCTGGATCCCCCAGTACTCCTGAGCACCGGTGCGGAACGTCAGGCGTACCGCGTTGTCGTCCTTGGTGATCGGGTAGATCCGCAGCGGCTTCTCGAAGTCGATCGACGAGCTCCGCTCGATCAGGCTCGGAACCATCAGCGGGAAGCGCGCGCGCCGGCGGATGGAGCGGAGCAGACCGAGGGTCGCACTCGGGTTGCGGCTCACGTTCGGCGGCTTGCGCTGCGGCGTCCGGTCGACGGGAGCGGGCGCGAGGTTGTTGTGGAACGTCGAGCCCACGACCACGACCAGCATGGCGGTGTTCGCGAACGGCGCGATCGTCGGGGTCATCGCGCCCTCGACGTCGGCCGACCCGAACAGGTTCGCGACCTGCCGGGCAGCCGCCCTGGAGCCGCGCTGATGCGGGTCGAAGTAGACCTGGGTCCGGAACACCCTGCTCGGCGCGTTTGCGAGCACGCCCTCCGGCGGCCCGAAGGTCCGGTAGCCGCGCCGGCCGAGGAGATAGCTCGCATTCGCCGCCGACCCCGTGATTCCGTTGCCGTTCAGGGCAACGATCCCCGTCCGCGCCGGCGGAGGCGCTTTCGTGTTCTTCAGCTTCGGGCGCTGGCCGAGGGCGGCGTACGTCGCCTTTTCGCCGGAGTCGACGTCTGGCGTCTCGAACTCCTCGACGGCCGACCGGATGTTGGAGGGATCGGTCGTCAGTTGGTTGTAGCCGCTGAGCCCTTCGATCCTGGAATGGAAGATGCGGCCGGGTGGGAGTCGCAACCCGAAGACAGCCCACCCGCGCAGGACGCTTGGCTTGAGGGCGTCACGGCCGCCGACGCCGATCTTCACGTTCTCGCGAACGATCTTCGTCAGCTTCGGGAACGCGCTGAGCTTGAACGAGCTCGAGAGTCGCTCCTTGAGCGCCCGCATGAAGAGCCGCTGACGCTCGATGCGGTAGAGGTCGGAATCCGTGTGGCGGTAGCGCACGAATGAGAGCGCCTGTCGGCCCGTGAGCTTCTGGTAGCCGGGCATGAGATCGATCGGCGGGAACGTGCCTCCGATGGGGTGGGAGTTGTCGTTGAAGTAGCGGCGATCGATGTCCATCCAGACGCCGCCGAGCTTGTCGACCGTTTGGATGAAGCCGCGGTAGTCGATCGTGACCAGGTAGTGGATCGGAAGCCCGGTCAGTTGCTTGACCGTCTCAACCGTTCCCTGAAGGCCGCACAGTGGGTACGCCGCGTTGATGGGCGCGGTGAACGGCGCCCGCCCGGGGCAGCGAATCGTGACGAGAAGGTCGCGAGGGAACGACAGCATCGAGAGCGTCTCCACCTGGGGATCCGCGCGCAGCAACATGACGGTGTCGGCTCGACCGCCCTTCTCGTCGTCCTTGGCCCATCGGCGGATGTCCTGGCCGACGACAAGCGCGATCGCCGGACGGCCGGGCACGGCGGCACCGAGTTTTCGCACCGCCTTCGCAACCTGAGGATCCGAGCGCGAGGCGCGATCCAGGTCGACGACGGTCTGCTCGCCCTCGAGCCAGTAGCCGCCGCCGATGCCCACGAGCAGCGAGGTCGCGGCGAGCACAAGGAAGAAGAGGATGCGGCCGATGATCCCGACGACGCCCCGTCGCCGCGGCGGCTGCCGATAGCGGCTGATCGGAGTCAGCGCTCCCGGCGGCAGGACGGCGCGCCCGTTGCCGTTCGTGTCGGCCGCGCGTCCGACTCCTCGCTTCAGCGTCGTCTTCATCGATGGGTACGTGAGAAGCGCCCTTCCGGGCGCCTGCGGCCAGGATAGCTCAGGCGACGGCCGGAGCTGCCTCCGGTTCGTAGGCCAGGTTCGGACGGAGCCATCGCTCGACCTCCTCGAGCGCGATTCCCTTGCGCGCGGCGTAGTCCTCTGCCTGGTCGCGGCCGACCCGGCCGACGGAGAAGTAGCGCGCCTTCGGATGGGCGAGGTAGATGCCGCTGACGCTGGCGGCGGGCGCCGTCGCGAAGGTCTCCGTGAGCTCCATCCCGACCTCCTCGGCGGCGAGCAGGCGGAAGAGCGTCTGCTTTTCGCTGTGGTCGGGGCAGGCCGGGTAGCCGTACGCCGGACGGATGCCGCGGAAGCGCTCGGCGATCAGCTCCTCGTTCGAGAGCGTCGCCCCGGTTTCGTACCACTGGCGCCTCGCGGTCTCGTGGAGGCACTCGGCAAAGGCCTCCGCGAGCCGGTCCGCGAGCGCCTTGACCATGATCGCCTTGTAGTCGTCGTGCTCGGCCTCGTAGCGCGCCGCCACCTCGTCGGCGCCGTGGATCGAAACGGCGAAGCCGCCGACGTGGTCGCCGGCCGGCGCGACGTAGTCCGCGAGCGAGCGGTTCGGCCGTGAGTCGCCGTAGGCCGACTGCTGCCGGAGCATCGGCAGGCGCGTGCCGTCCTCCAGCACGATGTCGTCGCCCTCGGCGCCCGCCGGCCAGAGGCCGTAGACGCCTCGAGCCTGCAGCGACCTGTCGCGCATGAGCTCGGCGAGGAGCGCCTGGGCGTCGTCGTAGAGCTCTCGCGCAGCGGGCTGCTCGAGGATCGCCGGGAAGCGTCCCTTCAGTTCCCACGCGTGAAAGAAGAACTGCCAGTCGATATACGGAACGAGCGGTTCGAGCTGGGGCTCCACGGTGCGCGTCCCGGTGAACTCGGGCACGGGCAGGTCGTCGAACTCCACCTGCTCCTTGTTCGCACGCGCCTGCTCGATCGGAAGCAGCGGCTTGCGGTCGCGCTCGGCATGTTGGTCGCGAAGCCGGTCCTGCAGCTCCGAGTTCTCCTGCTCCAGCACGGCACGCCGCACGGGGTCGAGCAGGTCTGAGACGACCCCGACCACGCGTGAGGCATCGAGCACGTGGACGGTCGGCCGGCCGTACGCAGGCGCGATCCGCACCGCGGTGTGCTGCTTTGACGTGGTCGCGCCGCCGATCAAAAGCGGCAGCTCGAGGCCGCGGCGCTCCATTTCCTTGGCCACGTTCACCATCTCGTCGAGCGAGGGAGTGATGAGGCCCGAGAGCCCGACGACGTTGCAGCCCTCCTCGACGGCCGTGTCGAGGATCTTGTCGGCCGGGACCATCACGCCGAGGTCGAGGACCTCGTAGTTGTTGCAGCCCAGCACGACGCCGACGATGTTCTTGCCGATGTCGTGGACGTCGCCCTTGACGGTGGCGAGCACGACCTTGCCCTGGGCCTGCCGGGGAGCGCCGGCGGCCTCCTCCTCCATGAACGGCTCGAGGTACGCGACGGCGCGCTTCATTGCCCGCGCGCTCTTCACCACTTGCGGGAGGAACATCTTCCCCGCGCCGAACAGGTCGCCGACGACCTGCATCCCGCTCATCAGCGGCCCCTCGATCACGTCGAGTGGGCGCTCGTAGCTCTGGCGTGCCTCTTCGGCGTCCGCTTCGATGTGATCGACGATCCCGTGGACGAGGGCGTGCTCGATGCGCTTCTCCACTGGGGCGTCGCGCCAGGCGACGTCGAGCTCGCGCCTCGTGCCTTCGCCGCGGTAGCTGTCCGCGAGCGTCACGAGGCGTTCGGTCGCGTCTGGCCGGCGGTTGAAGATCACGTCCTCGACGTGCTCCAGGAGATCCGCGGGGATGTCCTGGTACACCGCAAGCTGGCCGGCGTTGACGATGCCCATGTCGAGTCCTGCCTGGATCGCGTGGTAGAGGAACGCCGCGTGCATCGCCTCGCGAACGACGTCGTTGCCGCGGAACGAGAACGAGAGGTTCGAGATCCCGCCGCTCGTCAGCGAGCCGGGGCAGCGCTCCTTGATCAGCGGGAGGGCGTCGATGAAGTTCTTGGCGAACTCGTTGTGCTCCTCGATCCCCGTCGCCACCGCGAGGACGTTCGAGTCGAAGATGATGTCCTCGGGGGCGAAGCGCGCCTGCTCGGTGAGCAGCCGATAGGCGCGCTCGCAGATCGCGACCTTCCGCTCGACCGTCTCCGCCTGCCCTTCCTCGTCGAAGGCCATGACCACGACGCCGGCGCCGTAGCGCCGGATCGCGCGCGCCTGTTCGAGGAACGGCCCCTCGCCCTCCTTCAGGCTGATCGAGTTGACGACGCCCTTGCCCTGGAGGCACTTCAGCCCAGCTTCCAGGACGAACCAGCGGGAGCTGTCGACCATGATCGGAAGCCGGGCGACCTCAGGCTCCGTCGCGATCACGTTCAGGAAGGTCGTCATCGCCCGCTCCGAGTCGAGCAGGTCGGCGTCCATGTTCACGTCGAGCAGGTTCGCGCCGCCGCGCACCTGTTCCAGCGCGACGTCGACGGCGCCCTGGAAGTCGTCGGCCTCGATCAGCTCGCGGAACCGGGCGGAGCCCGTGACGTTCGTCCGCTCACCGGCCATCACGAAGCCGGTGTCCGGGCCGATCACGAACGGCTCGAGGCCGCTGAACCGCGGCGCCCCTTGTCTCGCCGGGACGCGCCTCGGGGTCAGGTCTTGCACTGCCGCCGCGATCGCCGCGATGTGGTCCGGCGTCGTGCCGCAGCAGCCGCCGACCACGTTGACGAGCCCCTCCCCGGCGAACTCGCCCAGGAAGCGGCTGGTGTCGTCGGGCTGCTCGTCGTGCTCGCCGAACTGGTTCGGCAGACCCGCGTTCGGATAGCAGCCGACGTACGTGCTCGCCACACGCGCGAGGTCCTCGACGAACGGCCGCATCTCCGTAGCGCCGAGCGAGCAGTTGACGCCGACGATCAGCGGGTCGGCGTGCTCGACGGAGGCCCAGAACGCCTCGACGGTCTGTCCTGAAAGGTTGCGGCCGCTGCGGTCGACGGCCGTGAACGAGATCCAGAGCGGGATGTCCGGCGCGACGTCCTGCGCCGCGACGAGCGCCGCCTTGGCGTTGAGCGTGTCGAAGATGGTCTCGACGAGGAGCATGTCGACGCCGCCCTCGACGAGCGCCCCGATCTGCTCCGCGTACGCCTCGCGCACCTCGTCGAAGCCGGCGCTGCGGAAGGTCGGGTCGTCGACCTTCGGCGAGAGCGAGAGCGAGACGTTGAGCGGCCCGATGGAGCCCGCGACCCAGGCGAGGCGCTCGGCCTCGTCCGCCGCCGCGCGGGCCAGCCTCGCGCCCTCGAGGCTCATTTCGCGCGCGTGGTCCTCCAGCCCGTAGTCGGCCTGGCCGATCGTCGTCGCGGTGAAGGTGTTCGTGGTGACGACGTCGGCGCCCGTCTCGAGGTACGACCGATGGATCTCGCGCACGACGTCGGGCTGGGTCAGGTTCAGGAGATCCGGGTCGCCGGCCACGTCGCGCGGGTGATCGGCGAAGCGCTCGCCGCGATACGCGTCCTCGCCGCGGACGGTCTTCTGGATCAGGACGCCGTACGACCCGTCGAGCAGCACGATCCGCTCGTCGAGAAGCTCTTGGAGTTGTTCGATCGTCGCCTTCATCAAAAACGCTCCCGCCTAAGAGGTCGGGAGCGGAGGCTCTCGGCTCTTTAGGCGTTTGTTGACCCGGTCGCCAAGCTGCCGTTCAAAGTTCCGGGTGAACTCAGCGTACCAGGGCGATGATTTCTCACGGCTGCGACCGTCTTCAGGACATGCAGACATTTCTCAACATCACGATGTCGCTCGACGGCTTCGTCGCCGGGCCGAACCAGACGCTGGAGCAGCCGCTCGGTGAGGGCGGCGAGGACCTGCACGAGTGGATCGTCGGGCTCGAAAGCTGGCGACGCCAGCACGGCCTCGAGGGCGGAGAGGCGACCTCGGACGGCGAGCTCGTCCGGGAGACGCAGGAGCGGACGGGTGCCTTCGTCATGGGCCGACGGATGTTCAGCAGCGGCGAGGGCCCGTGGGAGGACGACCCGAAGGCGAACGGCTGGTGGGGCGACGACCCGCCGTTCGGCGCCCCCGTCTTCGTCGTTACCCACCACCCGCGCGCGCCGCTCGAGCTCGGCACGACGACGTTTACGTTCGTCGACGGCGTCGAGGATGCGATTCGACAGGCTCGGGAAGCCGCCGGCGACCGGGACGTTCAGGTCAGCGGCGGCGCAAGCGTCGCGCAGCAGGCGCTGAACGCCGGCTTACTTGACGAGCTCGACATCCACGTCGCGCCGCGACTCCTCGGCGGCGGCGTGCGTCTGTTCGAGGAGGCCGGACCCCGAGCGATCGAGCTCGGGCGCGTGATGGCGTCCCCACGGGTGACGCACCTCGTGTACGCCGTCCGCTAGCCGGCCGGCGGCGCGATCGGGCGGATCCGGCCTCCGCCGCCACCCGCGTACACGTCCAGCTGGTTCTGCGCATGCGCGATCCGCTGCTCGACCTGCCAGCGGTCGGCGTCGGACTCCCCGCGGTCGATGCGCTCCAGCTCCGCCTGCGCCTCCTCGAGCTGCCCCCGCGCGCGCTCGGAATCGATGTGGCGTGCGTCGACCGCGTCGTCCACGAGAGCCAGGGCCCGGTCCTGCTCGACCTTGAAGAAGCCCGGGCCGGTGGCGAAGTCCACGATCTGCTCGTCGCGTTTCAGGTGGATGTGCGTCCCGCCGGCCTTCAAGGTGGCGACCAGGGGCGCGTGGCGCGCGAGCACGCCGATCTCGCCCGCCGCGCCCGGCACCACGACCATCTCGACCTCGCCCTCGAACGCCGGCCCTTCCGGCGTCACGAGGGAGAGGGCGAACGTCCTGCGATCCTGGGCCACGGCCTAGGCGGAGACGGGCTCGGGCTCCCGAGCCTCCTCGGCCTCCTCGGCCGCCGGCTCCTCGGCCTGCTGTTCCGGCTCGGCCTCGCCGCTCAGCTGGCGCGCCTTCTCCACGGCCTTGTCGATGGTCCCGACCATGTAGAACGCCTGCTCAGGCAGGTCGTCGTGGCGCCCCTCGAGGATCTCCTGAAAGCCCTTGATCGTGTCCTCGAGCTTCACGTACTCGCCGGGCGTGCCCGTGAACTGCTCGGCGACGAAGTTCGGCTGCGAGAGGAACCGCTGGATCCTTCGCGCGCGCTGGACGACGAGCTTGTCCTCGTCCGAGAGCTCGTCCATCCCGAGGATGGCGATGATGTCCTGGAGGTCGCGGTAGCGCTGCAGCACCTCCTGCACGCGCGTCGCCGTCCCGTAGTGCTCGTCGGAGACGATGCCCGGCTGGAGGGCCCGCGAGAACGAGTCCAGCGGGTCGACGGCGGGATAGATGCCCTGCTCGACGATCGCGCGTGAGAGGACGGTCGTCGCGTCGAGGTGGGCGAAGGTGTTCGCCGGCGCCGGATCCGTGAGGTCGTCCGCGGGGACGTAGATCGCCTGCACGGAAGTGACCGAGCCGGTGCGCGTCGAGGTGATGCGCTCCTGGAGCTGTCCCATCTCGGTCGCGAGCGTCGGCTGATAGCCGACGGCGCTTGGCATCCGGCCAAGGAGCGCCGAGACCTCCGACCCCGCCTGCACGAACCGGAAGATGTTGTCGATGAAGAGCAGCACGTCCTGTCCCTCATCGCGGAAGTACTCCGCCATGGTCAGGCCGGAGAGGCCGACGCGGAGTCGGGCCCCAGGCGGCTCGTTCATCTGCCCGTAGACGAGCGCGACCTTGTCGAGCACGCCGGACTCGGTCATCTCGAGCCAGAGGTCGTTGCCTTCGCGCGTGCGCTCGCCGACGCCGGCGAAGACCGAGACGCCGCCGTGCTCGCGCGCCACGTTGTGGATCAGCTCCTGGATCAGGACCGTCTTGCCCACACCGGCTCCGCCGAAGAGGCCCACCTTGCCGCCCTTCACGTACGGCGCGATCAGGTCGATGACCTTGATCCCGGTCTCGAAGATCTCGATCGTCGGCGAGAGCTCGCGGAAGCTCGGCGGGTCGCGGTGGATCGGCCAGCGCTTCGCGTCGGCCGGCAGCTCCTCGCCCTTGTCGATCGGATCGCCGATCACGTTCCAGAGGCGCCCGAGTGTGGGCTGCCCGACGGGGACGGTGATCGGCTGCCCGGTGTCCTCGACCTCGAGCCCGCGTGCGAGGCCGTCGGTCGAGTCCATCGCGACGGCGCGGACGCGGTCGTCGCCCAGGTGCTGCTGCACCTCGGCGATCAGCTCGCGACCGTCGCCGGAGATCCGAAGAGCGCTGTAGATCTCGGGCAGCTCGTCCGGAAAGACGGCGTCGAGGACGACGCCCTTGATCTCGACGATGGTGCCGACGTTTCGCTCGTTCTGACTAGGTGTAGACATGCGACTCCAGGTTGATCGGGCTTGATCGAGCTTTGTCTCGATACTAACCACGGCGCCGTTCTGCACGTCTAACGGGTGGATGCGAATGCGCTCGATCTTGCCCGCCGACTGCGCGCGGGCCCGTCAGCAGCT
>Ga0126313_10001930_pt1 | contig 11274 bp, 12 predicted proteins | sample Plot105A_FD_89954 | JGI IMG/M metagenome (GOLD analysis project Ga0126313, IMG submission 89954) | Serpentine soil microbial communities from UC McLaughlin Reserve, CA, USA - Plot105A | ecosystem: Environmental > Terrestrial > Soil > Grasslands | place: USA: UC McLaughlin Reserve, Lake County... | reverse complement strand
TTCGGGAGGCGTTTCGGCGGATACCCGCTCGTCTGCGGCGCGCTTCGGGATCTTCCACCGACCGCTCTGCGGGTCTCGTTCTCCTTCTATCTCCCCGGTCTCGAGTCTCTGTAGGAGACTACGTTGGGTAACTTCGAGTATCTGCGCCGCCTCTGAGAGCGTGTAGAAGTCCCTTGTTGGCATCGTTTCTGCCTTCTTCTCGAGCCTATTCTGCGACTTGCCCTATCCCGCGAGCACGCATACTAGCAGATCTGCTCGCGCTGTTCGGCAACGTCCCGACCAAGGCTATTCGGCCCACTCTACCTTCGGCACCCCCGCCCGGTCGAACTCTCCGATCCTCTCACGCCCGAGCTCTTCCAGCTCTCGCAGGCAACGTTCGCTCTCGCGCACGAACCGTGCCACGTCGACGCCTAGAGTTTCGGGCTCGAACTCTTTGAGTCGTAAGGTGCCGTTACGCAGCAGGCCGGTGGCGCCGCGCCAGTTGCCGTTCTGGAGGTGGTAGAAGCCCACGCCGACCTGGAGGATGCCCTGGTAGAGGTAACGGATGCGCCCTGGCTCCTGCATCCAGGCCTCTTCGAGGTACTCGTGGCACTCGTAGAACTCGCCCCTGTTGAACTCCTCTATGCCCTTGAGGGCGAGGTCGGGCAACTCTTCAGGAGACCCCTCCGGCGCCTCTCCGGCCACATTCTTGCTAGCCGCAGCCGCAGCCTCCGCCACAGCAGCCGCCACCACCGGCCATCCTGGCGTCCATCACGGGGTTCGTCGAGAGGGCCGAGGCGCCTGGGGTTATCGAGGCGAAGTTGGAGATCACCCGCCGCGATTCCGTAGAGCCGCACTCGGGACACTCCGCGGGCTCGTCCGCGTCGCTCATCGGGCGCATCAGGTCGAAGCGATCCTCGCAGCTTGCGCACCTGTACTCGTAGAGGGCCATCTCTATCCCACCTCTCGGTCCACTGATCTCACATCACACCTATTGTACCCTCCCTCGCGCCCCGATGGGAACCTGCTATCAGCCATCAGCATTCAGCGGTCGGCCATCGGCTTTTTCTTGCTGATCGCTGACCAGCGCGGTTTTCCGGAATGGGCCCATTCCGGAAAACCGCTTTCAGATCTTAGCCGGCGTTAAGTTTCCGTTAACTCTCCTAAAACAGAGGCGGAATCGACGAACGAAAATGATAAGCTGCGCGTACAGCAGGTAGCCGGTGCCCGCCTTTCAGGGGTAATGGGGAAAGGGAAAGGAGAAGCGTGGGCACCGGCTACTCTCTTCATATCGCACATAGTCATTCTGTCAAGTCCTGACGCCACCGCCCCTCTCACGGATCCGTCGTCTGCAAGGACATGGTCTGGCGTGACCACAGGCCTTAAGCTTCGTTAGTCCTCTGCACGCAGCTGCGGTAAACTCGCTCCGCCAGCCTCCTTTGGGGCCGTAGCTCAGTTGGGAGAGCGCCGCCTTTGCACGGCGGAGGGCAGGGGTTCGAATCCCCTCGGCTCCACTCCGGGTAAGTACAAGATTTTGATAATCGGCCTCGCGCAACTCCACACAACTACCGAGACCCACTTTGAGATAGTCGTCTCTGTTCTGTCTTATCCTAGACCCGCTTCCCTGGCGCGGATGACAGCCTGCGCCCGATCCGCCACTTGCAGTTTGGTGAAGATGTTCGAGACGTGGTTGCGTACGGTCTTGAGGCTGAGGAAGAGCCGCTCAGCTATCTCCTTGTTGCCAAATCCCTGGGCGATAAGGGTTAGTATCTCATCTTCGCGGGAAGTAAGTTCTGGGAACGCCCGCGGCGAAGCTGTAGGGGGCTTCTTAGCAGAGAAGAATTTGATCAGCCGCTGAGCGACGCCCGGGCCGAAGATCGCCTCGCCGTCGTTGACGACCCTAATGGCCCTCAGCACCTCCTCTCCTCTTGCGTCCTTTAGGAGGTAGCCACGAGCCCCGGCCCGCATCGCAGCAAACACTGAGTCGTTGTCCTCGTACATGGTGACGACCAGCACGCCTATATGGGGACTTGTGTGCAGGATCTCGCGTGTGGCCTCTATACCGTTCATGCCCGGCATCTTTATGTCCATGAGGATGACGTCTGGCTGCAGCTCCTCGGCAACCTCCACGACTTCTCCTCCGTTCGTCGCCTCGCCCACGACCTCAGCGTCGGCTACGGAGTCCAGGAGTCCGCGCATCCCGTCGCGAAACAGGGGGTGGTCGTCGGCGATGAGAACACGGATGGCTTCCATGTGATTACTCCTCCTTAAGATGGACACTATTGGGTAGCCGATAGGATAGCCGTGCGCTCACGCTGGTGCCGCCCTTAGGCAAGGGCTCTATCATGCACGTCCCGCCCAGCTCTTCGGCGCGCTCGCGCATCGAGGAGAGCCCTACGCCCGCCTTGTGATGTTCATTGATGCCCTGGCCGTCGTCGATGACCTCCAGCCGCACTATCCCCGCACCCTTCTCGAGCGCGAGGCGCACCAAGCAGCTGCTGGCACCGGCGTGACGCACGACGTTGGTCAGAGCCTCCTGAGTGATCCGGTAGCAGGCCACCTCGACTGCCGCCGGCAACGACGGCAGTCTCTGAGGAGCCTCCACATAGACGTTCAGAGTGTTGTGGCTATACTGTGCCGCTACCTCGCGAAGGGCAGGGACGAGGCCGAGATCGTCGAGTGCGGGGGGGCGTAAGGCGTGGACTGCACGGCGGATGTCGGCGACGGTGGCCCTCGCGCGCTCGGCGAGGTCGGAGAGCAATTCCTGGGCCTCCGGATCGTGGGAGAGGCGGTTGCGAGCGGTCTCTAACTTTAGCGTGAGGGCAGCCAACTGAGGACCGACGCCGTCGTGCAGGTCGCGTCTGAGTCGCCGCCTCTCCTCCTCGCGGCTGGCTACCAGCCGTTCGCGGGACCGCTGCAGGTCGGTTGCGAGGCGCACGGCGTGCGCTGCGACCCCCACCTGGCGGGCGAGATCCTCAAGCAGCTTCCTGTCGGAAGCAGAGAACTCCTCGCCCGGCGACCGACTACTAGCGACAAGCCTACCCACCGTCTCAGTCCCATAGGCGAGCGGCAGAACGAGGGGTGCATCCGGAGGCTGCTTACCATACTCGGCCTCCTTGACGAACTCTCCGTCGTGCTCAAGCTCGATCGCGACGTAGGGCAGCTTGAGCGCCTGGGCGATCGTCTCGGCGATGGTAGGTAATACGGCCTTTGGGGCGAGCGTGGTCTCCAGGCGCTCCCCCATGCGCGAGAGTACCGCGTAGGGATCGTCGCGCTCACCGTACATCAGGCGGTTGACACCGCGCTGAAGCCTTTCGCGCAGGGGTGCGAACAGTACCGCGACCAGCCCCGCACCCAAGAGCGAGACCAGGAGGCTGCCCCGAGCCTGCAAGAACGCTCCGAGCGATCCCACCACGAGCACGTATAGACCGACCACAACGGCGCTCAGAGCGCCGTAGACGATGGCGCGGTTTATGAGGAGATCTATAGCCCACAACCGATAGCGCAGGATCGCCACGCCCATGGAGGTGGGAACGGCGAATACGGCCAGGACAAAGAAGCCCCAAAAAATGCTCTCTATGGGCTGCGAGGATCGTACCCCCACCACGAAGAGTAAAGTAGCGGCGAAAGCCACAAGTGCGCCTGCGCTCACGAACCACTTGAGCTGCTGGCGTTCTTCTCCGCGAGAACGCCAAAAGCGCACCACTAAGCTGATTGCTGGGAGGACCAACGTCACTACGAGAAGGGGGGTCTGCACGTGGGTCACGTAGGGATCCAGAAGCGGATCAAGTACGGCCACGCCGAAGGGGTTTCTCGCTGGTGGCCATCCAAGGAATTCTCCGGGTGCGAAGGCCCAGAACGCGACCTCCGCTAGGCCGGAACCGACAATCAGCCAGACGACGGGTCGCCAGCGCCGCGACGGCAGTCGCCCATCCGGGAAGAGCAGCAGCAAGAGTGGCAAAAGCGGCAAAAGCGGTAGGTTACCAATAAACACGTTCGCCCAGGCTGCGAATGCTGCTCCGGGCATCGGTTCTGAGCCACTGTAGAGGGCGTGAGCCGCGTAGGAGCCTGCCAGCCCGTTTAGCGCGAAAAGCAGGCCCGTGGCGCACATGATCCAGCCGATGAGGTTCTCCGGACGGCGCGAGGCGACAAGAGCACCAACGGCCGAGAAAGCGGTGGACAGGAGCACGGGATCAAAGACGGGTGCCATCTCGTGGGTCGGGACTTCATCGGACCAAACAAGGAACACGATCGCTAGGGCCGCCGCAGCAAAGAAGGCGGAGAGCACCCAAGAGAATAGGGCGAGCCGCCCTGCGGTGCGGGTGCTCATCCTGCCTACCCTGCGCTCCGGGTCGGTCTCCCGGTTGTGAGCAGTCGGTGCCATTTGCCTCTTTCCCAGTCCCATCCTACACGACAAGGACCTCCAGGCTCTCAGAACAACCGCTGCCAAGAGGAAGATCTGTAAAGATTGTTCATTTGCGCGCGGTTACCAGGGACGACGGTTTGCGGTTTCTGAAGGCTCGCCCTTCTCGCAGCCTGGTAAGCTCGGTATCCGAGGGTCCTCATCACAGCCAGGAACGGGATCTGCGAGAAGTGGAAGAGCACGTGATCGAGGCCGCACCCTGCGCCTCGCACGGTCAAGCCCGCGGCGCCGGGCTTCCCGGCCCTACCGCTGCGCGTGCTCAACACCATACGCAGCGCCTCCGCGGCCATCATGGGGAGCCCGGGCGAAAGTGCCGTGCCCCCACCCTTGAAGAACTCCTCGGAGGTGTCCCTCCCGACGTAGAAGCCGGCAACTCACTCGGCCAGCAGATCTTCGCGTATTGCCAAGCGCGCGCCGATCGCCGAGTTCAGCAGCCACAGCACGGAGACCATTAACAGCGCCGAGGGCCTGTTGGGCATGGCGATTGCTCCTTCGCTTGGGTGGGGCGGGAGTGCCGAGGCTGTTACACCTCGACCCTCCGCGACTTCTCCTCTACGTTATCGGTGCTGGTTGCGCTGGCGGCTGGACCGACTCGCTCCGGTGAGACCAGAGACCGTAGCCCAGAGCTATAAGTGCCACACCGTACAGCCCGTTGGCTATCGGGAAGCTCCAGTTGGCAAAGGCTTCAGGGCCCATGATAATGGAGACGATGATACTCAAATAGAGTAGTACAGCAAGGATCAACAGCCACGCTCCCGCCCGCGGCAGGGTTCCCGCACGCAAGATGGCGATCCCGAATAGCAGTGTGCCAAGGATCTTTCCGAGTGCCTGTGGTAGCCCGATGAAGCTGTCAAGCCACTCGGCACCTGCAGGTCCTGCGATTTCGGCGACCAATGGGAGGATAGCCTCATATGCGGTGAGGACGATCAACAGGTAGAAGCCCACCGTACCGAGTAGCCCGAAGCGTGGTGATCGTCGTAGATAGAGGTAGAGTCCTACCAGGCCCACCACTAGGGCTACTGAGCCTACAAATTCCACCAAAAGCCAGAAGGTGCTCCCCTGATACCAGGAGTGCCCCTCTTCAGTGAACAATGGGATAGAGGAGACACCGCCTAAGATATAGACAACTCCGGCAATAATGGCCGCAATGGCGCCCCACCGGATGAGGTTTGACGTCGACATGAACTCCTCCTTTTCCGTAGCTTCCCCAGGTGAAGATTCTCCCGGCTTCGCTTAGTAGGTTAGGCGGCTCACTGTTCCCGTGTCATCAGAGGGCTTCCCGATTCTCTCGGGAATTTTGTTGCATTCGATCCGGGAAAGATTCCCGGTTAAGCGATCATGACCTTCTGCTCTTTCTGACAGTATTTCGCATGCTGGCGATCTTCGGATCTCCACGCGAAGACCTCCAGATGCTCCGTGTAAGGTCCGAAAGGGTGCGAAATCCTGTATGCGAAACAACCTCCGCCTACTCCATCATCACAACGGGCTTGCGGACAGAGAGACGGCATAGGAAACTAGGTAACTGAATCGTCGAAAGTCGACTACACCAGTAGTACACCAACCCACGCGAACGACTGCGAACAACCGCGAATGAACATAGACGTGAATTGGCTGTTTTGCAGGTATTTTTGAACAACCGCGAACGCGAGCGATGATGAGATTCTGACTTTGCACGGCGGAGGCCAGGGGTTCGAGTCCCCTCGGCTCCACTCCAAAAACAGGAAATTTGCAGGGCAAACACGAGACGTAATATGAGATTGGCAGTGGGCCTCGGCAGTTCGTACACTAGTAATACACCAACCTTTCTCTCCAGAAGCGTGGCTTCTCAGAATGGCTGAGGTAACGAGGAGGAGCCTCAGCGTATCCTACCGCGCGAGATAGACAAGGGGTACAGTCTATAGGCAGCAAACCATGAGAGCAATGAGAGTGATGAGGTTCGTCATCTTCGGAGCCTTGGGGTTCGGCGTTGGTGGGACCATCGCCGGAGCCTGTTGGCCCCTCGCGTTCATTACCAGCGGGGCCTCAGCGTTGTTGTTCGTTCTTTCGGGAGCAGTGGGGGGAGCGTCGCTGGGACTAGCGCTAGGCGATCGGAGAAAGACCATAAGCTTGGCCGCATTGGGGATCGTTGGATTTGGTGTCGGGGGTATCGTAGCGCTGCTGATAGCCTTCGGGATTTTCGCACCGATACCCGCCCTGAGTGGTTCCGTGGACTACGGCGTGCGGGGCGCGATGGGGCTATTGGGGGGAGCGGTGGTCGGAGGGTCTCTGGGTCTGGCCTTCGGGGATGGACGAAGGATCGCCACCCTTGCTGTGGCCGGTGCTGTAGGATTCAGCGCAGGCGTAATCTTCACAGCTTTTTGTGTTCGAGTGATCTTCGGCGAAGACTTCATGGTGGGCAATACGGGCACGATCATCCTGTATGCCCTCACGGGAGTTATCGGAGGCTCGTCGCTGGGAGCGGCACTCGGATACGTAGAAAATCGCAGGCTGACTCAAAGACCAGGACCAAGGGTCACATGAAACTCGAGGAGAGTTCGGAGCACCTAAGCGTCTGTCCTTGGAGATTTGCCGTACTGCTTCTCGGCTTCGCTAGCGAGGTGCCCCTGCGCACGGTCGGAGACGGAAGCTTGCATAGCGCCGAGCAGATATCCGATCTAAGATGACCGCAGGAACACCCTCTGGAGGCAATGTGAGCAGTTGGCGGAAGAGAGTTAGAACTTTGCGTCGCCTCTACAAGGAGGTGATGCAGTACAAAGATGCCTTCTGGGTAACAGAGGACCTCAAGTTCTACTGCTGCGCGCGTGAGCAAATTCAGCGAGGGCTTTCCACCGCTCAAGCTGTTCAGGCCGGGCCGCGTTCCTCCCCGCAGCACTTAAGGCATGGTGGCATCATCGCGGCTTGGCCCAACCTAGCCGAGCCGCGGACTGTCAAGGCGAGCTTCGGTACGGTCCGAGTAACCCGGCGCGTGTTGCGGGCAGCGATTGCAAATAGAGATGGACGAGCCCGGTGGAGCAAGCTGCTAAGGGACCTGCTGGAGGATAGGGACGTACTGCGAGTCCTGAACGCGGTCGATTCTGTGGCGAGCCAGCGGCTGAGTGGGAAGCGATACGGACGGGCCCAGATGAGGGACATGGCGACACGACTGAATGGAGAGTGGCGAACTCTTGCCGGCCCTGCACCCATTGTCCCGGAAAATATCGGCTCATCGACACGGCGGGCGTTCGGGCAGATGTGGAAGTCATTCACCGGTCCCACCGATGCCCTGCCGATCGATCTCTTTCGCATTCTCGTCAGCCTGCTGAGTTGTGCATACTTCTTGCGGACCCTCCTTGAAGCGGCGGAGTTCAGTAGCCCGCACGGGCTCATCGACCACGGGCTGGTGCGCAAGACCCTCTGGTACACCCGGATTGGCCTCATCCCTCCAGGAGTAGGGTTGAGGTTTTTCCGGGTGCTGTACTCGCTAGCGGCAATGGGCGCGCTGCTGCTGGCCGCAGGCATTGGGGTCAAGCCGGTGAGCGCCTTTCTCTACGTCACGGCCGTCTCCACATACCGCTGGAACTTCCCGGTCACCTACGTGGACGACGCTCTGATGCATCTGATATTGTTGTGGATGGTGCTGTTGCCGATCGGGAGCACGCTGACGCTGCCGGAGTGGTTCTCCGAACGGGGAGCGGCAGTGGAGCGGTGGAAAAAAACGCAGGTGCCCGGAGCAACCATGCGCTGCCTTCTGGCTAACCTCGCGCTGGTCTATATCGTGGCGGGTCTGTGGAAGTGGACCAGTCCCCTTTGGCGGCAGGGCTTGGCAGTCTATGCAATCCTGAAAACGGCCGTCTCTCGTACGCCGGAGCTCTGGCGGCCGGAGCATGTGCCCGCGCTCAGTGTAGCCAATCACATGGCTCTGGTGCTTGAACCACTCTTCCCGGTAGCGTTCGTGTTGTCCTCCAACCATCCCCTGAAGTGGTCGTTGGGCGCGGCGATGTTCGGGTTCCATGCAGGCATCATCGCGACCCTGAAGATACCCTTCGCCAACATCGCCTGCGTTGCAGCTTCAGTGCTCGTTTTCCGCAACGAAATCATGGGGCGGCTGAGAGGGCACTCCCAGAATCGGCTCCCGGGCGAAAGTTCCGAGGGAGCGTTCGGGCTTCCGGAAAAGCTGGCCTTGCTGTTGGAGGCGGTTCTGGCTCTAGCCATGCTCTTCGAAGCGGTGCGACCCTACTGGCGATACGGCACTCCTCCCGTGGTGAGGAAGAACAAGCAGTTGGCGAACCGAACCCCTAGTTTAAGCCAGAACCCAGTTTACGGGCTTCTGTGGTTTGCGGGTCTCGCACAGAGCTACCGACTATTTGACTGGATCGACCACTACAACTACCACATCACCTACGAGGTGATGGAACGGCGGGAGGAAGGTACGACCCACAGATTGGATGACGAGATCCTCTTCCCGCGCACGATCCGGAACGTCCTGCTGCAATCCTACCTGCATAATGCTACGTGGATGAAGGTGCCACGCCAGCATCTGTCCGAACTTCAGTACTCACTCTTCGAACGATACGTTCGTCGCTTTTGCAGCCGATACGGTGATAATGGCTGGATCGAGGTGTTCGCTGACGTGCAGCGGACTACGGCTGAGAACCTAGACCTGTGCAGCCCGCAACGTGCGCGCCTCTTGACGTTCACGTGCAGAGGAGGAAAGCCACACATCTACTTCATGCGTCTGGCGAAGGGGTGAGATGCAGCGATGTGCGGCATCGTAGCAATCTTCTCGCCCCGGCGACCCGTCTCCGTGGATGCCCTAGAAGCGGCGACGGTGAGCTTGCGTCACCGGGGACCGGACGGTCAGCGTACCTGGCTGTCACCGGAGGGTCACGTCGGTCTGGGGCACACCCAGCTCAACATTGTTTCGGCCGAAGGCGCGCAGCCCATCGCCAACGAGGATGGGCAACTCTGGTTAGTAGCCAACGGCGAGTTCTACGATTTCGCAGCCATCCGGCGCCAGCTGGAGACAAAGGGACATGGCTTCCGAACGGAGACAGATAGCGAAATTGCCCTCCACCTGTTCGAGGAGATGGGGCCGGCTTGCGTGGAGCAATTACGCGGGGAGTTCGCTTTTGTGCTGTGGGACGGGAGGACGCAGACACTCTTTGCTGCCCGGGACCGTTTTGGCATCAAGCCCCTCTTCTACACACGGATGGGTGATGCCTTGATCCTGGCCTCTGAAGCAAAGGCGCTCTTTGCCGCTGGTTTACCCGCTGCCTGGGACTCCGAGGGAGTCTACCAGCAGATCTTTGGCTGCTTCCGCACGGATCGCTCGCTTTTCGCCGGGGTGAAACAGGTCCCACCGGGTCACTATATGCACGCCAAGGCGGGATCGAATCGGTTGAGCCGTTACTGGGATGTGAACTACCCTCGAAGGGGACACGCCCGCACTCCCAGGGAAGATGAGTGCATAGAAGAGGTGCGCCATCTGTTGACAGAAGCGGTACGGCTGCGCACGCAGGCGCACGTGCCGGTGGGCTACTTGGTGAGCGGGGGGCTAGATTCGTCCACGGTTCTAAGCCTGGCGGCGACCGACAGCGACCGTCACCTGGATGCTTTCGCTATCGCCTTCGATGAGACAGCTTACGACGAGAGTTCCAAGGCGCGCACCGCAGCAGATCACGTGGGAGCAAACTTGCAGATCCTGCGGGTGACCGATTCGGATGTGGTCGACCACTTCGCCGAGTCCGTCTGGCATGGAGAGGCCATTCAGATCAACTCCCACGGAACCGCCCGCTTCCTGCTCAGTCGGGAGATCCAGGCAGCCGGATACCGGGCAGTGATGGCAGGCGAAGGTGCGGACGAACTCTTCGCGGGATACGACTTCGTGCGCCTGGCGATGATGGACAGTAGCGGGCACAACGGGAGGCTGCATTGGGTGCTCCGATTGCTCAAGCTGCTAGGACCTTTGAACGAGACGGAACGGCAGATAGCCCGGGTCTCGCCCCTATTGGCACGCGTCAGCCGCGCCCCCGACCTCCCGAAGCACTTCGTGAGCTCCTTCGCCTCTGCGACGGCGTTGCTGTATCGTGTTCTGGCGCCTGATTTCGCCGCCCAGCTTGCAGGACACGATCCGTACTGGGCTCTTTTCCGCAGCTTGGACTGGAGAGGTAGGGTATGGGGAAGAGAACGAGCAAAGCAACTCCTGTACCTGTGGCTACATTCCATTTTCGTCAACTACCATATGGCCGCAGACCGTTTGGACATGGCCCATGCGGTGGAGGTGCGGTTGCCTTTCCTAGACCACAAGCTGTTCGAGTACGCGAGCCAGATCCCAGTGTCACTGCTTGCTAAAGAGGGAAGCCAGAAGCACGTGCTGCGTGAGGCGGCGAGGCCGTTCGTCGCCCAGACGATCTACAGTGGGAGTAAGCAAGCCTTCTACGCCCCGCCTGCTGTCCTCCAGCCAGACAGCCAGCTGCACGAATTCGTCCAGGAGTCCCTACGCAGTGAAGCGATGGCTTCACTGCCTTTCTTCGACCGGGAAGCGGCGATCGAAATGCTGGAAAGAGCACCGATGCTGAAGCCAGAAGCTCAGACCATGCTGGATCCGCTCTTGATGGTGATAGTGTCCCTCTGCCTGCTGCAAGAGCAAATGAGATTCGGGTAACGTAGAACTCAGGTACCGATCCAGGACCTCTGTATCCTCTCCATTACCGTCCTCCAGAATAGAATATTATCTTCTCTAGCGAACGTGCAGAGTATTTGCTCGCCTCACAGCACGTTTCACAGAGGTTGGGCTCGTAGGCGATAGCCGGCATGATCGAAGTAGCCTCGAGCGTCTTGAGCGCTTACCGCCGAAAGTGCTTCGCCCAATGCATCTACCAGGGCTTCCTTCG
>Ga0126313_10001929_pt1 | contig 11275 bp, 12 predicted proteins | sample Plot105A_FD_89954 | JGI IMG/M metagenome (GOLD analysis project Ga0126313, IMG submission 89954) | Serpentine soil microbial communities from UC McLaughlin Reserve, CA, USA - Plot105A | ecosystem: Environmental > Terrestrial > Soil > Grasslands | place: USA: UC McLaughlin Reserve, Lake County... | reverse complement strand
TCAGCGCAACGAGCGCGATGACGATCGACCACGCGCTGGTGACGATGTCGCTCGCGATGACGATCGCCGCGCCGGCGATCGCACCCGCCGCCGCGGCGGTCGCGCCCTTGATGAAGCCCTGCAGCCGCGGGTGGTTCTCGTGGCGGCGGATCAGCGGCCCGGGCAAGACCACGAGCAGCAGCGCGGGCAGGAACACGCACGCAGTGGCGACGATGGCGCCGATGAGCCCGAACGCAAGGTAGCCGGCGAAGGTGGCCATGATGACCACAGGGCCGGGGCTGATGAGCCCCATCGCGACGGCGTCGACGAACTGCTGCTGGTTCAGCCAGCCGTGCTCCTGCACCAGGCCCTGCTGCAGGAACGGCACGATGGCGAGCCCGGAGCCAAACGTGAACGCGCCGGCCTTGAAGAAGAACCACCCGAGCGAGCCCAGCGAGACGCCCGAGCCCGTCCAAGCGAAGCCCTTCACGGCGGCCGCGAGCGCCAGCGGCGAGACGCTCGCCACGCCTGTACCGCGCCTCGGGAGGCCCCCTCCGTAGTAGATCGCCCCGAACGCGCCCGCGAGCAGGAACAGCCACGCGATCTCGGCGCCTGCGATGGCGGTCACTGCGCACAGGATGAGCGCGATCGCCCACAGCACCGGGTCGGTCTTGTTCGTCGCTCGTGCGAGCTTGTAGGCGGCGATCGCGATGATGGCGAGCACCGCCGGGCCGACGCCCAGGAACAGGTTGTGCACCACTTCCAGACCTTGGTACTCGGCGTAGAGGACCGCGACCGCGGTCACGATCAGGAACGGCGGCAGTACGAACGGCGCGGAGACCGCGACGGCGCCGCGCGCGCCGGCGTGCAGATAGCCGAACCACATCGCCAACTGGGCGGCCAGCGGCCCGGGCATCATCTGCGCGACGGCCATTCCCTGCTGGAACTCGGCCTCGGCGAACCACTCACGATCCTCGACGAGGTCGCGGTGCATGTAGCCCACCAGCGCGATGGGGCCGCCGAAGCCGGCGCTTCCGAGCTTCAGGAAGTACCGCACGAGACCGGCGAGCGTTCTCGCCTCGTGGCCGGCGACCCGCCCCGACGGCGATGAGGGGCTGCTCTGTCTCATCGGGCGCTCAGTATGGAGGCCCAGTTCCGACGGTGCGCGCGGGCGCCGGGCGCCGGGCGCCGATGCCCGCCCGACTGGGCGGCCCGTTAGTGGTGGTGTCCGTGGCCGTCGTGGATGAGCTCGGCGGGGACGCGGACGATGAGCAGCGCGGCCAGCCCGGTCGTCAGCGGCACGGCGGCGATGAGCGCGATGCAGCCGACAACGCCGGCCACGACGGGCTCGGCGATGTCCTGGGCGTTGAGGGCGTCGGTCGCGTTGACGCCGCTGGAGCGCATCACGAGCAACAGCGGCAGCGTCGCGCCGGCGTAGGCGAGGACGAGGGTGTGGATCGTGGCCGACAGGTGGTCGCGGCCGATCACGAACGCCCTTCGGTACAGGCCGCGGGCGCCGAGTCGCGGGTCGGTGCGTCTGAGCGCCATGACCGCGGAGGCCTGCGTGACCGCGGTGTCGGCCAGCACGCCGAGCGCCCCGATCACCATGCCGGCGAGCACGATTCCGCGCAGCGAGACGTCACGGTTCTGCTGGCTGAGCAACAGCGACAGCTCGTTGGAGCGGCCGTCGAGGTGCGCCAGGCTGACGCAGAGCGCCGCGAGCGCGCTGATGAGCAGCAGCGTGGCGCTGACGCCGAGCGCGGCGGCCAGCGTCTGGGCCCCGAGTCCGTTGGTCAGCAGCAGCGTGACGAACATGACCGCGAGCGCGGCGACGAGCGCGGTCAGCAGGCCGGGGCGACCCTGCAGCAGGGCGGGGACGAGGAACGTCGTGAGCAGCACGATCGAGAGCACGACGCCGAGCGCGGCGAGCAGCCCACGCCACCACAGCAGCACGAGCGCGAGCAGCGCGAGCGCGACGCCCATCACAAGCAACGCGCCGTGGCGGGCGACGTCGACGAACGCGTAGTCCTCGGCGCCGGGCCCCGGCTCGGCTCCGGGCGGAAGCTGCATCGGCGCGACCCGGATCGGCTGGCCGACCTCGAGGACCGGCGAGGCGGTGACGGGACCGAGCGTGATCGGGGAGCGGGCGCCGCCGACGCCGACGATGATCTGCCGGCAGCGCTGCGCGGTCGGCCCGGCACAGCGCACCTCGCGCACGGCCTCGACTCGCGCCGGTTCGGTGGCACCGCCGAACGCCTGCGAGGGCTCGCGGTCGGGCTCGCCGTCTGGCCACAGGGCGACGAGCCCGACCACCGTCAGCACCGCGATGACGGCGCATGCGCCGACGAGGATGCGCCCGGCGGGCGTGGCGGCCAGGTGGCGCAGCTCGGCGGTCGCGCCGCGCCGCCGCGCCGAGCGCGTGAGGCGCGGCCCGCTCCGTCGCCGCGCGCGGGCACGCTCCCGCCGCTCGCGCGCCCGACGCTCGAACTCGGCGTGGAGCTCCTCGGGATCGAGCGTCTCGTCAAGGGCCACAGGCCGGATTTCGATCATCCGGCCGGGCGACCTACCCGCGACAGCGCTGTTGCGCCGGCGCGGCACGCCGGGCCGAGCCGCCGCGGGCGCTACGCGCGCGAGGGCTGCTTGCGCCGGAACACGTACACGGCCGAGTCGAGCTCGGGCGGCAGCACGAGCCGGCTGAGCTCCTCGTCGTGCTCGAACTCGAAGTCCGTCTGCTGCTCGTAGGCGCGCCAGTCGCCGGCCGCGAACCGGTGGCGGCTGGCGATGACGACGTAGAGCTGCACGCTCAGCGTGCGGAACACCTCGCGCTCGAAGTCGTTGCCGGGCGGCGGCCAGGAGCACACGACGACCTCCGGGCGGCGCGTGCGCAGCGCCTGGCGCGCGTCCTCGCGCACGACGGTGGCGGGGAACTCGATGCTCTTGCTCCAGCTGTGGTCGTCAGTCGCGACGATGCGCACGCCCTGGGAGGCCAGGAAGCGCGACAGCGTCCCGTCTCCGGCGGCGATCTCGACCGTCGAGCGGTCGCCGATCATGGCCGCCAGCTCGCGGATCAGCCGGCGCGAGTAGAAGCAGTAGATGCCCTTGGGCTCGACCAGCGGCATCAGCATCCGCCGCTGCCACAGCAGCGGCCAGATGAGGCGGAACCAGCGCATGGACACTGGTTTGCGCACGAGCGCGCGCTCGAACAGCAGCCTTTGCGCCACCCAGCCGTTGAGCAGGTTGAACCGCCGACGGCCCGGCGGCGCGCCGGTAACGGCGGCGCGCAGCAGCGGGCGCAGCGCCGCCGCGGCCATCTGGCGGCGGACCTGCGCCGAGATCAGGGCGTCCTGGCGCTCGCGGCGACGCGGGGCGGCGAGCGCGCCCGAGGACGGGTTGGCCAGGTCGCGGACGTAGGCCTTGATCTCCTCCAGATCGCCGCGCTCGACCAGCGGCTCGAGCTCGGCGTCGACGGCGTCCCAGTCGGCCGGGAACGCCTCGCGGAGCTCGCCGAGCGACGGCTGCTGGGCCAACCACGCCTGCACGTCGCGGGGGCGCCTCGGCGCGCCGGTCTCGGCGGCCGGACGTGCCGGGGTCGGGTTCCGCGGCGGTCGAGGGCGCTTGGGCGCGGACATCGGCGCTAGCCGACGCGGCCGGCCTGGATGTCGGCGATCCAGCGGTCGCGGAAGCGGTTGAGCGTCGCGAGATCGAACGTCGTGCAGGTGAGCTTGCGGCGGGCGGTGTGCGCGCGCACGCGCTCCGTCTGCTGGTCGTCCGGGGCGGCGATCACGGCCTGGGTGCGGTCGCTGGCCCAGTCGGCGAGCCGCTGGCGCTGGTCGGTGGGCAGGCTCGGGTGGTAGCGGACGATCACCAGGCCGTCGCCGACGACGTGGGCGAGGTCCTCGACCGGCACCTTCTCGCCGGGCCGGTAGAACTGCTTGGCCGGGTGCTCGCCGCCGGCGCCGAACGCGGGCGCCTGCGTCGGCGTCTCGCGGCACGCGGAGTTGCTGATCTGCGCCTGCTGGCTGGCCGGGGTCCCGGCCTCCTCGGCGCCGCGCAGCGACAGCCCGCCCGCGGCGAGCAGCCCCGTCGCGACGAACGTCGCGAACGCGGCGCGCTGCAGGCGCGCCCGCGGCAGCCGCCGCATGAGCACAGCGCCGAGCCCGACGATCACTGTCAGCGCGATGAGCTGGCCGATCTCGACACCGACGTTGAAGGCGACGACGCGCCAGAGCAGCCCGTCCTCGGGCAACCCGAGGTGCTGCAGGCGGGTGGACAGGCCGAGCCCGTGGATGAGCCCAAAGCCCAGCACGCTCGCGCCGACCAGCCGCCAGTCACGCGGCCCGTCGCGCAGCCCGATCACACCGACGAACACGACGCTCAGGGCGATCACGACGTCCACCACCGTGGCGCTGATCTGCCAGCCGCCCATCGTCGCGACCAACAGCGTCACGCTGTGGCCGGCGACGAACAGCGAGATCAGCTTGGCCGCCCGCCTGAGATCCCCGGCGAGCAGCACCACGCCGGCGATGAACAGCAGGTGATCCCAGCCGAGCAGCATGTGCTCGATGCCCAGTGGTAGGAATTCCGCGATGGACTTGTCGCGGGCGGAATCGGCGATGCCGTGCGCCCACGCCGCCTCCGGCCCGGCGACGAGCACCGCCGCCCACACGGCCAGCATTCGTGAAGATCTCTTCATGCGTACACTGAGGGTACATGCCTCATCCATCAGAGCACCACCCCCCCGGACGACCGTTGTCAGTCGACGAGGCCGAAGCGCTGGCCGACGCCATGCGCGCGTTCGGCGCCGGCAGCCGCCTGCGACTGCTGTGGGCGATGTTGGAAGGCGAGCGCACCGTAGAGCAGTTATCGGCAGCGACCGGCCTCGAGCACAGCGCCACCTCGCACCAACTGCGCCTCCTGCGCCACGCGCGCCTGGTCACCGTGCGCCGCTCCGGCCGCCACGCCTACTACCGCCTGCACAACCACCACGTCGCCGACCTACTCGCCGCCATCCGCCACCACCACGAGCACGTCTATCCGCCCGATCCCGTTCCCGTGCCGCAGACGTCGACCGAGGCCATGTCGTGACCGCCCACTCGCACGCGCACGCCCATCCCCATGGCGGTCAGGGCCACAGCCACGGCCTCGTCGACGCCTCGATCAAGCGCTCCAGGGAAGGGTTGCGCGCCGTCGGCCTCGCGCTGCTGATCCTCGGACTGACCGCCGTCGTGCAGACGGCCGTTTTCGTCGCGTCCGGCAGCGTGGCGCTGCTCGCGGATCTGATCCACAACTTCGGCGACGCCGCTACCGCCATCCCGCTCGCCGTTGCGTTCGCGCTCCGGAGCGCCAGGGCCGAGCGCATCGCCGGCCTGTTCGTCGTGCTGGCGATCTTTGTCTCAGCTTGCGTCGCCGGCGTCGAAGCTGTGGCCCGGCTCATCGAGCCTCGCGAGCCGTCGCACCTGCTTGCCCTCGGCGTGGCGGGGGCGCTCGGCTTCGCCGGCAATTGGGTCGCAGCGGCGGTCCGCACCCGCGCCGGGCGGCGCCTGGACAGTCCGGCCCTGATCGCCGACGGTGCCCACGCCCGCGCGGACGCGTACGTCAGCCTGGCCGTCGTCGCCTCGGCGATCGTTGTTGCACTCGGGCTCGACATCGCCGACCCGCTCATCGGGCTCGGGATCACGCTGGTGATCCTGCGCATCACCTGGGCCTCGTGGCGCACGGTGCGCGCTGGGCACGGGCACGATCACACCGGTCACGACGACCACCATGACCACGCGCACTGAAGCGCGACGAGTCGTCACCGGTAGCGAGCACGCGTCTCCGTGCCGGCGTCGAGCTGTGCGCGTTCCCGGCGCCGAGGTGCGGGAACGTGCCACCATTCGTGCGCGAACGCCGTCTCGGACGGTGTCCTGGTGACCCCTACGCTGTGGCCCGTGATGATTCCTGTCGCACATGCCGGCCACTGGCTCGAGGGCGCGCTGTACCTCGCCCCCGTGCTGATCCTCGTCGTCGTGCTGTTCGTGCAGGGCCGCAGGCCCGATCGCGAGGTAGCGGACGAGGACGTCTAGGCCTGCGGTTCTCGACAGACGACGGATGCCGCACGCGGGCGGTGCAGCAGCGACCGGTGCGGGTGCCGGCCTCACGCCGGCAGTTCGCGGAGCTGCTGAGCAGCGGTGAAGAAGTTGCGGTAGGCGAGCAGCACCGACATCAGTGCCCCGAGCGCCACGCTGCCCAACAGGACGTAGAGCAGAATCAGTTGGAGGCGGACCGCGTCGACCGGCTCGGCCCCCGCCAGCAGCATGCCCACCATCGTGCCGGGGAAGAAGATCAGGCCGGTTGTCTTCGTCGAATCGACGAGCGGAATCATGCCCGAGCGCAGGCTGCGGCGGAGGACCGGGCGGACCGCCTGCGTCGCTGTCGCGCCGAGCGCCAGCGTCGCTTCGATCTGGTCCAGCGAGCCGGCCACCTCGTCGCCAAGGCGGTTCAGCGCGACAGCGGCGGCGGTCATGGCGTTGCCGATCACCATTCCGCCCACCGGCACCAGATATCGGGCCTGCGGCTCGAACACGCCGAGCGCCAACACCAACCCGAGCGTCGTCGCGCCCGACACGGCGAGAGCGATCAGCAGCGGCCAGAACGCGTGTGGGACCTTGCGGGCCCGCGAGCGCGCGGTCAACGCGCCGAATAGCACCATCGCTGCGAGCAGCGCGACCACGAACGCGAGATGGTCCTGGTCGAAGATCAGCTTGATGACGTAGCCGATGGCGGTGAGCTGAACGAAGGAGCGGATCACGGCGATCCCGATGTCACGCTCGAGGTCGACGTGCTGCCACAGCGACACCGCCACGGCGACGGCCACCAGCACCAGTGTCCCGGCGACCTGCCCGACGGTGATGTGGATCGCTCCCGTCAAGGCACCGGCGCCGGTCGGGCGCTCAGCCGCCCGCCGTCGAGCCAGACGATGCGGTCCGCGAGCCGCTCGGCCTGCGCGAGCTCATGGGTGACGAACACGAACGACAGCGACAGCCGCTCTCGCAGGTCGAGCAGCGTCGCCTCGACCGCGGCCTTGGAGCGCTCATCAAGGGCCGATGTCGGCTCGTCGAGCAGAAGCACCTTGGGTTCGAGCGCCAAGGCGCGGGCGAGCATGACCCGTTGCTGCTCGCCGACGGACAGCCGACCGGCGGACCGATCCGCGAAGGACTCATCAAGTCCCGCGAGCCCGAGCGCGCTGCGCACGTCGGCGCCCTTTCCCGCCAGCCGCGCGCCGAAGCCGACGTTCATCGCCACCGTGCCGTCGAGCAGCGCCGGAAGTTGCGGCACGAGGCCCACCTCGCGGCGCAGCGACAGCACGTCGTAGGCGCGCACGTCACGCCCGCGGTAGCGGACCGATCCGGCGACGGGGTCGCCCAGGCGATTGAAGAGCCGCAGCAGCGTCGACTTTCCGGCCCCGGACGGCCCGGCGATGCACGTGGCGCCCTCGGCGATGCCGAAGGTCAGCCCGTCGAGGACGAGCGTCTCGCCCCGGCGGAAGGCGACGTGATCACACTCGAATAACACCCCCGACATCATCGCCTGCAGGGCGGCACCACGGCACGCCGGCGCCCTGTCAAAGTTCGGCTCGTTCGACCGGCGCCGTGCTATGTCACCGCGGTCTGCGTGGCGTTCTCGGACATCTGCGTCGCATCGACCGGTCCGCCGAACGGTCCGGCCGCGGGCCGGAACGCTTCCGTGAGCACCGCGGCCCCGTCGTCCTGGCGCTTGTGATGCAGGTAGCGCATCGTGGTCTTGGCGTCGGCGTGGCCCATCCACGCCTGCACCTGGACGATGCTCGCCCGGTTGATCGCCAGCGAGCCGAACGTGTGGCGCAGGTCGTGAAGCGCAGCGGGCGCAGTGCCGCCGCTTCTCGCGCGGCGACGAACCGGCGCCGCAGGGCCGACGCGTCGAGGTGGCCGGAGACCTCACCGGGGAACACAGGATCGTCGGGGCCCGTGGCTAGCCGCGGTGCCCGAGGCGCGCGAGGACCTGCGCGACCTCGGCGACCAGGGGGACGGCCCGCGCGCGTCCGCCCTTCGTGGTTATGACCGCGCCGTGCGAGAAGGAGCCCTCGACGCGGATCGAGCGCTTCTCGAAGTCGACGTCGCGCCAGCGCAGCGCGACGAGCTCGCCGCGGCGCAGGCCGGCAAAAGCCGCCGTGAGGAACAGCGCAGCGTCCTGCTCGGACGCGGCTGCTCGTGCCAGCGAGTAGACCTCCTCGGGCGAGTTGAAGCCGAACCGCGCCGCGTCGTAGCTGACGCGGATGCGGTCGACGTCGGCGACGGGGTTGCGCGGTAGGTCGTACGCCGTGCGCGCCCGCTCCATGATCCCGTGCAGGATCGCGAGCAGCTTGGCGCCCTGCCGGCGTGCGTCGGGCTCGGCGAGCCAGGCGATCTTCCACGCCTCGACCCGCCGCGTGGTGATCTGGTTGACCGGCAGGGCTCCGAACTCGGGCAGCAGATGGCATTTGCGCAGCGAGCGGCGGTCGACGAGCGTCGAGCGCTTCCAGCCGCGCTCGCGCTCGCCCCAGCGCCGCCGCTCGGTCGCCGCCTGCTCGAACGTCACGCCGGTCTGCGCGAGCTCGATCGCGCCGCGTCGCGCGTCGGTGAGTATCGCCTCGAGCGCGGCCTGAGCGCTGCGGCGGTCGTAACAGCCCGGCGGCCCCTTCTCGGGCCACTCCGGGCCGAGCTGCTTCTCGACCCGGCGCACGCGGCCCGGCCGGGTCGGATCGGGCATCCGGTACTTGACATGCCAGACGGCGCCGCGGCGTCGGATGACGCGGCGCGCGTTGCCCCTGACGGCGGAAGGCGAGGCGGCTCGAAGTCATCGCGCGCGGCAACGTACCTGGGATGCGGATGTCTTCCGGGCCGTCTCCCCGTGGGAGACGAGGCACCCTCACCCAACCCGACGAAAGCCCCGCAAACGCCGATTGACTGCCGACGAGAAAGCACTGCAGGTGACCTTGCCATGCAGAAGGCCGAGGGTTCGAGTCCCTTCAGCCGCTTCGGAAAAGGCCCGCAACTGCTGGCCTTTTTGCGTCCGCCGGTTCGGCCGCCCTGCGCGGCGTCTCCGGGAGCCGTCGCGCAAGCGCCGTAGTGCGTCTGGCGGGGCCGCAACAGCACCAGGTGGTCCGGCCAATTGTGACTCCGTTTGCAGGCGGACTCTGCTCTGCCAAAGCGGTTGATCAGGGCCGTGCTGGCTCGCTGCCCTCGATCTGCCCTTTCGGCAACACGTAGCGGGCGCCCGCAGTGCCGGGTCCGCCAACTTTCGCGGCAACTCGCGACCGCAGGTTGCGCGACGGTTGCTCACCGAAGTACGGTCGTTGCGTTCTGCCGCAACCCGAGGCCCTGCGATGTGGCATAAGCGAGCGCCGCCGCCTCGCTCCGAAGCAGGTCAGCTGTCAGAAATCCGGCCGTAACCGGCCGGACCGTCACGATTCCTCCCGCCAGCGGAACCACCGCGAACCGGGCCAACTACCGGAGGACATCGCATGTCCGCACGCACCCGCATCCTCACTGTCGCGGTTGGCGTGACCGTCCTCGTGCTCACCGCCACCGCGCTCGCCACCGCCCCGATCGGCCAGACACTCAACCTGCTCGGCCGCGGATCGACCGGGCGGCTGCACGCCAAGCACGATGGGATCGTGCTCAAGAGTCGAGGGCCGGTCGACGTCGCCGTGGCGACGGTCACCTTCGCAGCCAACGGGGGCTCCTCCGGCTGGCACCACCACCCGGGCGTGGTGCTCGTCGTGGTGCAGTCCGGCGAGGTCACCTTCTACGACAAGAAGTGCCGCCCCGAGGTTCACAAGGCAGGCGAGACGTTCGTCGAGGCCGAGAATGCCCCCGGTCTCGCGAAGAACCACGGAACTGTCGATGCCGTCGTCCAGGCGACGTTCATCGTCCCGTCGAGCGCCCCGCCCGCTCCGCCCACCCCACTCCGCATCGACGACGCTCAGCCGAAGAGGTGCAACGTCACGTAGCCACAACCCCGCGGATGCCGACCTGAGTCCCTGGCGCCCGCCGGCTCAGGAGGGACGGGCGACGCCGAGCGAGTTGGCGCCGAGAGGCTTCGGCGTGCCCGGTTCGTAGTAGACGTCGAGCTCCGTGATCGTGAACCCCGCCTGCGTCAGCAGGTCCACGATCGGCCGGGTGAGCTGACAGCCGCCGAACAGCCGCTGCTGAAGCGGGTTGAGCCGGTGCTGCCACCGGCGCACATCGTCGTCGGGTGCGAGGCCATGCTCGACGAAGTGCAGTGTTGCGCCCGGCTTGAGCACCCGGCGCAGTTCCCGCAACGCCGCGGCGAGATCGGGAATGGTGCACATCGTCCACGTCGACAGGGCGGCATCGAAGGTGTCGTCGGGAAACGGGAGGGTCTCGGCATCGAGTCCGGCCCGGCAGACCGGGATGCTCGTGTCGCGGAGCCGTTTGCCGGCCAGCTTCCAGCCGACGTCTGCCGGCTCGACGGCGGTCACCTGCGTCACGGCCGCCGGGTAGAAGGGCACGTTGAGCCCGGATCCGAAGCCGATCTCGACCACGTCGCCGGCGAGCCCCTGGCACACGCGACGACGTTGTGGACGCGCCTCCTTGAGGTTGCACGCGACATCGATGATCCGCGGCAGAACCTGGTCGGTGTATAAGCCCACGGCGCTTCTCCTCGATCAGACGTTCGCCCCCGACCCTAACGACTGGCGTACCCGCGTCGGCGGCGCGCGACCGTCGTGCAGGCGAAAGGACCGGTCGCGAGCCCTCGAGCCCTGAGCCCGCGCCCCCGCCCGCGGCGGGACGGGGGCGTGCTTCAGGCCCAGACGCGCCCCCCGCGGCGGGGCACGCGCACGCCGGTGCGCCTCCCTGGCGGGCGCCGTCCGAAGGGCGCCGCTGTCCCTGGTTCCCCTGCAAGGTCGAAGGCGCCTGAGGAACGCCCAGCGGCGACGCTCGACGTCTGCGCTCACGTCATCACCGCCTGCGCGTCGTGCGTCGGCTGCCAGGCGGACGAGAGCACCCGGTCGAGCGCCGACGTCGCCGGCGCGCCGGCGGTCGCGGGCAGGTCTCGCCGGGCCCGCCGCGATCGCACCACCCGTCCCTCCGGAGGCTCCGCATCACCGGAACCTCCGGGTCGGGGACGGCAGCCGCTCACGCGGCCACGACCGGCCCCGGTGGTAGTTCAGGACGGCCTGTACGGTCGACGCGCGCCACTCGGTGCCGCCGCGCACGGTCGGAACCTGCTCCCCGTTGAGCTGGTTGGCGATCGCGCGGAGGGTCATGCCGTG
>Ga0126313_10001928_pt1 | contig 11276 bp, 8 predicted proteins | sample Plot105A_FD_89954 | JGI IMG/M metagenome (GOLD analysis project Ga0126313, IMG submission 89954) | Serpentine soil microbial communities from UC McLaughlin Reserve, CA, USA - Plot105A | ecosystem: Environmental > Terrestrial > Soil > Grasslands | place: USA: UC McLaughlin Reserve, Lake County... | reverse complement strand
CGGCAAGGCCATGGTCGCGGACCGCAACGCCATCCGCGCGTCGATGTGCAGGTCGTCGCCGGTCAGTCCGATCACCGACGGGATCAGTTCGGCCAGTCGTTGGCGGCCGGCATCGGAGGTGTGGTCGTTGACGTGGCGGGCCACCGCGGCCAGCAGAGGGTGGGTGCAGGCGGGGTGGTCACTCCAGCGCTCACCGGCCAGAAGCGAGGCGAGCTCCATGAAGCACGCACCCATGCGGGGGCTGCGGTGCTTGCCCGGAGAGAGGATCGGGAACAGGTCTGGCGGTTGAACGTACGGATGGGACATGACGGCCCCCACAGCAGCTTCGGGCCTGATACCAGGTAAGTCTGCGCCGCTGCCGACCGCCACGCCAGCGCAAGCTGGGCTGCGGCACTTGACGGCTGGGCCGCAGTCGACCTGCCGGCCGGTGGGCCGCCGAGGCTCCATCCACAGCCGTCCGCCGCTGCAGCGCAACCTCGCCTGCTCAGCAAGCCCGACCTTGACACGACGCCGGGCGTGGCCTTGCCGCTCCAGCCGTGCCGGTGGGTGCTGATCCAGGAATGTCGCCCTCGCCTCGGGCGAGGAGGTGCGAGACACTGGCCACGGCCGGCTCCTCCAGTATGTTGGCTCCGCCCGCTCAGTGTGGGTGACCCACGCAGATGCGGACCGGAGCCGGCCGTTCCATGCTGACTAGTCGCACCGTGCGCGGGTGATCGTGGCTGGCCCCTTCCACCACGAGAGTGACCGGGTGTTCTGGGATGTGCACGATCCCGCCAAGGCGGTGGTGATCCACCTGGTCGACGAGCGATGTGCCCGCCTGGTGGTCGGGTCGGGGGGCCGGCCGCCACCCTGACCGCCATCCGGGCGGGCCCGCGGCTCTCGCGACCGCTGACAAGGACACGTCGCAGCCCAAGCGGCCCTCAGTAGCGGATCTGCTCTGACAGACCGTACCGCTCCCGCATCGTCGGGTCCGCCGGGTCGATCGTGCGCATGCCCTTGCCCCGCAGGCGCCTGTTGACCTGGTCCAAGTGCTCACGCACATAGGCCTTCTCGGCCTCGGTGATGCGGCCGCGGTGCGGCTCGCCGGCATGCTCAGGGCTGGCGTATTCGACCTTGCCCCGCCCCCCGCCACCACCTCGGCGCGGCCGCCGGAGCGCCGGGGTCTGGCCTTGGCGCTCGTGCTCGGCCGTGATGGCGCGGAGCAGGACCGTCCTCATGTCGCGGTCTTGGGCCAGGCGGTCGAAGGTTTCCTGCAGCACGGTCAGCTCTTGGGGCCGGCGGCTGCCCGGCGCGGTCCAGCGCAGGCGCACGATCCGGTCCGCCGACTGGAGCTGTTCGAACTCGTCGGGGAAGATTTCCAGGCGGGCTGGCTCGCCAATCTCGGGGTGCTCGAGCACCTCCAGGGTGCCAAGCTCCTCTTGGCTGCCTTCCTTATCCGAGACATCAGAAATGTGGACAGTCTTGACCGCCATCGTCAAACCCCCTGGTGCCCGAAGCGACAGCCATCGCCGGGATACTAGCGTCGGCGGTGTGCCCCTTGCGAAGACGCCGGCCAAGCCGTGACGTCCCCCGTGAGTGATCAAGCGCACCCACGCCTGGGCGACCAGAACAGTAAGCCGCGCCGGGCACCGAGCGACGCCGGCTGATCGCCGAATTCTGGCGAGCGCTGGTCAATGTCGCCCTCATCGGTGGCCGCTCGGTCCGCCTCAGATGGATCTGCTATCACCCGGACAGCTGACCCTGCCGCCCATGACGCCTAAGGGCGGGGCTCTACATGAGCGCATCAGTTCGCTCTCAGGATCAGTTGCTTCGGTCCTTCTGAGACCTACGTGTGCTGGCCATATCTGTCACGAAGCTCGTCAAACGACAAGGTAGCGTTGGAACCAGTTGTTGTGGCTTCTGCCGGGGTCTGCTCTGCTGGTCGGAATTGCGTCCGGATTAGCTGAACCATCTCAGCAACCGTACCCAGTGACGTGACAGCGAATACAACTATCGCAGCATACGACATGAAGAAGGTCGTTCCTGCAATGGCCCACAAGACTTGGTTGTCTCCTAGACGGGCAGAATACAGTAACCCAACAACAAAGACAGCCACCGGGATTAACAAGCCGACTAGCAGAAGGCTCTGTTGCTGACGTCGTCGAGCCTTCATTGCTGCTATTCTCAGTTGCTCATCGATTACAACTATTCTGGTTTGCCCGAATGCACGCTCTAAGTCTCGTTGAGCACGCAGCTCCGCAATACGGCCCTGCTGCAAGGCAAGCCGGACATCCCCTGCTCCATTAAGCTTGAGTTCTGGATGAAGGCGTTCAAGCTCGTGTAGATACCCGAGCAGTTTGGCATCTCTATCATGGTCAGAACCTGCAGCTGCCCTCGTATCCTTGGCCCTAGACCCCGTGTCATCCAGGAGCGTTGTAGGTGTGGGCGCAGAGGCCTCCTGAGGATGCTTACCCTGTTGCGCTCCACTTGGATCCCCTGAAGGCGTCCGCTTGGCTTCAGGGGACTGCGACGACAGCTCCTCGCCCTCAAGCTTATCAAGCCTGGTCACTCGGCCTCCCTTCGACGACGGCGGCCGTAATCATCCAACTCATGACCCATCATGAAAAGATGCTGCGGAGCAGTACCCCCAGTTCTTTAGTGGCGCGTCCCTTCATTCCCGGCCGAGGACGGCCTTGATACAGTACAGCAAGTTGTAACCAGTTGAACTATCCCATCTTGGACCATCAAACTACGGGAGGCTGAGTCGCCTTATCGTCCGGCCGTACCTGCTTTGATACAGTGGGGTCCCTAGCCTCGAGGCCGCGATGAGCTGGCAGCTCACCGCCATGCGGGGCAGGACCTGTACTCTGAGGCCGAGGGAGTGGCGACGTCGGCCCGCAGGGGCGGCGATAAGTAGACGTGGCACCGTCCTGCCCGCGAGCTGGACCTCCCCTCAGGTCAACCTGGCCCGTGGCGCGGCGGCCGCCGCCGCGGCATCCCGGACAAGGGGCGATTTGGCGACCGGTATCGGCTACCTCGGTGCTGAGTCGTTGATGTGCTGGCAGTAGGCGGCGATGGTATCGAGGATCGGAGCGGCGGTCGTGCTCCACACAACGGTCCCGGTTGTCGTTCCAGGTTGCCACCCAGCGGCCAACCCCGCTGTTGTGGGCGTGGCTGGACTTGAACCAGCGGCCTCACGCTTATCAGAGATCGACAGCCAAGCGGTGTGCTATCGCGCATCCTCGCAGGTCGCGCCGATCCGTGAAGGCTACAAGGATGGGGTGAACCGCTGTCCGCCGCCGAGTGCCAGGCGGTACCTGGCCCGGTCTAGCCTCGGTCACCCGGACCGGCTATCGACGACGACCTGTCCTCCGCTCGAGGATCGGCAGCGGCGGTCCGCCAGCGGGAAGCCGTCAGCCTGGCGCTCCAGCGCCGCAAGGACCCTCAATCTAGCCGAATTATCGGCTTGGGACGAGCGGTGGTAACCGTTCGGCGAGGGCCACTCGCCGGCGGCCGCCCTCGTGCGGGATCAGAGGTCGGGGTACTTCACGCTCAGAAGGGACAGTTGCCAGGGTTTGGTTGGTCGATCCGCCTTGCCGCGTCCGCCGGAACCAGCGAGACCACTACCGTCACCAGGTCGACATTGCCCTCGTTCCGTACCACGTGCACGTCGCCGCCCGAATCCACGAAGCCCGATCCGGCCGGGACCACGTGGGGCGAGCAGGTGGGGTCGTCGGCAAGATAGAACGTCGCCGTGCCGGACTTGACGATGACCAGGCTGGGACCGGGGTGGCTGTGCCAGCCGAAGGTCCCGCCCGGTGCGATCGTGTTCTGCAGCACATGGAGGTCGGTCGCTCCCTTGGTGCTGATCTTGGCTTTCCAGGCACCGGTCCTGATCTTCGTATTGATTGAATCGAAGCGCCCGGTTGCGATGGGGGAGGTGGTCACCCCCGAGGGCAGTGTCGCCTGTGCCGGCAGGATGATCAGTGCCGCACCGACGAGCGCGCCGACGGCGGCGATGGCCGTGAGGATGCGTCTGCGATGGAGCTTCATTGCTGCTCCTTTCGTTCGGGCCGATGGTCGGCTGGGTTGCTGGGGCTAGGTCGGCCATTAGTCCAAGAGGTGGTCGACCCCGTCCCGATGGGAGGTGCGGGCGCGGTTGGATTGGTTGCCTCCGGATCGATCAACGGTCGTGGTGTGGATGGTGGACGGCTGGCTGGGTGGTGGCGCCTGGCCAGCGGGCCAATTGCCGCCAGTGACGGGGCAGCCACCGGTGGCGTCGGCGGTGCGGTCGACCAGCGCTGTGGGCCAGCCGGTTCTGGATGGCCTGCTCGTGTCGTTCGGTGATGCGCTGGGTAGCTAGCAGTTGGCTCAGCCCGGCATGCTGGTTGTGCATGCGCTTTCCTTCCCGCAGCTCGGCCGCATTGGTTGTCGCTGGCTGGCTCAGGATGGCGCTGCGGGGCCGGCCCGGAATCCGGCAGTTTCCATATGCTGGCGCTTGCCCACTCCCTATCTTTGGTCGCTGACCTCGTACGGTGGCCGTTCCCCTCCGGCCGGTCGCGGGGGATAATCCCGGCGAGATGGGCGGCCGTGTGGTGAGCCCGATCTTTGTCGGCCGTGTCGAGGAGCTTCATGTCCTCGAGGTGGCTCTGGGGCGGGCGACGAACAGCGAGCCGGCCGTGGTCCTGGTGGGGGGCGAGGCCGGTGTGGGCAAGACTCGCCTGCTGGCCGAGCTGACCGCCCGCTGCGCTACCGACGGGACCCGCGTGCTGACCGGGGGCTGCGTGCCGGTCGGCGACGGCGCCCTGCCGTATGCGCCGATCGTGGAGGGGCTGCGGGCGCTGGTTGGTGACCTCGGTGCTAGCGCCGTCCGTGGGCTGGTCGGCCCGTCCTGGCCAGTACTGGCCCGGTTGCTGCCCGCTCTAGGCGAGCCACAGGCCGGTGGCGGGCCGACCGACCAGGCGGCTCAGGCTCGGCTGTTTGAACTGCTGCTTGGCATGCTGGCCCGGCTCAGCCAGCAGATGCCGGTCACCCTGGTGGTCGAGGACCTGCATTGGGCCGACCGCTCCACCCGTGACCTGATGACCTTCCTGGCCCGCAACCTGCGCCGCGAGCGGCTGCTGGTGGTGGTGAGCTACCGCAATGACGAGCCGGGCACGGACTGGCTGGGGCCCTACCTGGCCGTCCTGGACCGGAGTGGCCACGCCCAGCGTGTTGAGCTGTCCAGGCTGGACCGGGCCGAGACCCTGGCTCAGCTGGTCGGGATTGTGGGGGCGGCACCGCCCGCCGAGCTGGTGGATGCGGTCTTTGGGCGCTCGGAGGGCAACCCGTATTTCACCGAGGAGCTGCTCGGGGCCATCAGGGCCGGCTCCGGTGAGCTGCCACCGACATTGCGGGATCTGCTCCGGGGCCGGGTCCAGGCGCTGCCCGAGTTGGCACGGCAGGTGCTTGGGGTGGTGGCGGTGGCTGGTCGGCGGGTCCCCCACCGGCTCTTGGCCGAGGTCGCCGCGCTGGAGGACCAGGCCCTGGTGCAGGCGCTCCGCGCGGCGGTCGCCGATCAGCTGCTGGTGACCCGGCCGGGCGAGGACGGCTACGAGTTGCGCCACGCCCTGCTGGGTGAGGTCATCGAGGCTGACCTGGTGCCCGGCGAACGGGCGCGGCTGCATGCCGCCTACGCCCGCGCGCTGACCGAGCGGCCGGAGCTGGCCGATGCCTCGCCGGCGGTGGCCGCGGCCGAGGTGGCCGTCCACTGGGACGCGGCCGGTGAGTGGGCGCAGGCCTTGCCGGCCCGGGTCAGGGCTGGCCTGGCGGCCGAGCGGGCCCGGGCCCTTGCCGAGGCGGACGACCACTACCAGCGGGCCCTCACGCTGTGGGAGCGGATGCCCGAGCCGGGCGAGCCGGGTGGGCTTGACTGGGTCGGCCTGCTGGCCCGGGCGGCCGAGACGGCCGCCTTCGTCGCTGCGCCGGAGCGGGCCGCCAGCCTGGTGGAGCGAGCCCTCGATGCCGTGGATCGGACGGTGGAGCCGGTCCGGGCCGCCGTCCTGCTGGCCCAGCTCGGCCCCTACCGCGAAAAGGCCGGCCGGGAAGCCGATGCGCTGGCGGCCTTCGAGGAGGCCGAACGGCTGCTTGAGGGGGCGCCGCCGTCGGCCGAGCGCGCCCGGGTGCTGGCTGGCCACGCCCGGACGCTGGCGGCGACCTGGCACACGGCACAGGCCGTTTCACGCTGTGAAGAGGCAATCGCGGTCGCAAGGGCGGTCGGCGCCCGAGCCGAGGAGGCCCATGCCCTCAGCACCCTGGGAGTATGCCTGGACGACCTCGGCCAGCTGGATCAGTCGATCGCTCTGCACCGGCAGGCCCGGCGGATCGCCGAGCAGGTCGGCGACGCCGAAGCGATCGTGCGCACCTATACCAACCTCAGCCACGTGCTGGAGCAGGCCGGCCAGATCCACGACGCCAGCGACGACGCTCGTCAGGGCTACCAGCGAGCCCACCAACTCGGCCTGGAGCGCGCCACCGGGAGCTACGTGGCCAGCAACCTCGCCGCCCTGTTGCTGTCCAGCGGCCAGTGGGAGGAATGCGCGCGGCTGACCGCCGCGCTGCTGGAGGTCGACAGCTGGTGTCGTTTCGCCGTGCACACCACCCGAGGCTTGTTACTGACCCGACGAGGTGAGTTCACCGCCGCCCGGGCGGAGTTCGACGACGCTGAGCGGCTGTGTCCGCCGGCCGAGCAGTGGTCGGTCTGGGTTGGGCGGGCCGAGCTGGCGCTGTGGGAGGGCCGCCACGACCAGGCGGCCACGGCGGTCGCCGAGAGTCTGCGCTGGATCGGCGAACGAGACCCCGACGGCGTCCCCGCCGAGCTGTTGTGCCGGTGCTATGTGCCGGCCCTGCAGTTGGAGGCCGACCGGGCCGAGTCTGCTGCCGCCCGAAGGAGGGCCGAGGACGTTGCCGCGGCCCGCCGGCGGGCCGCGGCAGTCATCGCCGCGCTGGACCGGCTGAGCAACTCGCCATCGCTGCAGGCCGGCATCCCGGTAGTGGCCAGCAACCTGTTACTTGCCCGGGCCGAGCAGTCCCGGCTGGAGGGACGGTCCGACCCGGAGCGGTGGCGGGCGGCCGCGGTAGCCTTGGAGCGGCTGGCCTATCCCTTCGAGGCCGCCTACGCGAGCTTCCGACACGCCGAAGCACTATTGGCCAGCCGGCCACACCACAAGCAGGCCGAGGACGTACTTCGCCCAGCTCACCAGACGGCGGTTGCGCTCGGGGCCGCGCCTCTGCAACGAGAGATCGAGTTGCTCGCCCAACGCGGCCGCCTGCGCCTGCAGGACCATGCGGACACCGCCCAGGCGCCCGCAGCGCCCTCCCTCGTGGCTTCCCTGGGCCTGACGCGCCGCGAGGCCGAGGTGCTTGTGCTGCTGGCCGAGGGCCGGACCAACCGGCAGATCGGCCAGGCGCTGTTCATCACCGAGAAGACGGCCAGCCTCCACGTCTCCCACATCCTCGCCAAGCTCGGTGTGGCTGGGCGCGGGGAGGCGGCTGCGGTGGCGCACCGGCTCGGCCTTAACCAGCAATGAGCGTGGCTACTGTTCCAGACACTCCTCGGTTCCAAGGCATGGGCTTAGCAGCGCCGCCGAACCATCCCAAACCCTGCCCTGTGGCTGTCCGTCTGGCTGGGTCACTGTTGGTTAGCGTGCAGTAATGCGTTCTATGACCGCCATGCGCTAGGAGATGCGCAAGCGGCCCGCGACCGACAGCGATCGCCTATGGACATTTCCGCAGGTGAAAGCCGGTGTCGTAGGCCTGCCAGGACTTGAACCTGGGACCTCATCCTGATCAGAGATGGACGGCGAAGCGCCATGCTAACCAGCGTTCTCCCAGGTCGTTCGGCTCCGCAATTGCTACAACGATGGGGTGAAGCTCTCGGTCCAGGTCCAGCCTTCAGTGCTGGCCTGCCCTATGAGGGTGGTTCAGACCTGAGCTGGCGAGGCTTCAGCGAGGTGACGAATCCGGCCGGCCATCCTCTGGCTGCTCGATGCCGTCAGCGGAACAGGCTGTCGGTGGCTGGTCCTGGCCGCGACCCTGGTGACGTCCAGGGAGCGACGGATCCGTCTTCATCCCTCGCGGTGACGTCCCGCTGGGACGTCATGGCTACCTCAGTAAGCGCGGGCCACCAGCCCGGCTACGTGTCTAGCCCTCGCAGCTGGAACAGGTTCTGGCGTGGCTCGGGGTGGTCGACGGCCACCAGCACCTCCCAGTCACCGGTGATGACCAGGCCCTCCGGCTGGTGGAGCCGCTCAGGAAGACCCCAGATACGGTCCACCTCGATCAGGCGGTCCTCCGGATCCAGGGTCGCCTGGAGCCTGGCGATGCAGCGCGACTCGTCGCTCAGGACATAGATCCGGCCATCCGGGCCGACGGTCACGTCGCTCAGGTCGCCGATGCGCTCCATGGCCTCACCGCCGAGATCCCAGGCGGTCAGCAGCCGGAAGGTGGCTCGGGACTCCGGCGGTGTCGGGAACTCACCGGTGTCCGCGATCGGCAGGTCGGCGTGTAGCCCCTCGGCCCGCGCCCCCGGCAGGCCGAACTCCAGCAGCTGGCGGGGCTTGTCCTCCTTGACCACGAACAGGTGCCCGTTGCGCAGCAGCAACACCCCCTCCCCAAGGGCGTTCTGGTCGGCCTCCCACGCCTCCAGCTCTGCCGGGTCGTCCTCGACGGTCAGGGGCAAGACGTGCAAGAGGGTCTCCAGGGCCTGGTCGAAGACCAGCACCGTGCCGGGCACCTCACGCAGCACGAACACCCGGCCGGTGGCGTCGGTGTCGATCCCCTCCCACTGGGAGCTCTCCGGCGTCCGCAGGCCCGCGCCCGACAGCAGCGGTGCGAGATCGCGCCGCTCGAACCGGCCAGGACCACCCACCGGCAGATCGCCGACGAGGATGTCGTGGCTCTGGTCACCGACGGCAAGCAACTGGCGGGTCCGGCCCTGGCCGGTCGGCCGTTCGCAGATCCCCGACACCTCACACAGATCCAGGTCCCACACCTGGACGACCTCAAGCGCAGCAGCCATGTCCTCGGCATGCCCACAGGCCCGGCCCCGCAACCACGCCCGCCTCCATCGTTGCCCCATCGGCGGTGCTCGGCGCAGCCGCTGGTCCTGACATTACCGGCGGCAATAGAGCTGACCGCCGCAACCGTCCTCGCCTATCCCTGCTGGAGCCGCTCCATGAGGGCGGTGGAGCGACGGCCGACGGCCAACACCCTGGGCCGGCGCTCGAAGTGCGCCCACCCAGGCCGAATGGGCGGTGGTCGACTTGGAGGCCACCTGGACCCCGGCCGAGGGGATTCGTGGCCCCCAGTCAGCAACCCAACCATCCCGGCGACCCTGCACGCCACCCGCGAGGACCCAACCCGGCCGGGGTATTGCCGACACCAGCCCCTTTCTGGCTGGACCCGTCTTCCCGGCCCTGGCCGTCCCGCGCCGTCGGTGCCCGGGGGCTTAGGGGGTCATGGCTGCCGGTTCCTCCTGTGCCAGCTGGTCCAGGGTGACGTCCTCGGTGCGGGACAGGCTGCTCGGCCACCAGATCCGCCGGCCGGCATCCAGGTTGAGCGCGGTGACCAGCACCGAGCGGACCACGAAGGTGTCCAGCAACACCCCGAAGGCGACCACGAAGCCGATCTCGGTGACGAACACCAGCGGCAGGTCCCCAGGGCGGCGAAGGTCCCGGCCAGCACCACACCCGCCGAGGTGATCACCCGCCGGTGGCGGCCAGGCCGATCAGGGCCCCCCGCCGGGTCCCGTGGCGCACGCTCTCCTCGCGGACCCGGGTCATGAGGAAGATGTTGTAGTCGGTACCCAACGCGACCAGGAACACAAAGGTCCACAAGGGGAACGCCGGGTCGGCCCCGGCGAAGCCGAACAGGTGGTCGAAGACCAGGGTCCTGACCCCCAGCGCCGCGGCGAACGACAGCACCACGGTGGCCACCAGCAGCAACGGGCCACCACGGCCCGCAGCAGCAGGCCCAGGATGATGGCCACCACGACCAGCACCAGCGGCACCACCAGGTTCCGGTCGTGGCGGGAGGCCCGCTGGATGTCGAGGTTGACGGCGCTGCCCCCCCGACCTTGGCCTCGGCGCCACCGATGGCATGGACGCTGACCCGGAGCCGGTCGACCAGGTCATAGGAGGCCTGGCTGTCGGGGCTGCTGGTCAAGGTCCCCTCCAGATAGGCAGAGCCGTCCCTGAGAACTGGGCGGGTGACGGCCGTGACCCCGGCCGTCCCGGCCAGGGTGGCCTGGAGCTGGCCGGCGGCCTCGGCCCGGCCGATGACCTGGACCGGGTTGCCGGCGCCGGCCGCGAAGTGGCGGGCCAGCACCGCCTCCCCGGTCACCGCCTCGGGCTTGGTCCGGAAGGAGTCCTTGCTCTGCAGGCCGTTGGCCTCCAGGCCGGTGGTCCCCAGGGCCAGCAGCCCCAGGACCACGGCGGTCACCACCCACACCAGCCGGGGCCGGCGGGCCACCCGCTGGCCGATCCGGGCCCACAGGCCCCGCTCGGTCGGCTCGGCCGACCCCAGGGTGGGCCGCCGGGGCCAGAACACCCACCGGCCGACGATGACCAGCAGCGCCGGCAGCAGGGTCAGCATGGCCCCCAGCCCGACCGCGACCCCGATGGCCATCACCGGGCCCAGGCTCCTGGTCGAGGCGAGCTCGGCCACCAGCAGGCACAGCAGGCTCAAGATCACCGTGGCCCCACTGGCGATGATCGCCGGCGCGGCCCGGCCCAGGGCCACCGCCATCGCCTGGTGGCGGTCGGCGTGGCGGCGCAGCTCCTCGCGGTAGCGGGCGGTCAGCAGCAACGCATAATCGGTCCCGGCGCCAAAGACGAGCACGGTCAGGATGAACGCGCTCTGGCCGTTCACGGTCAGCCCGCCGTTGCGGGCCAGCAGGTAGATGACCGCCTGAGCGGCCGTCAGGGCGACAAACACCGTCGTCAGCGGCAGCAGCCACAGCACCGGGCTGCGGTAGGTGACCAGCAAGATGACGATCACGATCACCGCCGTGATGGACAGCAGGGTCGAGTCGAACCCGGAGAACACCTTGGCGAAGTCGGCGAAGTACCCGGCCGGGCCGGTCACCTACACCCCGAGCCCACCGGTGTCGGCCCGGGCGATGGAGCGCAGCTCCTCGACCCGTGGGGTGAGCTCCTCCCAGCCGTTACCCTCCTCGGCCACCCGGATCGGCACCACCACCTGCAGGGCCCGGCCGTCGGTGGCCGGGACCGGCCCGATGACCTTCCCGGTGACGTCCT
>Ga0126313_10001926_pt1 | contig 11283 bp, 12 predicted proteins | sample Plot105A_FD_89954 | JGI IMG/M metagenome (GOLD analysis project Ga0126313, IMG submission 89954) | Serpentine soil microbial communities from UC McLaughlin Reserve, CA, USA - Plot105A | ecosystem: Environmental > Terrestrial > Soil > Grasslands | place: USA: UC McLaughlin Reserve, Lake County... | reverse complement strand
GGCTTCCACACCTGCCGCGTGTCCGACATCGCCGACGAGGCGGGCGTCGCCTACGGCCTCGTCTACCACTACTTCGACTCGAAGGACCAGATCCTCGACACGCTCTTCCTCGAGCGCTGGGACATCCTCCTGCGCGCGATCCAGGAGGTCGACGGGGAGGAGATCCCACCGCGCGAGAAGCTCTACGCGATCACGTCCTTCATCGTCGACTCCTACCGCCACGACCCCGACCTGATGAAAGTCATCATCGTCGAGGTCACGCGTGCCGCAAACACATTCGGCAGGACCCACCTCGCGCACATCCGCGAGGCGTACATCGGGATCGCGGCGATCGTCGACAGAGCACAGAGAGCCGGCACCTTCCGCGCCGACATCACCCCGGATTTCGCCGCGCTTGCCTTCTACGGTGCGGTCGAGCAGGTCCTGACCGGCTGGATCTTCGCGTTGCTGCCGACGGGTGATCGGGAATATGACCAAGCCAAGACTCATATCGTCGAGACGATCTGCGGCGGTCTGGACCGCGTCTAGCGATCCTGATCAGCCGCCGGGAGAGCTGATTGAATGCCTGAGCTGATGGCTGAAAGTGACCTTGTGAAGCGACTCGTCTGGTCGGGCCTGCTTGCCGGGATCGGTGCGCTCGCCAGCATCGCGACGCAACGGCTCGCAACGGTGATCTGGGTGCGCGCCTTCGGTGAGGAGCCGCCGGAATGACGGACGCTCCCGCTCAAGCCGCGAACAACGGCGGGCCGACGGTCGAGCACGCCGCGCTGGCGCCCGACGCCGCCGCTCCCGCCGGTGCTGTCTCCCCCGGCGTCCCATCTGCACTCCCGCCGACCTCCGCACGCGGCGGTGTCCCCGACGAACGCCCCGAGCTCGTCGTAGGAGCCGCCTTCGCCGGCGGTCTTGCCCTCGCTCTCTTCCTCAAGCGCCTTGCCCGCTGACGACAGACAGGCCACGACGCTTGCCGAGACGGTCACGCAGGTGTCCGAGCGCGTCTCGCTGCTCGTGAGAGAGGAGATCGAACTCGCGAAGGCCGAAATGACGGTCAAGGTGCGCAAGCTCGCGATGGGTGCGGTCGTCGGGACCGTCGCCGGCGTCTTCTTCATCACCGGGCTGTTCTTCCTGCTCAACTCGGCCGCCTGGGGCGCCTACCTGATCTTCGGCGGGACGGCCTACTGGGCCGGCTTCCTGATCGTCGCCGGCTTGCTGTTCATCCTTGGAGCGCTCGCCGGCGGGCTCGCCTACCGCGCGTTCCGCAAGGGGACGCCGCCCGCGCCGACAATGGCGATCGACGAGGCGAAGAAGATCCGCGAGACCGTCACCGCCACGGAGGTCGCCTCCTGATGCCGCCCACCCGCACGCCTGAGCAGATCCGCGCCTCGATCGAGCAGAACCGCAAGGAGCTCGGCACGTCGATCGAGGTGCTGCGCAAAGAGGTCACAGCGCTCACCGACTGGCGCCAGCAGCTCCGCGATCACAGAAGAGAAGCGCTGATCGCTGCCGCGGTCGCCGGCTTCGTGATCGGCGGCGGCATCGCCGGCATGACGGGCGTTCTCTTCGGCCGTCGCCGTCGCCGCCGCTGACGGCGACGCCGGAGCGCCGCTGTCAGGCCAGATACGACGAGGGGATTCCGCCAACCCCCATCAGCCCCGGGCCGACGTGCGTGCCGATCACCGGGCCGACCTCGGACACGAAGCAGGGGTCGGTGCCGAACATCTCGCGGCCGCGCTCGACCAGTCTCGCCGCTTCGTGGGGCGCCTGAATGTGCTGGACGACCCACGCGTCGGCGCCGTCGTCGCAGCGCGTGCGCAGGTAGTCGACCATTCGCTCGAACGCGCGGCCGGACGTGCGCACCCGCTCGATCGGCGTGATCTCGGCCTCCAGCGTCAGGATCGGCTTGATCTTGAGAGCCGAGCCGAGGTAGGCCTGCGCGGCGCCGATGCGTCCGCCGCGCCGCAGGAACTCGAGCGTGTCGACCGCGAACCACATCGTCAGCGCGGCGCGCGCCTCGCGCGCGTGCGCGACGACCTCGTCCGCGTTCAAGCCGCGCGCAGCGGCCGCGTGCGCGGCGAGCACGACGAGGCCCTGCCCGCCGCAGGCGCTCTGGGAGTCGATGACCTGGATCCGCTCGCCGCCGCGGCCGAGCAGTTGCTCGCGCGCCTGCTCGGCTGAGGCCAACGTGCCGGAGATTGCGCCGGAGAGGTGGATGGAGACGATGTCCTGCCCCTGCTCCAACAGCGGCTCGTAGACGGCGAGGAAGTCGCCGATCGACGGCTGCGAGGTCGTCGGCAGCTGCTTCGCCGTGCGCAGGTGGTCGTAATAGCCGTCGAAGTCCGGCAGGTCGGACTCGCGATCCTCGCGCCCGTCCCAGTGCACGTAGAGACTCACCTCGTGAATCCCGCGCGCAGCGACGAGCTGGCGGGGGAGGTAGTGGCACGTGTCCGTGACGACTGCGACCGAGCCCATCGCGCGCACAGTAATCGATACACCCGGACGCGCGGGCCACTACAGTGCCGCCCCGTGCGTCGAGTCCTCGCCTGCGCAATCCTGCTGGTCCTGCTCGCGGCGCCGAGCGCCTGGGCGCGCGATCCGATCACGCCGCTGCGGGATGTCCATCGCGGCCTGAGATGCACCGCGCTGACGGTCGTGCAGGGCACGACGATCTCCAGCTTCGACGTCGACGTGCTCGACGTCGTCGCCGGCATCGGCGACACCGACGCGTGGATCCTCGTGCACGTGTCGGGCCCCGCGGTCGACCGCAGCGGCATCGCCTCGGGCTTCTCCGGCTCGCCCGTCTACTGCCCCGACGCGAACGGCACGATCGGCAACGCCGGGGCGATCTCCGCGACGATCGGCCAGTACGGCAACGACGTCGGGCTCGTGACGCCGATCGAGCAGATGCTCGACATCCCGGTCAAGCCGCCGAGCGGCGTGCGCCGTGCGCCGAAGCTGCTGCGCGCCGCACGCCCGGTGTCCTCGCCGCTCGTGCTGTCGGGCCTCTCGCCCGCGTTCGGTGCCGCGCTCGAGCGCTCGGCGCTCGCTCAGGGCCACGTGCTCGTCGCCGCGCCGGCCGGGCCGCTCGGGACGTTCCCGCCGCAGCCGCTCGTGCCGGGGGCCTCCGTCGGAGTCGCGCTGTCGAGCGGCGCACTCGCGGCGGGCGCGATCGGCACCGTCACCTTCCGCGACGGCGACGTCGTCTACGGCTTCGGGCATCCGCTGGAGGCAGCCGGCCGCCGCGCGCTGCTGCTGCAGGACGCGTACGTCTTCACCGTGGTCTCCAACCCGCTCGGCATCGGCCAGATCAGCTCCTTCAAGCTCGCGGCGCCCGGCCACACGGTCGGCACGCTGTCAAGCGACGGCCTGTCGGGGGTCGTCGGAACCGTTGGCGCCGCGCCCAGAACTGTGCCGCTCACCGTGCGCGTGCGCGACCGCGAAACCGGGCGTTCGGTGACGCAGCGCACGAACCTCGTCGACGAGGTCGATCTCGGCGATCCGGACGGTCAGGGACTGCTGTCGGGCCTCGCCGCTGCGGCGGTGGCGCAGGCCGTGACGACCGTGTTCGACGGGGCGCCGTCGCATGAGACCGGCCGTTTCTGCCTCACGGTGCGCTTGCGGGAGCTGAGAAGACCGCTGCGCTTCTGCAACCGGCATGTCGTGAAGGGCACGCTCGACGCGCAGTCGCCGGCGCCGATCGCGGTGACGATGAGCGACGAGGTCTCGAGTGCGCTCGACGTCATCGCCAACGCCCGGTTCCGTGCGCTGCACCTCACGAGTATCGACGTCTCGGCGACCGTCGAGCGTGGTCTGCGGCTTGCGACGATCCAGTCGGCGCGGCTCGCGCGTCACGCCGTGCGCCCGGGTGAGCGGGTCGGCGTCACGCTGAAGGTTCGGCTCTACCGCGGGCCGTTGCGGACGGTCCATTTCGCACTGGCGATCCCGCGCGACGTGAGACCAGGCCGGCGGACGCTGCGGCTGCTCGGCACGCCGCTGCAGGACGCGGACTCGGGCGGCCTGCTGTCCTCGATCATCTCCGACCTGTTCGGCGACGGCGGGTCTCGCGGCGCGCAGTCGATGTTCGACGTGATCGTGGGCTTCGAGGGGCTTGCGCAGAACGACGGTGTGACCGCACTGATCGGCCACCATCGCGAGCGGGCCTACCGCAGCTCGCAGGTGCGGATCGACGGCCGCGCGATGGTCGACGTGAAGGTATTGAAGCCGGCTCGCCCGCACGGGCACTCGCCCGCGATCGGGCGAGTGCTGCGGCACCGGCAGCAGATCAGCGGCTGACGCGACCTGCGCCGCGTCGGCTCAGGCGAGCCGGTTTTCGATCGACAGCGGCGCCGACCCGCTCTCGGCAGCGGGCTCGTCCGCATCGTCGGGCTGCTCGACGCCGAGCAGCTCCGCCAGCTCACCGCTCTCGTACATCTCGGCGACGATGTCGGCCCCGCCGACCAGTTCGCCGTTGACGAACAGCTGCGGGATCGTCGGCCAGCTCGACAGCGCCGACAACTCCTCGCGGATGCGCGGGTCGGGCAGGATGTCGACCGCCGCAAACGGCGCCTCGAGCGTCTGCAGCGCGCCGGCGGTACGGGCGGAGAAGCCACACATCGGCTGCTCGGGCGTCCCCTTCATGAAGAGGATCACGGGGTTCGACTTGATCGCGTCCTCGATCGCGTCGCGGAGGGGGTTCTGCGTCTCGTCGCTCACGGTGGGGTCCTCATTCGGCCTTGGTCTGCAGGGACAGGGCGTGGATGCTGCCGCCGAGCTCGCCGTCGAACACGTCGTAGACGAGCCGGTGCTGGGCGATGCGGGAGAGGCCGGCGAACGCGGGCGCGACCACGACGGCTTCGAAGTGGTGGCCGTCGTCGCCGTGGACGTCTGCACGCGCGCCGGGAATGCCGGCCTCGATGCGCTCTTTGAGCTCTTCCTTGGTTGCCATCGGGGCTTAGGGTAGCGCTGCGCGGGGGTCGCTACACTGAATGAAGTGATGCTGTCCGACGCGACGGAGACCACCCGATGATCACGCTCACCGACAAAGGCGCCGAGAAGGTGCGCGAGTTCCTCTCCTCACAGGGGACCGAGGTCGACACGGCAGGACTGCGCGTCGGCGTGCGCGGCGGCGGCTGCTCCGGCTTCCAGTACGCGCTCGCGTTCGACCAGCAGCGCGATGGCGACCAGGTCTTCGAGCAGCAGGGCATCCGCCTGCTGGTCGACGGTCCGAGCCTGCCGTACGTCGAGGGCTCCACGATCGACTACGTCGACGACCTGCAGGGCGCCGGCTTCAAGGTCGAGAACCCGAACGTGATCGCGGCCTGCGGCTGCGGCTCCTCGTTCCGGGTCGCCGACGAGCAAGAAGTCAGCGCCGTCTGACGCCGCCTCGACCCGCCCCTAGGTGGGTTCGTTGTCCAACGACCGCCACAAGTAGCGGCACGCCAGCGTGCGGTGCGGGCGCCAGGGCTCGGCGATCTCGGTCAGCTCGGCCGGGTTGGGCATCGCGGGCAGCTCGTAGGCGCGCTCGACGGCGCGTCTGATGCCGAGGTCGCCGACGGGCAGGATGTCGGGGCGGCCCAGGTGGAACATCAGGAACATGTCGGCTGTCCACTGGCCGAGGCCCTTCACGGCGACCAGCTCGGCCGCGACCTCCTCGTCGGGCATCTCGTCGAGCCGCTCGAGCTCCAGCTCGCCGCTGACGACGTGCTCGGCGAGCGAGCGCAGGTAGGACGCCTTTGCTCTCGAGAGGCCGGCCGCGAGACGCAGCTCGTCGAGGTCGTCGGCGATCAGCTCCTCGGGCGTCGGCGTGCGGCCGCCGTAGCGCTCGGTGACGCGCCCGTAGATCGTGCGCGCCGCCTTCGTCGAGAGCTGCTGGCCGACGATCGCGCGCAGGAGCGCGCCGTAGTGGTCGTCGGGGCGCCCGTCTCTCGAATCGCCCAGCCCGCCGGCGCCGACGGCATCGATCAGCGCACCGAGAACGGGGTCCGCGGCCCGCAGGTAGGTCTCGGCGCTCACGCGCGGGGATGTTACGCCGCTGTCGCAGCGGTGCCGCAGGTGCGGAGAAAGGCCGCAGACCGCGCTAGGATCACGCGCGTATGCGCGTAGCTTTGGTCTCGCCGTACTCGTGGACGTACCCCGGTGGCGTCACGCGCCACATCGAGGCGCTCGCCGAGCGTTTCTTCGCAGAGGGGCACGAGGTCCGCGTGCTGGCGCCCTACGATCCCGACGACCGCCTCTCGGCGGTGCTGCACCGCGGCGCGGCGCCGCAGCCCCGCGAGCTGCCCGACTACGTGATCCCGCTCGGGCGCACGATCGGCTTCCCCGCCAACGGCGCCGTCTCGAACCTCTCCTCGCGCGCAGCGGGCCTCGGCCAGATGCGGCATGAGCTGCGGACGGGCGGCTTCGACGTCGTCCACCTGCACGAGCCGGTCGTGCCGATCCTCTGCTGGGACGCCTGCGTCTCGACGCGCCTGCCGCTCGTCGGCACGTTCCACTGCTATTCGACGAACCGCATCACGAACAACGTCGCGAACGTGCTCGGCGCGCGCCGCATGTTCAACCACCTGCACGTGCGCGTCGCCGTCTCGGAGGCGGCCGCCTGGACGGCGCAGCGGTTCTTCGGCGGGCGCTACCGGATCATCCCGAACGGCGTGGCCGTGCCCGAGGCGAACTCCGCAGCTCGTGTGGAGGGCGCCGAAAGGCCCCTGCGACTCGCGTTCGTCGGCCAGGCGGTCGAGCGCAAGGGCCTGCCGGTGTTGCTGCGCGCCTTCGAGGCGCTGCGCGACCACCAGATTCCCGTCGAGTTGACGGTCGTCGGCGCGAACGCCGACGAGGTGCAGCCGCTGCTGCTCGACGATCGCGGCGTCACGGTGCTCGGCCGCGTGGACGACGCCGAGAAGCAGCGCGTACTCGAGTCGGCCGACCTGCTGTGCGCGCCCTCGCTCGGCGGCGAGAGCTTCGGGATGGTGCTGACGGAGGGCTTCGCGGCCGGCACGCCGGTGGTCGCCTCCGACATCGCCGGCTACCGCGACGTCGTGGCCGATGGCGTCGACGGCGTGCTCGTCCCGCGCGGCGACGCGACCGCGCTCGCCGAGACGCTGCGCGACCTGTGGCTCGCGCCCGAGCGGCGCGCGGCGATGGGGGAGGCCGCCGCGGCGCACGCGCAGCGGTTCGCCTGGCCGCACGTCGCGCGCGAGGTCCTGAGTGCCTACGAGGACGCGATCGCCACGCCGGCGCCGCAGGGCGTCGTGGAGCGCGCCGCCGTGCGGATCGGCAGCAAGCCCGCCGACCTGCAGCCGCGCGTGCGCCCGCAGCGCCTGCCGAGCCTCGAACCGCCGCCGCCCGTCGGCGCACGCAAGCCCGCTCTCGTGCTCGCCCGTCGGGTCGCGATGCTCGCGTTTGCGGCGCTCGCGCTCGTCGGCACGGTCCTCGCCTTCCGCCGCATCGGCGTCCACGAAATCGCGCTCGCCCTGCTCGATTCGAGCCCCGCATGGGTGCTCGTCGGCCTGGGCGTGATGTGCGTCTCGATGGCCGTGCGCGCCGTCGCCTGGCACGCGATCCTCAAGGCGGCGATCCCGCGCGGGCGCGTGCGCCTGCGCGACGCGATGCAGGGAACCTTCATCGGCGTGCTGATGAGCGCGACGCTGCCGGCGCGCCTCGGCGAGCCCTCGCGCGCGCTGGTCGTCTCGCGCCGCACCGGTCGCCCGCGCGAGCACCTGCCGGTCGTGCTCGGCACGATCGTCTCGCAGGCGCTGCTTAACATCCTCGCGCTGATCCTGCTCGGCATCGTGACGTTCTCGACGGTGAGACTGTTCCGCAACCACCACGACGCGCTGATCTTCGCGGCGATCATGCCGCTGCTGCTGCTCACGCTGGTGCTGTTGGCGCCGCCGCTGCTGAGCGCGGGGCGCCACTCGCGCTTTGCGAAGCTGCGCGAGCTGACCGGGCAGGCGCGCGACGCGCTCGCCCGCGTGCGCGACGGGCTGGTCGTATTCCGCGACCCGAAGCTCGGCAGCACGGCCGTCGCGGCACAGCTGTCGGCCTGGATCCTGCAGTGGCTGTCGTGCTACGTCCTGCTCGTTGCGCTCGGGCTCGACCATCAGGCCGGTCTCGGCGCCGCCGCAGCCGTGCTGTTCGCGGTCAACGTGACCGCGGTGCTGCCGGCGACGCCGTCGAACCTCGGCATCTTCCAGGCCGCCTGCGTGGTGGTGCTGAGCGGCGGCTATGGCGTCTCGCAGGCCGACGCGCTCGGCTACGGGATCATCCTGCAGGCGGTCGAGATCGCGACTGCCGTGATCATGGGAATGCCGGCGCTCGTGAAGGAGGGCCTGTCGTGGAAGGACGTGCGCCTGCGCGCCCTCCAGACGGCGCCCGTCGAGCTGCGTGGCGCCCCGGCGGGCGGGCCGCGTCAGCAGCCCGCCGCCTCCGAGGCGTAGGAGAACCTGCGGGACCGCCGCCCGCTCGTCAGGCCGCGGCCAGCTGCCCGGCCATCTCCTGGAAGTGGCTCATCTGGCGCCCGAGCGCTTCCCCGGCATACGCGGTCACCACGCCGAGGTCGTCGATGACCGAGTCGGCACGGGTCATCAGGCGCTCGAACTCCTCGCTCGCGCGCAGGCGGCCAAGTCTGTCGCGCGCGCCGTATACGAGCATGAAGCCACCGAGCCCGCCGCCGTGCGGCTCGAGCAGGAACGGCTCGAAGCCGTCGATCTGCCCGTCCTGCTGAGCGTGGCCCCAGAACTCGAGCGTCTCCTGGAACACCCTCAGCGACATCTCCTCGCGGCCGCGCACCACGTTCCCCCAGCCGATGAACAGGGCGTAGTCCGCCATCTGGTCCTCCTTCGTCGATCGCCGTTATGGCGACGTATGCCCAGAAGGAGGTGCGGGTCAGTCCACGCCGGCCGCGTCTGGCGCGCGATCGACATCCTCGGCCTCGATGGCGCCGTCGGGCGGGTCCTCGTCGAGCAGCGTGGGGTCGCGGTCGGAGCCGGCGATGATGTCGTCCGGCGCCTTGTCCTTCGGCAGGAAGCCGCTTCTCATGCCGAAGTAGACGGCCTGCGGGTGGTGCGCGACGATCGCGACGGTCGACTGCTCGGGCTCGACGGCGTAGCCGCCCGACAGGCGCATGCCGATCGACGGCGCGTCGAGCAGCGCGAAGACCTTCTCGTGCTCGGACTGGTCCGGGCAGGCGGGGTAGCCCCACGAGTAGCGACGGCCCTGGTCGAGCTCGATTCCGAGGGCGGAGCGGACCTTGGCGTGGAGCCACTCGGCCATGCCCTCGGCCGTCTGCACGCCGAGGCCGTGCGTGAAGAGCTGCTCGGCGAACTCGCCGTCTCTCTCGAGCTGGGCCATCAGCTCGGTGACCTCGTCGCCGGCGGTGACGACCTGCAGGGCGACGACGTCCTTCTCGCCGCTGTCGAGCGGGCGGTAGAAGTCGGCGAGGCAGATGCGGTCATGGCGCGGCTGGCGTGGGAAGACGAGGCGGTTGATCTCGCGCTCGTGGTCCTCGGGGTCGAAGATCACGACCTCGTTGCCCTCCGACGCAGCCGGGAAGTAGCCGAGCTTCGCGCGTGGGTGGAGGTAGGTCTGCTCCTTCCACATGCGCTCCAGACGCGGCTGGAAGTTCTCGCTGACGAGCTCCTTCCAGGCGTCGCCCTTCACGCCGCGCCCGCCCCAGTGGAGCTTGAAGAGGACGTGCGTGTCGAGGTGCGGGTAGACCTCGTCCAGCGGCACCTCGACCTCGCGCACGCCCCACCACGGCGGCGCGGGCACGGGCGTGTCGGTGCGTGCAGCGCTGCGCACGGAGCTGTCGGTCACGGGCGGGCCGGTGTCCACGACGACCGGCTTCTCGCGCAGCGTTCTCGCCGCCGCGCGCGTCTTCTCGACCAGCGCCGCGCGGGCCTCCTCGTCGACCAGCTCGTCCATCTTCGCGAGCCCCTCGAACGCGTCCTTGCAGTAGAAGACGCCGGGCGCGTAGACGTCGTCGTCCTCTCTCCCGTGCGGGTAGAGGATGCGCAGGCCGAAGTCGCGGTTGATCGCGGCGCCGCCGATCAGCACCGGGAACGGCAGCGCGCGCTCGTGCAGCTCCTGCACGCACAGCGGCATCTGCTTGGAGGTCGAGACGAGCAGGGCGGAGAGGCCGATCGCGGTCGCCTTGTGCTCCTGCGCGGCGTCGAGGATCGTCGAGATCGGCACCTGCTTGCCGAGGTCGACGACCGTGTAGCCGTTGTTCGTGAGGATCGTGTTGACGAGCGACTTGCCGATGTCGTGGACGTCGCCGAAGACGGTCGCGATCACGACCGTGCCCTTCGTGTAGCCCTCGATGCGGTCGAGGTAGTTCTCCAGGCGCGCGACGGCCTTCTTCATCACCTCGGCGGACTGCAGCACGAAGGGGAGGATCAGCTCGCCGGCGCCGAACTTGTCGCCGACCTCCTTCATGGCGGGCAGCAGCACGTCGTTCAGCGTCGGGACCGCGCCGATCTTCTCGACCGACTTGTCGATCCAGTCCTCGACGCCGTCCTTCTTGCGCCGCAGGATGTGGAAGTGGAGCGCTTCCTCCGGCTCCATGCCGGCGGTCGGGTCGGCCTTCTCGTCCTCCGCGCTCTCGCCCTTCTCCTCGAAGTGCTCGATGAAACGCTGCGTCGCGTCGTCGCGTCTGTTGAAGACGAGGTCGTCGGCGAGGTCGCGCTCGACCTGCGGGATCTCCGAGTAGGGCGTGATGTCGGCGGGATGGACCATCGCGAGGTCGAGGCCGGCTTCGACGCAGTGGTGCAGGAAGACGGAGTTGAGGACCTCGCGCGCCGCTCTGCCGAAGCCGAACGAGACGTTCGACACACCCAGGGATGTAAGAACCCCCGGCAGCGCGGCCTTGATCTCTCTGATGCCCTCGATCGTCTCGACGGCCGAGTCCTTGAACTCGTCGGAGCCGGTCGCGAGCGTGAACGTGAGCGCGTCGAAGATCAGCGTCTGCGGGTCCATCCCGTGCTCGTCGCAGACGTAGCCGTGGATGCGGCGGGCGACGTCGACCTTGCGCTGGCGCGTCTTCGCCATCGACTCCTCGTCGATCGTCAGCGCGATCAGCGCGGCGCCGTGCTCGATGCACAGCGGCACGACGTGGTCGAGCTTGTCGCGGCCGGCCTCGAGGTTGACCGAGTTGACGATCGCGCGGCCGGGGATCTGCTCGAGCGCGGCCTTCATCACGTCGGGCTCGGTCGAGTCGACCTGGATCGGCGCCGGCAGCGACAGCGAGACCTTCTTGACGAGCGTCGCCATCTGCTCGGCCTCGTCCTGACGCTC
>Ga0126313_10001923_pt1 | contig 11290 bp, 13 predicted proteins | sample Plot105A_FD_89954 | JGI IMG/M metagenome (GOLD analysis project Ga0126313, IMG submission 89954) | Serpentine soil microbial communities from UC McLaughlin Reserve, CA, USA - Plot105A | ecosystem: Environmental > Terrestrial > Soil > Grasslands | place: USA: UC McLaughlin Reserve, Lake County... | reverse complement strand
CCTTGCCGGGTACCTGGAGCGGCCGGATCACCCGCTCGACGATGCCCGCCACTTCGCGCTCGGGGCTGCGGGGGAGGCGACGTCTGTGCTCAGGAGTATCAACGACCTGGAGACCAGCGTGCTCGTCGGCCAGATCCGGGCCACAGCGGTAGATCTCCTACGCGCCTCGGGTATGGACTACTCCGAGTCGCGGCAGGCCCTCCGCGAAGCGGCTCTCCACGCATTGGAAGAACGGCCGGCCGACCCCGACTGAGGCTGAAACACGTAAGGGCTGGGGACCCTGGCGCCCGAGGGTTCCGGCCCTTCTTCCTGCCCTTGTTCATCGGGCTGCCGATAGTGGGTGCGTAGGCGGAAGGCCTACGAGGCGTCGCGAACCCTTCGCTACTTCCCCTTGCCCCCTTTGGGTCCTTTGGGTGGATGTTTCTTGGGCGGGCCAGGACCGTGGCCGCCGCGGGGCGGCTTCTCATCCTTCTCGTTCGCCTCTTCTTGTTGTTCCTTCCGCCGCTTCCCGGCTTCCGCGTTGGCCGCGGGCGACGCCGTTGCCGTGGCGGTCGCTGAAGCGGTCGCTGAAGCGGTCGCTGATGCGGTGGGCGAAGACTGCGGCGCGGGCTCCTGAGCTGGCCCCTCGCTAACCGTCAGGTCCACGGCGACCCCCCGTTGCGCCTGCGTGCCTGCTGCGGGGTCCTGCTCGATAACCGCGCCCTCGGCGAACTCGCTGCTGGGGGCTTCGTCTTTAGAGCCGAGCTCGAGCCCCGCGTCGTCGAGACGCTGCTGTGCTTCGTCCTGCGACAGGCCCACCACGTCGGGGACCTCCACCCGCACCGCGCCGGGCGTGCCCTGCTCCGCAAGACCCTGCGACAGGGCCCACGCCAGTCCGCCGAGCAGGATCACGCCCAGGAGCAAGGCGACCAGGGGCACAAGAGCCCACCGTCGAGACCCGACGCCTGTGGGCGGTATAGATCCCCTCCCGGAGGCGACCACGGTGGCGGCCGTGCGCGCCCTCCCAGCGTCCTGGGGCATACGTGCGGTCGTCCGGTCTCCCGGCCCCGCGGCGAGCGGAGAGAGCCTGTCCCGTATCCCCCGGAGGTCCTCAGCCAGCTCGGCCGCGCTCGCGTAGCGGTCCTCGGGTTCCTTCGCAAGGAGCTTCACGACCAGGGCGTCCACATCCTCAGGTACGGCGGGGTTCGCCTCTCTTGGATGCGGCGCTGGCTCGTTAATGTGCTTCATCGCCGTGGCGATGAGGTCGTCTGCCTCGTAGGGAAGCCGGCCGGTGAGCATCTCGTAGAGGACGACGCCTAAAGAGTACAGGTCGCTAGCGGGGCCCACGCGATCACCCCTCACCTGCTCGGGGGACATGTAGGCCGCGGTGCCCAGCACCAGGTTCGTATCGGTCATCGTCTTCGAGGAGGCGGCCCGCGCTATGCCGAAGTCCGCCACTTTCGCCTCTCCCGAGGCACTCAAGAGCACGTTCTGGGGCTTGATGTCCCGGTGGATTATGCCGCTGTCGTGCGCGACGTTGAGGGCCTCGGCAACGCGCGAGGCTATCCCCGCGGCTTCCCCGGGGTGCAGAGGTCCCTCTTTGGCGATGCGGTCCTTGAGGGTGTCGCCGGGCACATACTCCATGACTATGTAGTAGGTGCCGTCCTCGGAGCAGCCCTGGTCGTAGACCTGGACGATGCTCGGGTGGTTGAGAGAGGCGGCGTTCCTGGCCTCTCGTCTGAAGCGCTCGACGAACCCCTCGTCGTCGGCGTACTGCTCCCTCAGGGCCTTGAGCGCTACGTCGCGGTCGAGGACGTTATCGTGGGCCAGGTATACCTGCGCCATGCCACGTCACCCAAGTCCTCGAGCAGCGTGTAACGGTCACCCAGGACTGTCTCTTGCATAAGACGCATTCTATCTGCGTCGCGCGGCCTGTTCACCGGAGTGCCGGGTAGAGGGGTTCTCGTGAGCCTGTATACATGGGTGTCGACCGTTGGGGCTCTCCTACTCGACGCCCGGACGCGACAGGGCGCCGTGATCTCGACTTCTCCGGTGCGCCTGTACGTGGATGCACACCGGATGTTCCTACTCTCTCAAACGGTGTGCTTCGCGAGGGTTGTCTGCTACCTGATGACCTGCAGCGCCGCAGGTTCGATGCGGAAGGACATCGGGAGGTGGCCCCAGAGCTCGCCGTCGATCTGCACCGGCACCTCGGCGCCGTCGGAGACGGCGGCGCGGAGCTCTTTGGCGAAGAAGAAGGGCATGGAGTTATCGAGTGGTCTACGGGCCAAGATGCCCGCGAAGACGTCGGGGCGCAGGAGGGTGCTCACGCGCTCGATCAGGATGGTCTCGAGCTCGCCGCTGGTGAGCAGGCCGGGGCGGGACACCTTGAAGTCCCCGCCGTAGTGGTGGGCGTTGGCGACGATGGCGAACCGCACCACGTGGGTGGTGCCGCCGTGGACAACGCGCACCAGGGGGAACTCTTTGCCGAAGAGCACCCGGAAGGCGGTGAGGGCGAAGGCGAGGGTCCCGAGGTAGTTCTTCAGGCGCGGGGTGACGGCACTCACCACGTGCGCGTCGAAGCCCACGCCCGCCATGCAGGCGAAGCGGCGCTCGACGCCTTCCCGGTTCGTGGCGACCCCGACGTCTATCCGGGTTCGCTCGCCGTTCAGGACGCGCTGGCAGGCCCGCTCCAAGTCGAGTGGCAGCCCCAGCTCCCGCGCCAGCACGTTCGCCGTGCCGAGCGGCAGGATGCCTAGAGTGGCGTTCTCCCCGAGGCCGTTTATTACCTCGTTTACCGTGCCGTCGCCCCCGGCGACGACGACCAGACGGTCCTCCGCCAGGGTGGCGAGCTCGGTGGCGTGGTCCGGGTGCTCGGTGTTCATGACCTCGACATCGAGTCCGCCGGAACGAAGGTTCTTGGCGCAGCGCTCCAGGTAGCCCTTGCTCCCCGCGCGCCCCGAGTTCGGGTTGCCGATGATGACCGCGTTCGTGATTCTGTTCATCACCCATAATATAGCCCCTTTTGCAGGCGGCTTAACTGCTAACATACGGCCCGTGGATAACTTCGTCGTGCCGGGGATAGGAGTGGATGTGGTGGACGTCGAGAGGATGAAGTTTGCCCTCGAGCGCACCCCGAAGATACGCCGGCGCCTCTTCACCGAAGACGAGATCTCCTACTGCGAGAAGTTCCGCTTCGCCGAGCGCCACTACGCGGGGCGCTGGGCAGCCAAAGAGGCCGTCACGAAGGCTCTCGGGTGCGGCCTGATCCAGTGGAACGGCATCGAGGTGATCCGGCAGCGTCGCCGGGCCCCCTCCGTCCGCATCTTCGGCAAGATAAAGAGGTTCGCGGACTACGTCGGCGTCCGCGAGGAGGACCTCTACATCTCGATCACCCACTCCGAGCTCTCCGCCGTCGCCGTCTGCGTGGTCCGCAGAGAACAGATCTCCGGATGAAGCTCTACACCGCCGAAGAGATGTCCCGCGCGGACAACAGGGCGCAGGCTCTGGGTATTCTCGGCACCGTCCTCATGGAGCGCGCCGGGGTCGGGATGGCCAGCGTCGCTCTCGAACTCTACGCGCCGGCGCGGGCGCTGGTCGTGGCCGGGGGCGGCAACAACGGCGGGGACGGCTTCGTCGTGGCACGCGAGCTGCACCGGGCCGGCGTGGAGGTCTCCGTTCTGGCGACGAAGGACGGGTACGAGGGGGATCCCAGGACCAATTTCGAGGTCCTCCGGAACCTCAATGTTCGCTTCGTCGGCCCGGGCGAGCTCGAGGCGGAGCTGGGGCGGGCGGACCTCGTCGTGGACGCCCTGCTCGGGACCGGATTCTCCGGGGAGGTGCGCGAGAAGGAGGCGCGCCTCATAGAGCAGATGAACGAGTCCGCGGCCCCGGTCCTCGCGGTGGACGTGCCCTCCGGGGTGGACGGCGCGACGGGCGAGGTCCACGGGATGGCGGTGCGGGCGGACGTAACGGTCTGCGCGCACGCAGCGAAGGTGGGCTGCGTAGTCACCCCGGGACGGGAGCACGCGGGAGAGGTCGTCGCCGTCGATATCGGCATCCCGCCCGAGGCCGACGTGGAGCCTTCGCTCGTCTGGACGGACGCGGACTCTTTGCGGGGGAAGATCCCTCGCACCGCCGAGCCCGCCCACAAGTACTCCGCCGGCTCATTGCTCGTCGTTGCGGGATCGCGCAACACGACCGGCGCCCCCCAGATGGTCGTCCGGGGGGCGGAGAGGACGGGATGCGGCATAGTCTTCCTCGCGACCCCGCAGAGCGCGGCCCCTTCGATAGACCTCGCGCTCACCGAGGCCCTCGTCCACGGCGTGCCGGAGGACGACGCCGGATTTATGGCCTCCGGGGCGCTGGAGCGGATCCTGCAGCTCGCCGAGAGGGCCTCGGCGCTCGCGGTCGGCCCGGGGATGGGCACCGGGGACGAGGGACGCCGCCTCGTCGAGGGTATTTTGGAAGAGGTCGAGGCACCAGTTCTCCTCGACGCCGACGCGATCACCAACCTCGCCGGAACTGATGTCCTCAGCAAGAGGGGCGCCCCGACCGTGGTCACGCCGCACGCCGGGGAACTCGGGCGCCTGCTGGGCGCGGGTGCGAAGGAGGTCTCGGCCGGCAGGCTCCGCTCCGCGCGAAGGGCGGCCGAGGAGTACGGCTGCTGCGTGCTCCTCAAGGGCTCCGACACGCTGATCGTCGAGGCCGACAGGGTCGCCGTCAACTCGACGGGGAACGTCGCGCTCGCCACGGCCGGGACGGGGGACGTACTGTCGGGTGTGATCGGGGCGCTCCTCTCGCGCGGGATGGACGCTTACGAAGCGGCCCGGGCCGGCGCCTGGGTGCATGGACGCGCGGCGGAGCTCTGGCTCGAAGTGACCGGCTGGCCCGCCGAAAGCCTGATCGCTACGGATTTGCTGGTCTACATTCCCCCGGCTATCGGAGAGCTTCTGTAATTTTTCTCAAGTACCGGGCGGGTGCCGCCTTCAGTGCCACATCCACCACACCCGGTACTCGCCCTCAAACTTTGCGACGAACACGGTGTGCCGGGACAGACTCGCGCTCGGAAACATCTTCGGCCACTCTAGGCTCACGACCACCGTGCGCCTTTGCAGGAGCTCGGCACGCTCGGGAGATAGCTCGGGGCAGTTGTGCCGGAAAAAGTCTCCGTCTAAACCACGGTCCTCGGACACGGCGTACTGGCCTTCCGCTTCTTCGACGTCCTCGAATTACGCGAGCGTGGCGTTGGTCGCACCAGCCAGGGCGTTGGGAGGAAGCTCCTCCGGCTCAGACCAGCGCGACGAGAACCGCCACGGCGAGGGCAGCGATCAGGACGAGCCCCGATCGATGGTTCCTGAACGCGCGCCCCAGCACCCGGCACTGCCCCCGGTGTCTCTTCCTCCTTCGGCGGTTCCCAGTTTAGCGGTTTGTAGGCTCGAAAGCAACATAAATTACTAAAACTCGACGTCGAGGAGGTAGGAGCGCGCCGCGGACCGGGGCCCCATTATTCATCTGGGTTAAGATCGGGGACGTTCTCTGGGCACAGATGCCGGGAGGTTTTCGTGAGCACGTATGATGTCAGGTATATCATGGGAGGACTTGTTGGCCTTCAGGTTGCTGTTCGTCGGTGACGTCGTCGGTCCCGCGGGGTGCTCGGCGGTCCTGGACCTTGTACCCGGCCTGCGCGAGCAACTGGGACTCGACGCCGTCATCGCCAACGCGGAGAACTCGGCCCCTGGCGGTCGGGGGATAACCGGAGAGAGTGGCTCGACCCTGCTCTCCGTGGTGGACTTCCTCACTTTAGGCAACCACGCGTTCGACGCCGAAGGCTACGAGGAGTATCTCGAACGGGAGGAGAGGATCGCGCGCCCCGCGAACTTCGACGACGGCCTCCCCGGACGGGGTTGGGGCACCTTCGAGGCGAACGGGGTGACGGTGGGCGTCGCCAACGTGCTCGGGACGGTGTTCGTCGACCGGACGCCGGTCTCTCCCTTCGGGGCCGCCGACGAAGCCGTCGCGCAGCTCGAAGCGCAGGGTGCGGACATCGTGCTCGTGGACGCCCACGCGGAGGCCACGAGCGAGAAGCAGGCGCTGGGCTACCACCTTGCGGGCAGGGTACAGGCCGTACTCGGGACCCACACCCACGTGCCCACCGCCGACCAGGCGATCCTGCCCGGCGGGACGGCCTACGCGACCGACGTGGGGATGACGGGTTGCGAAGAGAGCATCATCGGGTTCGACCGGGAACGTTTCCTCGGGCTGTTCCTGGGGGAGCGACGGAGGCTCCCGGTGGCGACGAAGGGGCCGGTGGTGTTGAGCGGCGCGCTGATCGACTTCGACCTCGACGCACGCAAAGCCACCGGGATCGAACCCGTGCGTAGAGGGTGGAGGCCGTAGCCTGCGCCGCTCCAGGGTAGTTCGCGAGCGACACGGCTGTTCGCAGGACTCGATGGGACACCGCGAGTTCTGTTCCGTTTACAATGACGTCGCAAAGGGTGACGTGACGACAGCGGGGGTTGGACGTGGATCAGCAGGACATCCGGGAGCTGAAGGTCGGGGACATCATGCACTCCGAATGGCCCACGCTGGGGCCGGACGAGACCATCGAGGACGCTATCAAGCTCTTCGCCGAGTCGGGAATCTCCGGGGTTCCCGTCGTAGAGGGTGACAGGCTGGCCGGGATCGTCACGGAGGGCGACCTCATCTTCCAGGACGCCGACGTCAAAGCCCCCGGCTTCCTGGACATCCTCGGCGGAATAATACCTCTGGGCAACTGGGAGGAGTACCGGCAGGAGGCCCTCAAGAGCGCCGGGGTGACCGTCGGCGAGGTCATGACGGAGGACGTGATCACGGTCTCCCCGGAGACCACCCTCTCGGAGGCCGCGACCCTCATGGCCGAGAGGCGGTTCAAGATCCTACCCGTCGCCGAAGACGGTAGGATCCGCGGCGTCGTGACCCGCATGGACATACTCACCCTCCACGTCCTCAATCCCCGCCGGTAGTGTTCCGTGGATAGCACGGCCACCGGCGTCCCCAGCCGCACCTGGGCGGAGGTAGACCTGGACGCCGTGCGCCACAACGTCCGTGCCCTCAAGCGCCGGACGCGGGGCACGCGTCTCATGGCCGTGGTGAAGGCCGACGCCTACGGTCACGGCTCGCTCCCGGTCTCGCGCGCCACGCTCGAGGCGGGGGCCGATTTACTGGCCGTCGTCACCGTCGAGGAGGGCGCCGAACTGCGCCGCGCGGGGATAAAGGCCCCGATCCTCGTCTTCACCGACCTCTTGCCAGAGAAGCTGCCGCTCGCCGAGGAGCATCGTCTAATGGTTACGGCCCACTCGATCGCAAGCGCACAGCGAATCGCCGCCCGCCCCGGCCTCGAGGCGCACCTCAAGGTGAACACCGGGATGAACCGCTGGGGCGTCGAGCCGGAGGAGGTGGGAGAGGCACGAAAGATCCTGAGATCTCAGCTCTTTGGCGTCTACACCCACTACGCATCCGCCGACTCCGACCCGGAGGCCACGCGGCGCCAGACGGAGGTCTTCGACGCGGTGCTCGCGGCGCATCCTTTCGGCGGCGCCCTGGTACACGCCGCGAACTCCGCGGCCACCCTCTGGCACACGGATACGCACTACGACTGCGTCCGTCCCGGCGTGGCGCTCTACGGCCTCCACCCGGTGGGAGACGAAGGGGACCCGGCCGAGGAGGGGCTCCGGCCGGCGATGACCCTCAAGAGCTACGTCGCCGGCGTCAGGCGGCTTCAGCCGGGGGATGGGGTATCCTACGGGTTGACCTTCACGGCCCAAGAGTCGATGTTCGCGGCGACGGTGCCGGTCGGGTACGCGGAGGGGTACCGGCGGACCCTCTCGGGGGTAGCCGAGGCCCTGATCGGGGGCCTGCGGCGCCCACTGCTGGGGAGGGTCACGATGGACGCCTGCGTCTTCGGGGTGGACGGCGAGGTCGAGGCCGGGGACGAGGTCGTGCTGCTCGGCGAGCAGGACGGCGGGCGCGTGACGGCGGAGGAGCTGGGCTCGTGGGCCGGCACGATAAACTACGAGGTAACGACCGGGGTGGATCCCCGGCGCGTGGAGAGGAGCTACAGGGATGTTCAAGGATCTTGACTGGAGGTCGGCCGCCAGGCGCTCGGCGGTCGTCATCGGGATCTACGTGGCGCTGTTCTACGTGCTCAGCGGCGTCTTCCCGAAGCAGTTCGGCCTCCAGGACCGCGCGCAGATCATCGCGCTGCTCGTCAACGCCGCTATCTTTTTCCTGGTCTTCACGTTCGTCTACGCCCTAGTCGAGCGTAGCCGCAAGCGCCGCCAGGCCGAGATGAGCAAGAGGAGCAAGCAGGCGAAACCTGACCAAGACGGCCCGGGGGCCGGTCAGTTGAAGGGCCGTCCCAACCCGAACACCAGCCGCAAGAAGGCGCGCCGCCGGCGGTAGGGACCTTGGTAAGGCCCTTGAGCCTCCGCGAGGCGCTTGAGCCCCCGCTCGACGAAGGCGAGGTCCTCGAGTACGTGCCCGAGCTCGCCCTCGCCCGCGACGTGGGGCAGGGACCCTTCCACCACCTGGATACCTTCGAACACACCCTCGAGGTCGTCCGGCGCGTCGAGCGCGAGCTCGGGGAGAGTAGGCTGGGCGCCCGCATTGCACGGGACCGCGTCTTCGGGCTCAGGCTCGCCGCCGTGCTGCACGACGTCGCCAAGCCCGTGACCCGCGGCGAGGTCGAGGGACGGGTGCTCTTCGTCGCCCACGACTCATTAGGCGCCGCGCTCGTCCGGAACATATGCCGCCGGCTCGGGCTCTGTGCCGCTCTCACGGACCTCGCTGCGACCCTCACGGCGCTCCACCTGAAGATAGGCTTCATGGAGAGGGCCTACTCCGATTACCCTCCCGTCAGGCTCGCCCGCGCCGCCGGGCCCTTCGGGGAGGAGCTCGCGGTCCTGAGCTGGGCCGATAGGCTCGCCGCCCAGGGTCCGCGCCTGAAAGCAGAGCACGTCGAACGCCACCGCGCGCTCTGCGCCGGGTTTCTGTGCGCCAGCCGCAAGCTCGGTCCTCATCCCGAGCCGGACTACGGAGGTCTCGCCCAACGGCTGCCGGCAGGTAGGGAGCCCGCAGACGTGGGTTACGCGTCGAGCCGCCTCCGGCTCCTCGTGGCGCGCGGGCTGGGCGAGGAGGCCGCGCTCGCGAGCGTCTCGCGGCCCGTCTGAAGCCGCGATCCGGCGAGAGAGGCGGTTGGTCATCGTGGTAGAATCGCTCCGTTGGCGGACGGGTCTCACGGGGGCCGGGGAGGTAAGGTTTTGCGCATCAAACGTGCGAAGAGGGACCGCTGGATCATGGGGGTCTGCGGCGGCATCGCCCACACCTACGGGTGGAGTTCGAACGTCGTTCGGCTCGTCACGGCGGTGCTCGCGGTGATCATCCCCGGACCGAGCCTGGTGGCGACCGTGGTGGTCTACGTGGTGCTCGGCATCGTCCTCCCGGAGACCGAGGAGTACTAGCACTTGGACTTCGCCGAGGCCCAGAAAGAAGCGCTGGGGTGCACGAAGTGTGGCCTGTGCCACTCCAGGACGCAGGTCGTCTTCGGCGAGGGACCCTTGAACGCCGAGCTGTTCGTCGTGGGGGAGGCGCCGGGCTTCAACGAGGACAAGGAGGGCAAGCCCTTCCAGGGGGCCTCCGGGATGCTGCTCGACCGGTTGCTGGACTCCCTGGAGCTGGGACGCGAGAGGGTCTACCTGACGACCCTGGTCAAGTGCCGCCCGCCCGGATCTCCGCCCCGCCCGCCCAAGCCCTCCGAGGTGAGCGCGTGCCGGCCGTACCTCGTGGCCCAGCTCGCGGCCGTTGACCCGAAGGTGGTCGTGGCGATGGGGGATCTTGCGAGTCGGGTCCTCACCGGGAGAAAGGAGGCGGTCTCACGCATCCGGGGACGGGCGGTCCCCCTGGACGGGCGCTACGTCTTCCCGACGCTCTCGCTCGTGCGGGCGCTCTATACCCCGGCGGAGCGGGCGCTCCTGATCTCGGACTTCTCCCGCCTGCCGGAGCTCCTGGAGGCCGGACGCCCCTCGACCTACGAGACCCTGAACGTTCCCCGGGCCTCCGCGGCCGAGCGCGAATCCCTCCAGCCCGGCCTCTGGTAGGGCTGCAAGACCCTGCGATGGAGTTCGAAGGGCTCGACGAGGCCGCGCTCAAAGGGTTGGCCGCGAGGATCTCGGAGGTGCTCGAGCCGGGCGACGTCGTCGTGCTCGGCGGCGAGGTCGGCTCCGGCAAGACGACCTTCGTCCGGTCGGCTGCCGTCTCTTTAGGCGTCGCAGATAGGGTGACGAGCCCGACCTATCAGCTCGCCCGCGGCTACGAGGGCACGGTGGCGGGACGCAGGATCTCGGTGAACCATCTGGACCTCTATCGGCTGGAGGGGCTCGAAGAACGGGACGTCCTGGAGCTCGATGACTACCTGGATCCCGGCGCCGTAACCTTCGTCGAGTGGGCCGAACCCGCCCTGGAGGTTATAGAGGATCCAACCGTCATCGTTATCTCGCACGAGACCCCGGCCACGCGCCGGGTGAGCATCCGGGGGCCCGTCGCGGAGCGCCTGTCGCGATGCTGATCCTGGCCCTCGACGCCGCGACGCCCGTCGTCGCGGTCGCCTTCGCTCGCGCACAAGAGGACGGACGCGAGATCCTGGCCGAGATCTCCATCTCCTCCCGCGGCGCCTCCGAAGCCCTTCTCCCCGCCGCCCACGCCGCCCTGAACCTCGCCGGTGAAAAACTCGGCTCCGTCGAGCGCGTGCTCGCCGGGGTCGGGCCCGGCACCTTCACCGGCATCCGCATCGCCGCCGCAACCGCCCGGGCGCTCGCTCTCGGCACAGGCGCCCCCCTCTCGAAGAACTCGACCCTGGCAGCCCTCGCAGCCCCTGCGCTCTCGTGCGCCCCGGACGTACTGGCCGTCCTCGACGCCCGTCGCGGCCAGGTCTTTGCCCAGAGGTTCTCCGAGGACGGACCCACGACCGGGATCTACTGCGTAGAGCCGCACGACCTGTCGGCGGAAGGCAGCCCTCTCGTCGTCGGCGACGGGGCGGTGCGCTACCGCGAGGCGCTCACAGATCTCGGACGCATCCCGCCGGACGACTCACCGCTGCACCGGGTCACGGCGGCCGGTCACGTGCTCTCCGCCGACCTCGCGCCCGTCGCCGCCGGGGAGCTCGTCCCCATCTACGTCCGCGAGCCGGACGCCGAGGTCCGGCGGGACCTCAACCCTTGGAGCCACCCGTGAGGGGACCGGAGAAGGCGGCGGCGGCTCCGCTCCTGCGCCGGAT
>Ga0126313_10001922_pt1 | contig 11290 bp, 11 predicted proteins | sample Plot105A_FD_89954 | JGI IMG/M metagenome (GOLD analysis project Ga0126313, IMG submission 89954) | Serpentine soil microbial communities from UC McLaughlin Reserve, CA, USA - Plot105A | ecosystem: Environmental > Terrestrial > Soil > Grasslands | place: USA: UC McLaughlin Reserve, Lake County... | reverse complement strand
CGAGGCCGCCAGCGTCTCGGCCGGAGGCTCGGTCTCCTGGACCGAGGTGCCCGATCCCGCAGCCCGCTCCACGGAGACCCGCGACCAGCAGCCGACCGCCTCTCGCTTCAAGCGCGCGGAGGGCATCTGGTACGACGACGGAACGGTGTACATCGCCACGACGGTCGACAGCCGGGTGCACGCCTACGAGGTCCGCCGCCAGCGGATCGAGGTGATCTACGACGGCCTGGCCTCCGTCGAGGCGCCCCTCTTGCGGGTCGACCAGCTGACCGGCTCGCGCGCGGGCGAGCTGTTCGTGTGCGAGGACATCGCCACGGAGGAGATCGACATGGGGGTCATCGACCGCTCCGGAGCCGTCAGCCGCTTCCTGTCGGTGACAGGCCGCGAGCACGAGGGCTCAGAGCTCACGGGCGCCGCCTTCGACCCCTCGGGCCGCCGGCTCTACTTCTCATCCCAGCGCGCGTTCCGGACCGGCGCGATCTACGTGATCAGCGGATCGTTTCGGCAGCCTCGGGCGTGATCACGGGAGCCGCCGCGACCTCGGGCTCTTCGGTAGTCGCAGCGGCAGGCAGGGCGGTGTCCTCGCCGGTCGACTGCGACTCCGGCTCGAAGCGGTAGCCCACGCCGAAGTGCGTGTGCACGTACTCCCAGTCCGGCGAAGCCTTCTCGAGCTTCTGTCGGACCTTGCGGATGAAGACGTCGACCGAGCGATCGCCGTGCGCCATGGCGTAACCCCAGACGGACTGGTAGATCTCCTCTCGCTGCAGCACCTTGCCGTGCGCCTTCGCTAGAAGCTGCAAGACCTCGAACTCGCGCCGTGTGAGGTCGACGCTGCGGCCGGCGGCGAAGGCCTGGAACTGGTCGGCCCGGATCTCGAGGTCGCCCACCAGGAGGGGCGCCTCATCGACCCTGGCGGAGGCGCGCTTGCGCCGCCGAACGACCGCCTCCACGCGCGCGAGGACTTCCTCCGGGTGGCAGGGCTTCGAGACCCAGTCGTCGGCGCCGAGCCTCAGGCCGCGCACGCGCTGCGCCACGGTCGAGCGACCCGTGCACACGACGATTCCCATGCCCGGCAGGGCCGCTGACAGCTGCTCCACGTAGTCCCATGCGCCCTCGCGGAGCACCGCGAGGTCGACCACCAGCGCGTTGACCCGCATTGCCACGACGTCCTCGGCGCGCGGAGGCGACTCCAGCCGGCGGTACTGCCAGCCGAGGTCGTCGGCGCGCTTGGCGAGCACGCGGATGAAGCCGGAGTCGGTGTCGAGGATCGCTATGCGGAGGGGGTCGGACATTTCCCTGCTGCAGTCCGGGCCTCGAGCGGGAAGCGCCGTGCGGCGCGCTGAATTCCCATTCGCCCGCCAGTCTACGCGAGCGATCCGCCGTTTGGCCCTCTTTACAGGTTCTTCACACCCCATCAACGCCCAAATAACGGCATTTGGGAGCGCCGATGGCAAGGTCACACCACCATGGGAGTGGCGACGAACGGCACGATCCTTCGTGCGGGGGCCCTCGAGATCCGGCCGGAGGAGTTCGTAGTCCGCGCCGCCGGCCGGCCCCTGCGGCTCACGGTCCGCGAGCTCCAGCTGCTCACCGCGCTCGCGCAGCGCAGCGGCCGCATCGTAAGCCGCGAGGAGCTCTACACCGAGGTCTGGGGCGAGCCCTTCCGCAAATCGGATCGGTCCGTAGACGTCTACGTGGGCAAGCTGCGGCACAAGCTGGAGGATGCGCTCCCCGCCAGCAGCTTCATCCATACCCATTTCGGCTTTGGGTACCGGTTCACGCCGGAGCGGAAGGCCCCATAGCGCTCCCGGCGACGCGGGACTGGAAGGCCCCCGTGGCGGTCCGCTGCCACCCGCTATCGAGCCCTTTTACATGTTTTTCACAGGGCGTCGACAGATCGATAACAGACTTGCGCCGGGTCGATGCCAACGTCGCTGCGTCAATGACCGAACGAAGGAGAGCTAGCGCATGAGGATGCTCCTCGCGTTCGCGGCCGTCGGCGTACTGGCCCTTGGTGCCGCCGCCTGTGGCAGCGACGACAACAGCAACGGCGGTGGCGGAGGAAACAGCAACCTCTCCGGCACCATCAAGATCGACGGCTCGAGCACGGTTGGGCCGTTCGCCCAGGCCGCGGCCGAGAAGTTCCAGGGGGAGAATCCGAACGTGAAGGTCACGGTCGGCACCTCCGGGACCGGCGGCGGTTTCGAGAAGTTCTGCGCCGGTGAGACCGACATCTCCGACGCGTCGCGGCCGATCAAGCCCGACGAGGAGGCACCGGTCTGCAAGAAGAAGGGCATCACCTACCAGCAGGTGCAGGTCGCGAACGACGGCATCGCGGTCACCACCAACAAGGACCTCACGGTGGACTGTCTGACCGTCGCCCAGCTCAAGAAGCTCTGGAACAAGGGCTCCAAGGTCAAGTCGCTGTCCGAGGTCAAGTCGGGCCTGCCGAGCACCAAGCTCAGCCTGTACGGACCCGGCACGGACTCGGGGACCTTCGACTTCTTCACCGAGAAGATCAACGGTGAGGAGGGGGTCTCCCGGACCGACTATCAGCCCTCCGAGGACGACAACGTCCTCGTCCAGGGCATCGAGGGGTCCGGCGGCGGACTCGGCTACTTCGGCTTCTCGTATTACGAGGGGAACGCGAGCAAGTTGAATCTGGTCGGGGTCGATGACGGCTCGGGCTGCGTGAAACCGACCGCGGCCGACATCCAGAGCGGCAAGTACAAGCCGCTCTCGCGCCCGCTGTTCATGTATCCGAGCGAGAAGGCCCTGGCCCGTCCCGAGGTGAAGGCCTTCATGCGGTACGTCGTCGAGAACTATCAGGGCATTGCCAAGGATGCGCAGATCGTGCCGATGACGAGCAGTCAGGTCGCCGACGCGAAGAAGGAGCTGGGGCAAGGCGAGGCCAAGGCCAGCTAGCCATGGAAGCCGGCACAGCCACGACCACGCGGCGCGCCGTCCCGTACATCGGGGCGGCGCGCCGTCGCTGGGGGGAGGACCTGATCAAGGGGATCCTCTTCCTGGCGGCCCTGATCTCGGTCCTGACAACGACGGGCATCGTGATCTCGCTGCTGCGCGAGACGGTCGTCTTCTTCCAGAGCGTCGGGTTGGGCGACTACCTCATCGGAACCAAGTGGACGCCGACTTTCCAGCCCGCCAGCTTCGGCGTCCTCCCGCTGCTGGTGGGGACCTTCCTCATCACGGGCATCGCCATGGTCGTCGCGGTCCCGCTGGGCATCGGTTCGGCGATTTACCTGAGCGAGTACGCGCGGCCGCGCGTGCGAAGGACGATCAAGCCGATCCTGGAGCTGCTCGCCGGCGTTCCGACGATCGTGTTCGGCTACTTCGCCCTCACCTACTTCACGCCGAACATCCTCCAGGACATCCTGCACCTCAGGGTCGACGTGTTCAACGCTCTGTCCGCGGGAATCATCATGGGCTTCATGATCGTCCCGACGGTCGCCTCCATCTCGGAGGACGCGCTGACGGCGGTCCCCCAGTCGCTGCGTGAGGGCGCCTTCGCGCTTGGCGCCTCGCGGCTACAGGTCTCTCTGCGGGTCGTCTTCCCCGCCGCCCTCTCCGGCGTCGTGGCCTCGGTAGTGCTCGGCGTCTCCCGCGCGGTCGGCGAGACCATGATCGTGCTCGTGGCGGCGGGCCAGATCGCGAGCATGTCCGCCGACCCGAGGGGCCCTCATTACACGATCACTTCCTTCATCGGCGCGATAGCGAAGGGGGACATCCCGACCGGGAGCGTCGAGTACAAGACCATCTTCGCGCTCGGGATGACGCTCTTCCTGATCACCCTCGCGATGAACCTGATCTCGATCCGCTTCGTCCGGAAGTACCGGCAGGTGTACGAGTGAGGTCGTCGCGGGCGATAAAGCTCAAGGGCGCAGGCTTCCGCGGTCTCCTGCTCGCCTGCATCGGACTCTCCATGCTGTTGCTCGGCGTTCTGCTCGTGGACGTCGTTCGCGACGGGATCGGGCAGCTGAGCTTCGATTTCCTCACGAGCTTCTCGTCCATCAACGCCAAGCAGGCGGGGATCGAGGCCGCCCTCACTGGCACGATTTGGCTGATGGCCGTTTGCGCCGCGTTCATCGTGCCGGTCGGAGTCGCCACGGCCATCTATCTCGAGGAGTACGCCGACAACGACAGGTGGTGGAACCGGCTGATCGAGGTGAACATCCAGAATCTCGCCGCCGTTCCCTCCATCGTCTACGGGATCCTCGGGCTGGCGTTCCTCGTGAGGGGACCGTTGTCGCTCGGCAACGTCGTGCTCGCCGGCGGGCTCACGCTCGGTTTGCTGGTGCTGCCCGTAGTGATCATCGCCGGAAGGGAGGCGATCCGCGCCGTGCCGGCCTCCATCCGCGAGGGCTCGCTCGCGCTCGGCGCGACCAAGTGGCAGACGATCTGGCGTCAGGTGCTGCCGGCCTCGATTCCCGGGATAGCGACCGGCGTCATCCTCGCGCTGTCGCGGGCCATCGGCGAGACAGCGCCGCTGATCGTGGTGGGAGCGGCGACGTTCCTGGCGTTCAACCCAAGCGGCCTGGACTCGTCATTCACGGCGCTGCCGATCCAGATCTTCGACTGGATCTCGCGGCCCTCCAACGACATCAACAACTACAAGCCGCTCGCCGCGGGAGGGATCCTCGTGCTGATGATTCTGCTGATGGCGATGAACTCCATCGCGATCTGGCTGCGCAACCGCTACGAGCAGAAGTGGTAGGAGACCAAACAGGGTGGCTGATCAAGTGACGGACTGGCGGCAGGAGCAGGGTGAGCAGGCGCGGACGGGAGGTCCGCTCAAGCGCCGGATCGGGACAGCCCGGGCTCCCGCCGTGGAGGGGCCAGCGGCGGAACGGAAGCAGGCCGGTGAGGCGATCTTCAGCCTCGAAGGCGTCACCGTCACCTACAGCGGCGTTGCCGCGGTGCGGAACATCGGCTTCGACATCGCCATGAACGAGATCACCGCCCTGATCGGCCCCTCCGGCTGCGGGAAGTCCACGCTGATCCGCTGTCTCAACCGCATGAACGACCTGATTCCCGGGGCCGTCGTGGAGGGCAAGGTGCTCTACCACGACCAGGACCTGTACGCGCCCGACGTCGACGCGGTCGAGGTGCGCAAGCGGATCGGGATGGTGTTCCAGAAGCCCAATCCGTTCCCGAAGTCGATCTACGACAACATCGCCTTCGGGCCGAGAGTGCTCGGCATGAAGGACGACCTCGACGGGATCGTGGAGCGCGCCCTGCGCCGCGGCGCACTCTGGGACGAGGCCAAGGACCGACTGAAGTCGAGCGCCTTCGGGCTGTCGGGGGGCCAGCAGCAGCGCCTGTGCATCGCGCGCTGCCTCGCCGTCGAGCCCGACGTGATCCTGATGGACGAGCCCTGCTCCGCGCTGGACCCGATCTCGACCGGTCGGATCGAGGACCTGATGCTCGAGCTGAAGGAGCTCTACTCGATCGTGATCGTGACCCACAACATGCAGCAGGCGGCGCGGGTCTCGGACCGCACCGCCTTCTTCACCGTCGAGCTCGACGAGGGCGAGCAGCAGCGGACCGGACGCATGGTGGAGTTCGACGACACCGACAAGATGTTCACGAACCCGGCCGACCCGCGGACGGAGGCGTACGTGACCGGCAGGGTCGGGTAGTAGCGTGCCCCACACGACACGGACTCACTTCCAGGAGGAGCTGGCCCGGCTCGAGCGGCAGGCCCTCGGCGGCCTCGACATGGTCGTTGAGGCGGTTCGGCGGGCGCTCGAGACCGTCGAGCACCAGGACGTCGAGCTCGCGAGCATGGTGATCGAGGACGACGACCGCCTCGACGGGCGCTACCTGGAGGTCCACCAGGGCATCCTCTCGCTGCTCGCCCTGCAGGCGCCGGTCGCCACCGACCTGCGGCTGGTGGCCGCCCTGCTGCACGTCATCAAGCATGTCGAGCGCATGGGGGACCAGTGCGTGAACATCGCCAAGCTCGTTCCCCTGGCAGGCCACGAGCCGCCGGCCGACGAGCAGATGCTCCGCAACATCGCCGATATGGGCCAGCAGGCCGGCCGCCAGGTGGTCCAGTGCAAGCAGGCGTTCGAGCGCCGGGACGTGGCCCTGGCCCAGGACCTGGTGCGCCAGGACGACGAGATCGACCGCCTGAACCGAGACTGCTTCCGTCTCGCCATCGAGATCGGGGACGACCACGACCGGCGGGAGTGGGCGATGCACATGATGCTCGTGGCGCGCTGCATCGAGCGCATCGGAGACAACGCGGTGGACGTCGGCGAGCAGACCGCCTTTGTCGTCACCGGCCTGTTCCGGGAGTTCGAGGACGCCTCGCACCCGGAGCTCAGCGTCGGTGGCAGCCCCTAGCTTCGGTACCCGTGTACGGGGGCTGTTCGGCCGGGCGCCGGACTACGACGAGCTGTTCCGCCTCTTTCGCCGTGCGGGTGATAACGCCGAGGCCGCCGCTTCGCTGCTCGAGCGGCTAATGCGGGGTTGGCCCGAGGAGCAAGGCACGAGGCAGGAGCTCGTGGACCGCGAGCACGAGGGCGACCGCATCACGCACGACATCATCCACCACCTCTACAAGCGCAGCAGCACGCCGTTCGACCGGGGCGACCTCCACGCGCTGGCCTCGGTGGTCGACGACGTGGTCGACTACGCCGAGGAGGTGGCGGATTTCATGTTCCTCTACAGGGTGGAGGCGCCGATGGAGCAGGCGGTCTCGCTTGCGGAGGTCCTGCGCCGCGCCGCCGCCGAGATCGCCACGGCGATGGGGCGCCTCCACCAGCCGGCCGACCTTCGGCGGCACGTGGTCGAGCTCGATCGGCTCGAGGACGAGGGCGACAGCCTCGAACGCGCCAGCCTCACCGCGCTGTTCGACGACGGCATCGATCCAATGCTGGTCATCCGCTGGAAGGACATCTTCGAGCGCTTGGAGCGGGGCATCGACTCCTGCGACCATGTCGGCCACGTGCTCGAGGGCATCGTCGTGAAGCACGCCTGAGGCGTGGACCCCATCGTGGTCCTTGCCTGCATAGACATCGGCAGCAATACCACCCGGTTGCTCGTCGCCGAGCGCCGCAACGGCAGGCTGCGCGAGCTCGTCACCCAGCGCGCCTTCACCCGCCTCGGGAAGAGCCTCCTCACCGACGGCGAGATCCCCCGGTCGAAGATCGACGAGACCGCGGACGTAGTGGCCACCCAGTGCCGCGTGGCAAAGGAGGTTGGCGCGGTGGAATGCGTGGCGGTTGCCACGGCGGCGATCCGGGACGCAGCCAACCGCGACGAGCTGGCGGCCGCTGTGGAGGATGCCGGAGGCATGCCGCTCTGGATCCTGACCGGCGATGAGGAGGCCCGGCTGGCGTTCGTCGGGGCGACTCGCACGCTCACGTCTCCGGCGCGCGGCACGGTGGCGGTGATCGACGTGGGTGGCGGCTCCACCGAGCTCGCCGTGGGCTCGCCCGACGGGGTGGTGAGCTGGTCGGCCACCTTCCGGATCGGCTCCGGCTACCTCGCCGACTCGTACCTCCGCTCGGATCCGCCCGCCGTGGAGGAGCTCGAGAAGGTCCGAACCCAGGTGGAGGGGACATTCGAGGGAATCGACCCGCCGGCGGCCTCCGAGGCGGTGGCGGTGGGCGGCACCGCGACCTCCATGCGTCGGCTGGTGGGCGCTGAGCTCTCGCACGAGACCCTGGAGCGGGGGATCAGGGTGCTGTCCCAGACGTCGATCGCCGAGGTCGCCGCACGCTTCGAGCTGGATCCCGAGCGCGTGCGGCTGCTCCCGGCCGGGATCCTGGTGCTCGAGGCGCTGTCGGACCGCCTCGAGCTGCCGCTGCGGATTGCGCGCGGAGGACTGCGGGAGGGCGTGCTGCTGGAGCTGCTCGAGGAGCGCGAAGCCGCGTGAGCCGGTGCCTACTCCGACCGGGCCGGCACCGCCGCGGCGATGGCGCTCAGCTCGGAAGGTCGCAGCAACAGGATCAGCTCTCCCTTGGCGACCGCCGCGAGCCCGCACTTCTGCATCCGCACCTGTGCGCCGGTCATCCGGTGCACCGCGAGCGAGAAGTCGGGATCGTGGCCCACGAGCAGCACCTCCTCGCCGAGCTCAGCGGCGAGCGCCCTGGGGTCGAACGGACCGCCACCGAGCCGCTCGTCGAGCTGCACCTCGAGGCCGTCGAGCTGCTCGCATACGATGCGCGCCGTGTCGGCGGCGCGCAGCTTGGGGCTCGACGCGCAGGCATCGAAGCTCACGCCCATGGAGGCGAGCGCGGCTCCCGTGTCGCGCGACTGCGCCTCGCCCTGCCGTGTGAGCGGCCGCTCCGCGTCAGGCGAGCCGTCCTCTGCCTCGGCGTGACGCAACAGCCAAATCACAACAGCCCCGGACGATACCCGGTGCGCGACAATGGGACGTGAACATGGAACCTCAAGCTGAGGCGCTCACAGCACACGCGACTCAGGCGGCGCCGGAGGCGATCGACCTCACCGACACCGAGCTCTACCAGAACCGCGAGCTCTCCTGGATCGACTTCAACGAGCGGGTGCTCGAGCTCGCCGAGGACCGGCGCACTCCGCTGCTCGAGCGCGTCAAGTTCCTCGCGATCTACTCGTCCAACCTCGACGAGTTCTTCATGGTGCGCGTCGCGGGCCTGCACGACCAGGTGGACGCCGGGATCGACGCGCGCGGCCCCGACGGCCTGGCGCCAGCGGAGACGATCGAGCGAATCACCGAGCGCGTCCGTGAGCTCGGCAGCCGGCAGTCGCGGCAGTGGGCCGAGGTCGTCCGTCCGGCGATCGGCGAGCACGGGATACGTATCGTCGATTGCGCGGAGTGCTCGCCCGCGGAGCTGGAGCAGATCGACCGCACCTTCTCCGAGCAGATCTTTCCCGTGCTCACCCCGCTGGCGGTAGGTCCGGGCCGCCCCTTCCCCTACATCTCAAACCTCTCGTTGTCGCTCGCCGTGTGGCTGCGCGACCCCGTCTCCCGCAGCGAGACGTTCGCCCGCGTGAAGGTGCCCAAGGAGGTCCTGCCCCGCTTCCTACGACTAGACAGAGGCACGTTCGTACCGCTCGAAGCCGTCATCGCGCGCCACCTCGGCGAACTCTTCCCCGGGATGGAGATCCTGCGACACGACTACTTCCGGGTCACCCGCGATGCGGACTTCACGGTCTCGGACGAGGCCGACGACCTTCTGCGCGCCGTCGAGGACGAGCTGCGACGCCGGCGCTTCGGGGAGGTCGTGCGACTCGAGGTCAGCTCGACAATGGACCCGGACCTTCGCGGGCTGCTCGTGGAGTCGCTCGGGGTGGAGGAGCTCCAGGTCATCGACGTCGACGGGGTGCTCGACATGACCGATCTGTGGGAGATCCACGGCGTCGAGGGACACAAGGAGCTGCGCGACGAGCCCTGGACGCCGGTCAGCCAGACGGCCTTCAACGATCCCGACGAGGGCAGGCCGGACGTCTTCGGCGCCATGCGCGGTGGCGACCTGATGGTGCACCACCCCTACGACTCCTTCGCCACCAGCGTCGAGCGCTTCGTGCAGCAGGCCGTGGCCGACCCGGATGTGCTGGCGATCAAGATGACCGTGTACCGCACCTCGGACGACTCGGCCCTCGTGCCGTCGCTGATCGAGGCCGCGGAGAGCGGCAAGCAGGCAGTCTGCCTGGTGGAGCTCAAGGCGCGCTTCGACGAGCGGACGAACATCGGCTGGGCGCGTGCCCTCGAGGAGTCGGGTGCGCACGTGGTCCACGGGCTGCCGGGCCTCAAGACCCACGCCAAGGCTCTCTTCGTGGTCCGCCGCGAGGGCCAGGGCGTGCGCCATTACGTTCACGTGGGCACCGGCAACTACCACGCCAAGACCGCCCGCCTCTACGAGGACCTCGGTCTCTTCACCTGCGACAGCGAGATCGCCGCCGACGTGGCGGATCTCTTCAATTCGCTCACCGGCGCGGCTCGGTCGCCCTCCTATCGCAAGGTCATCGTCGCTCCCGAGCACATGCGCGACCGCCTGCTGGAGGAGATCGAGCGCACCGTGGAGGCCCACCGGGAGGGCGAGAAGGCCTGGATCGGCATGAAGATGAACTCGCTCGTGGACGCCCGCTGCATACGCGCTCTCTACGAGGCCTCGCATGCCGGCGTGCCGATCGACCTCAACATCCGTGGGATCTGCTGCCTGCGTGCGGGGGTGCCCGGCGTGAGCGACAACATTCGGGTCGTGTCGGTGGTGGGGCGGTTTTTGGAGCATTCCCGCATCTACGCCTTCCACCGCGGCGACGAGCGCCGCTACTACCTCGGCTCGGCGGACCTTATGCCGCGCAACCTCGATACGCGCGTGGAGCTTCTGGCCCCGGTGGAGGCACCCGACCTGCGCGCTGAGCTGGAGGACACGCTGCGTCGCTGCCTGGCGGACGACACGTTCGGCTGGGAGCTCCACGCCGATAACGGTTGGATGCGGCGGACGGGCGGGCATCGCTCTGCGCAGGCGGAGCTGATGGAGCGTGCGCTCGAGCGGGCCTCGGCCGATGCCGCTAGCCTGGAGCGCGGAGCCCCAGCCGGCGCTTCAGCCGCAACACGCGGGCCGCGGACTCCCGTACCCGCGTCCGAAACGCCGGCGAGCGCCGAGCCCGGCGCAGAAGACGCGGGAATACGAGCTTCCAGCTCGCAGACCCCGTCGTGAGCACCAGGTCGGCCCCCGCCGCGATCGACCGCTCGGCCGCCAGCGGCACCGACGAGCGCCGCACCACCGCCTTCGCCTCGATGCTGTCGGTGATCACGACGCCCTCGTAGCCCAGACGGTCCCGGAGCAGGTGGGTGAGCAGCTCTCGGGACTGCGAGGCGATCCGGCGCAGGCTGTACGCCGGGTAGAGTGCGTGCGCAGCCATAATGAGCGGGACGCCGCCCGCGATGGCGGAACGGAAGGGGCGCAGGTGCCGTTCCAGGCGCCGCCGCGAGAGGCGGATCGTCACTGGTCGCAGGTCGCTGTTGACCGCCGCCGCCCCGAAGCCGGGGAAATGCTTAGCGGTGGCTCCCACCCGGCCGCGCCGCCAGCCCTGAACCGAGGCGCCCACGCGCGCCGCCACCGCGCCGCTCGCGCCGGCGAAGGCGCGGAACCGCATGGCGTGCCCCGCGGCGAGGTCGGCGACCGGCGCCAGCGCGACGTTCACGCCGGCAGCCCGCAGCTGGCGCGCGGCTCCGGCAGCGAGCCTTCCGACCCGGCGGGGGGAGCCCTGCCGGGGCTGCGACGGGACGGGACCTGCGAAGACAAGGTTCCGGACCGGGCCGCCCTCCTGGTCG
>Ga0126313_10001921_pt1 | contig 11290 bp, 8 predicted proteins | sample Plot105A_FD_89954 | JGI IMG/M metagenome (GOLD analysis project Ga0126313, IMG submission 89954) | Serpentine soil microbial communities from UC McLaughlin Reserve, CA, USA - Plot105A | ecosystem: Environmental > Terrestrial > Soil > Grasslands | place: USA: UC McLaughlin Reserve, Lake County... | reverse complement strand
GCCGCAGCGCCGGCGACATCATCGGTCCGGGAGACGCCGATCGCCTCGGCCCCCTTGAAGCCGGGTTCACCCAGATCGGCCGTCACATTCGAGGCGAGATTCGCGTAGTACAGCCGCGAGCCGTTCGCCCACGAGAACCCGCCTCCGCCAGCGCCCGGACGCGGCCCGAAGGCGAGCGCGGGGTCACCGTCCGAGATGATGCCTTCCTCGAAGTACCAAGGCAGCGTCCCGATCGGACCTAGACGCGGGGTGCATGTGAATCCCGGCGGCCCGATGCAATGCCTCGCCGTCCAGCCGGTGTAGGTCGGCTGCACCCAGCTATCGCCGCTGTCGAACGAGAACATGATCCCGGACCCCCCGACGTTGGGCGTGAACGGACACGTCGTCGGATCGCCGGCGTTGCAGGCCTCCATGTCGATGTTGTCGTTGGCGCCCGCAGCAAGGATGTTCGGCCGGCTCGCGTCCATCGCCACCGACGGCTCGTTCTGTTTGTTCTGAGAGAAGACCAGGTCGTTCGAGCCGACGGTCACCTCCCGGTCGCCGCCGTGCACCGCCAGCGCCCCCGGCGCTGACAGGACGGCAACGCAGCCCACAAGTGCGAGCGGCGCCACAGGGCGCCAGGCTCGACTCCTCCAAAGTCTGCGCATCAGCCTCCCCCTTCCTTGAAGTGGATGGAGCAGGCTCTATCTACGCCTCTCGACCCGCCGTGTCAACCGGCACGAACTCCCACTACCCGGACAACGGTTTCGGGCCGACCGCCAGCATCCGCGGAGATGGTTTGCGGAACGCGTAGGGTGCATAAAGTCGGCCGGTCGGCCAATATGCCCGTTGCAGGAACATTGCGGTTCGCAGGATCGAGGCACCTCGTCCGCGAATGCCGCTTTCAATTCATGTCCGTAAGCGAGTGAGACTGGACAAAAGTAGAGCGCACGCTGTACAAGGAGCTGCTCGCCTCCTCCCAGGCAGGCAGGTTTCAAAAAGGCGGCACCATTGACCGCGGGCGGCTGACATCTTCAGCCCGTAGGGCTCAGGGGCGAGATTCGGGACGTGGCAACACCGGCACGTGCCGGAGACACCAGAGGCAGGTCGCGGTCGCGATCAAGCGGGCGCGCGAGATCGTCCTGCTGCCGTACGTGGCTGCGTCGCAGGAGCCGTCGTCACGATCCCACTCGTGCGGTTCCGAGCACACGGGGCTGAGCAACCCGAGCCGATGTGGGCGGACGCGAGGCGGCAATCTCTTGGCGATGCACGCACCCGCCCACGACCGCTGTGCTCGCTATTTGCGTCTACTTGCCGCGTGAGGTCTTCTTCTGTTTCTTCGGCTTTGCTGGTGCGGTGGCTTCTTCGCGGCTCCAAGCGGTTTCGGTTTCTTGGGCGACACCTGCTCCTCCTTTGGCTTCGGGGACTCCTGTCGATGCCGTTCTACGTGGCCGCAGGAGCGCCGTCAACGGCTGGAACGCTCAAGCCGATCCGCCTTCTGCGGGGCCCGCTCCGAACCGAACGGCGTCCATGGACGGCACGCACGGCGTCCATCTCCTCTCGAGCGTCGCGGAACCCGGAGCGCGGCCAGAAAAACCTGTGCCGCGCTTGTCGAAGAGGATGAGGCGCGAGAAGGAGGCCAAACGCCCGTAGCGGCGCCGCCGCCGCCAAGGGTCAGCCCACTGGGGCGTCTATCCCCTCGGGCAAGTTCTGCTTCCCGAACACGCGCTCCGCGCTGCTTCAGCGACCCGCAAGCGGTCATCATTCAGTCATCAATCCCGTTTGCAAGTTAGGTTCTTAAGCGAATGAGACTGAGCCAAAAGTAGAGCGCCTGGGCGTGCGTCATTGGAGACCACCTAGCCCGTAGGGTGCGTAAATTCGGTCGGGTGCGTGGATTTGGCCGATTTCTACGGCGATTGAGTTTGTGAACCCTACGCCATGAACCCGTCGTTGAACTGCACCACACCTGTTCTGCACCCGGCGCTCACGATTCGAGCGCGTCTCGAACGCGTGCGCAATGACGCCGTAGCCGGCGCTGTTCGGATGAATGTCGGGCCCGTGCGGCGGCGGCGTGCACCTCCACGTCCATGCGCACACCTGCTCCACGTCGGTCGGCACGCCGTCGCCGTCGGCGTCGCCGACGTCGCTGGTCGAGAATGCGGTCTCCACGTCCGCAACGGGATCGCCGGCAGCTGCGTACAAGCTCGCGAGGAGTCCGTTGAACCCGAGGATCCAGTCGACCGCGCCCTGCAGCGCAGCCGGGTCGTGCGTCCCGAACCAGACATCGGGGAGGAACGGGTGGTAGTAGCTCATGCCAACGATCGGCACCCCCGGCCCCGCAGCCGCTCGCAGCTGCGCGAGGATCACCGGCAGGTTCGCCTCGATTGCGGCGACGCCGCCTTCTTCCGGCGAGGTCACGTCGTTGCCGCCGATATTGATCGTGACGAATGCGACCTCGCCCCTATGCACCTGCAGGAACGCCTTCGCCTCCGCGAGCTGTGACCCGGCTGGGAAGTCCGCGCCGCACCAGGGCGAGCCCACGATCATCGTGGTGGTCGACTCGCCGCCGCAAGCGAGCTTCACGAGCCGGAGGTCCTCATAGCGGTCGCGAACGAGCTTGAGCAGCTGGTCGGCGTAGCCCTGGTTGTAGCCCGGGAAACCGAGCGGCGAGGGCGGCCCGCCGATCGGCTGGTACCCCTGCGCAAGCGAGTCGCCGAGCGAAAGGTAGTAGTGGACGGGATTGGTGTCACTCGCAGCCGGTGAGTCGGCGAGCGCCGACGGTACGACCGTGAAAGCTGCCGCGCAGAGCACGGCGAGGAGTGAAAGTCGGAGTCTCATCGGTCCACCTCCTGTGGCTTTGGGTCTTGCTGGGGTCGAAGAAAGCGATGACCTCGTCCGCGTCCCCAAAGGGCTCGCGCGGGCCAGAGCCGACGTGCTCGACGAAGCCGCGCAGTTCGCCGCCGGCCGCTTTGGCCTCGTTGAGTCCAGATCTTGGTACCCGGTGGGAGCAGATCCTCCATCTTGCGTCCGCCAGCCCGCTCGGCTATGGCGCGGTCGTCGCCGAGAAGATGTCGCTGTCGCCGAAGTTCGCGGGGCAGTCGCCGAGCGGCCAGGGCACGGGGAAGACGATGCTTCCCGCGTCCAGCGACGCTTGCCGCCAGGAGTCCATCGCCGGGCAGTCCGCCGCCTCGCGCGTGTCCGTCCAGAGGCCGACTCCGTAGGTACGGCTGGCCGTGGCGTAGACGTAGTCGCCGAGGAACTCGCTGTAGATGGAGAACGGGGGCAAGCTGGTGCCGCGGCTGTCGCCGAGGGGGCCGTTGTAGAGGGTTGTCCAGGTCGTTGGTGCCCCGCCCGCGTCGATCGAGACGGCGCGGAAGACGCCGTGCTCGAGTCGTGGCTGGGCGGTCGTCGTCTGGAACGGGGTCTGGAAGGCGTTGTAGACGAGGTAGAGGGTGGTGCCATCCGGCGAGAGGGCCGGCGCCGTGTAGTACGGGCGGTCGTCCGGCAGGGAGGCGATCGCCGGCTCGCTCCACGAGCCGCCGCCGTCGGTCGAGTAGCTGAGGAGCGACTTCTCCGAGTTGAGGCCGAAGCGACCGTCTGTCCAGGCATCGACGATCTCGTCTGTCGCGTCGACGCCCGTCGGTGCTCCGTTGGCGATGTCGACGCTCGGAGCGGCCACAAGGCCGGTGCGAGCACCGGCAAAACCGTCCGCGACGCAGGTGAATGCGATCGGCTCGACCACGTAGCAGGCATCGTTCATCGACACGACGTCCTGCGGCTGCGTCCAGTGGACGCCGCCGTCGAACGACTTGCGCATCACGTGGTCGCCAATCCCAGGCAAGCCGATCGCGAAACGGGTGTAGAAGAGGTAGACGGCGCCGCGGCTGTCCGTGCGGAGCGTGCAGCCCTGGCGGTAGCCATGAGGTGGGCTCACCCTCGCGGTCGAGACCTGGCGCTCTGTCCAGTGATCGCCGCCGTCGGTCGAGCTGGCAACGACAATCGCTTCGCTCCGGCGGAAACGCGCGCGGAAGTCCGTGAAGCAGGCATAGACGTTGCCGAAGAACGGGCTCGATGAGGCGTTGTCGGCCCAGATCTGCTCCTTGTCCTCGTACGTCGTCGCGCTTTCGTGCCTTCGCGCTGAGCGAGGACGAGCTTCGCTTCGGCCGCGCTTGCGACGAACCGCATGGGGTGTGCGGAGGACGTGATGGAACGCGAGACGCGCTTCCTCGCGGCGCTCGAGCGGGTGACGTCGTACGAGAATTGAGATGACAGCCGAGCTCCGCGAACGCGTCGACGCGCGCTGGCCGGAACTCGGTCCGGTGCCGGGACCTCCGACTCGTAGACGTCGAGCAGGCGCTCGATCACCTTGTCGGGTGTGCCCAGCTCGCTGCCCCGGAAGGGGGTGGCGATAGCCTGGAGCCGCTGCCAGGTCTCCTCGCTGACTTTGATCGTCGGCATGCTCAGGCCTCCACGCTGGCGGCTTCGGCCTGCTGTTCCGCGGCCTCGGGCTTCGGCGCCGGGCGCTTGCGGTTCGGGTTCAGCTTGAACTCGCCCTTGCCGGTCTTGACGACGAGCCCGCCGTCCTTCTTCGCCTCGACGTAGGTACCCGAACGCCGCCCGTCAAGGGTCGATGCGGCGTCAACGCTTACGACCGCGACTGACGACGAGGTTGATCTTCGACCGGGCCGGCAGTACTTTCCCGGGCCGGCGGCTCTGGGAGATGACGATGCCCTTCTTGCGCTTGCGCGAGTAGGCGTAGCCGACCTTGCCGGTGCGGCAATGCCTCTTTGCGATCGTCCGCTTGGCGGAGGCAACCCGCTTCCCGACGACTTTCGGTACCTTGCACGGCGGGGGCCTGATCGAAAAGCTGCGCGAGACGGCGGGCGCGGGGTTGTAGTTCGCGTCGCCGGGCTGCGAGGCGGTCACCGTGCAGGAGCCGACGCCTGTCAGATGCACAGTCGAACCCCTCAGCGTGCACCTCCCTCTCGCCGCGAACGAGATCGCCAGGCCCGAGGATGCCGTCGCGAGAACGCGGAAGTCCGGGGCGCCGTAGGTCCTGTTCGGGAGCGGGCCGAAGCTGATCGACTGGCGCGCCTTCGCGATCGCAAAGGTCTGCGAGACATTTGGTGCGGAGTAGTAGTTCTCGCTACCCGGCTGCGCAGCGGTCACCGTGCACGAACCGGCGCCGATCAGATGCACCGTCGCAGCGCTGACAGTGCAGTTCCCGCTCGCAGCGAACGAGACTGGCAGACCGGAGGACGCGGTTGCGCTGAGGGTGAAGTCCGGGTCGCCGTAGGTCCTGTTCGCGAGCGGACCGAAGGTGATCATTTGGCAGAGCTGCGCGGGCGCGAGTGCCAGGCTGTGGACGTTCCCCGCAGCGATCGCGGTCACGCCGCAAAGTCCGCTCGGCACGCTGCATTGCCCGTAGTCGCCGGGGCGGCAGCCCCAGGCGACCACGGTGCCGTCGCGTTTCAACGCGAGGCTATGCGACCAGGCTGCGTCGATCGCAATGACGCCCGAGATCGGCGCGCCGCACTGCCCGAAAGAGATCCCACAGCCCCAAGCGACGACAGTGCCATCGCCCTTCAAGGCCAGGCTGTGAAACTCGCCTGCGGCGATCGCGGTGACGCCCGACAAGCCGGCTGGCACGCTGCACTGCCCCCAGTCCTCCGAGTGGCCAAGCGCAGTGCCACAACCCCAGGCGACAACGGTGCCGTCCCCCTTCAATGCAAGGCTGTGAGACAAGCCAGCGGCGATCGCTGTCACGCCCGAGAGATCGGCTGGCACGATGCACTGCCCGTAGTCCTCGCCCACGTAGGCGCAGCCCCAGGCGGTCACGGTGCCGTTCCCCGTCAAGGCAAGGGTGTGAGAGAAGCCGGCGGCGATCGCGGTTACTCCGGCAAGACCGCTCGGCACGTTGCACTGACCACGGTCGGGGCTGACCTGGCAACCCCAGGCGACAACGGTACCGTTGGCCTTTAGCGCCAGACTGTCAAAGAAGCCGGCAGCGATCGCGGTCACGTCTGCCAAGTCGCTCGGCACGCTGCACTGCCCCCAGTTGCCGAGGCCTCCGCAGCCCCGGGCGACCACCGTGCCGTCCCCTTGCAGCGCCAGGCTATGGGAGTCGGCCGCGGCGATGGCGGTCACGCCGGTAAGGTCGCTCGGCACGCTGCACTGCCCGTAGTCGACGAAGGCGGCGCTGCAACCCCAGGAGACCGGCTTGACTGCGACCGCCGGCTGCGCCGCGCCCGGCGCGAAGAGCAGCCCGACGCTCAGCACTGCCAGCACGCAGAGCCGGAGAGGCGGCCTCGGTCTCGTCGGCAGCTTGATCTCCTTTCTCCTTCGATTCTCCGACCTCCCGTGACGGATTACAAGCAGGCTTGCGGCTCTTCTTGCTCGCGTCACCCAGTAAGAGCAGCGCGGCGAGCGTCTGCTCGGGCGTCTTGCCGGAGAGCGTCGCCAGCTTCGCCGCCTCGACGGCGATCGCCTTGGCCGGCATCGGCTTGCGCTTGCCCTCGATCCGAGACTGCGTGGATCTTCGCGTACTCGATGAGCGGAACGCGCCGGGCGGGATCACGCCCCGCGATCGCCATGAGGAGGTAAGCAGCCGGTAAGGCATGCGTGACGATCAGGATCGTGCGCTCTGGCCGCTCGACGAGCGTCCGAAACCCGGCCGCATAGCGGGCGACGAGCTTCTGTCGCTGTTCGCCGCCGCCTGGGGGTTCGGCCGCCGAATCGTTCGCGAGCGCCCAGGCGATGTAGGCGTCGAGCCCTCGCGGCGGCGGAGCGGGGCCGCGACACGATCGCCTCGCTGCGCGGGGTGCTCCGCGGCCGGTTGCGGATCGGGGTCGCGGGGCCAGTCGACCACCGCCTCGCCGAGACGCTCGGCGACTTCCATCGCGCCCATCCCGCGATCGAGATCGCGCTCACGCACGAGCACAACCAGCCGCTGCTAAAGGCGCTCGCGACCGGCGAGATGGACGTCGGCGTCGTCGGGCTGGGCGTCCAGCCGCTCCCGCCCGATGTCCGTGCCCGCGTAGTCGCCGTCGAGCCGCTCGTGCTCGGCCTTGCTCGCGGCCATCCGCTCGGCGGCCGGAAGAGCGTCACCTTGGGCGCGCTGCGCGAGGAGCCGATGATCACCCTCGTCCGTGGCAGCGGCCTGCGCGCCCTGCTCGAGAACGCCCGCCAGCAAGCCGGCTTCGCCCCACGGATCACCGCCGAGACGGGCGAGCTTGCCTCCCTCGTAGAGCTTGCCGCCGAAGGGCTCGGTGTCGCCCTCGTTCCGCGCTCGGCAGTGGAGGGTGCGGACGTCGCCGTCGTGCGAATAGCCCGCCCGCGCCTTCAACGCAAGACGGCGCTCGCCTGGAACGAGACGAGCGCCTCGCCCGCCGCACGCGCCTTTCTCACCCTAGCCGCCGACGGTTCGCTTCTGTGAGCTAGGAGAAGTGATTCTCGATGCCACGTATGGGCATTTGCAGCCGAATATCCGCCGCGCCGCTCGACGACCGCTCGTCCCAGCGCGGGAGCCGGCCGGCGCTAACAAGATCCGGCTCGGTCGCCCTTGAGCTCGAGCCCGAAATTCAGGCATCGCGCGCCAGCGAGCGCGAACAGGAGCCACTGCACGCGCTGCGGTGGCGACACCATCACGGTCTCGTCGCGGTAGCGCTTGAGAAAGCCAGCGGCCCAGCGCGCGCCGCGCAGCCCGCGTGGCAGCCCGCGCGGCGTGAACAGCCCTTCCTTTCCCGCCGCCGCCCTCTCCTCGAGGAGCTCCTGCAGTCGCAGTGCCAGCGAGACCAGCGTGTGAAGGCGAGCCTCGCGGTCGCTGACGCTCTCGATCCCGTGCGTCACGCGACCACCAACTCGCCGTCCTCCGGCCCGACCACCCGCTTCTCATCGCCGAGCCGGAAGCGCACCCGGCCTGCGAGCACCGACCAGCGCTCCTCCTGCTGCGGATGGAAGTGAGCGGGCAGCCCGCCCCGGGCTCGAGCCACGTGTACACGCCAGGTTGTACGCGAGGCTGATGTCTCTTCGACGTGGCTCGAGCTAGCCGCTGCCCCTCCAGGCCGAGGGGAGGATTTGGGGGACGTGGATAACGTCGCCGCCGAGAGTGACGCGCTAACGGTCCTGGTCTCGCGTCGTCTCAATGGGCGACGGCATGACCGGGCGACTGGTTGGGATCGCAGCGCTCGTGCCGGCCCTCGCCGGCGTGGCGGCTGGTGCCTCGGGCGAGCAGACGGCAGTCCTGGAGGCGCGGCCCCTCCCGCTCGTCGAGCGCTGCGTGACGCGTGCGGAGCGGAGGCGCGTTGTTCGCTTCCGGGCCGCCGACGGCGCGCAACTCGTCGGCGTGCTGCTCGGCTCGGGTCCGAAAGTGGTCGTCCTTGCGCATCAGGGCGGCGGCGGCGCACCTGGGAACCTTTGCGCGTGGCTGCCCTACGCCCGCGTGCTCAAGGGCGCCGGATTCCGGGTGCTGGTCTTCGACCACCGCGGGTTCGGGTCGTCTCCGTTTGCCTACCGGCGGTCGAGCCGCGTCGACCTCGACGTGATCGGCGCAGTCCGATTCATTCGCGCCCGCGGTGCCACCAAGGTCGTTCTCGGTGGCGCGTCGCTGGGCGGCGCGGCGGTGGTCTCGGCAGGCGCGGCGATCAAACCCGCGGTGCAGGGCGTCTTCACGGTCGGCGCTACGCACACGTACGAGAGCATGGACGCGCTCGCTGCCGCGCCGAGACTCAGGATCCCGGCGTTGTACGTCGCGACGGAGAACGACAGCTCGGGGCCCTTCGCCGACCAGGCACGGGCGCTGTACGACGCGTCGCCCTCGGCCGACAAGCGACTGGCAATCTTCCCGGGGACGGCGCACGGCGCGCCCCAGCTCCGCAACCGGGCACCGCGCGAGCTCCTCGACGGCTGGATCCGTGACCACCTGGCTGCGTCTCGGAGTTTCGCTGCGGCCGGCGAGTGGCAGCGGATCGAGCCGGGCCGGAGGACCACCTGCGCGCGCGGCGGCCGCTATGCCTTTTGGCTTCGGCGAGCCGATCCGAAGCGCGTGGTGATCTTCTTCCAGGGCGGCGGCGGGTGCTTCGACGTGCGCTCGTGCGCACCCGGGAGCACCTGGTTCGACGACCGCGTCGACTCGTCCGACGACCCGAGCTTCCAGCCGGGCCTCCTTGACGTCAACCGCGCCCTGAACCCGTTTCGCGCCTGGTCGTTCCTGTACATCCCCTCCTGCACCGGCGACGTGCACATCGGCGACCGCGTGACGCGCTACGGCTCGACGACGATCCGCCATCGCGGTTGGGCGAACGCGCGCGCGGCCCTCACTCGGGCCTTCCAGGAGTTCCCGGCGCCGGCGCAGGTGCTGGTCACGGGCTGCAGCGCCGGCAGCGTCGGCTCGGCGTTCCATGTGCCGGCCGTCATCGGGGCCTGGCCGCGAGCGCGGGTTACGCAGCTGGGCGACTCGCTCGCGTTCATCTTCCACCGGCCGATCACGCTCGTCGACTGGGGATCGCCTCGCCGCTTCCCGTCCTTCTTTCGAATCGGCAATCGCCGGTTCACGATGGTCGAGTACCTGCGTGCGCTCGCGAAGCGGTACCCCACACGGCGCTTCGCGCGCTTCAACTACGCCTCCGACGACGTCCAGGAGCGCTTCTACGAGGCCGTCGGAGGAGATCCGGCGGGCTTCGAGCCGCGGCTCCGGCGTGCCGAGGCCGAGCTCAGGCGGCTGCCGAACTACCGGTCCTACCTCGCCTGCGGCGGCGACCACTGCGTCCTGCCACGTGACACGTTCTTCACGGTGCGGGCAGGCGGTGTTCCCGTCCGCGATTGGGTTCAGCGACTCGCCGCGGGGCGCAACGTCGGTTGCCCGATCTGCGCTCGCTGATTTTCGCTCGGATAGCCTCTCCCCGATTCGCGACCGCCGACCGCGCAGGTCCTCGGCGGGGCGCAGCGCGCGATCCGGCCACGGTCACGGAGCGGCTGCTCGCGGTGCAGGCTCAGGATCTGAGCTAAGAACCTCTAAACCAATGCATTCTCGAGTCGCGCGCGACTAGCGCGGCCACGAGGGAGCCGGGCCAGGGCTCGAACGGCTCGGCTATGCATTGCGCAAGGATCGCGTCCAACGCGGCGCCGAGCAGCCCCGCGCTTGCGTCGGCGTGCGCTTTCCGCACGTCTAGGATCAGCTCGCCTACGGTTCGCCCGCTGAACACTTCGTCCGCTTTCTGGGCTCGAAGCCGGAGCGCGTCTCGTTCAGCGGGGGTCAGGGGGGTCATAGGTTCTCGCTTGGAAGCGTACTCCTACTAGTTCAGCCGCCCGGCGATCGGGCGCTGGCTGATGCCGCGGCCGACCAGCTCACTTCTCAAGAAGCCGGCTGGGATCGTTACCGCGGGCAGTACTCTGACCCGACGAGAAGCCGCTGACGAGGACGAGCTTGCAGAGGAAGAGGGGCTACAACGTTTCCTTCCGGAACGCGAACGGCAGGTGCGCAATCAGGGGCCATAAGCTCAGGGAGTGCGGTCCACCGTCGCCCAAGTCTTCGCTGCGGGTCAGCTCGAAGCGACAGGCGCCGTGCGCTGGGGTGAAGGCGTCCCCGAGGCGCGGTCTGGCGCGTACGCGGTTGCGCGAGCGAGATGACCGATGCCGAGTGCGTTGTCTTCCTCCGGTGGGCGCTTCCGCGGCTCGGGCTGCGCTGGCAGGGCTTCCGCAGGGTCCGGCGGCAGGTTTGCCGGCGGGTCTCGCGCCGAATCGCCGAGCTCGGGCTGGCCGAGGCCGACGCGTACCGTGCCTACCTCGAAGGCATTGAGGAGGAATGGGACGTGCTCGCGGGGCTCTGCCGGGTCACGATCTCCCGCTTCTGGCGCGACCGAGCAGTGTTCGAGGGCCTGCGGGACGAGGTCCTACCCGAGCTCGGCCCGGCCCTCTCGGCGTGGAGCGCCGGCTGCGCGTCGGGCGAGGAGCCCTACTCGCTCGTGCTCGCCGCCGCAGAAGCGCGCGTCGGGATTCACGTCATCGCGACGGACGTGGATCCCGTGCTGCTCCGACCGGCTCGCGGTACTCGCGCCGCAGACAGCCGTCTTCGAACGCGCGCGTTCGGAGGTGAGCGGGCAAGTCGCGCAGACTGCTCTCCTGGTAGCAGGCTCTCCGAGCCCGCTCGAGTTCCTCCGGCACGACGTGCGCGACGGCGCTCCGGGCGGCCCGTTCGACCTCGTGCTCTGGCGAAACCTCGTCTTCACGTACTTCGGCGACGAGCTGCAGCGGGAGGTCGGTCGCCACCTGGCGAGCTCGTTGCGCGCGGGCGGCGCGCTCGTCGTCGGCGGGC
>Ga0126313_10001920_pt1 | contig 11293 bp, 11 predicted proteins | sample Plot105A_FD_89954 | JGI IMG/M metagenome (GOLD analysis project Ga0126313, IMG submission 89954) | Serpentine soil microbial communities from UC McLaughlin Reserve, CA, USA - Plot105A | ecosystem: Environmental > Terrestrial > Soil > Grasslands | place: USA: UC McLaughlin Reserve, Lake County... | reverse complement strand
AGCAGGAAGCCGCCGAATGTGAGCGCGTAGGCGCTCGTCACCCACTGCAGCCGCTCGACCGAGAAGTCGAGCTGCTGCTGGATCGATGGCAGTGCCACGTTCACGATCGCGACGTCGAGCACGACCATGAACTGGACGGTGCAGAGCAGGGCCAGCGCGAGCCATTTTTGTTGTTGTGAAGAGGTCATATCTAGACGACGAAGCAGACGTGACGATTTGGACAGCGGCGGCGTTCGGCCGGCTTACAGGGTCGCGAGCCGCCGTTCGAGCTCGGCACGCTCCACCGCATTGGCGCTGAGCGCGATGGCCCGCTCATAGGCGCGCGCGGCGCCGGGCAGGTCGCGGGCACGCCTGAGCAGCTCGGCGTGGGCGGCATGCAGCGGCTGGTAGCGCTCGAGCGCGGGATCACGAAGCAGCGGCTCGAGCAGATCGAGGCCTGCCGCCGGCCCCGAGGCGAATCCGACCGCGGTCGCGCGGTTGAGCTCGACGACCGGCGACGGGCTGAGCTTGGCCAGGGCGCCGTAGAGCTCGGCAATCTGCGCCCAATTCGTGCCCTCCGGGTCTGGTGCCTGGACGTGCAGGGCGGTGATGGCGGCCTGCAGTTGGTATTGGCCGGGCCGCCGCAACCGCACCGCGCGCTCGAGCGCGCGCACCCCCTCGTCGATCAGGTCCCGATCCCACGAAGACCGGTCCTGCTCACCCAACGCCACATAGCGTCCGTCCGGGTCGACGCGTGCGCCGCGGCGCCCGTCGTGCAGCAGCATCAATGCCAAGAGCCCCCAGACCTCGGCGTCGTCGCGCATCAATTCACCCAGCAGCCGCCCCAGCCGGATCGCCTCGCCGCACAGCTCGCCGCGCACAAGGCGGTCACCCTCGCTGGCGGAGTACCCCTCGTTGAAGATCAGGTACACGACCCGCAGCACGCCGCGCAGCCGGTCGGGAAGCTCTTCGTCGGCCGGCACCCGGTAGGGGATGTGCGCATCGGCGATCTTGCGCTTGGCGCGGACGATCCGCTTTCCCATCGTCGGCTCGCTCACGAGGAAAGCACGCGCGATCTCGCCGGTCGTCAAGCCGCCAAGCGTCCGCAGCGTCAGCGCCACCCTCGCGGGGAGATCCAGGGCTGGGTGGCAGCACGTAAAGATCAGCCGCAGCCGATCATCGGCGATCGCGCTCGCTTCGCTCACGGACGGATGCTCCTGCGCATCGAGACGGGCGAGCTGCCCCAGGCGGGCGGCGCGATCCGCGAGCGAACGATCCCGGCGCAGAAGATCGATCGCCTTTCGCCGCGCCGCGACCGTGATCCAGGCCCCCGGATTCGCCGGCACCCCGTCGCGCCGCCACGCCACGACCGCCGCCGCGAACGCGTCCTGGACGGCGTCTTCCGCGATCTGGAAATCGCCAACATGCCGGATCAGAGTGGCCAGCACGGCCGCCCGCTCGTCGCGAAACGCGCGCGCGACCGCCGCGGCGACCGGGTCGCCGACCCCGGATCGCCGCCCGCCAGGAGGGCTCACTTCTCCTCTGTCGCCGCCTGGTAGGAGGCCTGCATGGCGCTCAAATCCATGACCGGGCGCACCTCAACTGACCCAAAACGCGCGATCGGCAACCGCGCGGCGTGCCGAAGCGCCTCATCGAGGTCGCTGCAATCCAGCAGGTAGTAGCCGCCAAGGATCTCCTTCGTCGTGGCGAACGGCCCGTCGGTGACCTCGGTCTCGCCGTCGCGGACACGGACCGTCGTGGCGCTGTCCGCGGGATGCAGACGGCCATTAGCGACGAGCAGCCCCGCCTCGCGCAGGCTCTCGTTCAGCTCCATCCAGACGGGAAGCTCGGCCTCCCTCTCCGCCGCCTCGGCCGGATCGAACTCGGGTGAATACAGCAACAGCATGTACTCGGGCATAACGCCTCCTAACTCGTACTCGCCGCACGATACGCGGCCTCTATCGACACGACGCAGCACGGCGCGGGATTTGGACACCGCCGCTCCCAGCCGGGTAGCGGACTCAGGTCCTCGCCTGGGCCCCGCTCTCGATCCGCGGCTCCAGCGTGATCTCGCTCTTGAGGCTGTTCGCGATGAAGCAGTGATCGTGCGCCGTCTGCACGAGCCTGCGCACGCGCTCCTCGCTCGCCTCGCCGCCAGTCACGATCCGGGGGCGCAGCGTGATCTCCGTGATGCGCACCGGCTGGTCGTCGTCGGGCATGAGCCCGCTTGCGTCGTCCTCGTACCCGACGACATCGATGCGGGCCTTGGCGGCCAGATGTAGGAACCACAGCATCTGGCAGGACGAGGCCGCCATGACAACGAGCTGTTCGGGGTTGAGGATGCGCGGGTCGCCATGCGCCTCCCCGGTCGTGAGGCGGATCTCTTGCTCCGCCGGCGGCGCGACCGCGGTATGGGCGCGGTCGTAGTCCTCCCAGCCGAGCCCGGTGGAACCGGTCCAGCGCAGGCGCGTCTCGTAGTGGTGCGTGGCCATCGGGGCACGCAGTCTACGAAGAGAAACGGCCCGCCTCGAGAGGCGGGCCGTTTCCTGAGGGAGGAGTGATGCGATATGTGATCGGTGAGAGGAAGCTTTAGGTCGGGCGCGCGCTATAGCGCGTAATCGATGTCACCACAAGGGCGCCCAGGCCGGCCGTGGCGAACACGGGGACCGCCGACAGTTCGCCGGCGAGGCCGAAGATGAGCGCCGTGACCATCAAGCCGAGGGCTAGCCCGCGGTCGTACACCGCCTGGGCCGAGAGGGGGAGGGTTCCCCGGCCATTGGCGTCGGTACCCGCGAGCGCCAGGGCGACGGCCACGGCGCCGACGACCATGCCTGTGACGATCGCGGCAGGGGCCAGCCCGAGGAAGAGCGGCGCCACGATCAACCCAGTACCGCTCCCGCTGAGAAGCCCGGAGCGGAAGGCAGGAGAGATGAGCCTTGACACGGTCATCGCGGTTTCGAGGCTACCCCGACGACAGGTCGGGTGTGTGACTTCGGTCACAGAGCGGGAGCGGGGTACGCTCCCGCGCGTGGTGATCGCTAAGCGACGGCTCGACACCCTGCTCGCCGAGCGCGGGCTGTTCGACTCGCGCACGCGGGCGGCGGCGGCCGTAATCGCGGGCGACGTCCGGGTTGAGGGCCTCACTGCCCAAAAGCCCGGACAGCTGGTCGCGGAGGACGCCGCCGTCGCGGTCGCCGAGCCGCCGCGTTACGTCTCGAGGGCGGGAATCAAGCTCGAGAACGCGCTCGACACGTTCGGACTCGACCCCGCAGGCCGCCGAGCGCTCGACGTCGGCGCCGCCACGGGCGGCTTCACCGATTGCCTGCTCCAGCGGGGCGCCGCCGCGGTCGTCACGCTCGACGTGGCCTACGGCGAGCTCGCCTGGAGGATCCGGAACGACCCGCGCGTGACCGTGATGGAGCGCCGTAACGCCCGCTCGCTGGAGCCGGGCGAGCTGCCCTATCCGCCCGACCTGATCGTCGTCGACGTCTCGTTCATCTCGCTGACCAAGGTGCTGCCCGCCGTTCTGAGCGCCGCGGCGCCCCGATTCGACTGCCTGGCTCTCGTGAAGCCTCAGTTCGAGGCCGGCCGAGAACGGGTGGGGAAGGGCGGCGTGGTGCGTTCGCCGGAGGACCGCCGGGCGGCGCTCGTCGCGGTTGGCGAGCACGCCCGGACACGGCTCGGGGCGGCGGTGCTTGGGTACGCGTCCTCCGGCCTCCCCGGCCCCGCCGGCAATCGCGAGAGCTTCGTCTGGCTCGCGGAGGGGGATCGCGGGGGCGCCGTGGAGGACCTCGACGCGGCTGCGCGAAGGGCGGAGCCGTGACCCGGCCGGCCGGAGCGATAACCGTCTTCAGCCACGATCGCGTGGAGGACGTGGCGCGGCCCCTCCGACGCGTGCTCGAGCTGGCCCGTGAGACGGGCACGCAGGTGCGCCTTCCCAGGCGAGAGGTCGAGAAGCACGGGGTCGAGCCGCAGGACGGGGTAGTGCTCGGCGCGGAGCCGGGCTCGGACACGGACCTCGCCCTCGTGCTCGGCGGCGACGGCACGATCCTATCGGCGCTTCGCCTCTTCTCGGGTCGCGAGGTACCGGTGTTTGCGGTCAACTTCGGCGCGATCGGCTTCCTCGCCACGGTGGAGCCCTGGGAGCTCGAGGAGGGCGTGCGGCGGGCGTTGACGGGGGACTTCGACGTTCTGAGCCTGCCCGCGCTCGGCGCCGCCGCCGTTGAAGGGCACGAGATCGCATTCAACGACATCTCCTTCCATCGCCGTCAAAATGGGCGGGTGGCGGAGCTCGCGTACTCGGTCGAGCGCGAGCAGCTGGGCGAGGTGCGCTGCGACGGCCTGGTGGTATCCACGCCCGCGGGGTCCACGGGCTACAACCTGGCGAACGGCGGACCGGTTCTCGCCTGGGGCGTGGAGGGCTATGTGGTCTCGTTCATCGCTCCCCACACGCTCACCGCGCGGGCGCTCGTGGTCGCGCCGGGCGACCTGCTCGAGGTGACCAACCGCTCCGCACAAGAAGAGCTCGATGTGACCACCGACGGCCAATCGGCCCACGCCCTCGCCCCGGGAGCGACGATCCCGATCCGCTTCGAGCACCGCCGGGCCCTCCTGGCGCAGGCGCCGGGAGCAACCTTCTACCACCGCCTCCGCGACAAGTTCGGCCGTCTTTCCTATTAGACCGTTACAGCGGGCGCGCTCCGTCGGGTCGCACTGGTAGACCTGGCTCGTGCTCCTCGAGCTCCGTATAGAGAACCTCCTCCTGATCGAGCGCGCCGAGCTGCGTCCCGGGCCGGGGCTGTCGGTGATCACCGGCGAGACGGGCGCCGGCAAGACCGTCCTCGCTCACGCGCTCGACCTACTGCTGGGCGGCAGGGCGCGGCCCGGGATCGTTCGGTCGGGGGCGCGCGAGGCCTACGTCGAGGGAGCGTTCGAGTTGCCCGCGGACCTGCTGGACGAGCCCGAGCTGGCCGACCTGCGCGAGCGCATCGAGGAGGAGCCGGCGGAGATCGTGCTGGCTAGGCGCGTGAGCGCCGAGGGTCGCACGCGAGCGTTCGTGCAGGGCCGGTCCGCCACCGCGGCCGACCTGCAGACGCTCGGGGGCCGGCTGGTCGCGTTCTTCGGGCAGCACGAGCACAGGCGCCTGACGTTGGCGTCGGCGCAGCTCGACCTGCTGGACGGCTTCTGCGGCCGCGACCAGCTGGCCGCCCGTGCCCAGCTCGCCGCCGCGCAGGCTCGCGCGAGAGCAACCGAGCGCGAGCTCGAGGAGCTGCGTGAACGTGCGGGCACGCGGGTTCGCGACCTCGACCTGCTCGCCTTCGAGATCGAGGAGATCGAGGCGCTTGGCCCGAGCGAGCACGAAAAGGAGGAGCTCGTCCGGGAGCGCGAGCGCATGCGCCGCGTCGACGCCCTGATCTTTGCGGCGGGCGGCGGAAGCGAGGCGATCGCGCCCGAGAGCGGAGAGGGCGGCGTGGCGCACCTGCTCGCCGAGGCCGAGCGGCTGGCGGAGTCCGTCTCCGGTGTCGATCCGGAACTCGACCGGCTCGCGCAGCGGCTGTCCGCGTTGCGCCTCGAGGCCGAGGACCTGGGCGGAGAGCTGCGCCGCTACGCGGGCGCGCTCGAGGCCGATCCCGGGCGGCTCCAGGAGGTCGAGGAGCGCCTCGAGCTCTACGAGCGGCTCGAGCGCAAGCACGGTGGCACCGTGGCGGGGGTGGTCGGGCACCGGGAGCGCTGTCGCACCGAGCGGGAGCGCCTGGCACGCGCGGAAATCGAGACGGAGCGGGCGGAGGCCGCGCTCGCCGAGGCGCGGGCGAGGAGGGATGAGCTTGCCGCCGCGCTCAGCGCCTGTCGGCGGGAGGCGGCCCCGCGCCTTGCGGAGCGCGTGAGCGAAGAGCTCGACGCCCTCGCGATGGATGGCGCGGTGTTCGAGGTGCGGCTCGAGCCGCGCGAGGAGATCGGCCCGGCAGGGGCGGAGCGTGTGGAGCTGATGCTCGCTCCCAACCCCGGCGTGCCCGCGGCGCCGATCCGGGAGGCCGCCTCGGGTGGCGAGCTGTCGCGAGTGATGCTTGCGCTGATGACCGTCGCCGGGCTGGGGGAGTCGCGCACGCTCGTATTCGACGAGGTCGATGCCGGGATCGGCGGCCAGACCGCGCGGGCGGTCGGCGAGCGACTGCGCAGGCTCAGCGCGGACAAGCAGGTGCTCTGCATAACCCACCTGCCGCAGATCGCGGCGCTGGCCGCTAGCCACTTCCGCATCGAGAAGTCGGCGGCCGAGCAAACCGCGCTCACCACCGTGGAGGCGCTCGAGGGAGAGGGGGTGGTCAGGGAGCTGATGCGGATGCTGGGAGCGGACTCCGCGGACGGGGGCGCCCGGAAGCACGCCGAGGAGCTCCTGGCCGCGGCCTGAGGCCGGCCCGCGAGAAAACGGCGGCGCGCGGGAGAGGTCGACCTGTCGTCCGCCGCCCCGCCCAGTACACTCGGTTTCCCAGAGCCTGAATGCCGCAAAGCCGCCCGGATACCCGCTTCGTCTTCGTCACCGGCGGCGTCGTCTCCGCACTCGGCAAGGGGATCGCGGCCGCCTCGCTGGGCCAGTTGCTGGTCGCGCGGGGGCTCTCGGTGACGATCCAGAAGTTCGACCCCTACATCAACGTCGACCCGGGCACGATGAGCCCGTTCCAGCACGGCGAGGTGTTCGTGACCGAGGATGGCGCCGAGACCGACCTCGATCTCGGCCACTACGAGCGCTTCACGGACGTCAACACCACCCGCGCCTCGAACGCCACGGCCGGCGCGATCTACAACTCGGTGATCCGGCGCGAGCGGCGCGGCGACTATCTCGGCGGCACCGTTCAGGTGATCCCCCATATCACCGACGAGATCAAGAACCGCATCCGTCTGGTGGCGGAGTCCGCGGACGTCGACGTCGTCATCACCGAGATCGGCGGAACGGTCGGGGACATCGAGTCGCTGCCGTTCCTCGAGGCGCTACGCCAGTTCCACTCCGAGCTTGGGCGCGAGCGCTGCATGTTCGTCCACCTCACCCTGGTGCCGTTCCTCGGGCACGCGGGCGAGCTGAAGACGAAGCCGACGCAGCACTCCGTCCAGGAACTGCGCCGCATCGGCATCCAGCCGGACATGGTCATGTGCCGCTGCGAGGAGGCACTCGGGCGCGACATCCGCGAGAAGATCGCGCTGTTCGCCAGCCTGCCCGTGACCTCGGTGGTGTCGGCTCGCGACGTCGACTCCATCTACAAGGTCCCGCTCGAATTCGAGTCCGAGGGCGTCGACGACGGCGTGCTTACCCACTTCGGGATCGATGCGCCGCCGGCGGACCTCACGGACTGGCAGCGCCTCGTGGATGGGATCGAGTCCGCCGCGACGCCGGTGCGGATAGGCCTGGTCGGCAAGTACACGCAGCTGGCCGACGCCTACCTGTCCGTGATCGAGGCGCTGAACCACGCGGGCGCGCTCCACGGCGGCAAGGTCGAGGTGCGGTGGGTCGACTCGGAGCGGCTGACCGACGAGGAGGCCGAGCGCGAGCTGGCCGCGTGCGACGGCGTTCTGGTTCCCGGCGGCTTCGGGGTGCGCGGCATCGAGGGCAAGATCCAGGCGGCCCGCTACGCGCGCGAGCAGGGTCTGCCCTACCTCGGCATTTGCCTGGGGATGCAGATAGCGGTGGCGGAGTTCGCCCGCCACGTGGCCGGGATGGAGGGGGCCAACTCGACCGAGTTCGACCCCGAGACGCCCTACCCGGTGATCGACCTCCTGCCCGAGCAGAAGGAGGTGCGCGACATGGGCGGCACCATGCGCCTGGGCGCCGACCCCGTGAAGCTGCACGATGACACGCGCGCGCGAGAGCTCTATGGCGAGGCCGTGATCTACGAGCGCCATCGCCATCGCTACGAGGTGAACAACCACCTCCGCAAGCGCCTCGAGCACGCCGGCCTCGTGTTCAGCGGCACCTCGCCCGACGAGCGGCTCGTCGAGGTGATCGAGCTGCGCGACCACCCGTTCTTCGTGGCCTCTCAGTTCCATCCCGAGTTCAAGTCGCGCCCGCTGCGCCCGCAGCCGCTGTTCCGTGAGTTCGTTGGGGCCGCGCTGGCGCGGGCCCGCGCCCAGGCGCCCGAGGTGGAGCCGCAGGTGCGGGCCGAGTCGCGCGCCTAGTGCTCCCCGCCGCAAGTACCGCCGCGTTTGGCGGCTGCAAATCTGCGCCACCCTCCGTCCTCGGTCGCTCGCGCACTCTCCGAGTGCGCCACGCTCCCTGCGTCCTCGGCTGGCTTGATTTCGCTCGCCAAACGCGACGGAACTTACGACCGGAAGCACTTAGCCTGGAAGGCTCGGCGGCCGCCCCCGGCCGCAGGCGGATCAGCCCTCGCGCGTCAGCAGCATTGTCCAGTTGGGCTTCCAGCTCTGGCCGCCGTCGAACGAGAACGCCTGCTCCCAGCGTGCCGAAGCGTCGGTGATGTCCGACCAGTCGAAGCGCATACGGATGGGCGTGCCCTCCAGCACGTCGTCGCACTCGAAGCGCCCACGCCCGTCGTCGGTGAAATGCCCTTCGACCGGCGGGTCGAGGCGGCCGGGACGCTCGGTCGACGACCACCAGATCCGCCAGAGGTCGTCGTGGGGATCGAAGAGCCGCAGAGAGAAGCCCTCGTAGTCGGACGTCCGGAAGTGATCGATGTTCCCCGCACCTCCGAGGATGGCCCGCGCCTCCGAGGCGGCCTCGAACTCCCTCCATTCCGTGCATCCGGGATCCAGCGTGTTGACGAGCTTGCGGTTGGCGACGCGCCAGCGTCCGGGCAGGAAGTCGAAGTCGGTTACGGGCATGCCTGAGACGCTAGACGCTAAACAGGGCACAATCTGCCCTCTATGTCCAAAGCGGAACGCGTCTTGAGCCTGCTCGAGGCGCTGCAGGACCATCCCTCGTTGACGGGTCCCCAGCTCGCGCGGCGACTGGGCATCGACGTGCGCACGCTGCGGCGCGACGTGACGTCGCTGCGCGATCTCGGCATCCCCGTCGAGGCCGAGCGCGGTCCGGCCGGCGGCTACCGGCTGCGGCCCGGCTACCGCATGCCTCCGCTCATGCTCACGGCCACCGAAGCCACCGCCGTAGCGCTCGGCCTGATCGCGGCCCGCCGGGACGGCCTCGACGCGGACGGCGCGCTGGCCAAGATCCGCCGGGTGCTTCCCGACGACGTGCGGCTGCGGGTCGAGGCGCTCGAGCAGACCCTCGGCTTCACCGGCGCCCCGCACGAAGCGATGCCGCCACAAGCCGAGCACCTGCTGCTGCTCGCCGAGGCGGCTCAGCGAGGGCGCCGGGTCCGCGCGCGTTACACGGCGTCGGACGGGGTGGAGTCGGAGCGCGAGCTCAGCCCGTACGGCGTCGTCTCCCATCGCGGGCGCTGGTACGTGCCCGCCCACGACCATGGCCGCGATGCGCTCCGCGCGCTGCGCGCCGATCGCTTCTGGGCCGTGCGGCTCGGCGGTCCGGGCATCCCGCCGCCGCCGGGCTTCGACGCGATCGACTTCGTGAGCCGCACCCTCGCGCGGGTCCCGTGGACCCACCAGGTCGAGGTTTTGTTGCACACCTCGCCCTCGGCCGCCGCCGAGCGTTTCCCGCCGACGCTCGCCGAACTCGCGCCGGAGGGCGAGCACACCCTCCTACGCATGCGTGCCGACTCGCTGGATTGGGTCGCGGGACTTCTCGCGGGCGCCGGCTGCTCCTTTGCGATCCGCCGGCCGAAAGAGTTGCGGGCGAGCGTCCGCGCGCTCGCGCAGCGGCTGTGGGCGGCATGAGGCCGTGGTTACGCCGGGGCGCGCTGCGGGTCCAGGTCGACCACGAGATCGGCCACCCGGCGGGCGATCTCGTCCCGGATCGATCTGACCGTGGCCAGGTCCTGGCCCTTGGGATCGGTCAGATCCCAGTCGATGTACCGCTTGCCGGGGATATACGGGCACTCGTCGCCGCACCCCATCGTCACGACGACATCGGCCGGCTCCGAGAGCTCGCGGGTGAGTCGCTTCGGGCGGCGGTCGCGCAGGTCGATGCCGAGCTCCAGCATCGCATCGGCGACCCCGGGATGGACGTTGTCGGCGGGAGTCGTGCCCGCGCTGTCGGCCGTGTGGCGGCCACCGGCGGCCCGCTCGAACAGCACCTGACTCATCTGTGACCGCCCGGCGTTGTGGAGGCAGACGAACAGGACGTGGGCCACGCACCCGAGGCTATAGCCTCCCCACGGGTGACGACGAGCACTCTCCATCCGGCCTCGGACCAGGAGCGCGAGCGCCTCGTTGCGGACTTCATCCGTTTCTGCGAGATCGAGAGCCCGTCCGGCCGCGAGCGTGGCATGGCGGACGCCGTCGCGGCCGACCTGCGCGAGCTGAGCCTCGACGTCGAGGAGGACGACACCGGCCCGGAAACCGGCTCCGATGCGGGCAACATCCTCGCGCGCGTACCCGGCCCCGAGGGCGCGCGAGCCGTCCTGCTCTGCGCCCATATCGACACGGTGCCGCTCGACGCCTCGGTCGAGGTGACCCGCGAGAACGGCGTGCTGAGCAATCGCCACGAGGCGATCCTGGGCGCGGACAACAAGGCGGCTGTGGCGACGGTGCTCGGCGCGGTGCGCCGGCTCGTGCGCGACGGCTCACCGCTCGAGCTGGAGCTTCTCTTCACGACCTGCGAGGAGCGCGCGCTGCGGGGTGCCAAGGCGTTCGAACGGGGCCGGTTGCGCTCGGAGTTCGGCTTCGTCTTCGATCACGCCTCCCCGATCGGCGAGATCGTGGTGGCCTCGCCGACCTACTACCGGCTCGAGGCTCGATTCCGTGGGCAGGCCGCCCACGCGGGCATTCGCCCGGAGGCCGGCCGCAACGCGATCGCGGCGGCCAGCCGCGCGATCGCCGCCATGCGGATCGGCCGCCTGGACGACGAGACCACCGCGAACGTCGGACGCATCGAGGGCGGCACCTCGGCCAACGTCGTGGCGGAGCACTGCACGGTGGAGTTCGAGGCCCGCAGCCTCGACGACGCGCGCGTGGGAGAGGTGGTGAGCGAGATGGTCGACGCGACCGCCGAGGCAGCAAGCGACGCCGACTGCGACGTCGAGACCTCCGTCGAGCGGATGTTCCGCGGCTACCGGCTCCCGAGGACCGCCGCGCCCGTGGAGGCCGCCGCCGCCGCGCTGCGAGAAAGCGGGATCGAGCCGACCTACATCGCGACCGGCGGCGGCAGCGACGCCAACGCCTTCGTGGCCGCCGGGCTGCCGGTGGTCAACATTGCGAACGGCACCGAGCGCAACCACCAGCCGGACGAGTCGGT
>Ga0126313_10001919_pt1 | contig 11294 bp, 9 predicted proteins | sample Plot105A_FD_89954 | JGI IMG/M metagenome (GOLD analysis project Ga0126313, IMG submission 89954) | Serpentine soil microbial communities from UC McLaughlin Reserve, CA, USA - Plot105A | ecosystem: Environmental > Terrestrial > Soil > Grasslands | place: USA: UC McLaughlin Reserve, Lake County... | reverse complement strand
AGTCGCCCTTGGGTGACAGTTCCATCCACTCGTATCCAAGGCCGGCCACGATGTCGGGCAGCTCGTGAACCGAGCTGGTCGAATAGAACATCTGCGGGTCGAGGGCGAGCTTCAAGGCCGGTCTCCAATCAGGTCCGGTGCGGTGATGCCCGGCTCCGGCTGGTCTGCGTCGAAGCTGACATGCCGGCTGTGCTGGGGTCGGGGCTTCATCCCGTCGAGTCGCACCGGCACCTTCTCGTCTGTACGGATGGCCTGCACCCCCGCCTCGCACACCGCCACCGCCGCGAAACCGTCCCATGCGCCTGGCCCGTCGACGGTGCCGGCCTTGGCGGCGTCGACCCAGCGTTGCAGCTCGGTCTGATACGCAGCTCCGAACCGCTCGACGAAGCTCCGTGTGAGCTGCCCACCCCAGCGACCTTCGGTGGTCTTCAGCTGAAGGTTCTGGTCGAGCCCGATGAACGCGCTGCCCTTCTCACCCACTACTTCGGTCCGCACCTCGTACGCCACCTGTGTGCGCACGTAGATCTCGTCGGTAACCAATCGACCCGACTCGGTCTGGAAGATCACCAGCATGGGATCGTTGGTGCCCTCAGGCGCGATCCGGGTTGCGGCGCCCTTGATCACCTGCACACTAGTGATCTCTTCGTCGAGGAGGAACCGCACGGCGTCGACCTCGTGCACGACCGAATCGCGCATCATGAACTCGGAAGTGAAGTGATCGGCGACCGCCGCGTTCCGGTGGATGCAGTGCACCATCAGCGGGTTGCCGAGACCACCGGCCCCGATCAAGTCCTTGAGCGCGACGTACTCCGGATCGAAGCGCCGCATGAACCCGACCTGCACGAGTCGTCGGCCGAGCGCAGCTTCCTTCTGCACGATCGCGTACGCCGAGGAAACGTCGGTGGTCAGCGGCTTCTCACAGAGCACCGGGACGCCGCGGTCGAGGCAGGCGTTCACCTGCTGGGCGTGGGCAGCACCGGGGGTGGCGAGCAGTACAGCGTCGATATCAGGATCGTTGATCGCCTCGATCGGGTCGCCGACCGCCCGAGCACCGACCTGCGCCGCGACCTGCTGGGCCTTCTCAGGGAAGGAGTCGTTGATTACCGACACCTCTGCACCCCGAACGCGTCTGGTCAATGCATCGACATGGAAGGCACCCATCATGCCGACGCCCAGGACCGCGATCCGCAGGTCGCTCATTGCCCTCTCCCGAACTCGATGGTGGCTCCGCTACACGAGCTGAGGTAGGCCTTGGTGCGCTTCGCGATCGGCAACGGCACCTCGGGCGGGCAGGGATAGAGGTCGTGTTCGATGATCGCGTCCACGTCACATCCGAGCCCGGCGACAGCGTCGAGCAGCGGGCCCATCTCCGGCACGCCAAGGGGCGGCTCGATCATCGCGCCCATCCGCACCGCCTCCGCGAAGGAGAGGTCCTTGTCCAGGACATGGTCGACCACGATGGGATTGACCTGCTTGAGGTGGAGGTAGCCGATCCGGTCCGGATATGTCTTGATCAACTCCAGGCAGTCACCGCCGTAGTAGGCAATGTGCCCGGTGTCGAAGCACAGGTTCACCCATCGTGGATCGGTGGCCTGCAGGAAGCGTTCGATCTCAGGCTGATAGCCGACGTGGCTGTCAGCGTGGGAATGGAACTGAACGGCGAGCCCGTACTCGTCGAGGATGCGCCGCCCGAGCTCGTTCATGCCCTCGGTCAGTTGGGCCCACTGCTCGGGCGTGAGTTCCCGATCCTCCAGTTCCTCACCGGTCTTATGGTGCCGCCAGGTGTCCGGAATGACCACGAGGTGCTTGCCGCCAACGGCTGACGTGAGCGCCGCAACATCCGTGACCTGGGTCCACACGTCGTCCCAGGAGTCTGGGCGATGCAAGTGCTCGAACACCGTCCCAGCCAGCACCTTGAGGTCGTGGGCGTCAAGCTGGTCCTGCAGTTGAGCCGGATCGGTGGGGAGATAGCCGTACGGCCCAAGCTCGATCCACCTATAACCCGCGTCGACCACCTCACGCAGGAATTGCTCGGCCGGCAACTGCGCGGGATCGCTGGGAAACCACACGCCCCACGAGTCCGGTGCGGTGCCGATTCTGATTGTGGACACAGTGTTCCTTACACGAAGAGTCGTTGGGTGGCCTTGTGCTGTTCGTACGTCGTGCGGGCGTGCCGAGTGGAGTCGAGCGTCGACGTCTCGCTGACTGGCACGTCCCACCATGACTCCGAATCCGGACCGCTGCTCAGCGGGTCGGTTTCGACGTGGATCACCACGGATTCGGTGGCGGCCTTCGCCGCCTTGATTGCGTCGGCGAACTCCGCCGCGGTCGAGGCCCTGAACACTTCGAGGCCGAAGCTGGCAGCGTTGGCGGCCAGGTCGATCGGCAGCTTTTCCCCGTCCAGCCTGCCGGTCTCGGGGTTCCGGTAGCGATACCTGGTGCCGAATCGTTGTGAACCGAGTGACTCCGACAGCGAGCCGATTGAGGCGTAGCCGTGGTTTTGGACCAGCACCGTGATGATCTTGATGCCCTCCTGCACCGCGGTCGCCAACTCCGTGGCCATCATCAGGTACGAGCCGTCCCCGACCATGACGAACACGTCGCGGTCGGGGCAGGCCAGCCGGACGCCCAGGCCGCCGGCGACTTCGTATCCCATGCACGAGTAGCCGTACTCGACGTGGTAGCCCTTCGGGTCCCGGGTCCGCCACAACTTGTGCAGATCACCGGGCATCGAGCCAGCCGCACAGACCACAACGTCGCGCGGATCAGAGAGCTCATTGACCATCCCGATCACCTCGCTCTGGGTGAGCAGGCCCGCCGATCGGGCCGAGGCTGCCAGCACCTCGTCCGCCGATCGGGCCGAGGCTGCCGACACCTCGTCCGTGGCACGCTGGGTTGCCGGCAGGTAGGCGCGGCGGACAGTTTCGTCCCAGGTCGCATTCAGTTCGGCGATCGACCGGCTATAGCTCTGGTCCACCGAGTAGCCGTCCAGCATCGGCAGCAGGGCTTGGAGCGTTTCCCGGGCGTCGGCTTGGATGCCAATTCCGGCGTGCTTGATCACGTCCATCCCCACGACGTTGATGTTGACGAACCGCACGTCCGGGTTCTGGAAGGCGGTCCGGCTGGCGGTCGTGAAGTCCGAGTACCGGGTGCCGATGCCGATCACCACGTCCGCGTCTCGGGCAATGGCGTTGGCGGCAGTGGTTCCCGTCGACCCGATCGCGCCCAAGCACTGCGGGTGGTCGTAGACCAGGGTGCCCTTCCCGGCCTGGCTCTGGCCGACCGGAATGCCGGTCGCCTCGCAGAACCAGGCCAGCGCATCCGTGGCCCGGGAGTAGTGCAGCCCCCCGCCCGCGACGATCAGCGGCTTCTTTGCTGAGCGGATCACCGCCGCGGCCGCCTCCAGCATCGCGGTCTCCGGCAACGGTCGCGCCACGTGCCAGACGCGCTTCTCGAACATGGACCGCGGCCAGTCATGAGCCTCTGCCTGCACGTCCTGCGGGAAGCACAACGTGACCGCGCCGGTTTCGGCGGGGTCGGTCAGGACCCGCATCGCCGAGATGAGGGCCGCGGGCAACTGCTCCGGCCGCCAAATCCGGTCGAAGTATCGCGAGACCGGCCGGAAGGCGTCATTCACGGTGACGTCGCCGGAGTCCGGCAGCTCTAGTTCCTGCAGCAGCGGGGAGGCGCTGCGGCCGGCGAATGTGTCGGCCGGCAGCAGCAGCACTGGCAACCGGTTGATGGTCGCAAGCGCGGCGCCGGTCAGCATGTTGGTGGCGCCGGGGCCGACGCTGGTGGACACCGCGTATGTCTGCAGCCGGTTCTGCATCCGGGCGTACGCCACAGCGGTGTGCACCATGGCCTGCTCGTTGCGGCCAAGGATGTAGGGCAGCGCGTCTGGTTGCTCCAGTTCGGCCTGCAGCAAAGCCTGACCGATGCCGGCGACGTTGCCGTGGCCAAAGATGCCGAAGCAGCCCGCGAAGAGCTTGTGCTGCTCGCCGTCGGACTCTGAATACTGGACGCCGAGGAACTTCACGAGTGCCTGCGCCACAGTGAGCCGAACCTTCTGGGCCATGATCACGAGTCCTTCCCCACCAGTCGAGGGTCGACGCTCTGGGTCTCCCAGGTCTGCCGCACCCAGGCATGGTCGGGGTGATCGGAGATCTTCCAGGCGCGCTCAGTGCCGGGCCCTGCCATCACGTTGAGGTAGTACATGTCGAAGCCCGGAGCCGCCACGCATGGCCCGTGCCAGCCGTGCGGGACGAGCACCGTATCCCTATCGTGCACCTCCGCCAACACCTCGATCGTCTTGCCCGGCGAGGAGGACGTCCGCATGAACCCGAAGCCCGGCTCACCACGCGGACCGGCGGCGATCTCGAAGTAGTAGATCTCTTCCAACTCCGACTCGGTGTCCGTGGCCTCGTCGTGCTTGTGGGCAGGATAGGACGACCAATTGCCTGAAGGGGTGATCACCTCGCAGGCGATGATCTTGGACGCCTCCAGCGCACCCGGGATGCCGAAGTTGCGCACTTGGCGGCTGGACGGGCCGGCGCCGCGCAGCTCTACGGGAACCTCGACCGCGGGCACATAACGCACCGGCAGCGCACGCGTTACGCGAGCACCACAGAGCGCGAACCGTCCGCCGTCCGCGGACCGCAAGGTGACTGCCTGGTCAACTCCGATGTACGCGAAATCCGTCGGACCGGCGAAGACGTTATCCCGGCCGGACAACTGAAGCCACGATCCGTCGGTCTCCACTGCCACGGCGCCTTCCAGTGGCAGCACGATCACCTCGTCGTCTCCGGTGTCGAATCGATGGGTGCCGGTCGCAACCAACGAGACGATCCACAATGACGAATAGCCCCAGCCCGCCGACTCCGGCGTGACCTCCACCTCGTAGCGCGGCGATGCCGCCGTACCGGCCGGCCGGTAGAACGTCGAGGTCATCCGGTTACCAGCCTCTTGGAGGAATGCCCGTGCTCATCACACGAGTTGAACGGATCGTGCTCATCACACGAGTTGAACGGATCGTGCTCATCGCACGAGGGACACGGCCGTGTCGACCGCCTTCGCTACGTCGTCATCGGCCGGATAGAGCATGGTCCGCCCGACCACCAGGCCGCGGACACCGGGAAGTTTCAGCGCGGCCTGCCAGGTGGCGTACGTCTCGTCCGCTGCCCCGTCGGGATCGCCGCCGAGCAGCAACGTCGGCAGCGTGGTCGCGTCCATCACCCGCTCCATTTCGTGCACGACCGGGAGCTTCAGCCAGGTGTACGCACTCGACGCGCCGAGACCCTGGGCGATGTGCACCGATGTGATCACGGCGTCTGGGGACAGTCGATTGACCACCTTGCCGCCGGAACGGCTGGACATGAACGGCTCGACCATCGCGATCAGCCTGGCCCGGTTGAGCTGGGTGACCGCCCGACCGCACTGCTGGAGGGTGGCAACTGTGCCGGGATCGCTCAGATCGAGCCGGAGCAGCATCTTGGCGCCCTCGAAGCCCGACTCGATCGTTCCCCGCACGTCATAACCGGTGTTGCGGTCATCCATCTCGAACGATGCACCCTGTAGGCCACCCCGGTTCATCGACGAGAAGACGAGCTTGTCCTCCAGCGCACCGAGCATAAGGAGGTCTTCGGCGATGTCGGCGGTCGCGAGCAGTCCATCGACGCCCGGGCGGGACAATGCGGTCAGTAGGCGCTCGAGCAGCTCGGTCCGATTGGCCATGGCCGTGGGGTTGCCGCCGGTGCCAAGCACACCTCGAGCGGGATGATCGCAGGCCACGATCATCAACTTGCCGTCCGCACCGAACAGTGATCGCCTGCTGCGGGACGCGAGCAGCGTCGAAATCCGCTGCGGATGGCGGCTGCGCACTTCGTTGATGTCGCCCACCGTGGTCACGAAGCCGGGCGACGGTGGTGCGTCCGTCGGGCTGCTCATCGAGCACCCACGCTGTTCCACTGATCAGCCCGATCGGCGTTCGGATCCCCACCGGCCAGCAGTGTCTCGATCTCGGCCGAGGTGGGCATAGCGGTGGAGCACTCCAACCGAGAGGCCACGATCGCCCCGGCGGCGTTCGCGTGCTGCAGCACCTTCTCGAGGGGCCAACCGGCCAGCAGACCGTTGCACAGCGAACCACCGAACGAATCTCCTGCGCCCAGGCCGTTCAGTGGCCGGATGGGAATGGGCGGTGATTCGACGCGTTCCGTACGGGACTTCCCCAGTACTCCCTTGGCACCCTGCTTCACGATCGCCAGTTCCACACCGGCGTCGAGCAAGGCGTCCGCAGCCTTATCGGGATCGGTTTCCCCGACCGCGACCTCGCACTCTTCGCGGTTGCCGACCGCCACCGTGACCTGGGGCAGGACCTTGCGGATCTGCTCGGCGGCGGCGGCCGGACTCTGCCAGAACATCGGGCGGTAGTCCAGATCGATGACGGTAAAGGGCTTGCGGTCCCGCGCCTCCAGCACGGCGAAGTGCGACTGCCGGCTGGGCTCTTCGCTGAGCCCGGTGACCGACATCCACATCAGAGCTGTGTCCTGCACAGCGTCGTAGTCGATGTCTGACGGCTTGATCTGAAGGTCGGGAGCGGTCGGTTTCCGGTAGAACCAGATCGGGAAATCGTCTGGCGGAAAGATCTCACAGAAGGTGACCGGGGTTGGGTATTCGCGATTGGTCACGACATAGCGGTCATCGACGGAGAGTTCGCGGAGCGCTCGGCGAACATAACGCCCGAACGGGTCATCGCCCACGCCGGTGATGATCGCGGCCCGGCGGCCCAGGCGGGCAGCGGCGACGGCGACATTGGCCGTGGTACCGCCGAGATACTTGCCGAACGTGACGACGTCTTCCAGACCGACGCCGATCTGCAGAGGATAGATGTCCACCCCGCTCCGCCCGAACGTGAGCACTTCGAGTCGACCCCCGGACACGTCGGAACCACCGGCAGAGGTCATAGCTCTCCTTCAAGGAAGCGAGTCATCGGAGTCGGGTTACCAGCCAGCCTGCCATTTGTAAGGACATAACGTCAAATCTGATCAACTCGCTTCTTACTGCGCAACCCGACAAGGAATCCGAGCCCCCACGCCATATGGGTGGCCACGAGTACGAGCGGCAATCGAAGCCGCGCCGCCGCAGACAGCGGGCCAGCTGTCGCGGAGCCGGCAAGGATAAGCGCCAAATATCCCGCCGGCGCCAAGAGTGCAGCACGCAGCACGCGGGATCGAGTCAACAGGCCGAGCAGTCCAACGGCCGTGCCCATCCCGACGCCGAGAACAGCTACCGGCGGGGCGAGGTAGCGGACGCTGGCGGTGCCCGGGTGGCGACGCAGCACTTCTCGCCGCCACTTCCCGGTCTGATACATCTGAGCGACCAGCGCCCGAAGGCTGGACCGTGGTCGGTAGGTGACCCTCAGGTCGGGTGAGAACCAGATCTTGTGGCCACGGCTGCGGAGGCGGTAGTTGAGCTCCCAGTCCTGCGCTCGGTGCAATGTCTCGTCGAAGCCGCCCACCGCCTGCAGGGCATTCTTCCGGAAGACACCGAGAAAGACCGTCTCGGCCTCTCCAGCCCGGGAGGTCGTAAGGTGAAAGGCGCCGCCCCCAAGGCCCAACTTGGAGGTGTACGCGGTCGCCACCGCCTGCTCGAAGGGCGTGTTTCCCCTCGCCTCCATGACCCCGCCGACGTTGGCGGCACCCGTTTCGTTGAGCAGTTCCACTGCCCGCTCGATGTAGCCGTCGGTCAACTCACCGTGTCCGTCGACCCTGACGATGATGTCGTAGCGGGCGGCGGTGATGCCGAGGTTCAAGGCATGCGGGGTCTTTCCGACCGGGTTGTGAACAACTCGGACGCGATGGTCGCCGGCCGCCAGCTCCTCGGCTATCTCATGGGTACGGTCCTTGCTTGGTCCGACCGCCAGGATCACTTCCATTTCTCCTGGGTAATCCTGGCTCAACACCTTGCCGACGGCGGCGGCCAGATGGCGCTCTTCGTTCAGTACCGGCATGACCACGGATACACCGGGCGGACTCGCGGCAATCGTGTCTTGAGCAGCGGCCACCCCGACATCCTGCCAGCCGGAGCGGGCTCAGGCGCTGCAGATCTCGCTCAGATCGTTCGCCACCGGTCCCCGCGTCTGCGAGCCCGACCCGTCAGGGTGCGTCGGCTGACTCCGCGGCGTAGCCGCGCTGTCGGCGGTCGAGCCGGCGGCCGGCGGTCGTGAACTGGTTGTCGGCTGCGAGGCGGCCGTCGGATGGGAAGCGGCTGTCGGCTTGGGCGTGTCCGTCGGCTGGACCGGTTTCCGATCGGCGGCCTCGGACCGCTCGATCTTCGCGGCCACCGTGGTGCGGACGATGCCGAAGTCGGGGTTGCCCGGCTCGATGAGCGGTGGCATGAACGCGACACTGGAGACCGGAAGCTGCTTCGCGTCCAAGGCCAGACGGACCATGGTGGACAGATCTGAGGTCGGAATATTCGTCGCCATGATCTCCTTGCCGGCGGAGGCGATCTTGTTGAAGTTCGTCAGCACGGTCAGCGGATCAAGCTCATTCAGCATGGCATTCATCACGCATTTCTGCCGGACCATGCGGTCGTAGTCGGAGGAGTCCTCTCGGGAGCGGGCGAACCACAGAGCTTCCCGACCGTTGAGGTGGCGGTTCTTGCCCGCCTCGACATAGCCGGACACCTGGGTGGATCCACCACCGATCGGCACCCGCCGGTAGACGTCCATCGTGATGCCGCCGACCGCATTGACCAGCGCCTCAAAACCCTTCAGATCGACCAGGACCCAGTAGTTGATCCGCAGTCCGGTGGCGCCTTCGACCGCTTCCTTCGTCGCCTCGGCGCCTGGATTCTGCACCCCGGGATAGAGCTCGCGGTGCGCCATGCCATATGCGTAGACGGCATTGAGCATGCAGGATCGATCAGAGCAGTAGTAACCCTGGGGATAGGCCTTATGCATGGGTGACCGCTCTGGGAACGGCACCCGCTCCAGATTGCGCGGCAAGCTGATCAGGACCGTTCGGCCGGTCTCGGCGTCGACGCTGGCCACGGTCATGCTGTCGGGTCGAAGGCCGATGCGGTTCTTCCCGGCATCGCCGCCCATCAGCAGGATGTTGTAGCGGCCAGCCTTGGCCACCTGGTCGCCGCCGCCGGTGAAGACTGCGCTCACCAGGTTGCGCTGCGCGGACAACGCCGACGCGGAGGCGAGCAGTCCACCGATGACGGCCGTGATCAGAACCACGTTCGCCACGGTAAGCCACATCCTGTGCGTGCGAACGAGCTCGGGAGGCCGGGAGATGCGCCAGGCATCGATAAGCAGCAGGGCCCAGCCGATGCCACCGATGATCAATCCGATCTGAACTCCCCGCAGGACGGGACCGGAGGTGATGACGACCACCGCACCACTGGGCCACAGCAGGGCCAGGATGCCGATGGTGATCACCACAGCGATCAGCGCGGTCCATATCCGAAGGGCGATGCGGCCAACTCGCTTGTTGCCTGCAGCCATTTGCGCGGAGCCCGGAAGCAGCAGTGTCATCCCCATGAAGGTCACCGCTCGTCGCAGCTTGATTCGCGAACTGCGCTGCTGCGCCGCATGAAGCGGGGGTCCCACATGACGTACGTCTTCGGTGGTGCGAACAGACACCGTGGCGCCTTTCAGTTCTGCCGAGGGGGAAGACTGAGCAGAGATCGGTGTCAGTATGTCCAGGCCGAGGCCCAGGCCACGCCGTGCCACGCCGGGCTTGGGTCCGCCAGATTCGCGTACCCTCGTAACCATGCCGCCGAGCCGCGAGGACGACCTGGAGTGGCTCTACGGCCGTGACCGGGCGCAGCAGCCTGGTTCGTACACTCCCGAACCGACGAGGGTGATGCCGCCGCCAGGGCCCGGCGCACCACCCTCTGGCGACGCTCCGCAAGCGGCGGTCCGTCCGCCCGCGTCCTACCGGTCGGGGCCGAATGGCTACCCGGCGCCCCCTGGATATGGCAACAACCCCCGCGGAGCGCCCTACGTCGGCCCGGGTCCCGGAGGCGGCCCTGGAGGCCCGCGCCCCCCTGGTCGGAGACCGGCCGCGATGCCGGCCAAGCCGCGGAAACGCCGATCGGGAGTTCGAACGTTCTTCACCGTGCTGCTGGTTGGGCTGCTGATCTTCATCGTCGGATTGATCGCGATTCCGGTCTACGCGTGGAGCCAGGTGGAGAGGGTCGACGACGTGCCGCCAGGCAAGCGAATCGCCGACCAGCCTGGGCGCACCTTCCTGCTGGTCGGCTCAGACTCCCGCGAGGGGCTGACCAAGGCGGATCAGAAGAAACTCGGCACGGGAAGCACGGCGGGCAAGCGCACCGACACGATCATGATCGTGTACGTGCCGCCAGGTGGGAAACCAGCGCTGATCTCGCTGCCTCGAGACTCCTACGTGCCGATTCCCGGCCACCGCCAGAACAAGATCAACGCCGCGTACTCCATCGGCGGCCCGGAGTTGCTGGTCCAGACCGTCGAACAGAGCACCGGCCTACGGGTCGACGGTTATGCCGAAATCGGGTTCGGCGGATTCGTCTCGATTGTCGACGCGGTCGGTGGCGTGAAGATGTGCCTGCCCAGTGCGATCAAGGACCAGGACAGCCACTTGAACCTCAAGAAAGGCTGCCAAACCCTCGACGGCGTCAACGCACTCGGCTATGTCCGGATGCGCAAGGCTGATCCCCGTGGAGATCTTGGCCGCGTGGAGCGCCAGCGGGCGGTTCTGGGAGCCGTGGCCAAGAAAGCCGCGACGCCGGCAACGGTGTTGAACCCGGTGCGCTACTGGAGGCTGTCCACGTCCGGCGCGAAAGCGGTAAGACTGGGGAAGGACACGACGTTCGTCGAGACTGCTTCCCTCGCCAACGCGATGCGCAAAATCGCCGGTGGTGGCGGCGTCACTCTCACCGTGCCGGTGGCCAATTCGGCAGCTTCTACGCCGGCTGGTTCAGCGGTTCTGTGGGACAGCAGCAAGGCAAAGGACATGTTCGGCGATATCGCCCGCGGTGACACGTCGAAGCTGTCGAATTACGGCAAATAGATCAACCGCGCGGGCCGGTGAGCAACTGGCGCGCCATCACGATCCGCTGCACCTGGTTGGTGCCCTCGTAGATCTGGGTGATCTTGGCGTCGCGCATCATCCGCTCGACGGGATAGTCCCGGGTGTAGCCGTATCCGCCCAGCAACTGCACCGCGTCGGTGGTGATCTCCATGGCGACGTCTGACGCGAAGCACTTGGCGGCGGCGCCGAAGTATGTCAAGTCCGCGTCGCCGCGTT
>Ga0126313_10001918_pt1 | contig 11297 bp, 11 predicted proteins | sample Plot105A_FD_89954 | JGI IMG/M metagenome (GOLD analysis project Ga0126313, IMG submission 89954) | Serpentine soil microbial communities from UC McLaughlin Reserve, CA, USA - Plot105A | ecosystem: Environmental > Terrestrial > Soil > Grasslands | place: USA: UC McLaughlin Reserve, Lake County... | reverse complement strand
TTCGCCGCCGTCACGAAGTCGTTGCCGGGACCCACGATCTTGTCTACGGCGGCCACCCTCTGAGTGCCGTATGCCAGGGCGCCAACGGCCTGCGCGCCACCGACGGCGTAGACCTCTCCAAGGCCGAGGAGACCCGCGACAGCGAGAACGTTGAGGTCGGGCAGGCCGTCGGGACCAGGTGGCGTACAGACCCGGATCTCGGGCACCCCAGCGACCCTGGCAGGGACGGCGGACATCACGAGCGTGCTCGGGTAGGCAGCGTGTCCACCGGGGATATAGAGGCCGGCGCGACGGATCGGCCGCACGCGCTGGCCCGTTGTGGCCCCCCCCCGGCTCCGCTCCCAGGAGCGATCCATCTCAAGCTCGTGGAAAGCGCGAACGTTCTCGATGGCCACCCACAAACTGTCTCTGAGGTCGGAAGACAAGGACTCGGTGGCACGGTCTATCTCGGCCTCTGGAACGCGAATATCCCGTAGCCTGACACCGTCGAAGCGTTCCGTGTAATCGAGGAGGGCGGCGTCTCCCCGCTCGCGCACGTCCTCGACGAGGCGGCCCGCGGCGGCCCGGATTTCTTCGGAAAGAAACCCACCGGGACGGCGCAGCTCGCCGACGACCTCGCTGGGTTCTCTCGCTCTGGCGTCTACCGTTCTAGCCAACGGGCTCTCCCATACCGTTCATGGCGTCGGCTAGCGCGGATATCTCGCGGTGGCGCAGGCGGTAGGCGCCGCGGTTGGAGATGAGTCGGGCGGTTGAAGTGGAGATCTCATCGAGCTCGACGAGGTCGTTCTCCCGCAGCGTCGTGCCTGTCGCGGTGAGGTCTACGATGCACTCGGCGAGGCCGACGAGGGGTGCGAGTTCTATCGAGCCGTGCAGCTCTATAACCTCGGCCTGGCGGCCCATGCGTTCGAAGTAGCGCCTGGCGGTATCTGGGAACTTGGTCGCTACCCTGACGACCTCGGCGTGGCGAATGGCCAGCCGCACGTCATCTGCCCTGTCCTGCGGAGCGGCCAGGATCATGCGGCATCCGCCCGTCCCAAGATCCCCAAGCTCGACCACGTTGAATCGGTGCTCCTCTAGCACGTCCTTACCGACGATGCCGACGTCGGCGGCCCCGTACTCGACGAAGACGGGCACATCTGAGGGCCGGCTGACGATGAACTCCGTGTCTTTAGCCTTGTAGACGAGCCTGCGCCCGTTCTCGCGGACAATCTCGGCGGGGAGGCCAGCCGCTTCGAGCGCCGACAGGGCGTCCTCGAAGATCGCACCCTTCGGTACGGCGACGCGCAGCCCACTCACGAGAGCACCGCCTTCGCGACGGAGCCATACTCCATGAATGCGAACTCTACAGGGGGGTCGACGGTGGCTAGCTTGACGCCTCCCTCGGCGGGATAAGAGATCCAGGCCGCCTCCACGCTTCTCGCGTACTCCGCGGCTGCCTCGGGCGTGAGATCCTCCGAAAGGCGCAACACGGGTACGCCGTTGTCGCGCAGACGTGCCGCGGCCTCGACGCCTTCGACGTCCCCCCCGACGAGGATGAGCAGGGGCTGCGGCCCTTTTTCGGGGAGCACGGATAGCAGCCTCTCCAGGTAGATGGCGAAGCCGGTAGCCGGCATCTCCTTCCCGAAGCGCCTGAGGAGGTTGTCATAGCGCCCGCCGTTGGCGACGGTGAACCCCAGGCCCGAGGCGTAGACCTCGTAGATCGCGCCGGTGTAATAGTCGTGTCGCCCGATCAGACCGAGGTCCAGTATGACCGACCCGAGCGCGCCGTTCGCCTCCAGCTGGCGCAATATCTCCTTCAGGTTCTCCAGGGCCGCCGTGGCCTCCTCCCCCACCGCGAAGCGTTCTGCCTCCTCGACGATAGAGCCGTCCGTCGCTGAACCGACGAGGCGAGGTATCCCGCGGACTCCGGCGGCGGCATCGGGCGGCAAGGCCCGCGCTATGGCGTCTACTGTGACGAGATCCTTGGCGGCTAGGGCGGCGGTCACGGGCGTGGCGGCGGCGGGGGCTGCGTGGCGCAGGTAGCCTGAGTAGAAGGCAGACTGGCCGAGCACGACGGCGAAGTCTGAAGGAGTGTCCAGGCCAAGGTTCTGCAGTACGTCGACCAGCAGTGCGATGGTAGCCGCGTCCTCCTTGGGGCTCGCGGAGCCTACGACTTCCACGCCGGCCTGGTACAGCTCCGCGCTCTGCCCGCGGCCAACGCTCGCGCGGCGGTATGCGGGCAGGACGTAGGAGAGCTTGTGCGGCGGCGGACTGCCTGCGAGACGCTGGGCGACGACGCGGGCCATCGGCGTCGTCATCTCGGGTCTTAGCAAGAGCATCTGGTTATCCTGGTCGAAAAGCTTGTAGGAGGCGTCGCGGAGGCCATGCTCTTCGATCACCTCCGAGTACTCCAACGCCGGGGTGACGACCTCCCTGAATCCGAACAGCCTAAAGCGGTCCCTGATACGAGCCTGCACCTCGAGCAGACGTGTAGACTCGGGCGGCAATACATCGCGCGTGCCCGGAGTGGTGGCAAACTTCCTCGGCGTCTCACGATCCATAAGAGAGGCTATCTTAACCGATGGACAGGACTTTGACGGCCCTGGCACCCTACGGCATTTTCCACGCGCCTGGAGCACTTCAGCTAGCCGAGCCTCTTGAGCCCCGATCTTGTTCTGCACCGCCTGCATAGAGGGTCATCCGGGAACAAGGCTGCGTGAGCGGTTAGACTTGAGCCCGCAAGGCACGATCGAGCCAATTCGATCACTATGGAGGAAGGTGCAGGCGCATGCTGGAAGTCTGGGGCAGGAAGAATTCGCTCAACGTACAGAAGGTGCTTTGGTGCTGCGAAGAGCTCGAAATTTCCTACCGGCGCCACGACGTCGGCGGGCTGTTCGGGGGAACCGACGAAGATGAGTACCTCACCAGCAACCCGACCAGGCTCGTGCCCACCATCTCCGACGAAGGTTTCTCGCTGTGGGAGTCGAACACCATCGTACGCTACCTCGCGGCAAAATACGGGGCAGGCAACCTCTGGCCCGAAGACCCCGCCGAGCGGGCGCGCGCTGACAAGTGGATGGACTACCAGCTCGGAACGCTCTTCCCCACTTTCAAAGATGCCCTTCTTGGCCTGGTGCGCACCGCGCCGGAGCAGAGGGACCCATCGAAAATAGCGGCCTCGGCCAGCGCTACCGCCAACGCCCTGGCCGTTCTGGACGCTCACCTGAAAGATCACGAGTATGTTGCGGGTCCCTCCTTCACCATAGGAGACATCGCGCTCGGGTCGATAGTCTACCGTTGGCTCGAGCTGGACATAGAGAGGCCGGATCTTCCATCTCTTAGAGCCTGGCACTCGCGCCTCGAAGATCGCCCGGCCTACCGGGAGACCGTCATGGTCTCCTTCGCCAAGGAGGACCCGCCAGGCTGAGACGGCCTACTCGAAGACGACGGTACGACCGCCGTCGACCAGGATGCGGTCTTCGAGGTGCCAGCGGACGGCACGGGCCAGGACTCGGCGCTCCACCTCGCGGCCCATGCGAACTATGTCTTCCACCGTGTCGCGGTGGGTAACGTAGTCTACATCCTGGTGAATTATCGGGTCGGCGTCGAGCTCCTCGGTAACGTAGTGGGCGGTCGCCCCGATCGTCTTCACGCCGCTCTCGTACGCCCTGCGGTAGGGGTCGGCCAGTGATGAGGGAAGGAGATACACCGCCGACATCCCGTCAGCGTTCGACGAGGTATACGCTGGTAGCGGCAACGATCCTATCTTTGCCGACGACGACCGTCGGGACTACGTAGACTGCGGGGTCTACGCCAGCCCCAATAGCCTTGCTCTCGACAGCGACACCGTCTCCGCCGACAGGGTCTTGGATGGGGACCCGATCGACGACATCCTCTAAGACTGCGAGGATGTGTTCTAGCCGACGCTCCATTCGCCTCGATGGGGCCGGAATAGCTGAGAGACCGGCCCCGTCGCAGGCGCTGCGCCCTGGAACTCGTCTGGCGCCTACCTGCGGATCTGTGTTACAGGCGGATCGTAGAAGATGTCGAGCAGCCAGTCGGCTGCGATCTTGGCCCGGCTCTGCGGGCTCTCCAGCTTGTAGAGGTAGGTCGCCCGCCAGAACAGGGCCGCAATCTGCCCGCTGAACTTGACGCCCATGACCTCGTTGACGGCGAACTCGCTCCCAAGCTCCACGAGTTGACCCAGCGATTTGTATCGGAAGGGCTCTGGCTCGCCGCCGTCTAGCACGGCGATAATGTTTTCGGCCACGGCCTCGCCCTCCTGCACGGCGGCCTGTGCGTTGGGCGGCACGGGCGTACCGTCCTCCTCCAAGGTAGCAGCGCAGTCGCCGATTCCCCACACGTTGTCGTAGCCCTCGACCCGCATATAGCGGTCTACCGTGAGGCCCTTGCGTTCGTCGTGGGGAAAGGGCAGGTCGTCGAGCTTCTTGCTCGCGCGGGCGCCGGCAGTCCAGATCACGTTCTCGGTCGCGATCTCGCGCCCGTCGGTGAGGATCACCCTGTCCGCCCTCACCTCCCTGGCCTTGAGGTTATTCAGCACCTCTACACGTAGGTCGTGTAACCTCATCTGGGCCACCCGACGCAGGGCGGGGTCCAGCTCTTTCAAGACCTCCTTGTTGGCATCGATAAGGATGATCTTCGGACGATCCGGGTTTATGTTCGGGTAGTCAGGGACGAGCAGTTCTTGCAACAGGTTGTGCAGCTCTGCCGCAACCTCTACCCCGGTCGAGCCGCCCCCTATTACGACGAAGGTTAGCTTGGAGTCGGGCACATCGCCCTCGAGCGTGGTCTCCTCGTAGCGCTCGATAACGCGGTCGCAGATCTCCTCCCCCGCCCCGATTCCCTTTATGCTGATGGCGTGCTCTTCTACGCCGGGAATATCGAAGTAAGCCGGCTGTGCCCCGAGCGAGAGCACGAGATGGTCGTATGGGAACTCCCTGCCGGCGGCTCTGACCACCTGTCTGTCGGGGTCCACGCTCTCGAGGTCGGCCCGCCGGAAGCTAGCGCCGAGTCTGATGAGCGTCCGGCGCAACGGCTGCGCCACGTTGTGCGTCTCGACGTCGCCACCGATGACGCTAGCCAACATCGGCCAGAAGGTAAAGTAGTTCTCCCGGTTGATGAGCATGACGCCCACGTCGTCGCGGTTTCTGGAAAGCCTGCAGAGCCTGGCGACCGCGTTGTAGCCTGCGAAACCCCCGCCGAGGACGAGAATCTTCTTGGGAAAATCCTTGTACGGCTTCCTCTCCCAGGACTCGTATCTGCGCCTAGGCCCCGGAAACAACGTCCTCCGCAAGACGGCAACACCCGCGGCCCCACCACCCACAGCGAGCGCCCCTTTGAGCAAACCGTTCATAGCACCTTCCCCGTTCTTTAAGGTTCCTAGGCTACATTCTCATATACCCATCCGCTCGATACCATACGCCCGAGCAACGGACGGGCCCCACGATGCTAATATGGCGCGCGTGATCTCCGAAGTAATCAACGAGGATCTCGGACCGCTAAGAGAGCGTCTGGCGACGATCGGTGACCTATGCTCCGCCGCCTCGGTGCTGGCCTGGGATAGGCAGACTTACATGCCAGAAGGCGGTGTAGGAGGCCGCGCCGAGCAACTCGCGAGCCTGGCCCGTGTCGCGCACGAGATGCTTGTCTCGCCGGAAACCGGCAGGCTCCTCCAAGGCGCTGGCGAGCGGGAGTCGGGATCGGACGATGCCGAGTTGTTGCGCCTCGCAAGGCGCCAGCACGATCGGGCGGTAAGGCTGCCGACCCGCCTGGTATCCGAGACTTCGCGCGCGACGGCCCTGGCCGAGCAGGCCTGGATCTCAGCCCGCGAAACCTCGGACTGGTCCCTCTTCGCGCCGCGCCTGGAGCGGGTGCTTGCGCTGAAACGGGAAGAGGCTGGCTATCTCGACGGCGAGCATCCCTACGACGCGATGCTCGACCGCTACGACCCGGGCGCGAGCACACAGCTGCTGCGGGTCATGTTCGACGAGCTGAAAGCCGGGATCCTACCCCTAGTCCGCGCCGTCTCGACCAGGCTCGGGGAAGACCGCGCCGCGCCGCTGAGGGGGGGTTCGATGAGACTGCTCAGGAGGCGTTTGGCCGCGAGGTGATCTCCAGGTTCGGCTACGACTGGAGCAGGGGCCGCCAGGACAGGGCCGTCCACCCGTTCTGCATCAACTTCGGAGACCCGGACGATGTCAGGATCACCACCCGATTCGACCCGAAGCGGCTCCCGGTCGGCCTCTTCGCCACCAGCCACGAGGCAGGCCACGCGCTATACGAGCAGGGCGTAGATCCCTCGTACTCCCGTACGCCCCTCGCGGGCGGCGTCTCGATGAGCGTCCACGAGTCCCAGTCGCGCCTGTGGGAGAACCTCGTCGCCCGCTCGAGGCCCTTCTGGTCCTTCTTCCACGAGGGATTACAGAAAGCCTTCCCCGATGTTCTCGGCGAAGTCGATCTCGAGACAATCTACAGGGCCGTCAACGCCGTGAGGCCGTCGGAGATCAGGACGGAGGCCGACGAGCTCACCTACGACCTCCACGTTCTCTTGCGCTTCGAGCTGGAGTTGGCTCTCTTCGAGGACGACCTCGCCGTCGTCGACCTCCCCGAGGCGTGGAACACCAGGATGGAGGAATACCTCGGTATCGTACCCGAAAACGACGCGCTCGGCGTCCTCCAGGACGCGCACTGGGCCATCGGATACTTCGGGTACTTCCCATCGTACACCGTAGGCAACGTGCTCTCGGTCCAGCTTTTCGAGGCCGCTGTCGAGAAGCGGCCCGAGATCTTACCCCAGATGGAGCGCGGCGAGTTCGGCGCCCTGCTCGGGTGGCTGCGGGAGAACGTCCACCGCCACGGCAAGAAGTACGAGTCGGACGACCTGATCTCACACGCCACCGGCCGTCCTCCGAATACCGCTCCCTATCTCAGGTACCTCGAATCCAAGTTCGGCGAACTGTACGACCTGAAGTAAAGGCTTCAAGCTTCGGGAGGGATAAACCGGACCCGCCCCTGGCGGAGCGTATCTGAGCCTCGGCACGCCCGCTACCCCTTACTACCCGTCATTCCCACGAAAGCGGGGATCCACGAAGATAACAATAGGTCCTCATGCGACAGCGGGCTCCGTAAAAACTTAAGGACTTGCCGGCGGCCGGGGTTACTCTAGACCCCCGTGGCACCGGACGGGAAGTTCCGCTCGATCCAAGCTACCGCGTGTTCGACTAGCCTACGGGCGTCGAACACGTAAGCCGTTGCCTCCCCGACCAGCCCGCCCCGTCCCGCCACGGTCGCGAGCGCCGAGCGCGCGATGTACCCGACGTAGTCCTCCTCGCCTATGACGCGGCCGTAGGGGAGGGCGCCTTCGGAGGTGTCGATGTCGGAGAAGCTTCGCCAGACGCGCTCCCCACCTTCGAAGATCGGATAGCGGTAGCGCACGCGTTGTTTATCAGGGATCGGTGCTACGGCCTCCGCATGGTGCACGAGGGTCACGGTGTCGAGTGGCGCGCCAAGCATCGCGACCTTTCCACCGAGCTCGACCAGCCTGGCATAAGGCGTGCCAACGCCGTAGGCATCGTCGTAGGGGTGGGAAGCGGTGATCTCGCCGGCGCGCGGTCCGACGGCAGCCACGCCGGCCTCGGGATGACCGCTGTGGCGCGCGCCCGGCCATGTCCTCAAGGCCTCCGGGACTCGCCCGTGGTCGCGACGCGACAGCGCCACCCGTGGGTCGTAGGCCGGGTGCTCGTCGAGGTAGGCGCGCCTCGCCTCCTCATCCAGCGAGCCGAGGTCGTCGGGCGGCGCGTCCTCCCAGCCGGTGTAGGCCACGAGCGTGCCTTCGGGGCCGAGGACATCGAGCAAGGCGCGCACGGCGACCTCGGCTCCTCCGACCACGTGGCCGAGCGCGCTCAAGCGACAATGCACCATCACCACCCCGCCCGGTCCCAACCCGAGCCTTTCCAACTCCCGAGCAAGCCCAGAACGCGTCACCAGCATGCCCCACAAGGTAACAGGACCATGGGACGCCGGCCAACCCAGGAGGGGAAGAAGCCGAAAACTCAGCGTCACAAGCATTCTCATGCTAGGTCCGGGTGAATAGCAACGCTAGCGCTCACGAGCCTGCATCTTGCGCTACTCGTGGTTTCCCGCTTTTGCAGGAAGGACGTATGAGAGATAGCGCGGCGTGCATCCGCATGCGGAAAGCACGCCTGTCCCGACGGACTCGGTGAGGCTGGCCAGCGAAGCCCGTAGGGCCTAGCGTGCTGACCTGCCGCTCTAACCTTCGAGTATCAGCGTATCCTTGCTACTGCTTCCGGCCGTGGAGTTGACGACGCAGGTGCCGGGCTGGGCGACGAGGGTGAGGCCGCCTGGCATGAGGTATCCGATGGCGGGGAGCACAAACGCCCGCAGGTCCACGAACACCTCGGCGGACGCTTCTCCGGCGTCCCTGAGCACGTGGGTCGAGAAATCGAGCGTCTCTTGGGCTATGAACTGCGTCGGGTCTCTGTTTATGTTCCGGTGGGTGGCGTCTATGTCGTCTGGCAGTGCCTCTGGTCCGACAAGAATGCCCTGCGCCCCGTAGCCTTCGCGGGGTTTCACCACCACCTCGGGGAGGCGGCCCAGTACCTCGGCGCGGGTCTGCTCCTCCGTTAGCGCGTAGGTGGGCGCGTTCTGGAGGATCAGGGCTTCCGCCAGGTAGTGTTCGATCATGGCCGGCACGTAAGGGAATACCGCCTTGTCGTCTGCGACGCCGACGCCGGGCGCGTTGACGAGGGAGACGTTGCTCTCCAGGTAGGCGCGTTCGAGCTCGGGCAGGTCCGTGTCGATGTAGTCCTCGTCGAAGCGGCGGTAGATCAAGTCGATCCTCCTGCCGCTCACTCGCGCGTACACGATTCCTTCGGATACCACGCAATCGGCGAGTGTCATCACCGAGATACCGCACGCCTGGGCGATCCTGCGGTGCTCGAAGCACGCGGGGTCCCCTCCCCCGCGCGTGACCACGACCACGTCCGGGTCTTCCACGCCCTCGGGGGCTGCTAGCTCGAGGGTCTCCCCCAGCCTGTCGTAGTAGGAGACGATTTCCATCGTCTTGTACGCCTCGTAGACCTCGGGCATCGTCTCCATTCCGGCCCGCCTGATGGCCTCGGAGTAGGCGACGCCGCTCGGCACGTACACGTTGTCCTCGAGCACCACGTACTCGCCCGAGTCGAGATGGACCACATCCGGGCCGTAGATTTGCATCGGCGGGGTGGAGTCGGGGAGGTCGTGGGGCCTGTAGAAAACGCTGCCGCGTACGATCTCTTCGGGAACCAGATCCTGACCCGCCCCGTAGACGCCCCGCAACCAGGCGTTGATCGCCTTTCCCGCTGCAGAAGCCCCTCGGACAAAGTACGCCACTCGTCGGCGACGATGACGCGGGGTACCCAGTCCACGGGCAGCAGACGTTCGAGGTCTCCCGTCCCATCATCGACGGGGAAGATGGCCCCGAGCTCGCGAAGCCTCTGCCCGGCGAGCAAAATTTTCCTCGCCCACTCTTCTTCGCCCAGATCGCGGTAGACCCCGCGGAGTGGTTCGTAAGAACCCCGGACTATCCCTGTCTCGTCGAAGATCTCGTTGAAGTACGAAGGCCTCAGTCCCTCCCCTCTCCGTCACGATGCGCCCGCTCGGCCGCGCCCCTCTGAAAATAGAGCACGTGGCGCACCACGTAATTGGCCCGAAGGCGTAAGATCCTACGCCCAACGACGACCTCTTTTGGCCGGAGGGGAGGGGGTGTCTCGTCGCCTCAGTCCGTGGCCTGGGGGTTTCCCGGTCCAGGCTCCTCTTCACGAGGGCGTTCACGCCGTAGAGTATGACGCCGATCCCTAGCAACAGGCCAGCCAGCCCGAAGATGGTCCAGTCGTCTATGGCGCTGTACACCAGAAGGCTCGCCGAAACCAGGATGCCAAGGATAGGGAACACGGTTGGGGTGCGGAAGTGCTCGTGCTCGACCTCGTCGTTTCGCAGCACGAGTACGGAAGTATTTACCATCATGAACGCCAGGAGTACTAGCACCACGGTGGTGGTCGAAAGCGTGTCGAGCGCGTCCGGGTTGCGGCCGATAGTGGCGAGGACCACGAAGACCACGCCCGTTGAGAAGAGGATGGCGACCCAGGGGGTGAGACGGCTAGGATGGACACTGGAGAACACCGCCGGCAGGACGCCCTGGTCCGCCATCCCGTAGATGACCCGGGAGGCCATGACCAAATTGATAAGAGCCCCGTTCGAAACAGCGATAAGCGCAATGCCAGCGAACAGCAGGGGCGGGAGCGCGAACGAACTTCTCTCAACGATCTCCAGCAGCGGTCCGCTCGATGCGGCGAGCTGGCCCGTCGGCACCACCATCGACGCGGTGAAGGTGACCAGCAGGTAGATGACGCCGGCGGCGAGCAGGCCGCCGAAGAGCGCGCGGGTAGATCCTGCTCGGATGCCTCACCTCCTTGGCCACGTTGACCGCGTCATCGAAGCCGATCAGGGCGTAGAACGCGAGAATGGTGCCGGTCAGGACGGCCGGCAGCAGGCTCACGCCCTCCTTGAACTCGAAGGCCCGCGCCGGCTCGCCCGCCCCCGTCCCGAGCGTCACGACCCCGATCAAGACGATCAGCAACAGACCCGTGATCTCGATGCACGTAAACGCCAGATTGAGCCTGACCGACTCGGAGATGCCGTAGAAGTTGATGAACCCGATGATCACCACTAACACGAGCGCGGCGAGAACACTCGGAAAGCTGATGAACTGCAACAGGTAGTCGCTGGAGAACGCCAGGCTCAGCACGCTGGCCGAGGTGAGGCTGGCCGCCGCCACGGCGAAGGCCACCATGAAGCTCACGAACGAGTTCCTGAAGGCGTTGTTGAATTAGGTGGCGGACCCACCCGCCCTCGGATATTTGGTAACCAGCTCGGCGTAAGAGGCCGCGGTGAAGATCGCAAGGACGAAGGCGCACAAGAACGCGCTCCAGATCGCGCCCCCACAACGGCCCCGACCTCGCCCACAAGGGCGTAAATACCCGCCCCACGATGTCCCCGAGCACGAAGAAGAAAAGCAACCACGGACCTATGCCACGCTTCAGGTCCGCGTGCTCAGTCGCGTGAGATACGTGTTCGTCGTCCATACGTCCTCCCTCCCCACCCGCGGCCGAAACCGTGGGGCCTACCTCTGACGTACCAACTCGCACGTTACAGGACTAGTAGTAAGCTCGCTGCCTTCGGCAGCTTGACAGTTTTTCCTCGAACGATGGTTGCTACCCTACGCTATTCCTGACAAGCGA
>Ga0126313_10001917_pt1 | contig 11297 bp, 12 predicted proteins | sample Plot105A_FD_89954 | JGI IMG/M metagenome (GOLD analysis project Ga0126313, IMG submission 89954) | Serpentine soil microbial communities from UC McLaughlin Reserve, CA, USA - Plot105A | ecosystem: Environmental > Terrestrial > Soil > Grasslands | place: USA: UC McLaughlin Reserve, Lake County... | reverse complement strand
CTCGTGGACGCGGCGGCGATCATCAGCCAGAAGGCGCTGCTCAAGTGCTCGTACGCGCCGTACGCGCGCGTGATGAAGAAGGTCTGCTGGGAGGAGTCGTTCCACATCCTTCACGGCCGCGACACGGTGCTGGCGATGGTGACCGGGACGCCGGAGCAGTTCGAGCTCGTCCAGGAGGCGCTCAACCGCTGGTGGACGCCGCTGATGCATTTTCACGGGACGCCCATTCCGGCAGACGAGGATCCGATGGTGATCTGGCGGATCAAGAGCCAGGGCAACGAGGACGCCCGGCAGCAGTTCCTCGACGGGTACGTGCCCCAGGTCCGCGAGCTCGGGCTGGAGATCCCCGACCCGAAGCTGCGCAAGAACGGGAACGGCGTCTGGGAGTACACGGAGCCCGACTGGGACGAGCTGACCGCCGTCGTCACCGGGCACGGCCCGGCGTCGCAGGAGCGGCTCGACTTCCGCCGACTCTCGCGGGCCGAGACGGACTGGGTCTCGAAGGTGGTTTTGGCGGAGGCTGCGTGATCTTCGAGGTCTTCCGGCAGGAACGGAAGGGCCAGCCGTTCGTGCACGGCGGCTCCTTCCACGCGCCCGACCAAGCGTTCGCGGATGCCTACGCGCGCGAGTTCTACGCCCGGCGGCAGGAGTCGGTGGCGCTCTGGGTCGTGCCGCGTGAGTCGATCCACGCGATCGAGGAGTTCCCGGACGAGTTCGACCTCAAGTACCGGCGCGTCGACGGCTACTCGATCAAGGCGAGATTGAAGGAGGCGCGTGAGCGCGCAGGCACAGCCGCGGACTGAGCTGCTGCTCGACCTGGCCGACGACGAGCTGATCCTCGGCTGGCGCAACTCGGAGTGGACCGGGATCGCGCCGTTCCTGGAGGAGGACGTCGCCTTCTCCTCGATCGCGCAGAACGAGATCGGGCACGCTCGGGCGCTCTACGGCCTCGCCGCCGCCGACCTCGGCACCGATGCGGACGCACTCGCCTTCGACCGGACGCCGGGCGAGTACCGCTGCGCGCCGCTCGTGCAGCTGCGGCTCGTGCCGGATTGGGCGCGGACGATCGCGCGCCACGTCCTCTACGAGACGGCGGACGCGGTCCGGATCGAGAGGCTGAAGGAGCACGAGGACGCGGAGCTGGCGGGGATCGCCGCGAAGATCGAGCGCGAGGAGGTCTACCACCGCCTGCACGCCCAAATGTGGCTCGAGCGCCTGCGCGACGAGGAGCGGTACGCGGGGGCGGTCGAGGAGCTCTGGCCGTACGCGCTCGGCGTGCTCTCCCCGGAGCTCCGGCCTGTGCTCGCGGAGCGGGTCGGCCGGCCCGAGGTCGACGCGGTCGACCGCAGCGCCCCCGGCGAGGAGTTCGCAGCCCTCTGGGACGAGATGACGATGGTGCGGCGTTCGGCCACGGTGGGTGCGCAATGGTGACCGAGGCCGCCGTCTGGGGTGCGCTGGCCGAGATCCCGGATCCGGAAATCCCCGTGATCTCGCTCGTCGATCTCGGCGTGGTCAAGTCGGTCGAGGTCCAGGCCGAGCGGGTGCGGATCGAGTTCACGCCCACGTTCATGGGCTGCCCCGCGCTCGAGGTGATGAGGCGGCAGATGGAGGACGCGGTCACCGGGCTCGGCGCCGAGCCCGTGGTCGACGTGCTGCTCGACGACTCGTGGTCGACCGATCGGATCACCGCCGAGGGCCGCGAGAAGCTCCGCAAAGCGGGCTTCGCGCCGCCGGCCCCGCGCGCGGGGGCACCGCCGACGCTGCTCCAGCTGCAGAAGCCGGTCCACCGCTGCCCCTACTGCGGCTCAACGGAGACGCGGCTCGACAACCTCTTCGGCCCCACTCCCTGCCGCTCGGTGCGCTACTGCACGAGCTGCAAGCAGCCGTTCGAGCAGTTCAAGACGATCTGACCGAACCGTTCGCGCTCTACAGCCTCGTCACACTTCTTGACCCGTTCGGGTCTGTGCAATCCGACCCCTCCTGGCCATGATTCCTCGCTGAAGTGAATCAGGCGCTACGCCGGGTGGATCCCTACGCCCCGGTTGACCAGCGCCCGTCTGGAGGTAACCGGAATGACCCGACGCGTACCCCGCGCCGCACTGAACGCCATCCTCGCCGCCCTTGCAGTCCTCGTGCTCGTGCTGGCAACTACCGTGCTCGCCGCGCCCGGAAGCGCAGCCGCAGACTCGAACAAGCCCGCACGCAAACTCGCCGCCAAGAGCCCCGTCAAGAAGCGGGTGAGCCCCGGCCTCCGTGCGGTCGAGATCGCGAATCACCTCACCGGCATCCCCTACCGCTGGGGCGGCGCCTCGCCGCAGGCAGGCTTCGACTGCTCCGGGCTCGTCCAGTACGTGTATCGCAAGCTGGGGATCAGCCTTCCCCATTACGCCGCCGCCCAGTACGGGCACGGACGCCGCATCTCACGAGGCTCGCTGCAGGCCGGAGACCTCGTCTTCTTCTCCGGCCTCGGCCACGTTGGCATCTACGCGGGCAGGGGGAAGTTCATCCACGCACCCCGGCGGGGCACCAACGTCCGCTGGTCACGGCTCTCGGCGCACGGGAGCTACTACGGCGCTACGCGCCTCTTCACAGCCTAGAGGGGCGTGCAGCCGTTCCCGCTGCGGCCGGCGAAGAGCTGCCGCTGCTGGGCATTCGCCTGCCGCTCGCGCTGCACGCTGAACGGGCCGGGAGCATCACCTTCCCACATCACGTCCGGAGTGACCCCCGGTCCGATCACGGTCGCCCGGTAATGCGTCCCCTCGCCGGACGGCCGCGGTCCGTGCGGGTAGAAGCCGTAACAGAACGCGCCGGTCGGACGCTGCGCGAGGAAGCTGTTCTCCCGCCGCCACCCGGTGCCGTACCGGGAGTCCAGCGTGTCGACGAAGATGTTGCGGCCGTAGTCGTCGAGCGGGTTGCCCTGGGTGGTCGCGCTGAATCCGTGCACCGGCGCGCCCCGATAGGTGAGCTGCCCGTACAGGTGGTCGAAGCGGCGATAGGCCCAGTCGGTCCACAGCCGGAGCACGGGCAGCGGCCCCGTCCAGTGCGAGAGCCGGAGCTCCCAGCCGCCGCGCTTGCCGCCGTAGTTCGGCTTCAGCCGCTGCCAGCGCTGCAGCGCCCAATACGAGCCATCTGGCGCCTTGCAGGCGACGGCCAGCCAGGCGAGCGGCGGCCCGTCATACCGGCCGCAACCCCCGCCTCGGATCGAGCGGCTGCCGTAGTGGAGCCGGAACGAGACCTGCGGGACGCCGGCGGTTGGCGAGCGCGCGTTGATCGCGTCTGAGGCGACGAGATGGCGGGTCGCGCCGTCCTCGGACCAGCTGACGTGGGCCTGGCCGGCCCCGTTTACCTGCAGGGCGACGCCGCCGCCGTCCCTGCCGATTAGCTCGGATGCAGCGGCATCGCCGGCGAAGGCGAGTGCGACGAGTGCAAGCACGCAGGCATGCGTGAGCATCGGACTCCTTCCGTCACAGGCGCAGCGTGCGGCCGGCGTCCTGCCGGCTGCCGAGATCTGCGGTGGGGGCCACGCCTCGGTCTGTGTCTGTTGGCGAATGTGCGCGTACGGCGACACGCACGTCAGGTGGAGGACGGTAGCGCAGATCGAGCCGGTCGGCCAGTCGCCTCAGGCCAGAGGGGCGGCGGCGACGGGATTGCGAAGCGCGCCAATCCCCTCGATCTCGCTCTCGACGACGTCGCCTGGGGCCAGCGACCGAGGTGGATCCATGAACTCGCCGCAGCCCCAGGGCGTCCCGGTGAGGACGACGTCGCCCGGCTCGAGCGTGAAGCTGCGCGAGCAGAACGCGAGCAATTCGGCGACGCCGAAGACCATCTCCGCGGTTGACGAGTCCTGCATCACCTCGCCATTGACCAGCGTTCGTAGCCGCAACGCCTGCGGGTCGGTGATCTCGTCGGCCGTCACCACGACCGGCCCGAGCGGGCAGAAGGTGTCGAAGCTCTTGCCTCGCACCCACTGGCTCTCCGAGAACTGGACGTCGCGGGCGGAGACGTCGTTGCCAACCGTGTACCCGAAGACGTGATCGAGGGCGTCGCGCTCCGCGACGTGCCGCATCCGCCTGCCGACGACCACGGCGAGCTCGACCTCCCAGTCGGCACGGGTCGTGAGCGTCTCATCCAGCTCGATCGCATCCGTCGGTCCGATCACGCTCGACGGAAACTTGGCGAACACGAGCGGACGAGTCGGCCTTTCCAGATTCGACTCCCGGATGTGGTCGAGGTAGTTGAGGCCGATCGCAACGACCTTTCCCGGCCGGAGCGGCGCGCCGAGGTCGCCGTCGACCGCATCACCGAGTTGGAGCTGCCTCGGGTCGACGCCGGCGCGGAGGAGCGCAGTCAGGTCGTCCGAGGCGTCGAGCAGGCGATAGCGCCCGGCGTGCGCAGCCGCCACGTGCTCGGCGCCGTCTGCACGTACGGTCGCGATCCGCATCCGACCAACGTACAGTCGCTTCGTGGGAGCCGAACAGGAGGCGCTTCGCCGTCGCGCTCGGGCGGGACTGGCGGCTGGGGCGGAGCGCGCGCCGGCGCGGGCGCACTTCCGCGCCATGGGGATCGACCCGTCGCGCCTCGACGGCCCGATCATCGGCGTCGCCTCGACCTGGACCGGGACGATGCCGTGCAACCTGAATCTGCGCGAGCTCGCCGACCGCGTGGGCGACGGAGTGACCGGCGCGGGCGGTGTCCCGCTCGGCTTCAACACCATCGCCGTCTCGGACAACCAATCGCAGGCGACACCCGGGATGCGCGCGTCGTTGATCTCGCGCGAGGTGATCGCCGACTCCATCGAGCTGATGGTGCACGCGCACGACTTCGACGGCCTCGTCTGCCTCGTCGGCTGCGACAAGACGGTGCCGGCCGCGTTGATGGCGTTGGCCCGCGTCGACAAGCCGGCCGTCGTTCTCTACGGCGGCCCCATGCGCGCGGGCCGCTGGCGCGATCGCGACGTGACGATCCAGGACGTCTGGGAGGCCGTCGGTGCGGAGGAGCGCGGGCTGATGCCGAGGGCCGACCTCGACGAGCTCGAGCAGCGCGCCTGCCCCGGAGCCGGCACGTGCGCCGGTCACTTCACCGCCAACACCATGGCCGTTGCGCTGGACTGCCTCGGGATCGCCCGGATCGGCGACGGCCTCATCCCGGCGGACGAGCGGGAGGCGAAGGACGAGGCGGCCGTCCGGGCCGGCGCCCTGGCGGTGCAGCTCGTGGAGCGGGGAATCACCGCGCGCAGCTTCCTCGACCGGCGCGCGCTCCTGAACGCCATGGCCGGAATCGCGGCGAGCGGAGGGTCGACCAACGGGATCCTGCACCTGCTCGCGATCGCGCGGGAGGGAGGCGCCGCACTCTCGCTCGCGGACCTCGCCGACGTCGCGACGCGGACGCCGGTGCTTGCGGGCCTGGCACCGTCCGGCCGCTGGATGGCTGGCGACTTTCACAGAGTCGGAGGCGCGGCAGCCCTGATCCGCGAGCTCGTGCGAGGCGATCACGTCGACGGCACAGCGCCTACCGTTGCCGGTGGCACGCTCGAGGAGGCGACGGCGAACGCGGCTGCGCCGGACGGCGACGTCCTCCAGCCGCTGGAGCGGCCCTTCAAGCCGAGCGGCGCATTGCACGCTCTGCGGGGCAACCTCGCTCCCGACGGCAGCCTCGTCAAGCTCGCCGGCACCGAGCGCCGCGCCCATACCGGTCCCGCCCGCGTGTTCGACAGCGAGGAAGCGTGCACGGACGCAGTGCGGTCGGGCGACGTGCAGGCGGGCGACGTGCTCGTCGTCCGTTACGAGGGCCCGGCCGGCGGGCCGGGGATGCGGGAGATGCTGAGCGTCACCGCATCCGTCGTCGGCGCTGGGTTCGGCGAGTCGGTCGCGCTCGTCACCGACGGCCGCTTCTCCGGCGCGACGCGCGGATTCATGGTCGGCCACGTTGCGCCCGAGGCGGCTCGCGGCGGGCCGCTCGCAATCGTCCGCGACGGGGACGAGATCACCATCGACATCGATCGCGAGATCCTCGTCGTCGATCTCGACGACACGGAGATCGCCGAGCGCCTCGCCGTCTGGCAGCCGCCGCCGCTCCGGTATGCCGGCGGGGTCTTCGCCCGCTATCGAGCGCTCGTGGGCTCAGCCTCCGAGGGCGCCGTTCTCCTCCCCCACGCGACGTGACCGGCTCATCCGGCGAACGGCTGCGCGGCCGGCCCGGACACGCCGGCGTTCTTGACGAAGACGCTGCCGGCCAGCGGCTGCCGCTCGCGCTCCTCCTCGCTGAGCTCGAAGGACGCCGTCGTGACGTAGAGCGAGCGGCCGTCGTCGCCGCCGAAGCAGCACGCGGTCACCTTCTCGGCGGGAACGGCGACCGTTCGCTCCAGCTCTCCGTTCGGGGTGTAGCGGCGTACAGCGCCGCCACCCCAGAGGGCGACCCAGACGCAGCCCTCATCGTCGACCGCAAGACCGTCCGGGACGCCAGCGCCGCGTTCGATCGTCGCGAACGGGCGCCGATCCGCGATCGCACCGCTGGCCACGTCGACGTCGAAGCGATCGACGCGGCACGTCATCGAGTCGATGTAGTACATCGTCCCGTGGTCCGGCGACCAGCCGAGGCCGTTCGAGAGCGTCACGCCCTCCAGCACGCGTTCGAGACCAGCGTCGCCGGAGTAGCGGTAGAGGGCGCCCGCCGCGGGGGACTCGTCAAGGGCCATGCTCCCGATCCAGAACCGTCCTGCGGCATCGCACGCTCCGTCGTTCAGCCGGATCCCCTCACCGTGCGGGATCTCGACCAGAGTGTGCAGGGACCCGTCCTCGAGATCCACCAGGGCGAGCCGGTCGGCCAGCGCGACCAGAACGCGCGCGGCGTCATGCGTGGGCGCGGCTGCACCGACCCGGCTCCCGAGCTGGATCGCGCGATCCCGGCCGCCCGCAGGGTCGAAGAGGTGCAACGCACCCGCCTCGATGTCGACCCAGAGCAGGCGTCCTCCGGCCGCATCCCAGCGCGGCCCTTCGGCCAGCAGCGCATTGCTCGGGATTGCGACGTCCACCCGAGGACCGTTGCATGAATGCCGTAGCGCTGACGCGCGAGCTGGCGGCGGCAGTGGACGCGCGGGTCCTCGACGGCGACGACGCGGGGCCGTACCTCCTCGACGCGACCGAGGCCCGCGGCCTCCGCGGGCGTGCAGACGCCGTGGTGCTTGCGGAGACGGCGGACGACGTCGCCCGGACGCTCGCGTGGTGCTACGAGCACGACGTCCCGCTGACCACGCGCGGCGGCGGCAGCGGCTACGCGGGCGGCGCGGTTCCCGACGGCGGCGTCGTCGTCGCGCTGGCGGGGCTCAGGTCGGTGCGGTCGATCGAGCCGCTGCAGTGGCGCGCGGAGATCGAGAGCGGTGTCACCACGCGCGAGGTCCAGCAGCTCGCGCTCGAGAACGGGCTCTACTACCCGCCCGATCCGGGTGCGGCGGAGCAGTCGCAGCTCGGAGGCAACGTCGCGACCAACGCCGGCGGGCCGCACGCCTTCAAGTACGGCGTCACGGGCGCGTGGGTGACGGGCGTGGAGGTGGCGGTCGCGCCGGGCGAGCTCGTCTCCTTCGGCCGCGGGCTGCGGAAGGACGTCGCCGGCTACGACATCCGCTCGCTCATGGTCGGTTCGGAGGGCACGCTCGGAATCGTGACTGCAGTTCGCTTGAAACTGATCCCGCCGCCCGAGGCCCGCCGGCCGGTTGTCGCGTTCTATGCGGCCGACGCTGCCGGAGCGGCCGCCGTCCTGCACGCGATGGCGAGCGGCACCCTGCCCGCCGCGATCGAGTTTCTGGACGGCGCGACCTTCGCCATCTCCGGTCGCGCGTTCCCGTTCCCGCTCGAGCGCGTCGACCGACGGTCGTTCGTCGTCATCGCGGAAGCCGACGGCACGGAGGACGGCGCCGCGGCCGGCCAGCTGCTGCTGCGCGAGGCGCTTGCGGCAGGCGCGGAGGAGGTGCTCACTCCGTCGCGCCCCGAGGAGGTCGCTGCTCTCTGGCGCTGGCGTGACGGAATCGGAATGGCAGCGGATGCGTATCTGGGCGGCAAGGTCAGCGAAGACGTATGTGTGCCGGTCGACAGCCTCGCGGAGGTGATCGACGCGACCCACGAGGCTGCGGCAGCCGGACAACTCGAAGCGTGTTGCTGGGGGCACGCCGGCGACGGGAACGTGCATTCGTCGTTTCTGTTCGACCGAGGCGACGCCGCGGCGGCCGAGCGCGCGGCAGCCGCCGCAGAACGCGTCTTCGAAACGGCGATCGCACTCGGCGGCACGGTCTCCGGCGAGCACGGCGTCGGACTTGTCAAGTCGCCGCAGCTCCGGAGACAGCTCACGCCGGCCGCTGTCGAGATCCACCGCGCGGTCAAGCAGCTGTTCGACCCGAAGAACCTGCTCAACCGCGGTAAAAAGGTCGCATGAGCCCCGCTTCGCTCACCGGCCGCACCGCCCTCGTCACGGGAGCGGGCTCCGGCATCGGCGCCGCTGTCGCACGGCGACTGGTTGCGGCCGGGGCGCAGGTGACGCTCGCCGACCTCAGGCTCGCCGCGGTCGAGGAACTCGCGGCCGAGCTCGGCACGGGCACCCGCGCTCTGCAGCTCGACGTTCGGGACGAGGAGCAGGTGGCGCCCGCGATGGCCGATCTCGACGTCCTCGTCAACGTCGCGGGAATCGGCTCGACCACGAGCGCGCCCGAGACGCCGGTCGAGGTGTGGGAGGACGTCTTCGCGGTCAACGCGCGGGGGACGTTCCTCTGCTGCAAGCACGCCCTCCCAGGCATGACTGCGCGGGGCGGCGGGTCGATCGTCAACGTCGCCTCGGTGGCGGCGCTCGTCGGCCTCCGCAACCGGGCCGCCTACTCCGCCTCCAAGGGCGCCGTCGTCGCACTGACGCGGGCCCTCGCGGTCGACCACGTCGCGGACGGCATCCGCGTCAACGCCGTTTGTCCCGGCACGGTCGACTCGCCGTGGGTCCGGCGCCTCGTCGAGGAGTCCGGCGAGTCGCTTGACGCCCTGCGCGCGCGCCAGCCGCTGGGGAGGCTCGGAACGACGGAGGAGGTCGCGGAGGCGGTCGACTACCTCCTCACTGCCGAGTTCGCGACGGGCACGGTGCTTGTCGTCGACGGCGGGCTCACAGCCGCCTGATGCAGGCGCTCGTCGTCCGGCCCAGCGAGGCGCACACGACGCGGGTCGCCGACGTCCCCGAGCCGGAGGTGCGGGAGGGCGAGGTGGCGGTGCGGACGCTCGAGGTCGGCGTCTGCGGGACCGACCGCGAGATCTCGGAAGGGCAGTTCGGCGTGGCGCCGGAGGGCGAGGAGATGCTGGTGCTCGGCCACGAGTTCCTCGGCACCGTGGAGCGGGACGGGCATGGATTCACGCGGGGAGATCTCGTGACGTCGATCGTCCGTCGCTCGTGCGGCCACTGCCTCGCCTGCGGCGAAGGCGCTCCCGATTCGTGCCTCACGGGCGACTACAGCGAGCGAGGGATCACGCGCCTGCACGGGTTCGCACGCGAGCTCGTGGCGGAGGACCCGGCACAGCTGATCGCCGTTCCGCGCTCGCTCGGCCGGCTCGGCGTCCTCGTCGAGCCGGCGTCGATCTGCGAGCGCGGGATCCGGCATGCGCGCTCGATCGGCGGCCGTCAGCCGTGGGAGCTGCAGCGCGCACTCGTCCTCGGCGCGGGAGCGATCGGGATGCTCTCGACGTACATCCTGCGCCTCGCGGGGCTGGAAGTCTGGACTGCCGCACGCAGCCCCGCCGACGATCCGCGGGCACGGCTGGCAGCGGCGTCCGGTGCCAGCTATGTCTCGACGGACGTCGAGGCCTTGACCGACCTGCGCGAGGACGTGGGCGGGTTCGACCTGGTCGTCGAGGCGACCGGCAACGCTCAGGTGATGGCCGACACCATCGGCTTGTTGCGCCGGAACGGCGTTGCTTGCCTGCTCGGGCTCGACCCGAGGCGCCAGGCAGTCGAACTCGAGGGCAGCGTCATCGGCGTCGACGCCGTCCTCGAAAACCGCGTTGTCTTCGGCAGTGTCAACGCAAATCGAATCGACTGGCTCGCCGCCGTCGACTCACTCGACCAGGCGTACAAGCGCTGGCCCGACCTCCTGCCGGAGTTCATCGGCCTCCGCGTGCCGCTCGACCGGTTCGTCGAGGCGTTCGAGCCCCGGTCGGGCGTGAAGGCGACGCTCGTGCTCGACGACTAAGAGCTCCCCGGCAGGAGCACGAGCCGGTCGCGGTGGACCACTTCGACGTTCGCCGGGCGGCCGACGAGCTCGGATGAGTTGACGGAAGTGATTCCGCGCGCGAACGGGGCGCCGTCATCGGTGCGGAGCTCCACGCCGTCGCCCGCGCGGAAGTCCGGCGACCAGCCGGCGACGCCGACTGCCAGCAGGCTCGCGCCCGCGACGAGCGCCCGCTTCGCCCCGTTGTCGACGGTGACCGCCGCGTCCATTCGCTTGCCGAACCTGAGCCACAGCTTGTAGGCAGAGTCCACATCCGCGACGGGTGCGAACCGGGTCCCGCTCCCCTTGCCGGCGACGAGCGGGCCAATTACCGACGCGGCCGCCCCGCTCGCAATCACCGTGGCGATTCCGGCTGCAGCCGCGAGCTCCGCGGCGTGCACCTTGCTCTCCATGCCTCCGCGCCCGAGCTTTGAGCCGGCGCCGAAGAAGGCCGCGCGGGCGTCAGCACCCTCGCTGATCAGCGTCGCCTGCGCGGTGCCCGGCGCGTGCGTATAGACACCCTCGACGGAGGTGAGGAGCACCAGGAGCCGGGCGCCCGAGAGAACGGCCACCTGGGCAGCGAGCGAGTCGTTGTCGCCGAAGCTGATCTCGTCGGTGGCGGTCGCGTCGTTCTCATTCACGACGGGCACGGCGCCCGCCGCGAAGAGCGCGCCGAGCGCGCAGCGCACGTTCACGTACGCACGCCGGTCGGCGATCTCCGCTCCTGTGAGCAGCACCTGCGCGGCGCGCAGCCCGTGGCGGGCGAACGCTTCCTCCCACGCGCGCTACAGCCGCGACTGGCCGAGCGCCGACGCCGCCTGGAGCCGGGGCAGCGAGCGCGGCCGGGAGGTGAGGCCGAGCGACGAGAGGCCGAGCGCGATCGCGCCGGACGAGACGACGCAGACGGGCGTCCCGCCGCCGACCAGCTCGGCGATCTCGGCGGCCCGGGCGCGCAGGAGCTCGGCGCGCGGCGAGCCGTCGGCCGCCGCGACGAGGCCCGAGCCGAGCTTGACGACGATCGGCCGCGTCACCGCCGCTGCGTCGCGTCGCCGACCACGACGTACTGGCG
>Ga0126313_10001916_pt1 | contig 11299 bp, 15 predicted proteins | sample Plot105A_FD_89954 | JGI IMG/M metagenome (GOLD analysis project Ga0126313, IMG submission 89954) | Serpentine soil microbial communities from UC McLaughlin Reserve, CA, USA - Plot105A | ecosystem: Environmental > Terrestrial > Soil > Grasslands | place: USA: UC McLaughlin Reserve, Lake County... | reverse complement strand
GTCCGTCTCCAGCCTTCGGGACCGCGGCAACGGGGGCCCGCCACGGTTACCCGGCCGGTCGCCGCGCTAGGCAGCCGCCCCGCGGGCCCCGACGGCCTCGCCGGAGACCCGTCCTGGCCCAGGAATCGCAGCAGCGCCTCGTTGACCTCGTCGGGGTGGGTCCAGGCGATGTTGTGTGGGCCGCCCTCGACTTGACGAGCTCCAGGTCGTCGATAAAGGCCGGGCAGTCGCTCGGTGGCGGCGATCGGTAGGACCCGGTCCTCCGTGCCGTGCACGACAAGCGTGGGGACGTCGATCTTCGGCAGGTCGCCGCGGAAGTCGGTCGGCCAGCTGTCCACAACCGCGTACGTCGCGTACGGCGATGCGCCCACCGCGACGTTGAAGCTCGCCTGCCAGGCGTGCTCGCTGATTCGCTCCGGCGCCAGCTCGTCGACGTTGAAGAAGTTGTCGAAGAAGTCCTTGAAGAAGGCGTACCGGTCCTTGGCAATCGCCGCCTTGACTTCCTCGAACACCTCCCCTTCAACCCCCTCGGGATTGTCGTTGGTCTTGAGCAGGAACGGCGGTACCGCGCCGAACAGGGCGGCCTTGCTCACGCGAGCCGAGCCGTAGGTGCTCAGGTAGCGGACGACCTCGCCGCTGCCCATCGAGGGCGGCGACAAGGTTCTGATCCGGCCCACCGGCCCGGACGACAAGGCGCGGCTGCTGGGCGCGTTCGAGCGCTCGAGCCCGAAGTCGCGCTATCGCCGCTTCTTCTCGCTGACCGCGAGCCTGCCTGACGCGCAGCTGCGGTACTGACGGAAATCGATCACCACGGGCACAAAGCGCTCCAGGCCGTCCACCCGCAAACCACCGACCGGTCTCGGAGTGGCCCGCTTCGTCCGGTCGCCGGATGACCCGACCGTCGCGGAGGTCGCCGTCGCCGTGGTCGACGAATGGCAGGGGCGCGGCCTCGCGACCATGCTCCTGCACGAGCTAGCCAGTCGAGCGCGCGAGGAGGGCATCGAGCGGTTCAGTGCCTCGGTGCTCGCCGAGAACGACCCCGTCATGAAGCTGTTCCGCGAGTTCGGTGGCGCGCACGTCACCGGTCGCGAGAAGGAAATCATCGAGGTGCTGATGGACCTGCCCGACGAGGGCATCCCTGACGCTCTCGGGCACACCGTACGCGCTGCCGCCCGCGGCAACGTCCCGCACCTCGGCACCGCGCGGTGAGGTAACCGGAGTGAGTCCAGAAATCAAACCGTCCCGGAGGAGCGCCCGGAGCGCTACGAGTACCTGCTAACCGACGCCGGCAATGAGCTCCACTTCATCCTCCTCGCCCTCAAGGAGTGGGGCGACCGCCACTGCAATCCAGGCGAGGAACCGATCGCCTTCGAGCACACCTGCGGCGCGGAGTTCCACCCCATGACAGTCTGCGCCGCGTGCCGGGAGCCCGTCCGCGACGGCGAGCTCACGGTGACCGGCGGCACGCACCCCGTCGAAGCGACGCTGTAGCGCGACGCCCGATGCCGAAGGCCTTGCCGCCAGGGTTTGCCCCCAAGAGACGCGGGCGTCGCGGCGTGCAGAACGCAGCGAGCCCGACCGGCCAAGTGGCCCCCTAGACCTGCAGTCGGGGCGCCTCACAGCTGGGGTCGTGGCAGACGGCGGGGACGCCCTGAGGTCCAGTGTGAAAGTGAACAGGCTCGCCCGCTTCGTGGTCGGGCAGGAACTTCGCGAGCAACTCGCGCAGCGCGATCATGTGGCCTCCTTCAATGGTTGTGTCGAGATCGTCGGGGGGCTCGCTTAGCGGCGCCCCTCCTTGGCCTTCGTAAGCAGGATGGCGGAAACGTCCCATGCGCGCAAAGATGGGATTCCTAGCGTCGCCATAGGCGATACTTATGGCGTGAATCTCCGCCAGCTGGAGTACTTCGTGACGGTTGCGGAAGAGCGCTCGGTCACCCGGGCGGCCGAGCGGTTGCTCGTCGCGCAACCATCGCTCTCGCAGCAGATCGGTGCCTTGGAGGCCGAGCTCGGCGGCGCGCTGTTGGAACGGTTGCCGCGGGGGGTGCGCCTTACCAGCGCCGGTGAGATCTTTCTCGCAGAGGCGCGTGCGGCGCTCGCGCACGCCGATCGGGCGCGCCGCTCGGCCCGGATGGCCCTCGGCCTTCATGCCGGCGAGCTCCAAATCGCGACCATCCCCTCCGTCAGCGCGGGCTTGATGCCCGGGGCACTGCGCCGCTGGCAGCAACTCCACCCTTCGATCGAGGTCAGCCTGCGTGAGTTCATGCACCGACGAGTACTCGATGAGGCGGTGCGGGACGGCCACGGGGACATGGCGGTGGGCCTCGTTCCCAAGGACTGGCAGGGGCCGATCGAGGAGCTGGGATGGGAAGAGTTCGTGCTCGTGCTGCCCGAAGGCGATCCCTACCTGCGCCGACGGTCGATCGCCTTGGAGGAGCTCGCCGACCGGAAGTGGATCCACTTCCAGAGGGACCACGGCCTGGCCGAGGTCCTCGACGTTTGCTTCGGCGCCAGCGGCTTCAGTCCCCAGGTAGCCCTACGGACCAGCCAGGTGGCGCCCGCCCCCCTGTTTGCAGCCGCCGGCCTGGGAACCGCTCTCGTCCCCGACACCATCGTGCCGGAGAGCCTGCAGCCGCTCGTGCGACCCGTCAAACCGCGCCACGCACGCCGCCTCGTGGCGTTCGCCCGGGGGTGGTCGCCGGCCGCACGCGCCTTCGTCGACGTCCTGCACGAGCACGGCTGGAAGCGCCGACCGCGCGGATCCATCGAGCTGGAGTAGAGGGGGCCGCTTCGATCGCTCCGCCGGGAGGGGGAGTCCTCGTATGTCGGAGGAGTCGGCGCTGGGCGGCGGAGGTGACGGCGCTGCCGCTGCCGCCTGCCCCGATGTCAGCAGCTATACCGTTAGGCCGTAGACCCCCATAGGGGGTTGAGATGGCTGGTGTTCAATCGGTGGATTTCGATTCGCCTGACGAGACTCGCACTCCGGAGAAGACGCGTGTGGACGTGGTGCGGACGGGCGACACGAGTGCCGCCAGGTTCGCGTTCGAGCCTGGGTGGAAGTGGTCGGAGGGCGTGAAGCCGGTGGCGGGCACCGAGAGCTGCCAGGTTCGGCATGTCGGAGTCGTTCAGACCGGGCGGATGGTCGTGAGGCACGAGGATGGCTCTGAGGCCGAGCTCGGTCCCGGGGAGGCGTACGTGATCGAGCCGGGTCACGATGCCTCGGTCGTCGGCGACGATCGGTTCGTCGCCTTCGAGTTCGAGACGCGGTCGGCGGAGGAATTCGCCCGCCCCTGAGGCCCGCCCCGAAGCAGCGAACACCGTGCGCGGGCGCAGCGCTCGAGCTCGCGCTTGACAGGCTGCTTCCGCCAGGCTTGCCCGCTGGGGCTCGCCGAGGGCACCACCAGGGCAGTTCGATTCCGGCCCTCGCCATCTCCGCGAAGCCGCCATTCTTGGCGTGTGGAAGCGCCAGGCGTGCTGATCCCATTCCTCCGCGCCTACATCCGCTGGATGCCCTGGCGGCTCGGCAAGCGAGCGCTTTGGAAGCGGGCCGGGGAGTCGCTTGCCCGGCGGCCGCGCTCGTTCGTGGCCCGCACGAGTTACGGCTTCCGGATCGGCGGCGATCAAGGTTTGATCATGCCGCGCTGCATCTACTGGTTCGGCGTCTGGGAGCCGCCACTGAGCGACTGGATCCGGCGCGCACTGCGGCCCGGCGACGTGTTCGTCGATGTGGGGGCGAACATCGGCTGGTTCACCCTGCTCGCCGCTCGTGCGGTCGCGCCAGGCGGCTCCGTGGTGGCGATCGAGGCTTCGCCGGATACGGCCCGGCGGCTCGAGGAAGCCCTCGCGCTCAATCAGATCGACAACGTCCGTGTCGTGCAGGCGGCAGCGGCCGAGCATGAGGGGACGCTGCCCTTCTACCGCGCTGCCTGGAACGACGCTGAGGACTCGACCGTGCCGGCCGAAGGAAAGCAGGCGGCAGGCGAGGTCCCGGCGGCACCGCTGCCTGCGCTCCTTTCTGACGACGAGCTACGCCGCGCGCGTGTGATCAAGATCGACGTCGAGGGCGGAGAGCTGGGAGTCCTGCGCGGGCTGCGGCCCGCCGCCGGCGCACTCCGCCCCGACGCCCAGATCGCCGTCGAGACGCACCCCGAGATGCTGGCGGCGCAAGGGGCGTCGCTGTCCGACCTTGCCGAGCTGCTCGGCGACGCGGGGTTCGCCCTCCGAGAGTTGCCAGTCGATTTCTCCGAGCTCGCGCACCTCTTCCCGGAGTATCCCGAGCCGCGCCCGCCCCTCCCCGGCGACAACCGACTGCGGCACCTCATCGTGTCCTTCGCCTAATTCAGAGCCGCAGCCCTTGGTTGGCCCTCCTAGACCGAGGCTCTTGACCAGGGGCGCGCCAGAGGGCCGAGGATGCCGAGCGCGCCCTGGCCGCTACGAGTAGTCCAGTTTGGGGAAGTCCGGCTCAGTCCCGCGCCCTTCCGGGGTCATGTCGAGCACGCTCCATATCGGCCAGATCGAGTCAACGTGGCGGGGCTCCTCGCCCTCGTCTCGCGGAGCGAACATGAGCTCCGTGGCCCATGAGTGCCGGATCCCGTTACCGTCGCGGACGAAGACGTTCAGGATCGGAATCTGCTCGCCCTCCGGCGTCTCGGCGTGGTAGTCGGGGTTATGGGTGTTATTGCGTGAAGAGAGGAGCCGCAGGTGCTGCCAGCCGCGCTCCCGCGCGAAAGTGCCGATCCTCTGGGGATCCGATTTCGCGACCACGGCCAGGTTGAGCCGCTGGGCTAGGTGGTGGGCGGCGCCGTCGAGCGAATCGAGGACCGAGGTGCAGGACGGGCACGGGGTCTCGGCGAGCGGCAGCCGGGCGGTCTCGCCACCCCCCGGCCCAGGCCTTGTGTCGCCCGACCAGCGCGGGAACATGAAGCTGTAGATGACTAGCGCGTCCTTACCCGGCCCGAAGAGCTCGGAGAACCTCACCTCACCGCCCCCGCCGACGGCCTCCTCGAAGCGGTAGTCGTCGGGGACGGCCCCGCCCGGCGGCAGCGCGCGCCGCTGTGCCGCGACGCGCTCGATTGCCCGCCGGAGCTCGATCTCGGCCTCAAGCAGCCGGTTTCGTTCGCGACGATACTCGCCGGACTCGCCGCGAAAGCGGATGTCAGCGTCCACCGACAGCGAGGCTGAGTCTACGCCGGCGCCATCGCTGCTCGTCCGCGGCCGCGGTGGCTGGCAGCGGCCCGCCTGGCGTCGGCCGACTGAGCTGGGGGCGGATTAGCGAGATGCTTCGGCAGCACCCCTGGGTTCGATCCCCGGTCTGCGAGCGTTGCCATCCGCGCATCAGCTCCCGCCGCCAGGCTCGCGCGGCGCTGCCCAAGGCCGGACGGGCGGCGCTGCCGGCCTAGTCAACCAGGGCGCTGACCAGGGTCGTCTACGGGCGCGACGGCGCTGCGTACGCCCCAACCTGACAGGCATGACCACCACGAATGCACCTGGCACCTCCATTCAGACGCAGGTCCGGACAATCGATCGGCTGTCCATCCGGTTAGGGGGGCTGGTGTCGCGCCTCCGCACGGCGAAGCCGTGCGGAGGCCCCGTCGGCGGCGCGCTCGAGCTCCCGCAGCTTGTCCTGGCGGCTGGCCCGCCCGGCGTAGAGCCGGGCCTTGTAGAGCGCGAGGCGCTCGCGACGGTAGCGCGCCTCCTCTCGTAGATCGGCGAGGCGTTCTGACTCGTGGTCGATCACGGGCGCTGGTGCCTCCGCGAGCGCGCCGCCTGGGCGGCGAACTCGCCGATGCGCCGCCGGACCTGCGTCAGTTTCCGTGCGCGCTGACGGTCGCTTCGGGCCCTCTCGGTGCCGTCGTCCCTCGGCTTTTTCGGCAGTGGGCTAATAGTCCCTGTCGATCCACTCGAGCCAGGCCTCTCGGGCGGCGAACTGCTCCTCGGCCGCCTCGAGCGCCGTGAACGCGGGCAGCTCCTCGGACGAGCCGCGCGCGGACTCATACCGGTCGGAGCAGCTGGCGCGCTGCCGGCGGGCTCCGTCTAGCCGTGCGACGGCCTGGGCCCGGACGTCGTCTCGGTCTTGCATTGCTCTCCTCGTCCCCTCGATATCGGGTCGCACGGAAGGAGAGGGGTTGCCTAGCGAGCGAGTCTGGCCATCGACGGTAGCAGTCGGTGCTCGGCGAGGGCTGCCGGCGACTGCGCGTAGTCGCGCCTCGAGACCACAGCCGCCGACACCAGGATCCAGAGGTTGGAAATTGGTCTAGGGCTTGCCGTGCTTGCCGACCAGGGCGGCCATCTCGCGCCGCTCACGTTCTCGCCGCGCCCTATCCCTTTCGCGCTCCTCGGCCTCGCGGCGGGCCTTGCCCTCCTTGCGCGCCCGCTCGTTCCGGGCGGCAATGCGCTGCATGTGCTCCTTCCACGCCGCCTCGCCGCGCTTGCCGCTCGGCTGCCCCTCCTGGTCCGCCGGATCGCTCATTACGCCTGCTCCTCGCCGCTCCCCGTCGTCTTCGCCACAGGGGGATGCGGGAAGCGCAACATCCGACGGTGGATACGTCCCTCCGAGAGTACTCGGTTAGAGAACCCTGCTAGCGTGAAGTGCGTTCGGCCGCGCGATCGCGCGGCAGGGAAGTGCGAGCGCCCGCAGTCGTTGCTCTCAGCATCCTCCGCGTACGCAGCACACAAACCGTGGAGGAAACATGGCAACAGGGACCGTCAAGTGGTTCAGCGACGAAAAGGGCTTCGGCTTCATCACTCCCGATGAAGCAGGGAAGGACCTCTTCGTCCATCACACGGGCATCGACGGCGGCGGCTTCAGGTCGCTCGCCGAGGGCGCCAGGGTCAGCTACGACGCCGAGTCTGGCGACAAGGGCCCGAAGGCCGTCAACGTCCGGCCGATCGCCTGACGGCTGGATACCCAGCCTCGGACAGCCGGTGAGCTAGACACCGCAGGTAGACTCGGGACGACGTCCCGGCTACGCATTGCCGGACCGCAGCTCAGGCCGCTTCCTCTGCCTGTCGCCGCCGGTTGACCCCAGACGAGGTTTGAGGAGAGGCCCATGTTGGAGCGCCTTCGTCGTCGCTGGCGACGACCGCTCGATCTCCAGGCCGCCGGCCGCATCGAGACATTGGAGCGCCGGGTGGCTCACCTGGACGGCGTGGTCGAGGCGCTTGAGGACGCGGTTCACCGGGAGTGGGTGCGCCGCGACGACAAGACCGCCGAGCTCGAGCGAAAGACGCAACCACCTGAGATCGCGCGAGCTCTGAGCGAAGACGCGCGAAGGCGCGGGATCTAGCCGTGAGCGCCGGCGGCCCTGCCCGGCGACGTGTGCCCATGCGGTTGCGAGCTCGGTGCCGAGAGCGCCGGGGCGCCCTCACTGTGTCCATCTCGGTAGGGGCCAGCGTCGTCTTGGGCGCAGCACTGGTGGGGAAATGGCCGGAGCTCCAAGCGGGTGTCACCGGCGCCCCGGCCGCCGTCGTCGCACTCGCGGTCGCGCTCCAGGTGCTCGCCCTTGTATCGCGGAGCGAAGCCTGGCATGTGAGCGTGCTGGCGTCTGGCGGCACGGTCAGCCGAAGAACCCTCTATCGGGCCTCGAGCATGGGCTTCGTCGGGGGCCTCTTGAACACGCAGCTCGGAACCGCGGCGCGGATCGGGACGCTGCGGCGCGCGGCACCTGACGAGTGCCCGCGTGTCCCGACCCTTATCGCGGCCGAACTGCCGATCCTGGCCGTCGAGGCGACGCTCGCAGCGCTTACGTCGTTCACGCTGGTCGGTCCACTCGGGATGCCCTTGTGGCTGCCGCTCGTAGTGCTTGCAGTTATGGCCGGCCTCGCTGCCGCGCTGACGCGTCTCGGCGCCGCGAAGGCGCGCTGGCTGCACAGAGGGCTCGCCGTCATGCGCACGCTCCATGGGCGCGCCCGGCTCCTCGGATTCGTGCTCGTCGCCGTGCTCGCACAGATCGCGCGCAACTGGCTGCTACTTCATGCAGTAGGGATCGACGCCTCCCTGTTCGACGCCATCGCGGTGCTGATCGCAGTGGTCACGCTCGGCCAGTTGCCGTTCGGGCTCAGCGTCGGAACGGCGGCGAGCGTGTTGATCCTCGGCCCGAACGGAGTTGCAGGCGCGGCAGCCGCCGGCGTGCTGCTGACTGCGACGGGCACCGTCGGCAGCCTGTGCTTTGCGGCCTGGGCGGGGCTTGACACGATCATCGGCAATCGCTTCCGAGAATTGGCCAGCCGTCTCCGCGGTCTGCGCGGCATGGCAGCCGATCCCTGGCAGGCACTCGCCGCACTGCCCGCGTCCCGCCGGGTGTCGATCGAGCGCTCCTACTTCGGGGGGCTGAGCCACCGTCAAATCGTCCACGTGCTGGGCCCGACGGTCGCGTAACGGCACCGTCCAATTGGCTTCCGCGTCTCGCGACTTTACGAGAGTGCCTGGTTCATGAACGGAAGGAGCCACATGCCCGACTTCAAGTGCGTGGGCTGTCGAATAAGGCCGCACACGTACGCTGGGAGCCCGGTGCGGCAACTCGCTGCCCTCGCGGCCGGGGTAAGGGTCTCGATGTCGCCTGTCCGACCGCCGCCTTCGTCTCCTCGCTGAAAGGGCCACCGTCGTCCGATGGCGACGTGCAGATCACGCCAGCGCCGATGGCGTTGAGGCCGACATAGGAAACCCACGTCCTCGGCCTCGGCCTTCGTCCAGTTCATGCTGTCGGCGTTCCGGCAAGGCCGGCTAGGGCGGGCGCCCGCCGTCCCGCTCACAGCAGCTTGTCGAGGGTGATCGGCAGGTCTCGCACGCGGACGCCGGTGGCGTGATGCACGGCGTTGGCGATCGCCGCCGCGGTGCCGACAATGCAGACCTCGCCGATGCCCCTGGACCGCATGGGGTTGATGTAGGGATCCTCCTGTCCAGCCAGTGCGCTTCGATCGAGCGGGCGTCGGCGTTGGCGGCGATGTGGTAGCCGGCGAAGTCGTGGTTGACCACGTGCCCGAACCGCGGATCGACCACGCTGTGCTTCAGCCCGCCTCCCCGACACCCGACGTACACCGTGTCGCCGTCGAGCGGCGGGCACTGCGCCCCCGAACCTTGCAAGCGCGTGTGCGCACCGACCCTCACGAACGCGTCACCAGTCGTCGCAAACAGCTCCATCCCCACAGGATCGCGGGTCACCACCGCGCGTGCGCGCCCAAGGAGCTGTCCGCCCCGTCGTAACGCCACAGCGCGCGGCAGGCGCCGACAGCCAGCCCTGCGCCTCGGGGGTCCGTGCCGACGCGCACTGCCCCTCCTCGTCCATTGCGCTAGCGGTCGCCACCTCCGCAAAGACGCCTCCTCTCACAGGACAGCCATGCTCTCGCGCTGGTCGTTGTCACACGCGGCACGGCTGGCCCAACTATGCGAGGGGGATGTCGATTTCTGCTTCGCTCGATAGATGCATTGGTAGAGGCACAGACCACGACAATGAGCAGGCGACGAGATGCGAGTCATGCGAACCCTGCATAGAAAGGAACCGCAATGCGAGAGCTCATCGTGAACACATTCGCAACCCTCGACGGCGTCATGCAGGCTCCGGGTGGCCCGGAAGAGGATCCCAGCGACGGCTTCGACCACGGCGGCTGGTCGTTCGGGTATTGGGACGAGCTGATGCAGGGGGTCATGGGAGAATCGATGTCAAAGCCCTTCGACCTCCTCCTCGGCCGCAAGACCTACGAGATCTTCGCGGCCTTCTGGCCAAATAGCGACGATCCCGGCGCCGAGCCACTCAACAAGGCGACCAAGCACGTGGCCTCGACCACCTTGAAAGAGCTCGAGTGGGAGAACTCGAAGCTGATAGAAGGCGAGCTACCGGAGGGCGTCCGGGCGCTTAAGGAGGAGGACGGCCCCGAGCTTCAGGTGCACGGCAGCGCGAACCTGATCCAGACGCTGCTCGAGCATGGGCTCATAGACGAGTTCCGCCTGTGGACCTTCCCGCTCGTGCTCGGGACGGGAAAGCGCCTGTTTGATGGCGGCACGGTGCCCGCGGGCTTGGAGCTCACGAGTTCGCAGGCCAGCTCCACCGGAGTGATCATCGCCACCTATCGAAGCGGGGCGGAGATCAAGTACGGCTCCTTCGCCGAGTAGGTCGGCTGTTCGAACTTAGCTCAGGTCGCTGCTGCAAGTCGCGCAAAGCGGCACTCGATCAGCCAGGGCTCCTTCGCATGGGAAGCGGCAGCGCGGTATCGGCTATCCGGCCGTGGCCGAAGTGTCAGCGCCGCCGTGTATCGGCGCGGACGCGGAGCCGACCAACGATGCGCTGTGCGTCCACGAATACGTCAATGAGCCAGCCGAACACCCCGAGCACGTCCCGGCCCGCGATGTGCTCCTCGTAAAAGGGTCGTTCGTTCCCACCCTCGGTTGAGATGGCCGCCGCGTTCTTCCACTTCCAGCGAGGCTCGTCACCTAGCCGGAGCTGGCGCAACTCGATCGGCTCTGGAAGAGCGTGGTAGGTGAGCTGGCCACGCACCCAACGCAAACCGGTGAAGAAGTCCGGATGGAACAAGCCGGCCAGGAGGGGCCCAGCCCAGTGCTCATAGGGTCGACCGGTGCGCTGGCGCTGACGCCATGCCTCCCAGCCAGCCGCGGTCTGCGGATCAAACGCGGGGTCGATCCTGCGATTGTGGATGATGGTCTTGTCGGCGTACTGGTCGGACCAGGCCGACGCGTCCTCGCGGAGGTCGGCTGGGAGCTTTTTCCACAGTGTCTTCAGCGCGCTGTCGATCGCGTACAGGCGGTTGAGCGCGTCGGTGAGCGCTACCCACCGCGCCCCGCCCGCTGCCGGGTCATCGCGCGCTGCGGCATTGTGGAACGCAGTCTCTGCGTCGACCCAGGCAGAGAACAGACGGTCGAGACCTTCGACGATATCGCGCCAGTCCCGCTCGTCGATCGGTCCGGCGGGCGGGGCAATCGGCTCTTCACCGTTGAGTTTCGCCTTGACTGCCCGCGCGACCAAGTCGTTGCGTACTGCGGCTGTGTCCGCCCGCAACGCCGGCATCTGGACGAGTGCGACGAACAGCGGCGGATCATCGCTATCCGGATTGAGCAACTCGATCGCCCATGCGGCCTCCGGTGTTCGCGTATTGGGCCGCCACCACTGGCGGAGGTGCAGGCGACCGAAGATGCTGTCGTCCTCGTTGCGGAGCCAGCAGGTGGTGAACTTCTCGTTCCACTCCGCCGTCACGCTGGGTGCTGCCACCCTGCGAGTATGGGGTCTCCTCGGGTTCGCGTGGCTGGGTCACGTGACCGGCAGCTCGATCTCGATGCCGCCGCAGCAGAGGT
>Ga0126313_10001915_pt1 | contig 11304 bp, 14 predicted proteins | sample Plot105A_FD_89954 | JGI IMG/M metagenome (GOLD analysis project Ga0126313, IMG submission 89954) | Serpentine soil microbial communities from UC McLaughlin Reserve, CA, USA - Plot105A | ecosystem: Environmental > Terrestrial > Soil > Grasslands | place: USA: UC McLaughlin Reserve, Lake County... | reverse complement strand
GGGGCGTGCGCGGCGCCGGGGCAGTAGTAGAGGAAGAACGGCTTGTCCGGCGCGATCGCCTTCGCATCCTGGAGGAACTCGATCGCCTTGTCGGTCAGATCGACCGTCAGGTGATAGCCCTCCTCCGGTGACTTGGGCTGCGGAACGGGATGGTTGTCGTAGACCAGGTCGGGATGCCACTGGTTCGTCTCGCCGCCCAGGAACCCGTAGTAGCGCTCGAAGCCACGCCCAAGCGGCCACTGGCGCTTGGAGGAGGCCAGGTTCATCTCGTCCTCAGCGCACAGGTGCCACTTGCCGACGTGGTAGGTGTTCCAGCCCCGCTCGTTCAGGACCTCGGCGATGTTCGCGCATTCGAACGGGATGTGGCCGTTGGCGTTCGGGAACCCGGAGGTGGCCTCGGTGATGCACCCCATGCCATTGGTTGTGTGGTTGCGCCCCGTCAGCAGAGCGGAGCGGGTTGGCGAACACAGCGCGGTCGTGTGGAAGCTGGTGTACGCCAGTCCCCGCTCGGCGATCCGCTTGATGTTCGGCGTCTCGATCAGCCCGCCGTAGGGCTCCATCGCTGAGAAGCCGACATCGTCAAGCACGACGTAGACGACGTTCGGGGCCCCTTCCGGCGCGGTGGGCTGGGTGTACGGCGCCCAATCCGGGACCGAGTCCTTGATGTCGATGTTGACGACACCCTTGAACGGACGAGCCATGACAACGCCTCCTACGCCTGGGATTGGGTTCACCATGAGCTATGCCCCCACCGCTGGCATCACCCGCAAAGGATGAGAAGGCCTTTCGGCTGCATCCAGGCCGCGACGTCCCGAGCCTCCAGGTCAGCGCACCTCACGGCGTCGACCGGGGACGCTGTAGGAGTCTGACGGCGGGTTCGAACCCCCTCAGTCCAACTGCCGCGGGCCTGCCGCCCTTGCCAACGAGGCAAGTGGTCGTCGTGGACGGGCCTCACCCTCCGGTTTAGCTTGTGACCATCGCCGCCACCCTTGGCGCCCCGGGAACCTCCCTTGGCGACCAGATCGTGTTCACCACCCAGCTGCTGAAGGACGAATCCGAGGTCGGATACCAGGACGGTTTCATGCCTTGGCGAGGGTGGCCAGCAGTGAGCCACCGCGTACGGACGAGCGCTCAGAGCGGGATCTGAAGCCGCCGCCATCCGCCGAGCGGGCTCCGGTCCACTCGATCGTCCAGCGGTGGCCGAGCAGGACTGATCGCCAGTGGCCTGGAACGGGCCGGCGAGCGGCTCTCGCGGTGGGAGCCCCACCGACTGGCGCCATTGACGTCAAGCACCGCCACGAGCCGTTGGCGGGCACGACGACCACAACCAGGAACGGAACGTTTCTTACCCGCTTGCCAGCCGTAACACCCGGCCCGGTCGCCGACGTGCTGCCTCCCGTCGAATTTGCGAAATCATGTAGTCCGCGCTGGCGCGGGCTTCGGATGCCAGACCAGTCCATTCATCCGGCTGCCAGCCAAGATACATGGCCCGAGCCCACTCCATGAGTTGTTGGTAGTCTGGCGGCAATCGCTCCTGTGCCCACTCAGCCGCTCGATCCTTGCGGTCAATACTGCCCGTGACGACGGTCTGCCAGATACGCGCCAGCCTGAGCAGAATATTGCACGTATCTCCTTCAAACTCGTCCATGAACACGTCGATGTCGCTGACCATCGCGTTGATGCAATCCTCCATCAGCACCGGGTCCAGCAATGCTCCCGGCGGCGGCCCAAACAGCGGCTGGTCTCCCAGCAGAACGATGGTCAGCAGGATGGTCAAGTCGGCGTTGACAGCCGTCTGCAGTGGCAGGCTGTCCCCACGCTCGAAGCGCTTGCGCAGCCACTCTCCGTACTGCAGGTCGAAGCTTGGCGGGTACTGCCAAGGCCGCACTTGCGCCTGCGCCACCACGGTCAACTCAACGCAGCGCTCCAGGCCAGGAGGGGGAAACGGGGCCGATATCGCCATCAGCCCCTCCACGAGCTGACGCTTTTCCACCAGAGTAGCCAGACGCCCGGTGATCACCAGGATGTCAATGTCACTTGTAGGCTGCACGCCGCCCAACACCGCCGACCCGTGCTCATAGGCACCCAGCGCGTCCTGGCCCAATACTTCCCTCACCAACCGCAGCACACGTTCAGTTTGAACGGCCGCAACCGTCCGCCTAGCCGCCATACCGGACCGCCACGTGCAGCTCGCCTCCTGCCAGCACCTCCGGGTCGGAGCAGGCTGCAACGCCGGTATCCAAGTCGTCAAGGGAAATAGCAACCGGGAACGCGTCCCCCCTTTGGGATGGCGCGACAAGCCACGCTCGTGACGCGGGATCGATTTCGTCACCCGCTCCAGGATCGTTCCGCCGCCGTGCCCTCGGGGGCGGCGTTGGGCTACGGCGAACCCAGGTGGTCGCGGAGGAACCGGACGGTGATCGACCAGGCCTCGGCGGCCTGGGTTGGGGCGTGCAGGGCCACGTCGGCGTTGGCGAACGAGTGCTCGGTGCCGGGCCAGGTACGGGCCTCCACCGGAGTGCCCGCGGCCCGCAGACCGGCCACGAACTGGTCGAACACCTCCGGAGGGTCGAACTCGTCACGCTCGGCGAGGTGGAGCAGGACCGGGCAGTGGATGCTGGCCGCCTGCTCCGCGTCCAGGGCGGCGTAGTAGACGGCGGCCGCGTCAAAGGCCCCGGTGGTGGCCTGGAGCAGGACGCGGAACCCGCCCATGGAGAAGCCGAGGCCGCCCATGGGGCCGCCGCCGGTGCGCTCGCGGAGGTCGGCGATGGCGGCGTCCAGCTTGGCCCCGGTCTTGGCGCTGTCCATGGCGTCCATGAGCGCCTCGGCCTGCTCCGGATCGCTGGCCGTGCGGCCGTCGTAGAGGTCGGGGGCTGTCGCCACCAGCCCGGCCGCGGCCAACTCGTCGCACAGGGTGCGGACGTGCGGCAGCAGCCCGTACCAGTCGTGGACCACCAGCACCCCGCCGCGCCCCGGCCCCGACGGCTCGGCCAGGTAGCACCCTTCTTGGTCGGGCATGTCGCTCCTTGGTCGGCTCACGGGCGCGGGCAACCTACCGTACCGCCATGACAACCGGCCCAAGGCGCCGCAGGACGAGCCTTCTCCCTGGCTGAGGAGCCGTTCGCCAAGGAGTCGACCCCGCCCGCCGGTGCTCAGGAGGCGGGCTTGAAGGTCCTCACTGTTTCCTGCTCCGCCTTCTCGGCACTTCCTGGCCGCGGCGCCAGCATTTGAGGACCGGCGGGATCCCGGCCAGCCTTCGGGTCCGGGTCGCCGCCGGCTACACTTCCGGGCATGACAACCGGGCCCAAGGTGGCGATCCGGCCGCTGGAGGCGGCCCACGCCGAGGCGTGTGACGAGGTGGTTCGCAGTCTCCCGTACCACTTCGGCGACCCAGACGGGCAGCGCGAGTGCGCCCGGGCGGTGCGCACCAGCCCTGGGCTGGTCGCGGTGCGGCGGGGGCAGGTGGTCGGGTTCCTCACCGTGGCCCACCACTTCGAGACCAGCAGCGAGATCACCTGGATGGCGGTGCATGCCGACTTTCGCGGCCAGGGCATCGGCCGGGCGCTGATCGACCGGCTCACCCAACAGCTCCGCGGCCAGGGACGGCGGCTCCTACTGGTGACGACCGTGTCGCCGCTGGAGGCGGAGCCGGGCGTCGTCGACGGCTACGGCCGGACCCGGGCGTTCTACCGTTCGGTGGGGTTCATCCCGGCCCGGGAGCTGCCGAACCTCTGGCTCAACCAGAAGGCCCTGCTGCTCGCCATGCCACTGGGCGAGGACCACTAGGATCCGCGAACGACCCCGCGGCGGAGGCTGAGGGGTCGTTCGCGGTGGCGGCGTCAGGACTCCAGGGTGGCCTTGACGGTGATCTCGAGGTTGCCGCGGATGGCGTTGGAGATGGGGCAGCCCTTCTCGGCCTCCACGGCGGCCTGCTGGAAGCCGTCCTGATCGAGGCCTGGGACCCTGCCGTTGACCTCGAGGTCGGAGCGGGTGACGGCGAAGCCGCCGCCCTCCTGGGGCTCGAAGGAGACAGTCGAGGTGACATGCAGGCGCTCGGGCGCGTTGCCGGCCTGGGCCAGTGCGTGCGAGAAGGCCATCGCGTAGCAGGTGGCATGGGCGGCGGCGAGCATCTCCTCGGGGCTGGTCTTGCCCTCGGGGCTCTGGGTCCGCGCGGCCCAGGTGACCGGGAAGCGGCCGATGCCGCTGCTCGCGAACTCGGTGTCGCCCTTCCCGCCCATCAACGGCCCTTCCCAGAGCGTGTGTGCCTGGCGTTGGACCCCGGCCATGTCGACATCCCTCCTGATCGATGGGTTGTCCCGTCGACGAAACGCTAGGCCGCCGAGGCCCGGTCTGTCGACTCGGAGCGGCGGTCGAGCAGCACGCGCACGGCCAGCCCGCCCAGGGTGTTGATCACCGCGACCAGCCCCAGGAAGCCGAACACGGCCGCCAGGCCGGACCGGTCGGCCACGATCCCGCCGGCCGACCCGGCCAGGGCGCCGACTCCGAACGACAGCGAGAAGTAGGTGCCGTAGGCCGCGCCGCGCCGCCCGGCCCGGGTCGAGCGGGCCACCAGCTGGTTGGTGATCGGCTGCCCGAGAAAGATGAGCAGGCTGAACAGGCCGGCCAGGGCCACGCCGAGCACGGTCGGCCCGGCCGCCCTGACCGACAGCCCTGCCAGGACGGCGCCCGCGTACAGGCAGGCGTAGCGCACGGCCAGGCGGCGCGAATCGGTCCCGGCGAGCCGGCCGCCGAGCAGCTGGCCGGGGACGCCCAGCAGCAGGACCACCGCCGCCAGCACGCCGCCCTTGGCCGCGGCCGCCCGGCCGGCCCCGCCGACCTCGGCCAGGAAGGCCGGCAGGAAGGTGACGAACCCCTGGAACACGAACCCCTCGGCGACGGCCAGGAACATGACCACGGTCAGGGCGGCGCGGCCGACCGACCCGGGCCCGGCCTGGGTCTGCGGCGGCAGCTGCCGGTCGAGCGGCACCTGCCTGGCCAGCGCGACCAGCAGGACCACAGCGGCCAGGGCGGCCAGCCCGTAGCTGGCCCGCCAGGTCCAGGCCGCGGCCACCGCCCCGGCGACCAGCGGGGCCAGCGCCGTGCCGCCGTTGCCGAACCCGCCGTGGATGCCGATCTCGCGCCCCCCGCCCGGGGCATTCAGGGTCACCTCGGCCAGCCCCGACGGGTGGTAGAGGGCGCCGGCGGCAGCGAGCAGGGCGAGCGCTGCGGCCAGCCACCAGATCCCGGGCGCGACAGCGGCCAGCCCGCAGCAGATCGCCGACCCGCCCGCGAACACCCGGAGCAGCACCGGCGCCCCCACCCGGTCCGCCAGCAGCCCCGCCGGCAGGGCCCCGAGTCCGTACAGCATGCTGCTCACCGTGGCCACGGTGCCGAGGGTGGTGAACGAGGCGTGGAACTCAGCTCGCAGGGCGACCAGCACCGCCGGCAGGACCAGCATGAACCCATGGCTCGCGCCGTGGGCGGCATAGATAGTCCCCAGCCGGATGCGCCGCCCGTCGGCCACCACCCGCCTCGTCATGCCCCCGAGCATGCCAGACCCGAGCGGACAGACGAGACGCCGAGGGGCTGTGGACAACGCCGTGCCCACCATCCGCGGTTGGGCTACGCTCCCCCACCGGGGACCCGGCGCCGACGGGGTCGTCGGGTGCGGGGCGCCCGAGGTCGCTGGGGACACGACAGCGACAGGCCGGCTGGGCGAGGTGCGCCCCGGGGCTCTGAGCTCCCGGGACGGAGTTGGCAGATGGACGACCACACACCGACGGCGGAGGGACCACCGGCCGCGGATTCCCGTGAGGCTGCGGCCCGGCTGTTCGAGGAGGCGGCGGCCGAGCTGGACCGGGCGTCGGCGCACTGCCGCCGTGCCGCCGAGCACTTCCGTGACGACCAGGTACCGCGGGCCGCCGCCCATGCCTGGGCCGCGCTCGGTCACCTCCGCGAGGCGGAGCAGGGCCTGGAGGCGCAGGCCCGGGCCCACCGGCTCAGGGCAAGTGTCTGAGGAGGAGGCCGTTGGGCTCGGTGGTCGAGGTGGCGGCCTCGTGGTCGAGGAGCCAGGACTTGCGGTGGATGCCCCAGCCGTAGCCGCCGAGGCGGCCGTCGGCGCGGAGTACGCGGTGGCAGGGGACGATGACGGCCACGTGGTTGCTGGCGCAGGCGACGCCGGCGGCCTGGGCGCCCAACGGGTCGGTGGCCGGGTCGGCCAGGTCGGCTAGGGCGCCGAGCTGGCGGTAGCTGATCGTCTGGCCGGCCGGCACGGTCCGCAGGGCCTGCCAGGCGGCCTGGCGGGGCCGGTCGCCGGGCTGGTCGACCGTGACCTCGTCGAGCGCCCCGACCTCGCCCTCCAGGTAGGCGAGCAGCCGGCTGGCCACGCCGTCGGGGTCGGTGGCCGGCCGGACGGTGGCCGCCCGGCGACGCGGGTCGAGGCGGCGCTGGAGGGTCTCCGGGCGGCCGGTGAACCCGGCCGCGCAGACGCCGTCGCCGCCGACCAGCAGCGTGAACGGTCCCACCGGGGTGGGCACGGTCGCGGTGTGGAGCTGCATGGCTGTCGCCTCCGCCGGCTCGCTGGCTCTCACCAGTACGACACGGCCTTCCGGTGGCCGGTTTCAGTAGTAGGAGCTGAAGCGGCGCCGCAGGCGCATGAAGATGAACGCCAGCCCCAGCGGGAGCAACACGATGCCTGCGAAGATGATGAGGTTGATGAGCAGCGCCATCGTCGCCTCCGCGCGTCGGTCCTGCCCCCAAGTGTAGGCGCCTGAGCGGGACGGCGTCCCACCGGGTCGGTGGGCCCGGCCGGTCGCGGCCGCCGACGGGAAGGGACATGCCATTCCGCTGGTCCGGGTCGACCTGCAGGAAGGGCGCGCCGAGGAGGAGCTCGCCGCCATCGGCGACGCCTTCCATGAGGCGATGGTCGAGACCATCGGGATCCCGGCCGACGACCGCTTCCAGGTCATCACCGAGCACCGGCCGGGATGGCTCCGCCACGACCCCACTACCTCGGCGTTGACCGCGACGACGGGATCGTGCTGGTCCAGATCACCCTGGCTCGCGGACGTCCGGTCGAGAAGAAAGAGGCGCTGATCGACGAATCGCCGAAGGCCTGAGCGAGCGGGCCGCCGCCGATTTGGCCTGAAGCTCGGGTTCGGGCTAGTGTTCGCCGTGCTTGCTCACCTGCCCGCCTGCACCCCTTCCTGCGCCGTCGGTCCGTGGAGGTCCCGATGCGGTTCTTCCGGTCGCTGCTCCTGCTCGCGGTCCTGCTGTTGTGGGCCGCCCCGGCATCAGGAGCCGAACAACTCGTGATGGAATGCCCGGTCTGTGACCACGTCGACGTCGACGGCACCGGTCTGGAGCCGAACGCCACCCTGACTTTGGTCATCACCGACGTGGCCACCGGCCAGGACGTGCTCCCGGCGACCCGGGTCACCACCGACGGCTCGGGCCGGTTCTCCCGCGAGTACGACATGGACCTGGCCAAGCACCCGGGGCTGCTGGCCAGCCTGTACGAGCCCAACGGGGCCGACCTCGTCCTGGCCGCCCACGCCAACGCCCAGGCCCCGGCCCACTGCCGGCGGGCGGCCCCCCTCCCCTACACCGGCTCCTCCCACGGCCTGTCGGCCGGGGTGGCCGCCGGCCTGCTGGGCGCGGGCGGGCTGCTGCTGCTGGCGACCCGCCGCCGCTCCACCTCGGCCTCGGCCTGACCCCGGCCCAGCGTCCGCCGATGGCCTAGAACCCCCGGCATGGTCGGCCACGACGCTGGTCCGTCTCGACGCGCAGCGGCCGGCGTCCGGCCAACCCCGACGGCGGGTCGACGGGCGGCTGGTGATCCTGCTGGTCGTGGTGGCCCTGTACTCGTGGAGGGACCTGACCGGCTCGCTCAACCCGGTCGCGCTGCGGACCTGGACGACGGTGTTCGTGGCCATCGTCGTGCAGGCCCTGCCCTTCCCGGTGCTCGGGGTCCTGGTGAGCGGGGCCATCACCGCGCTGATGTCGCCGGCGGTGCTGGCCCGGTTCCTCGGCTCGCTGCTGACCTCGACCGCGGTCGGCCTCCTACCGGCGCTGTCGATCCTGGCCCTGGGCGGGCAGCTGGCGGGCCGCCGGGAGGTCGCTGACGGCCAGGACCAGCTCCTTGGCGCCGTTACGCTCTCCGGCCAGGTAGACCGCCTCCAGGTTGATCGAGGCGTCGGCCAGGCGGCGGCAGTAGCGGCCGAGCGCCCCGGGCTCGTCCTCGAGGGTCACCGACAGGACCTCCCGAACCCGTTGGGGGACCAGGCCGTGCTCGCCGAGGACCCGCACGGCCACGTCGGCCGGCTCCAAGACCAGGTGGGCCAGCGCCCGGTCCTCGCCCACCCGCACCACGGCCAGGGCGCTGATGTTCACCCCCTCGCCGCCGAGCAGCTCACCGAGGTCGGCCAGGGCCCCGATCCGGTCCTCAAGCTCCACCACCACCTCGGTCAGCATCCAGCCCGCCTCCTCCACGGCCCGCGCCCGCGCACCTCCGGATACATCGTCTCACGGCGGCGGCCCCGATCGCGGGCCGGCCGACGACTGGTGCGAGGGCAGGTCCACGCCAGCATGAGGCACGAGATGCCCGAGCGCGCGCCCACCCCGGAACGGCTGGCGAGCTGTACCACCTGCTCGACCCGTGGGGCCCGGGCTACGACCTCCACCTGGGCCTGGTGATGGCCGCGCTGGCCGTGCTGGACGTCGTCCGGGGCGGCGAGACGATGATCAGCCCGGCGTGGGACCGGCCGCACACTGACTGGGCTACCTTGCGGTTCGTCGACGCGAGCACGCGGCCGCGTTGCTGGCCGATGCCGGCTTCAGGATCCAGGCGCAGCTCCGCGACTGGGACCGGCGACCCCTGACCGCCTCCGGCCCCGGAGATCATCACCCTGGCCAGGCGGACCGGTTGACAGGCGGGAAGGCGCTGAGGTTGCGTACCTCCAGCGAGGCGATTGGAGGAGCGCCCCCGTGACCGAAGCCCCACAGATCGACGCCACCGTGCCGAACTCGGCCCGGATCTGGAACTACTGGCTCGGCGGCAAGGACAACTACCCGGTGGACCGCGAGGCCGGCGACGACTACCGCGCCATCTACCCCGAGATCGTGGAGGTGGCACGGGCCTCGCGGCGGTTCCTGACCCGCGCCGTCCGCTACCTGGCCGGCGAGGCCGGCCTCCGGCAGTTCCTGGACATCGGCACCGGCCTGCCCACCGCCGAGAACACCCACGAGGTCGCCCAGCGCATCGCCGCCGACGCCCGGGTCGTCTACGTCGACAACGACCCGGTGGTCCTGGCCCACGCCCGGGCCCTGCTGACCAGCACCCAGGGGGTCACCGCCTACATCGACGCCGACCTGCACGACCCGGAGCGGATCCTGGCCGCCGCCCCCCGGACCCTGGACCTCACCCAGCCGATCGGGCTGATGCTGCTGGGGATCCTCGGCCACATCGGCGACGACGACGAGGCCCGGGCGATCGTCAAGCGGCTCCTGGGTGCGCTGCCGGTGGGCAGCTACCTGACCGTCTGCGACGGCACCAACATCATCAGCGAGGCCGGCGTGGAGGCCCAGCGCCTCTACAACGAGAGCGGCGCCGTCCCCTACCGGCTGCGCACCCCCGACCAGATCGCCGCCTTCTTCGAGGGGCTGGAGCTGGTGAAGCCGGGGGTGGTGTCGTGCACCCGGTGGCGGCCCGACGCAGCCGAGCTGGCCAGCGGCGCCCCGGCCGAGATGGATCAGTTCGCCGGCGTGGCCCGCAAGCCCTCATAACGCTCTGGGACGGAGGCCGGCCACCCAGGCCGGGCAGCCCCTGGAGCAGAACCGGGGGTGCGATCCTCGACCTGCTCGACCGTCCCATCTGGCAGTAGCTGTGGGTCTATTTCCTGGTCAACACGCCGACCGTCCCTGCGCCCGCTCCGCCGCCAGACGCCGAGGTTCCCCACCCCGGCGGATCCACCGGCAACCAGCCGGAGCTGAGGGCCGCCCGCCGGAGCAAGGCCACGATCATCGCCCCCCGCGCTCGGCGGTCGGCTCGACCAGCTGCTCCAGGACGAGGCACCCCCGGAGGTGCTGTTCCGGCCCTGCTGGAACGGCTGCGGGACACCCGGGTGGCGACCGTCCCGGTGATCGAGGACGTCGCCCTCCGCCGGAAGGTGTTGCGAAGTTAGGGTGCCCTGGTCGGCGACCTAAGGTCTTCACCTCAAGACTGGCCGGCCTCCTTACCCCTAGCGTCCGAACCGCAAGCGGCGATCGGTCCCGCTCGACACTAGGAGGAAGCCATGTCCAAGCTCGCCCGTGCCGTGGCGCTGGTCGCCATGCTGGTGGCCATGAACCTGGCCGGCATGACCACCATCGCCCACGCTCAGGTCAACCAGGACAGGATCGACCGGCATCGCGCCCTTGGGCGGCTCGAGCTCTCCGTTGCCGGAGACCACGATCCACGTCGGCCACCCCTGGAACGCCAGGTCACCTCGATGTCACGGCGCCAGCCCTCCGGCGCCGCGGACGCCACCCTGCGGCGGCTGCTGGCCCGCGAGCGGTTCTCCGCCCCCGACGGGGCGCCCGCCCAGGCCCAGCCGACCAGCCCGGTGCGGCCTGCCGCGCCCGGCGGGCAGGCCGGCTGGTTCACCCCTGCCCTGGCTGCGCTGGCCGCAGCGCTGGCACTGGTCGCCGGGGTCGCCGTGTTGGCCGCCCGACGCACCACTCGCACCCACCGCGGCCAGTCGACAGCTTGACCACCAGGCCTCTCACCCTTAGGGCTAGCCCAGAAGGAGTCAGCAATGCGACGCACCATGCTCACCGCCCTGGCCGTGGCCGGCACCTTGGCCATCAGCGGCTGTGCGGCCCGCAGCGCCGCCAGCGACACGGCCGCGCCGGCGGCGATGCACCAGCACGCCGCCACCGCCCCTCGGCGGGCAGCGACGGCGGCCGCCTGGCGGCCCAGCTCGCCGCCGGCCGGCTAGCCACCGCCAGGTACGCCACCAACCTGCGCGCCGCCAAGGCCAATGGCTACCAGATCCTCACCCGCATGATCCCCGACATGGGCTGGCACTTCCTCAACCCGACCATCCAGGGCTTCGACGTGCGCCAGCCCCCGATCCTGGTCTACGAACGCCACGGCAACAGCTGGCAGCTCGCCGCGTTCGAGTGGGTCTTCCCCACCAAGCCCGCGACCCCGCCGCTGCCGGGCGCGACCTACGGATCGTTCGGCGCCGCCTGCCACTACACCGACGGCACCTTCGTGTTCGCCAGGACTCAGGAGCTGTGCGCCAAGCGCAGCCCTGAGACGGG
>Ga0126313_10001914_pt1 | contig 11307 bp, 13 predicted proteins | sample Plot105A_FD_89954 | JGI IMG/M metagenome (GOLD analysis project Ga0126313, IMG submission 89954) | Serpentine soil microbial communities from UC McLaughlin Reserve, CA, USA - Plot105A | ecosystem: Environmental > Terrestrial > Soil > Grasslands | place: USA: UC McLaughlin Reserve, Lake County... | reverse complement strand
CGCCGTGGTCGAGCTGTTCGGCCGCAACTGCGGCGAGACCTCGCTGCTCTCGGCCTACCTGGCCGGGGTCGACCGGGCGATCATCTGCGAGGTCCCCTTCGACGTCGAGCTGCTGGCCCACTACCTGCTCGAGGACAAGGCGTCCAACCCCTCCAACTACGCCATGGTCACCGTCTCAGAGGGCGCCCGCATGCTGGAGGGGGAGATCCTGGAGCGGGGCGAGGCCGACGCCTACGGCCACCGCAAGCTGGGCGGGATCGGGCTGGTCACCGGCGAGCTGCTCAAGAAGCTCACCGGCCAGGACATCATCTACCAGCAGGTCGGCTACCTGATGCGCTCGGGCGCGCCCGACGCCCTGGACCTGATGGTGGCGGTCAACTACGCCAACATGGCCATCAACCTGATCGACCAGGACGCCGACGGCAGCATGGTCGCCCTGCGCCGCGGCACCTACACCACGGTCCCCATCGACACCATGATGCAGGGCACCAAGCGCGTCGACGTCGACTCCCTGTACGACGAGAAGCGCTACCGTCCCCTGATCCGCCAGGTCGACGGCAAGCCGATGTTCCTCTACTGAGCCACCGCGGCGATTACTGAGCCACCGCGGCGATCGTCTGGTCGAGCTGGCGCAGGTGGGCCCGGTCGTGGCCGGCGATGGTCTCGGTGAGCAGCCGGAAGCTGGTCGGCCCCCGCTCCTCGTGGATCCCCAACCGGCCCCACCGCGCCTCCGGGGTTCCCCTGGCCAGGGCCAGGCTGGCGGCCCGTAGGGCGCCGAAGGCGGCCAGCAGCTCGCCGAACGGCGGCCGCGCCAGCGTCGCCCAGGCGTCCTGGTCGTAGCCGATCAGCGGCGGCTGGTCCTGGGCCAGGATGGCCCGGGCCCGGAACGCGTACGCGATCTCGGCGTCCCAGAGATGGCCCAGCAGTTCGGCCACCGACCACTCCCGCGGCGCGGGTCGCCGCTCGACCGCCCCTGCGGCGAGGTCGGCCGTGCGCTTCTCGAAGGTGGCCGGGGTCGCGCCCATGACCTCCAGCGGGTCGCTGGTCCCGAGCAGGGCCAGCAGCTCCCGCTGGTAGCCGGGGGGTCGAGGACCGGGTCGGCGACGACGATACGCTCCTCCATCAAGGCCTCCTCGGCAGGGTCCCGGGGTCGGCCAACCTTACCGCCGGAGCTCGACAGTCACCTCGAGGCCGCCGTCCTCGAGGGGAGGACGGCGGCCTTGACGATGGACAGGCCGAGGCCGGCGCCGCGGTCGGAGCCGGTGCGGTCGGCCTCCAGGCGGCGGAAGGGCTCGAACAGGGTGGCGACCTGGTCGGGGGGATGGGGGGCCGCCGTTGGCGACCCGGACCACCGCCAGGGGGCCGGCGCGGCCGGTGTCGACCTCGACCCAGCCGCCGGGCCGGTTGTGGCGGACGGCGTTCTCGACGAGGTTGGCGACCAGCCGCTCCAGCAGGGCGCGGTCACCGGCCACCGGGGCGGCGCCCAGCATCCGGCTGACCCGCAGGCCGAGCCGCTCCACCTCGCGGGCGGCCACCTCCAGGGCGTCGGCGGCGGCCACGGCCAGGTCCACCGGCTCGCGGGCCCGGAGCTGGCGCTCGCTGCGGGCCAGGGTGAGCAGGCCCTCGATCAGGCGCTCGCTGCGCTGGTTGGCCTCCAGCACCCGCCCGGCCATGGCCCGCAGCTCGTCGGGGGCGGTGTCCGGGTCGGCCAGGGCCACGTCGACCTCGGTGCGGGCGATGGCCAGGGGGGTGCGCAGCTCGTGGGAGGCGTTGGCCACGAACCGGCGCTGGGTCTCGAAGGCGGCGTCCAGGCGCCCCAGCATCTGGTCGAAGGTGTCGGCCAGCTCCTTGAGCTCGTCCTGCGGGCCCTGGAAGTGCAGGCACTCGTGCAGGGTGCTGCCCTCCAGCCGCCTGGCCGTGGCCGTGATGGCGGCCAGGGGCCGCAGGACCCGCCCGGCCACCAGCCAGCCGAGCCCGATCGAGACCAGCGCCATCACCGCCAAGGCGGCCCCGGACTGGGCGGCGATCTGGTTGAGGGCGGCCGTCTCCAGCTGGCGCCGGACCCTCTTGAGGTCGGCCATGTCCCTGACGTTCACGACCAGCTGGTCGGAGCCGGGGGCCGACCCGAGGAACACCACCGTCCTGCCCGCCGCCGGGACCGGGTCCCCAGGGGTCGGCAGCGGCGCCTGGACCTTGGTGTCGAACGGCAGGCTGAAGTGGGACCGGACCAGGGCGTAGTTGACGGCCAGGAGCCCGGCCCCGGCGAGCAGGAACAGCCCGCCGTAGACCAGTGTGAGCTGGAGCCGGACGCTGGCCCGGGGCGGCCTCACGGCGGCCCCGCTCCGCTCCGGAGCCGGTAGCCGACCCCGACCACGGTCTCGATCGGGACCGGGCGGCCGAGCTTGCGGCGCAGGTTCATGACCGTGACCCTGACGGTGTTGGTGAACGGGTCGGTGTGCTCGTCCCAGACCCGCTCAAGCAGCTCCTCCGCGCTGACCACCGCCCCGTCGGCGGCCAGCAGCGCCTCCAGCACCCCGAACTCCTTGCGGGTGAGATGGAGGAAGTGGCCGGCCCTGGTCGCCTCGCGGCGGCCGGGGTCGAGGCGGATGCCCTGGCCTTCCAGCACCGGCGGAAGGGGGTCGCGGCTGCGCCGGGCCAGGGCCCGGATGCGGGCCACCAGCTCGCCGAACGCGAACGGCTTGCCGAGGTAGTCGTCTGCGCCCAGGCTGAGCCCGTCGATCCGGTCGTCGACCGCGCCCAGCGCCGTCAGCATCAGGATCCGGGCCGGCGAGTGCCGCCCGACCAGGGCCCGGCAGACCTCGTCGCCGTGGACGCCGGGAAGGTCGCGGTCCAGCACGACCACGTCGTAGCGGTTGACCTCGAGCTTGACCAGCGCGTCGCCGCCGTCGTGGCTCACATCGACGGCCAGCCCCTCGCGGCGCAGCCCGCGGGCGATGGCGGCCGCCAGCACCACCTCGTCCTCGACGACCAGCACCCGCATGGGGCCGCTGTCCTCCTCTCGCCCCGGACGGGCTCCAGCCTGCCCAGGGCCGTCTAACGCCTGCATAAGGCGGTGGCGAGACGGAGGCGTTACAGCCGGCGGCGTAGCACTGGGGCCCGTCGGGAGCGGCCGGCGCTCCCGGGAAGCAGTGGATCCAGCGATGCGACGGAACCAGCTGATGCTGGCCCTGCTCGGCCTCGGGCTGGCCCTGGCCCTCGTCGGCTGAGGCCGGTCTCCCGATGGCGACCGGGTGGCCAGCCTGTCCGGGGCCGGCGCCACCGGGACGACCAGGGCCCCCGCCGACGGCGCCAGCCGGGACCCCGAGCAGGCCGCCCTGGCCTACGCCAGGTGCATGCGTGAGCACGGCGTCGACATGCCCGACCCGACCGACGACGGCGGCCTGGTCATCCGCAAGCGGGCGGGCCAGGGCAAGGGCGACGGCCCGGACCCCGAATCGCCGAAGTTCCAGGCGGCCGACCGGGCCTGCGCCCACCACCTGAACGCCATCGGCAAGCCCGGGACCTCCGGGGGAAGGCCGTGACCCGGCGGGGAAGGGCCGGTCGCCTGGCCGCCGGTGCGGCCGCCCTGGCCGTCCTGGGCGCGGCGGCCTGGGCGGTGGCTGCCCGGCCGGGCGCGGCGACCGGCGACCAGGACGGCGGCGAGGTGGCCACCGCCACCGCGGCCGTGGCCCGGCGCGACCTCCGGGCCACCGAGGAGGTCGACGGCACCCTCGGCTACGGCGACACCCGCAAGGTGGTCAACGGCCGCCAGGGCACCATCACCGCCCTGCCCGCCGAGGGGGCGGTGGCCACCCGCGGCCAGGCCCTGTACCGGTCGACGCCAAGCCGGTGCCGCTGCTGTACGGGCGGCTGCCGGCCTGGCGGCCCCTGTCGGTCGGGGTCGACGACGGCCCCGACGTGCGCCAGCTGGAGCGGAACCTGGTCGCCCTCGGCCACGACCCCGACCGGGACATCACCGTGGACGACCACTTCACCCGGGCGACCAGGGCGGCGGTGCGGCGCTGGCAGGAGGCGGCCGGGCTGGAGGAGACCGGGAGCTTCGAGCAGGGCGACGCCGTCTGGCAGCCCGGCCCGGTCCGGGTGGGGACCCTGGATGCGTACTGGAGGTCACCTCCACCACCCGGCAGGTCACCATCGCCCTGGACGCCAGCCGCCCTGTTCGCCGAGGGCCAGGTCGAGGTCGCCGGCGGCGGCCTGCGGGCCGGCGACCTGGTGGTGGTGCCGGCATGAGCCCCGAGGGCGCGCCGGCGCTGGAGCTGCGCGGGGTGGTCAAGCGCTACCCCGGCCCGCCCGAGGTCGAGGTCCTGGCCGGGGTGAGCCTGACCGTGGCGCGGGGCGAGCTGCTGGCCATCGCCGGGCCGAGCGGGTCCGGCAAGTCGACCCTGCTGCACGTGATGGGCACCCTGGACCGGCCGACGGCCGGGACCGTCCTGGTCGCCGGCCAGGAGGTGGGCAGGCTGTCCGACCGCGCCCTGTCGGCCTTCCGGGCCGGCGCCGTCGGCTTCGTGTTCCAGCAGTTCTTCCTCATGGAGGGGATGACCACCCTGGACAACGTGGCCACCGGGCTGCTGTACGTCGGCGTGCCGGCGGCCGAGCGCCGGCAGCGGGTCGCCATCGCCCGGGCCGTGGTCGCCCGGCCGGCCATCGTGCTCGCCGACGAGCCAACCGGCAACCTCGACGCGGCCACCGGAGCCGGTGTGCTCGACCTGCTCGAGGAGCTGCACGCCGAGGGGTCGACGATCGCCGTCATCACCCACGACCCCGCCATCGCCGGCCGCCTGCCCCGCCGCATCGACCTGCGCGACGGCCGGATCGAGCGCGACCTCGTCGTCCGGGGGTCGGCGGATGAGCCGGAGAGGCGCGTCGCGTCTTGGGCCGCGGGACCTGCTGGCGGCGGCCGGGAGCGGACTGCGCACCCGGCGGCTGCGGGCGGCCCTGTCGGCCCTCGGGATCGCCATCGGCGTGGCCGCCATGGTGGCCGTGCTCGGCATCTCCGCCTCCAGCCGGGCCGACCTGCTGGCCCAGCTGGACGCCCTCGGCACCAACCTGCTCCGGGTGACCCCGGGCGAGACCTTCCTCGGCGACCAGGCCAAGCTGCCCAGGGAGTCACGCGGCATGCTGCGCCGGGTCGGGCCGGTCCGGCAGGTGGCGGCGACCGGCAGCACCGGGGCCAGTGTGCGCCGCAGCGACCTGATCCCCGAGGAGGAGACCGGCGGCATCAGCGTGCTCGCGGCCGATCCGGAGCTGCTCGGCACCCTGGGCGGGGAGCTGGCCTCAGGGCGGTTCCTCAACCGGGCCAGCGCCCGCTACCCGGCGGTGGTGCTGGGGCCAAGGCGGCCGAGCGGCTCGGCGTCGCCACCGCCGGCCGCCAGGTCTGGCTGGGCGACCGGTGGTTCACGGTCGTCGGCGTCCTGCGCCCGGTCACCCTGGCCCCCGAGATCGACCGGGCCGCCCTGGTCGGGTTGCCGGCCGCCGAGACCCTTCTCGGCTCCGACGGCTCGCCGGGCACGGTCTATGTCCGGGCCGACCCCGACCAGGTGGAGGCGGTGCGGGCGGTGCTGCCGGCCACCGCCAACCCGGCCAACCCCAACGAGGTCCGGGTCAGCCGCCCCTCGGACGCGCTGGCCGCCCGGGCGGCCGCCGACACCGCCTTCACCGCGCTGCTGCTCGGGCTGGGGGCGGTCGCCCTGCTGGTCGGCGGGGTGGGGATCGCGAACGTGATGGTGATCTCGGTGCTGGAGCGGCGCTCGGAGATCGGCCTGCGCCGCGCCCTCGGCGCCACCAGGGGCCACGTCGGCGTCCAGTTCCTGGCCGAGTCGCTGCTGCTGGCCCTGGCCGGCGGGCTGGCCGGGGTGCTCCTGGGGGCGGTGGTCACCGCCGTCTACGCCGTCGGCCGCGGCTGGTCGGTGGTCGTCCCCGCCCCGGCCATGGCCGCCCTGCCCCTGGCCGCCCTGGCCATCGGCGCCGTCGCCGGCCTCTACCCCGCCCTGCGCGCGGCCCGCCTGGCCCCGACCGACGCCCTGCGGACGGCCTAGCCCCTCCGGGTCCGGGTTGGGGGCCAGCCCGGGTCACGTTGATCATGGCTCTTCGGTCGGCAGCCGAAGGCCCGAGCTGAGCGGCTACTCGAGCCAGAGCAGGGGCGACATGCGGCGGCTGCCGCTGCGCAGCTTGGTCTCGGCCCGGTCCATGGACTCCCACAGCTCCTGGACCTGGCGGTGCGCGGCCTGCAGCTCGGCCGGGTCGCACCAGTCGTCCTCGAGGGTGCGGACCAGGTCGTGGCGGTAGTCCTCGACCACGCCGCGCAGCTCCAGCGTCTTGTCGGCGAGGTTGCGGAGGTCGAGGGCCAGCCGTCGGACGAGCATGGGGTCCGTCATCGCATCAGCCTCCACAACCGTGCCAACCGTGGTGCGAACGGAGCATACCGTCTGGAAGGGAGCAAGACGGGGAGGCTGGGGGAGAACAACGAAATGTTATGCAGCAGCGACCTGGTCACGCGAATCTGTTGCCTGAACGGGGATTCAGACCAGAGTGGGCGCCGCCGCGCAGCCGCTCGGGCAGGGATGAGCACGGCGTCGGCCAGGTACGCGCGGCGCTCCCGTCGACCAGCCGCTGCACGGCCCGGGTGTCGGTGCCAAGCTCGGCGGCCAGCTCGTCCGGGAGGGCGCCGCGGATCCGGGTGGTGGCGTGGCGCTCGAAGCTGTTCTGCGGATCCACCGTTAGCAGTAGACCGAGCTGGCTGATCGGTTGTTGTACGAGCAGCTGTCGAGCCGGGTCCCGGATGCGTTAGAGAGGTAGGCCGTGTCCTTGTCGTTGTTCCAGACATACCAGGATCGTCCCTGGTACCGGTTGGTCGCGGTGTTGCTCCCCTTGCCGGTGTGGACCTTGACGTACCTGCCGCCGCCCAGCGCGTAGCGTCCAAAGGTGTAGGTGTGGCCGGCGGCGTCTTTGATCTTCGCGTTGGTGAGGGAGCGTGAGGTGCTGCATCGGTTGCGGAGCTGGATCCACTCGGCGTTCAGGCTGGTGTTGCTGCCAGTGTCGGTCCCAGGAGAGTTGTAGTAGATGCGGTGGATGCCAACGCAGGAGGCTGCCGGGGCTGACGGCTGAGAGGAGGGGGAGAGGATCATTCCCGTGGCGACCAGGGTGGCAATAAGGACAGATCTAAATGACCTTGCTCATCGACTCTCTTTCGGTACGGACCGGTTAGCCATTTATGGTTGCTTGACTTGCAGCAGGATCGGAGCGGAAGACGTGCTGCGGCCCCGGCATTCGAGAACCGCCCTTCCCTTCTTCGAGCCTGGGCACCACCCACCGCTGACCGCAGGTTCCTGACCAAATGGGACCGGAAGTCCCGGCCGCACCAGGACCCTTCTCCTCGACTGGGCCGCCACGGCCGGGGCTGGCAGCTCCCTAGCGCGAGGGTGTGCCACCCTTACAGGTGCCACTGATGCCCGCCCGGAATGCGTGTTGCTCCCGGATGGCCAAACAGTACAGGCTCCTCTGTAGGTCGCGATAAGCGCGATCGCATGGAGCGGGACCTCTGGGTCAGAGGGGCGCCGTTCCGGTGTAGCCTCCTTGCATGCCTCGAGTCGCGGTGGACGTGATGCTGAAACGGGAGATCCTGGACCCGCAGGGCCAGGCGGTGGAGCGGGCCCTGCCCTCGCTCGGGTTCGACGGCGTCTCCGACGTCCGCATCGGCAAGCACGTCGAGCTCACCGTCCGCGACGGCGACGGCGAGCAGGCGGCCCGACGGATGGCCGAGGCCCTGCTGGCCAACCCGGTCATCGAGGAGTTCTCGGTGCGCCTCCTGCCGGACTGAGCGGCCGAAGGTGGCCCGCCAGTTGTCCCGGCCCTCCGGGCGACCACCCCAGCGGTCCCCCGGACCCCCCCGATCCACCGGGGGACCACCCCAGCGGTCCCCCGGACCCCCCCGGGGGCGGTTCCGGCGGCCCCGGCTGCCGGTGATCGGGCGTCCCCGCCGGCTGAACCAGGAGGAGGTGGCCGCCCTCAAGGCGCGACCCTGGCCGCGGCTGCCCTGGTGGCTGTGGCTGGCCGTGGCCGTCACGACCGTGGCCATGGTGGTGGTGGCCACCGCCCTGTTCGGGTCGGGCTCCGACCAGCTCCCGGTGGCGGCCCGCCGCTCCCCCCCGGCCGGTGACCTGAGCCACGCCGTCGGCGCCATCCGCGTCCCCATCCTGGAGCCGCAGAACCGGGCCCTGCTGGTCCGGCGCCAGGCCGGCTGCCCCAGGCTCGACCGGGTCACCCTGGTCGGCACCGCCGCCGAGGTGAGGCTGCTGCAGGCGGCCGCCGAGGACCTGTGCGCCCTGCGCTCCACCGCCCCGATCCAGCGGGCCCGCGACGGGCTGCAGAAGGCGGCGCCGACGGTCGCCTTCGCCGAGTTCGAGCTGTCCATCAACGAGTCGACCACCGACTTCGGCACCGACCCGCCCAGGGTCCTGGTCCACGCCAAGTTCCAGCAGGGCGCGGCCGTCGCCGAGCGGGTCGCGGTGGTGCTGGCCCACGAGGGCGCCCACCTGGCCGACGGCCGGCCCCCGACCGCCGCCGATGAGCTGGCCGCCCGCAAGGCCGAGCTGGAGGCCTGTGGCCGGCTGTTCACCGGCGGCGTCCAACCGAACCGGGGCTGCGCCGATGCCGCCGCCCTGCTCGCCACCGACGACGCCGGCGCCCTCCACCGACTGAAGGAGGCCGGATACCGATGACACTGGAGTTGGACTGGCCGGTCGGGCGGGGCGGGGCGGCGGTGGTCTCGCCGTCAGCGGTGGAGACGGCGTTCCTCGGCGGGGCCACCGGCGGCGACGAGTTCGAGGTGGCGTCGGTGACCAAGCTGATGACCTCGCTGGCCGCCCTGGCCGCGGTCTCCTCGGGCCGGATCGGCCTCGACGACCCGGTCCCCCAGGCCGCCGACCGTCCCGAGACGATCACCCTCCGCCATCTGCTGGCCCACGCCGGCGGCTACCCCTTCGAGCCCCCCGGCCGGCCCCGTCCCCCCGAGCAGCGCCGCATCTACTCCAACGTGGGCTTCCGGCTGCTGGCCGAGGCCCTCGCCGACGCCGCCGGCACGACCTTCCCCAGCTGGCTGTCGACCAGCGTGCTCGACCCTCTGGGGATGACCCCGACCCGGCTCGTCCATCGCAACGGCATCGACGAAGACCCGGCCGCCGGGGCCGCCTCGACCCTCGACGACCTGGTCCGCCTGGCCCGTTGCCTGCTGGAGCGCGGCGCCCCGGTGATCGGCCCGGACCTGTTCGCCGAGGCGACCACCGTGCAGTTTCCCGGCCTGGCCGGCCTGGTCCCGGGCGTCGGCCGGTTCGACCCCTGCGACTGGGGCCTCGGCTTCGAGCTGCACGACGGCAAGCGCCCCCACTGGATGGGCGACCGCCGCTCCCCGGCCGCCTTCGGCCACTTCGGTGCCACCGGCTGCTTTCTGTGGGTCGACCCCGACGCCGGCCTGGCCGCCGCCGCCGTCACCGACCGCTCCTTCGACGACGGCAAGTGGGCCATGGCGACCTGGCCCGCGTGGTCCGACCGCCTCCCCACCGCTACCTGACCAGCGCGGCCGGGAGGGTCTGGTAGCCTCCGGGCCGGGCGGGACGGCCAGTCGAGGAGCTGCATGGTGCGGATCGGGGTGGTGACCTTCCCGGGGTCCTGCGACGACCGCGACGCCCGGGCCGCCGTGGCCACGATGGGCGCCGACCCGGTCGCCCTGTGGCACGGCGACGGTGACCTGCGCGGCGTGGACGCCGTCATCCTCCCCGGCGGCTTCTCCTACGGCGACTACCTGCGCTGCGGGGCGATCGCCCGGTTCTCCCCGGTGATGGGGGCGGTGGCCGCCTTCGCTCGCGCCGGCGGCCCGGTCCTGGGCATCTGCAACGGCTTCCAGGTCCTGTGCGAGGCCGGGCTGCTCCCCGGGGCCCTGCTGCGCAACGCCGGCCTGCGCTTCGTCTGCCGCGAGGTCGAGGTCGTGGTCGACTCCACCGCCACCGCCTGGACCTCCGCCTGCCCACCCGGCGCGACCCTGGCCATCCCGGTCAAGCACGGCGAGGGCCGCTACGTCCACCCCGACCCGGCCGCCCTGGCCGCCGCCGGCCAGGTCGTCTTCCGCTACGCCCCCGGCCACAACCCCAACGGCTCCCAGGCCGACATCGCCGGCGTGACCAACCCCGCCGGCAACGTCGTCGGCCTCATGCCCCACCCCGAGCACGCCGTCGACCCCCTCCTGGGCCCGACCGGCGGCCGCGGGCTGTTCGAGTCGGTGCTGGGCGCCCGTGTCTAGCCTCGTCCCTGTCTCATCGGGGCACCCCCCTGGGGTTCCCCGAACCCCTCCGGGGCTGCACCGCCAGCTCGGGCTGACCGACGAGGAGCTCGAGCGGATCCTCCGCGTGCTGGGGCGGGAGCCGAGCCGGGCCGAGCTGGCGATGTACTCGCTGATGTGGTCCGAGCACTGCTCCTACAAGTCGTCCAAGGTGCACCTGCGGCGCCTGCCCAGCGAGGGGCCGCGTGTGCTGCAGGGGCCGGGGGAGAACGCCGGGGTGGTCGACCTGGGCGACGGCGTGGCGGCGGTCTTCAAGATCGAGTCGCACAACCACCCCTCGTTCGTGGAGCCGTTCCAGGGGGCGGCGACCGGGGTCGGGGGGATCATCCGCGACATCCTGGCCATGGGCGCGCGGCCGGTGGCCAGCCTCAACTCGCTGCGGTTCGGTGACCCGGCCGAGCCGATGACGCGGCGGCTGCTGGAGGGGGTGGTGGCCGGCATCGGCCACTACGGCAACTGCGTCGGGGTGGCCACGGTCGGAGGCGAGGTCGCCTTCGACCCCCGCTATGCCGGCAACCCGCTGGTCAACGCCCTCACCGTCGGGTTCATGCCGGCCGAGCGTCGCCTCAGCGGCCGGGCCGGGCGGGCGGGCGACCTGGCCGTGCTGATGGGGGCCAAGACGGGCCGGGACGGGATCGGCGGGGCCAGCGTGCTCGCCTCGGCCAGCTTCGAGGAGGGCGACCACGCCAAGCGCCCCAACGTCCAGGTCGGCGACCCGTTCCAGGAGAAGCTGCTGATCGAGGCGTGCCTTGAGCTGGCCGAGCGGGGCCTGCTGCGTGGGCTCCAGGACCTGGGCGCGGCCGGCATCAGCTGCGCGGTGGCCGAGGTCGCGGCCAGGGCCGAGATGGGCATGGAGGTCGACCTGGACGCCGTGCCCCTGCGTGAGCCCTCGATGGAGGCCTGGGAGGTGCTCGTCTCGGAGTCCCAGGAGCGAATGCTGGCCCTGGTCGACCCGG
>Ga0126313_10001913_pt1 | contig 11315 bp, 8 predicted proteins | sample Plot105A_FD_89954 | JGI IMG/M metagenome (GOLD analysis project Ga0126313, IMG submission 89954) | Serpentine soil microbial communities from UC McLaughlin Reserve, CA, USA - Plot105A | ecosystem: Environmental > Terrestrial > Soil > Grasslands | place: USA: UC McLaughlin Reserve, Lake County... | reverse complement strand
TGAGTGCGGGGCCGTTAGGTCGGCTGGTAACGGCCGAGGCCACCGTTGTCGCTGAAGTCGTCAGCAGGGGCGACCCTCACCTCCGGCCTGCGGTTGGGGTCCGGCCTGACTTCGTTACCGTCCCGGCCACTCTCGCTGGTGTAAGCGGCCGGGGCGGCCAATGGCGTACTCGGCTGCCGATTCTTGTCACAGTCAGCGGCCAGCAAACCCAGATCTGGCGATCCGCACCGGTCGGTACTCGATGGCTCGTACATTGCCGGCTGCAGCCGGCCATGTCGAGATCTGGCCTGGCTGCTGTGCTGCGGGCTACCAGCTCCATACCTCCGACGTTGATCGCAGAACCCGGACCAGCGTTACGAGGGGTCGAACGCGTCCGGCAGGGCCTTAGGGACGCGGTCGCCAACCGAGCTCCGGGACCGCGCGCGTTGGTCCCTGCCCTGGTGCTTGGTGATACCTCCGAGCTGACGCCAGACCAGCGGGCCGATTTCAATACTTCGGGCCTCACTCATCTGACGGCCGTGTCGGGCGCCAACCTCACGCTGCTATTGGCGTTCTTGTTGACGGTGGCGCGTTGGGCGGGGATACGCGGTTGGTCGTTGCGTGCCGTGGGCCTGGCCGGCGTGGTTGTCTTCATCGGCCTGTGCCGAAGTGAGCCGAGTGTCCTGCGCGCTGCAGCAATGGGATTGGTAGCGCTCGCTGCCCTTGGCTCAGGTGGGCGGCGAGCCGGGCTGCGGAATCTCTTTCTGGCTGCTCTGGTGCTGCTGTTGATCGACCCTTTCCTAAGCCGGTCGATCGGATTCGGCCTCTCTGTTCTGGCGAGTGCCGGCATTCTGATTTGGGCACCACGGTGGACTGGCCAGCTGCAGCGATGGGTGCCGAGGCTCGTTGCCGAGTCGTTGGCAGTGCCCTTGGCGGCGCACCTTGCAACTCTGCCGGTGGTGGCAGCCATCTCAGGCAGCGTCAGCGTCGTCGGTGTCATTGCTAACGCTCTTGCTGGGCCACTTGTTGGACCGGCGACCGTGCTGGGCTTTATTGCGGCTGGTCTCTCAGTGTTCAGCGACACCCTGGCCGCCATTGCTGGATTCGGCGCGGCATGGCCAGCCCAGTTGATCATCTGGATTGGTTCGACGGCAGCCCAGCTGCCAGGAGCTTCGTTGCAGTGGCCGGGATCTCCGGTCGGCCTCACCATCCTCGGCGCTGTGTCGCTGACTGCCGCCCTGGCAATGCGCCAGATCCTTGGCAGGCCATCGCTTGCAATTGGTTTGGCTCTGGCGATGATCGGCGCCCTGCTTGTCGCCCCGTCCCAGCCGGGTTGGCCGCCACGCGGCTGGGTCCTCGTACCCCAAGCCGTCGACACGGTTGGCGATGCCTCGTGGGTCGTCCTGGGACCCTCGTCATCGCGCCCGCCGATCTTGGACAGTGAATCCGAGCAGCAGGACGACTCCAGCCTGGTGTTGGCAATCCAGGTGGCCGGTATTCGGCTGCTGCTGACCGGTGACGTCGAACCGCCGGGGCAGCAGGCGATCTTGAGTAACGGAGCCGACCTGCGAGCCGACATGCTGAAGGTCCCCCACCACGGGTCTGCACGGCAGGAGCCAGCCTTCTTCGCTGCCACGCATGCCAAAGTTGCCATCACCAGCGCGGGGTTGCACAACGACTACGGCCATCCGGCGCCGCGAACCGTGGCGCTTGTTCGCTCGCTGGGCATGATCTTGCTGCGCACCGATACCCAAGGCTCTGTCGCGATCACGGTTCGTGACGGTTCCCTGGGGGCAGTGGCGCAGCGGCGTAGCTAGACGACGGGATCATCACCGCTTGGGCCTTCCAAGCCCGGTTCTCGGGTCCACCTGCTTGAGAATGGTTGGACAACCGACCACAACCCCCGGGCCTTCACCGGCCATCGTGATGTAGCCGCGGTCCGGGTTGTCCCCACTCGGAACACCCGCGAAGCGTAGGGTGAGGTCCATCGGGACCTGGCAGCTCCATTGCCAAACCTGTACGCCAGCTGGCAATAGCAGTCCTCGTACGGCTGTTGCCCGATTGTCATTACCTTCAGCGTTCCTTGTCGCGACGACCAGTATGTTGCCGTAGCGGGCCGCAATCAGGTTGCTGCGAATCGGCACACCTTCCGGGGTGCGAACCGTGACGTTTCGGAGCGCCTCCGGAATCATGTACAAATCCCGCTGGAAGTAGCCCTCGTATGTCGTCAACCGTTGGCAGTCCCATGCGTCGATGACCACGGTGTGCTCGACCGCGGCGCCGGAGTCCAGTACCCACGCCGCGCAGGTGATCCGTAGCCGGTCAACGGGACTTTCAGTTGTCAGCCGCTCCGTCTGCTGCAATGCCGCCGGCCGGGTGACCAGTGCACCGAATGCCAGCAACAGGATCAAAGATCCAACGAGAGCTGCGGCCAGTGTGATGGTTCTTCGATCGCGACGTGGCGGCACCAGCTGGTAGGCCAGCCACAGCACGATCCCTGCGAGCACACCTGACAGATAGATCCATAGGTTCGCGGGCAGAGCCAGCGCTGCCGTGCGTAGGCTAGGTATCGAGTTGAACTGCAACTCTGCGGCAACGTCACGCAGCTCAGCGGCGAACAGAAACCGGCCGACGGCCGTGGGAGGAGCGCCAAGCACCGCGTAGGCGATCAAGATCAACAGTCCGGAACGATGGCCCTTCACTGGTAACGAATCGACGTCAACAAGCATGCTGAGCCATGCCGCGGAACCCGCAGCGGCGACCCAGCAGATCATCAGGAACACCGACACCCAGGTGAAGCGCAGTGTGTCGTTAGCGGCGAGGAGCGCGATTGTCACGACGCAGACTGCCGCTCCGGCTAGAACTGGCGCCCAGATCCAGGTCCTGGCAACCCAGTACCTCGATCGTGCCATCCACAAGATCAACAAGCTGAAGATCAATAACAGGACCGCGGCTATCCCAGAGCTGTTGTCGTGGAGCGGAGTCAATGACTCGCCGCCCGCGACCAGATACTTCGACGACAATGGCGCCAGCTGGGCAAGCCACCACTCACGGGGCCCGAATCGGTTAGTCTCGGGGACCCAGTAGGCCACGAAGAGCACGAGGTGCGCGACGACCGAGATCGCGAACGGAATAGTCGCAAGGCGTACAGCCCGAATGGCCCGCGGCTGAGTCCGGTTGGGATCTGGTGCTTCCGGCACGCCGAAGCTTGGCGCTGGCGCCAGCGGATCGGCATATTCGACGCGGCTCATGTGCGGGTGATGCCGACGAAATCAACCTGTGGATGGGGTAACAGCTGCAACAGTGCCAGTCTGGCTGACTCCGTGCCCACGTTGCCACCCGGATCGGCCGGGCGTCCACCTTCCGGCGGAGTGGGCTGGCCGATATTGATCCGCAACGGCTTCTCTTCGCCGTTCGAGTCGATTCTGATCAGCCGGCCGGGGTAGGTGTCGACCAGCTCGAACCACTTGCGCACCAGCTCTTGGTAGTCATCCGCAGTGATGGTTAGCAGGGCAAGGGACTGATCTCCGTACAGTCTGGCGTACTCCTCTCGCAGCCGTTCTATCTCGTATTGCAGTGGTTCGAAAGCCGGGACCGCGATCACTGTGCTTCCGCCCCCAGCCTGGGCGCCGGCGATGCCAAGAAGGTCGGACTCGGCATGCCGCTGCCAGACGCGATGCAGCCGCGCATCGAGTGTCAGATGAAGGCCTGAGCCCGCCGCACGGGGCAGTTCCGCCTGTTCTATGTCGACGTCGGGCCAAATGATCGACCGAACTTCGAAAGACTCGCGTACCAGAGCGCCACCAGCGAATGTCCTCGGCAGCCATCGATCGGCGAGCACCGCCTGAAGCCCGGTATGTCGCAGATCGGCCAGTCGGTTCAGCCGGATGGCAGCCTCGACCTCGTTTGCAACCTCAACCTTCACTTGGCGAAGTAGAAACTCTTCCATGTTGGTACGGTTCGTGTGGAATTGGGCTGCGAGCGCCGCAACTACGCCATACCGATCTGCAGGCGACAGGTGCAATGAGACCCGAATCACCACTTGCTCGATTCGGTAGCCGTCATACGTCGCCGCGTTCGTGATCTCGACATCCACCGTCACAGTTCCGGTGGCGACCGGGAGCACATAGGTTGGCGTCCGGCCCGGAAACATGGGCGGCACAACAACGTCGCCCGGATAGCGAAGCTCTGGAGCCGCATCCCCGTGGAAGACAATCACCACCGTGTCCGGCCAAACAGCGGCCATTCGGTCGAGCCGGATCAACTCGCCGGTCAGCTTGGTGCCCAGCCCGCCCACGGGTGGCTGCTCACCGATGGAGCCGGCGCGCCGGCGCGCCGCCTCGACCTGGGCTGAGACCACTCGGTTGTGAACCGATGCCCACAGCCGGTTGAACACCACAGACCCTCCCGGATCCTGCAATTGCCCCCTCGCCATGTATATCAACCGAGTGTCAAAGCACCCGGGATCTCGGGTATCCAAGCCTGCCTAGTCCCCGAGCTCTGACCTTGTCGGAGACCAGGGCTTCATGGGCTCAGGACACGGAGGCAATGTCGGAATCAACTGGCATCCTGATTGGGTGGCGGCGTCGCGCTCGGTTTTTGGCCGGCTCATTGTGATCAGCGGACCGGAGGCTCTGCTAGCTGATCGGGCGGTCGGTACGGTGGTCGCGCGCGCCCGTACTGAAGACCAGGACGTCGAGATTGCTGAAGCGAGCGCCCTGCGTCTGGATATGACCACGCTGGTTGAACTCACCGGGCAGTCCCTGTTCTCAACTCGGCGCGTCACCGTGATCAACGACCTCGCCGACGTTGCCTCGGACGTCGGCGACGCCCTCGCCGGATTGGCTGCGGAGCCACTGCCCGATCTCAGCCTGGTGCTTGTCCACCGAGGCGGCGCGAAGGGGAAGGTGCTACTCGATCAATTGGCGGGCGAGGGCGTCGAGAGCATCGAGTGTGCACCTCTCAAGCCCTGGGAGTTGCCTCAGTTCGTCGCCAATGAGGCGAGGGCCAAAGGAGGTTCGGTCGATCGGTCGGCAGCGCAGCTCCTGATCGACTCTGTTGGACAGGATCTTCGAGCCCTGGCCAACGCTGTCTCGCAACTACACGCCGACAGCGATAGCGGCCAGATAACGGTCGATCAGGTCAGGCGTTATTTCGGCGGACGTGCGGAGGTAACCAGCTTTGCTGTCACAGACGCCGTCTTGGCCGGCCGTACCGGCCAGGCCATGGAGCACCTTCGCTGGGCCCTCACCACCGGTGTGGCGCCAGTGCTGATCACAAGCGCACTTGCGTCCGGACTCCGGAGCATCGGCAAGGTGATGACGGCCGGAACCGGGCTTCGGGACGCAGACCTGGCGAAAGACGTTGGCGTGCCGCCCTGGAAGCTGAAAACCATCCGGGGCCAGGCCCGTGGTTGGGACGCGGCTGGCGTTGCGCATGCGCTCCAGGCGGTTGCCTTGGCCGACGCCGACGTCAAGGGGGCAGCCGAAAACTCTGCCTTTGCCCTCGAGAGCGCGGTCTTGACGGTGAGCCAATGCCGGCGCGACTGATGGTCAGATAGTCAGGATCCCGGACCGACCAGCCCCTGTGCCTGAGCGGACACTGGAGACTAATCCAGCCGAGCGGCCCTAGAGGCGATTGCCGACTTGCGGTTTGCAGCCTGATTCTTGTGGATGACACCCTTGGACGTGGCCTTGTCGAGCGCGCGCGACGCAGCCTGCGCCAGCTCTGTGGCCTTAGCGGTATCACCAGCCGCCGCAGCCTCACGGAACCGGCGGATCGAGGTTCGCAGGGCAGACTTGGTCGCCTTATTGCGTCGACGAGCCTTTTCGTTCGTCTTAATCCGCTTGAGCTGGGATTTGATGTTTGCCACGGGTGCAGCCTTCAGAAGAGTGTTCTTGGTGGGGTTCGCGGTGACTGGCGCATGCGCGACCGTTCAGGCTACCAGGGAGGGCATCGAGGGCCAAATCAAGCCAGCTGGCCCTTTTGTGAAGCATGACATGATGGCCTGCCGAGTTCAGTCCTATCTTTCGAGGAACGAGTCGTGAGCCCAGTGCCTGCTCCGTCGCCGGGCCGTACTGACCCCTCGATCATCCGGAACTTCTGCATCATCGCTCATATCGATCATGGCAAGTCCACTCTGGCCGATCGGATGCTCCAGCTGACCGGTGTCGTAGACGAACGGTCAATGCGTTCGCAGTATCTCGATCGGATGGATATCGAGCGCGAGCGCGGCATCACCATCAAGTCGCAGGCCGTCCGGATCCCATGGAGCACTTCGCACGGCGGGGACACCAGCGTTTTTGTGCTGAACATGATCGACACACCCGGACATGTCGACTTCACCTACGAGGTCTCCCGTTCCCTGGCCGCCTGCGAGGGTGCGGTATTGCTGGTTGACGCAGCCCAAGGCATCGAAGCCCAAACACTGGCGAATCTCTATCTAGCGCTGGAGGCGAACCTCCATATCATCCCGATACTGAACAAGATCGATCTGCCGAGCGCACAACCTGAGAAGTACGCAGCCGAGTTGGCCGGAGTGATCGGTTGCGACCCTTCGGAAGTGCTTCGGGTCTCGGCGAAGACCGGCGAGAACGTGGCGCAGCTGCTGGACGCGATTGTCGATCAGGTGCCACCGCCGATCGGTGATGCCGATGCTCCGGCGCGCGCGCTGATCTTCGACTCGGTCTACGACACCTATCGCGGTGTTGTGACCTACATCCGTGTGGTCGATGGTCGGCTGTCGCACCGTGAGCGGGTGCTGATGATGTCCACCAAGGCTGCTCACGAAACGCTCGAGGTCGGCGTCATCGCACCAGAGCCGATGAAGGCTGAATCGCTGAGCGTTGGAGAGGTTGGCTACCTGATCACTGGGGTGAAGGAGGTGCGCCAGTCCCGGGTCGGCGACACCATCACCTCGCTGGCCCGGCCGGCAGGGCACGATCTGGGTGGTTACCGGCACCCCCATCCCATGGTTTTCGCAGGCCTGTATCCGATTGACGGGGCGGACTATCCCGAACTCCGGGAGGCATTGGACAAGCTGCAGCTCAACGACGCCGCGTTGACCTATGAGCCGGAGACCTCGGGTGCGCTCGGCTTCGGCTTTCGAGTGGGTTTTCTTGGGCTGCTGCACATGGAGATCGTTCGGGAGCGGCTGGAGCGCGAGTTCAACCTCGATCTAATCTCGACCGCGCCGAATGTCGTCTACCGAGTTGTCCTGGACAGCGGCTCGGAGCTCATCGTCACAAACCCGTCCGAGTACCCCACCGGCGCCAAGCTGGCGGAAGTTTATGAGCCGGTGGTGAAGGCGACGATTCTGACACCGACCGACTACATCGGCACCGTGCTGGAACTGTGCCAGTCGCGTCGCGGCGCCCAGCAGGGAATGGACTACCTCTCTGAGGAGCGGGTGGAAATCCGCTATACCCTGCCGCTGGCGGAGATCGTTTTCGACTTCTTTGACGCCCTCAAGTCGAGAACCAGGGGATACGCCAGCCTGGACTACGAGCCGAACGGTGAACAGCAGGCGGATCTGGTGAAGGTGGACATCTTGCTGCAAGGCGAGCCGGTAGACGCGTTCTCCGCCATCGTGCACCGGGACAAGGCCTATTCGTATGGCGTCGCGATGGTCGCCAAGTTGAAGGAGCTGATTCCCCGGCAGCAGTTCGAAGTGCCCGTTCAGGCGGCGATCAGCTCCCGGGTGATCGCCCGGGAAACCATCCGGCCCATCCGGAAAGACGTCCTGGCCAAGTGTTACGGCGGCGACATCACTCGCAAGCGCAAGCTTTTAGAACGGCAGAAGGAAGGCAAGAAGCGGATGAAGATGGTGGGTCGGGTGGAAGTGCCGCAGGAGGCATTCGTCGCCGCGCTGTCCACCAGTGAGCCGTCGGCAGTGCCGGACAGGTCCCGTTCTCGCTAGCCTGCTCGCTAGTCACAAGAGCGGAGGTCGGCAGATGTGGGCCTTGCAGATTCACCAGTATGGCGATCCAGAGGTGCTGGCAATCGGCGATGCGCCGGACCCCCATCCGGGTCCCGGACAAGTTCGGGTAGCAGTTCGCGCAGCGAGCGTGAACGCGATCGATTGGAAGATCCGGTCCGGAAAGTCGGCATCGGGGCCGCTCGAAGGCCCTCGCTACTTCGGATTCGACGCCGCGGGGGTGGTGGATGAGATCGGCGAGGGGGTTGTGGGTGTGCAGGTTGGAGACGACGTCTTCGGCCTGGGCACTAAAACACATGCGAAATTTGCGTTGCTCGACTCATGGGCACACAAGCCGGCGTCGGTCGACTGGAGCGTCGCGGCGGCCGCTGGTGTTGCGGCGGAAGCGGCAGAACGGGTGCTGCGTCTGTTGCGAGTGCGTGACGGCACGGTCCTGTTCGTTGACGGCGGGTCCGGCGGCGTCGGTGCGGTTACTGTGCAGATGGCCGCGGCCCGGGGCGCGACGGTGATCGCCTCCGCGAGCCAGGCAAACCATGACTACCTTCGGGAAATTGGTGCAATTCCGGTCCTCTACGGCCAGGGCATGGTGAACAGAGTTCGCGCCGTGCCGGTAGACCGAATCGATGCTGTGCTGGATGTGGTCGGCAAGACCCCGATCGAAGACCTGATCGCTTTGGCGCCGGAGCCGTCCCAAGTGGTGAGCCTCGCAAACTTCGGGGCGGCCAGCGCCGGCGTACGGGTGACTGACGGACGTACCGATAGCCAGCCGGAAAAGGCACTGACCGAGGCCGCCCAGTTGCTGGAGCAAAGCAAGCTGGTGATCAAGGTGCAGACGTTTCCTTTCTCGCGGGCTGCCGAGGCCCATCAGCTGCTTCAGGATGGTCACGTACGGGGCAAGCTGGTCCTCGTTCCTGATCACTAAGATTCCGGGGACGCGGCAGGTTGGCAGCCGTGTCCGACGATCAGGAGCCGATGCGCCCCGTTGCGCCGAACGACTGCTCGAATGGATTTCGACCGGGCACTAACCTCGAGAGATGCCGTCCGCACTGCCCACCGGGGATCCTGCGCCCGAGGACGGAGCACTGCCCCAATCCGCGCTGGCGGGCCTTGTCGGCCAGACCTTCGGCATCTATTTGCATGTGCCGTTCTGCACCAGTCGCTGCGGCTATTGCGACTTCAACACCTACACCGCAGTCGAACTGGGTGATCAACCCGGTGCCAGCAGGGCAACCTACATCCAATCCGCGATCACCGAACTTGATCTTGCTGCCGATTTGCTGGGTCCGGTCCTGCCTCCCGTGTCGACGATCTTCATTGGTGGTGGAACGCCGACTCTATTGCCGCCCGATGACCTCGGTCGGTTCGTACGGGCGGTGCAATCGCGCTTCGGGCTGGCAGCAGGCGCAGAAATCACCACGGAATCGAATCCGGAATCAGTCGATGCTGCCAGTTTGTCCGAACTGGCCGCCCAGGGCTTCACCCGAATCTCGTTCGGCATGCAGTCCGCAGTGCCCCATGTGCTGGCAACGCTTGACCGAGTGCATTCGCCTGGTCGACCCCAGCAGGTGATTCGGGAGGCGAAGGCCGCCGGGTTTGCGAGCACCAGCCTCGACTTGATCTACGGCACTCCAGGGGAGTCGCTAGACGAATGGCGGACTAGCGTCGAGGCAGCACTATCCGCCGAGCCAGATCACTTGAGCGCATATGCCTTGATCGTTGAGGACGGAACCAGGCTGGCCGCGCGAATCCGGCGAGGCGAGCTGCCCGAGCCTGACGAGGATGATCTTGCCGACAAGTATCTGTTGGCGGATGAGTTGCTGTCACGAGCCGGCTTCACTTGGTACGAGCTCAGCAATTGGGCTCGCTCACCTGATCATTACTGCCGGCACAACCTCAGCTATTGGCAAGGTGCCAACTGGTGGGGTGTCGGTCCTGGGGCGCACAGCCACATCGGTGGCACCCGCTGGTGGAACGTGAAGCATCCGGCCACTTATGCGCTGCGGCTTGCCGCGGGCCACAGTCCTGCCCAGGCACGCGAGATAGTGTCATCTGTTGACAGGCACGTCGAGCGGCTGTTGCTTGATCTCCGGCTTGCGGAGGGTCTGGCCGTCACCGAGCTCAGTGTGGCGGAAAGAGGCAGAGTTCCCCATCTCGCCGCGCGGGATCTTGTGCAATCTGCCGAGGATCGGTTGATCTTGACGCTTTCTGGCCGGTTGCTGGCAGACGCTGTGGTCCGCGACCTGCTCGACTGATCCGCCAGCCATCTTAGGGACCTGCCGGTGTTCCAGCCGATTGCGGATGGTTGTCTCAGGTCATGGCGGTGCTGCCGATGTTTCCCTTGGGGACGGTGCTGCTGCCATACATGCCGTTCCGGCTTCGAGTCTTCGAAGAGCGGTATTTGATCATGCTTTCCAATCTACTGGAAGCCGAGGAGGTCCATTTTGGAGTCGTGCTGATCGAGCGCGGCCACGAGGTCGGCGGCGGCGAACAGCGCTTCCGGATCGGCACGATCGCCGAGGTGCAGAGAATCACGGCCGGCGAGGGTTTCCTGGACGTGACGGCCCGCGGAACCGAGCGAATCGAGGTTGTGGAATGGCTGGAGGATGCACCGCATCCGCGCGCCGAGGTGGGAGTGCTCTCAGAGCTCGTCTGGGATGCGAGCCTCAAGACCCTTCGCGATAGGGCTGACGGCCTGGTCCGGCGGACGCTCGCCATAGCCAGCGAGTTCGCTGACGACGTCTGGCCGGCCGATATCGAGCTCTCCGATGATCCGGTCGAGGCATGCTGGCAACTGGCTGGCATTGCACCGGTGACTTCGCTTGATCAACTGTCCTTATTGAGCTGCGACTCCGTGCATGATCTCCTGGCCAAGTTGATCAAGCTTACCGAGGCCGCAGCCACGAGCCGCTACGCGCCGTGAGGTTCTCGACGCGGGCCGCCTAGCTCGGTGTGCATTCTCGGCCAAGTGATGGGGCGGGTCCGGTAGACCTGCGAGTGATGAGCCTAGTCGGCAGGAGAACTTGGCGCATAGCGGCATATGGATTGATCAACAGTTCCCCGACTCGACGGCCGCGCTCCCGGATCGGCTGCCGCACGATCGTCAGCCCTGCCGGTTCGGCTGCCGGGATGTCGTCGAAACCGCACACTGATACATCATCCGGTATCTCAAGCCGGCTCTGCCGAGCCGCCTCGATAACACCTATGGCCAGCACATCGCTCAGCCCCACGATTGCCCTCGGCCGATCGGGCCGTGCGAGTAGCCAACTGCCGGCGCTTTGTCCGGATGCGATCGCATTGTGGCCGCCAGATACTAGCCGGAGGCCGCTTCCCAGCACAGCACGAATTCCTCGCAACCGGGACGCGTAGTCCAGCAAGGCAATCTGGTCGGAGACTTCGGTTG
>Ga0126313_10001911_pt1 | contig 11318 bp, 18 predicted proteins | sample Plot105A_FD_89954 | JGI IMG/M metagenome (GOLD analysis project Ga0126313, IMG submission 89954) | Serpentine soil microbial communities from UC McLaughlin Reserve, CA, USA - Plot105A | ecosystem: Environmental > Terrestrial > Soil > Grasslands | place: USA: UC McLaughlin Reserve, Lake County... | reverse complement strand
TTCGCGATCTCCTACAAGCAGGATCGGAAGGGGCGGCTTCTCAATTTCCGGGAGGGTGCGGAGACGAAGTACCGCCTCGAGTTCCCCGACTCTGGTGAAACGGTGACGACCGACACGCTGTCTGACATAGACGAACGGCTGCTAGCCGTCTTCATGAAGCGGGTCGAAGAGTTGGGCTAAAGTACAATCGCCCCCTCTTGTCTGCCGGCTCTCCCCGAAGACAATCTCCCCATGGACGAAAAGACACCGTAGGCACCACAGCGCTCCGAGGCCGAGCAACATCGGATCGGGGCGCGCACCTTCTACGACTTCGAGATGGAGTGCTGTCTAGTCAGAGATCCTTCCGGCGCCGCGCCTCTAGGTATGCAGCTTCTGTCATGGCGAGCGCCGTAGATAGCCGTGTAAGAAGGTCGCGGTAGTCCTCGCTTTCGGTCATACCCTCGGAGCGCATTAGGCTCTGAGTTGCCCTGATGCGCTGTCCGGCTTCCTTGAGGTTGTCCATCGCCTCTTCGAGAACGGTGTCTTCTTCGGCCATGCCCAGAGTATACGACTGGGCCAGGGTATCCTTCGGGGTGTCCCGACCTTTCGTGCGCCGCTCCGACGAAGGCCGATTACCCCTGCACCCGAGATGGTCGTGAAGCTGTAGATCAGGGGGGAGCTGCCCAACACCTGACATCGCCCTGTGCTAAGTCCAACCCTCTGAGCTGGTCAAGGCGAGCTGGGCTATCGCGCGCTTCCTAGACCGCCAACCTAATCTGTGCGGGTTTAGCAGAGGATAACCAATTGGTATGCGAACACACCAAGACGAACCCGCTAGCCGTGGGTGCCACGCTAAAGTAAGCCCTCCCCTGCTTAGAGACTCCAGGGGACACGTCTTCCAGGAAGATATCCTTGCTCATGGGAACCACCATCATGTTGTCCTGAATTACGTCGTAGGAACGTCCCTGGGAATCCTTCAGCTTCAGGGCGCTCTCATCTAGCGTCCTGGTCTCCGATCCCGTGTTGTAGAAGGTAAAATCGACCGCAACGAAGGTTCCCTTTAGGTTTTCCAGGGCAGAATGAATCGCGTTCTGTTTCCAGGCGTTGGTCACCTGGTAGGCCTCGTCGTCTACCGTGACCTTTTCGCCCATGCTGGCGTACTGAGGTTTTGGATCGGGTTTCGGTGCGGGCTCGGGATCGGGCTTCTCTGCAGGCTTGGGAGCAGGCTTATTAGCCTCGTGCTCTTGTTGCGGTTGTTCGTCCTTCACCTTGCTGGCGTCTTGAGCAGGCTCTTTCTGGGCCTGCTGTTGCCGCGGCTTCTCGGCTACTTCATTGCCGCTTATGGAGCCTACTATGGCCGCCACGACAATGGCAAAGAAAACCAATCCTACGATCCCGAGGCATCCCAAAATATAGGGGCTGCCCAACCCTGTGCGCCTGCTCTCCTGTGGCGCTTGCGCGGTTGTCGCGAAGTCTCTTTCCACCTGCGGCGGGGGAGGAAGATCGGCGCTCTCTACCCGTGGGGGCCCCGATAAGGGAACGTCGGTCGGCTCGGGTCGTTTCGGCAGCGACTCGGACCACTCCAGCCACGCGGCCTGCCGCTCCCGAATGCCGGCCTGGTCGTTGCCCCTTATCGTTACGCGAACTCCGCCGCCCGCCTGCGGAGCAACCGCTACCGTGAGGCTGAACAGGTCTTGTCCGCCTTCAGCCTGTCGCTGCGCAAAGACGGTCGTAAAGGTACGCTGCTCGATGATGTATCCCTGCGACGCCAGAAAGCCTTCCGCGCTATCTAATGCCTCCTGCGGCGACAGGTCGACGATGCCCTGAACGGATGCCAGTTCCCCGTACACGCGATCCTCCCCCTAGCTTGAACAGAGGCATTCTACAGGTGTGAAAGGTGATTTAGCAATCTCGGTGCGTGGGGAGAGCTACCGGAGGGTTAGGACAGCTCGGCGTCTTCGGTGTCAAGGACCCTGAACCGCTCTATCTTGGTAATTCGGTAACTGCCAGACGCACCTGTCTCTGTGAACTGACCTGCCATCTGGTCGAGCATCCAGGCCAACTCGCGTCATCACTCGTGTGTTCTGGCGTATACTTTCTACTACGGTCATCGGAGCACCCCCTCCCATGACCGCGGCCCCGAGGCTGCTCTAAACGCTAATCCCGGGGCCACTATTAGGGCCAGAAACCCCCTCTGAGGCGCTAACGCCTGAAGGCGCCCCGCCCCGCGATCAATGCTGCACCGAACAGTAGCATCGCCCCGGTCACTGGGGAAGGTCCGCCCGTGGGCGGCAGGCCTGGCGGCTGCGGGGGATTCCGGGGCGGCTGACGAGAATTCCGGGGCGGCTGCGGGGGATTAGGAGTAGACTCGCCGTAGCCCGGCGCCGGTCTCAAGTCTCTCGGGGGGTCGTTGTCCTCGCAGGCCACCCCGGGTATCCCCGAGGTTCCCCTCCCTATCGCCCCGTCCAACCCGTAAGGATCGTCGGGGTTGCGCCTGAGCACCGCCTGGGCCTCCGCCTGGCTCGGGTAGGCGGAGCAGTTCTTGTCTTCGCCGGGGTCTGGCGGGGGTGGCGGGGTAGGCCCAGGGCCTTGCTGTTCGCATGCCGGTGAGCCCTCGCCGATCCCGTTACCCCTGTTGGCCAGCTCGCATTGCTGTTCTTTAGGAAGTCCCCATATCCCCCGCTGCGCTTGCCTGGCTTCATCTTGGGCTTGGCTGAAGCGCGCCTCGTAGCGGTCATTAGGAGAGACTATCTCAAGCTGCGCGTAACCCTCGCTGAGAAGGGTTTCGTTGAATGTGTTCGCTTGACCGCTCAGGCGGACGTAGGCGAGGACCCTGCCATACTGGTCGGTCATATCTTCATCGAAGGTGAGCACGACGCGCTTGCCCTCGAGCTGCTCCTTCGTGAACGCGCTGGCCTCGGGTCCGTAGGGCTCTACGGGTCATTGGGATCCACGGTCTCCGGGGTGTCCACGCCAATGAACCGCACGCCGTCCGGCTCGCCCACCGCAGGACTCGTATGGATGGTGTCGCCGTCCACGACCCGCTCGACTGTCACGGTCTGTGAGGCTTGGGCGAAGGCGGGGTGGTAATAAGGAGCGATCCCGCCGACAAGAGAAGCGAACAGAAAACCCAACATAAGACGACGAAAAACTGCACGGTAGCTTTGCGCATGACCCCTCCCCAAGCTTCGAGTAGGAGACATACTAGCGCGGGCGCCAGCCAGACGCTAGCAGCCATCTTTTGCACAGATTCCGGGCCATCCTCTAGGCTAAGGACTCCTTAGCCTACGCTGGGCATACTCTGTGAAATGGCCGTTCTTGGTGACCGTGTAGATAAACGGTCGTGGGGTACTGCCAAACCTTCGTTCCATCTCCGGAAGATAATCGAACACTATCCGCACGACCTCTGGTGTCCCCAAGCCATCTTGATGGGTGAGGATGAAGCACCCAACACCGTTCTCCATTATCGCTTCGCGTTCCCCGGGGCGGGTTCGAATATGCCAATCACGTGTGATAGCGAGCCACCCTTCGACCCCGACTCTCCGCAACCATATGGGGTCGTCGGTTCCAGGAGCGAAGATGTCGTGCTTGAAAACGACATCTTCGCGCACCTTCTTGAGTTCATCGGCCACGCTACGGGGGAGCGAGGCGTCGATGAAGATCACGCCGCCTTCTTGGGCATCTCCCAACGCAGCGCATCGTCTATCTGTCTGGGAGTCACGTCGAAATCGTAGGTAATCTGGTCGGTGCTATCGCCAGCCCTGTAGCGTTCCGCGATGATCTCCGTCCGCACCCCAACCCCTTCGACTACCGGGAGGCCAAACCCGAAATCCGGGTCAACGAGCACTTCTGCATCCCTGCCTAACGGCCACCACCGGCGAACGATTTCGCCCTCGTACTCGACCGTATGTAGGAACGGATCGAGAACCTCATCCCAAGCCTGCATACCCGCCCCACGTCCCACATTAAGCAGAATGCCGAACCCTTCATCGACAAAAATCTCGCGGCCCATAACCCTAAACCTTTCGGTTACGAGTGGGCGCGGCGTCTTGAGGTAGAACCGGGCCGTAACGTTTATCTTCCGAATCTGCTTGAAGCTGAAATCCTTCTTCCTCAGCTTGTCGATCATAGCGACTTCCATGAGGTCCACGAAGGAAACCGCTTCCTTTGGCTCGGGCGTCCACGTAACGGGGGGCATGTTGCGCCGCTCCCCCTCGTACCAAAAGCTGTATCCCTTTAACCAGCGGCGGGATGTGTTGGAGGTTACCTTAGCGATCCGATCTGCTTCCGCGAAGCTGTATAGCGGCCGGTCGACACTCGGGTGGTTGTAGCTCACGGAACTTACCATTGCGCCCTCACCCCCTGCTCTGCCCTAACGGGGGAGTACCCCCGTGCCTTTCTACTGCGTACCCTTTTGGTACGCTCCGCAACCGTGCCAAACATTGCGCGGACGTTGTTACAGTGATTGTAGCGTGACTCGTCCTTCCGCACATCGGTATCTAGTGAAGCCGTCGAGCGCCGCCAAGCTCGTTACAATCTAGGAGCCGCCAACGACATTGATAGGCACTTCGCTGACGATGTGCCCGGGCCTCGGCACGGATTCGGCCTTCGTCATGTAGCGCTCCCCGGCCCAGCACGCCAGCGCCACAGAGAGCACCAGGTCGTCGTGGTCCCCTTCACGCCAGGCCTCGTAGGAGTCGTGAGCCGTAGCTATGTTTATCTTCACCCGGAAGTTCAATAGCTCCTTTACCAGCGTCTCCCGGAGCGAGAGGCCCTCGGCTATCTTGAGCTGTCCGTTCTGCAGCAAGACGAGCGGGGCGCTTATCAGGTCGCACTTCGGCACCCTGACACCGCCCTCGGTGCGAGTCACGGAGTCGCCGCCCGTGATGGTGACGTTGCAGCGAGTGATGTAGACGTCCGTCTCTTCGATCTCTTTTCGGAGGCGGGCCCAGAGCATGTCCGTGACCGGTAGCCCCACCCCGGTAGCGTCCACCACCAGCACCATCTCGCCGCCAATGGCCTTCACGAGTTCTATGATGCGCGCGACCTGCTCGGGATAGGGGGTGCCTAAAGCTGGCCGCTCGAGGTGCCTTACGCGGTACTCCAGGCGGACTGGCTGGCGGGCCGCGAAGATCCACCTTCCGCGGTGGTGGTACTCGTCGTTGTACATGGGACCTGCGGGCACGTGCTCGCGCTCTATGACGCTTATGGCCGTGTAGTCGCGCTGCTGGCCAAGGTCCACGCCGATTACAGGTATCGTGTCGGACATGCTAGGAAGCCTCCTCGAATAGCGGTCTCACCTCGTCAGTTATGGCGGCTCTCACCAGCTCGTGGGAGAACACCTGGTCTTCCGTTTTCTCGAAGGAGCACTCGTACTCCTGGCGGTATATCCACGCCGGTAACGCCCTGCACTCCTCCTCGAGGAACGTGTCAGGGATCCGCGGACACTGAGCAGCCGGGACCTCGTAGCGCTCCCAGCCCTCTCCCTCCGCCCACTCCTCGAAGAACGCCCCGCGTTTACCATACGGGGTGGACAGAAGCATTAGCCTACCGCCGCTGATGGCGAGCATGGGTCTCACAGCGTAGTAGAGGTCGTCCGCGACCCTTGAGGCCTCGTCCACTATCAGGAGATCCACGCCGGAGAAGCCGCGGACGGTCTTCTCCGTCCCTGGCAGTGCCTCTATCCGCGAGCCGTTGGCAAGATCCATGCCCAGCTTGCGGTAGCTCTCCGCTGGGATCACGTGACCGAGGGCGTGGTATGCCTCGGCTACCTTGCTGAAGAGTTCCTTCGCTTGGCGCTCCGCGGGAGCCAGGATCAAAACGAGGGAGCGCGGTGCCGTCAGCGCCCTGTGGAGGGCCACGACCCCCGCCATAGTAGACTTTCCCGATTGCCTGGCACAGTTGAGGAGCACCCGAGGAGAGTCGGAGTGGAGGAACTCCCGCTGCCACGGATCGGGAACGATTCCTAAAGAACCCGCAAACTCTAGCCGGTCCTCGGGTACGGCCGGCCTCCTGGTGGGGGCTCGGGCCTTGAGGTCCTGTACGGCACGCCTAAGCGACGCCGAACTCACGCTTTAGCTCTTCGATCTCGGCGGCCAGTTCGTCTGTTTCTTTGACCTGGCGCTCGAGGGCTAGAAAGTCCTTGAGGGCGCGGTAGCCCTGGATCATCACCGCCGCGTCGTTGCGGTCTAGATCTCCTGCCCTGACGTCGGCTATCACGGTCTTTATCTCTTCTTTGAGAGTCGAGACCTCCCTGTTTCCCTTCGCCCTACCGCCCCTCTGAGCCCTCCTACGGCGCTGCTCTGCGGTCGCGGGGTCGTGGGCCCAACAAAAGCCCTGCTTCCCGTTTGCTGGCAGCGTGCAAGGCTCTCCATTCGCCTTAGTTGCGCGGCATCGGCTCATTTGCTGATCTACCCCCTTTCTCGTGGCAGCGCTTCCCCGGTCCTACGCGCCGATCCCGGAAGCATCCGGGACACACGAAGCCAACAAGAATCGCTCGGCCGTCTGGGTATTCCCGATACAAACCAAGGGCGAATCCTTCCACACGCACACCAGACAACAGTTCGGGTATGCACGCATCGGAGTAGCCCTCCGGCTCGAATCGCTCCCCACAGAGCAAACACGGAGCGGGTAGCAGTGGGTCGCTGGCGACGAGGTGCAACGTAGAGCTCTCTGTCATGCTGTGCCGCCCTCCTGGCTCTCGATGAGCCGCCGTACGTAGCCGTTACAGACCTTGCAGGTGGCTGGCTCGAGCTCGTGGATGCACACAGCTACTTTGTTGTCTTCTCCGTCAAAACCGCCCGACACGCCCGACACCGCCCCGTTATCATCCATATTCGGCATAAATAAGCTGTTTTCGCTGGCGGGCTCCGCACCCGACACGGCGGTTTCTCCACCCGACACTCCCGTCTTTGCACCATTCTGGTCGGGGTGTCGGGCACCGTCGGGCGACTGTCGGGTAGCATATCCGACAGAATTTTCCGCGTAGGTATGCGGGTCTTGCACCCCGGTGTTGGGGTGTCGGGCTCGTCGGGCTGATTCCGAAGCAGAACCGACACCTCCCTCCCACCAGCAACGGACCTGCTCGGGACGGGGGAAACCAACTAGGGAGTCTCCCTTGCGCCACCAGGACGGCTCCGCGCCGGAAACCAGATCTAGCCCACCCTCGACCTCTTTGAGGAGCTTTGCGCTCTTCGTGAGATAGGTCTTATGCTCGGCGACCGTGGAGTGATGCACTCCGGCGGCGTCGGCTATCTTCCTCAGAGAGAAGCCATCGAAGGTGCTCTGAGAGGAAAGCTCGTAAACTGCATCGAGAATAGCGCGATGGGTGTCTGAGAGGTTGACCACCGACCGCTCACATGTCGCCGCGAAGAGAACGTAGGCAGCCTCGTAATCCTCGGGTGTGGCGACGACCATCTCACCGCTCGCCAGTTCCATGATGTCCCGGTTGCGTTGCTCTAGCCAAGCGTGGGCCAGCATGAGCCCAAGCAGGTTCGTCCATAACCGCGCACCGTGCGAAACTTCGTCGGAGTCGAAGCAGAACTCGTCGCTGTCGAGCAGGAAGACCACGCGGCGAACCGTCGTTAGGCTCGTAAGCGCAGCCCTCCAGGCTCTAATCTTCGGGGTGTGGTCTTCTCCGGCATTGTCAGGTAGAAGCTAGCGACTCACCGCCCGGCTGTGCTCCGCGACGCGCCCCTCATAATCGGGGAGCTCTGCCACGAGCATCCGGGTCTGTAGCTGGGCGTCGAGCTTGTTTCTGACGGTCGGGATGGTCACAGACACCGGACCCTCTATCGTGAGCTCCTGGGCGGCGTTGCGCCCTTCTCCGGTCTTGTTGACGGTAAGGTGGGAGGCCCGGCCACCAGACAGTAGCGGCCGAAATAGTTCCACGAGCTGATCGGTGGCCTCGGCCTCGTTAGGGTAAATCCAGCGGTGGGTGAGGACGCCTGGGTCGGTCTCCGCCCGGTAGTACAGGGACTTGGCGCTCGCACTCTCGAAGGCCATGTAGAAGCCTTCGGGCAACATGGACGCTGTGGCATCGCAGACGTAGTTCTTACCGCGCCCTGCTTCTGCCGTGAGGATCAGATTTGCACCGGGGGGCTTACCGTTCGGAAGCGGGGCGAGTTGCGCACCAAGGGCGACGAGCGTCTGTAGGCGCAAGGCGTCCCGGTCACGGACCACGCCGCGAATCTTGGCAACCTCCTCCACGTAACGCTCGAGAACGCCAGGGGAGGCGAGGAGTGCCTCTGCCTTCTCCGGGGCAACACCGAACTCCGGTTCTTGGTCCTCGTCACTCTCGGTCTGAGCGGCTGCCGCGACCTCCTCCGAGCGCCGCGTGCATACCTCGTTGAGGGCGCGCTCGAGTCCACTGCCATCCATACCGTAGAGTTCGGCGGCCTTCTTCGCGTACCTCTCCCTGCTGCCCGCCTTCTGGAGGTTCACCTCGGCCTCGTAGGGACCGCTTTGTGCCTGGTCTGTGGCCCGGAGAGCACCGACGTAGGGGCTGCCGTTCGGGGAGAACTCGAAGTAGAACCCTTCGGCCTCGTAGGACTTCACGTTGGGACTCACGCGACCCGCCTCCGCACGCGGTGAGCCTTCGATCTGCCGAGCCGCACCCGCGAGGCTTTAGCCCTCGCCGCGGCCTTGCCAATAGTGAGCGAGAGGTAACGCTCCCCGCCTCGACCTTCCTCAAAGTACTTCTCCGAGATCCCGTGGGTGGAATCGGTCATGGCCGCCCACACCTCCACCTCCTCAAAGCCGGCGGCGAACATCCCGAGGCATGCTGCGAAGTCTGCCTCCGAGCGGCTCGCGTACCGGCCCTCGCGGTCTCCGTAAAGGACCAGTTCTCTCGTTCTCTGTGAGAGTCGGGACAGATCGGTATCCTCGACTACCTCCCTTGGCCTTGCTGATCGCGGAGCGTCCGACCCCCTCATCCCCTGCACTTTCGGCAAAGAGGCCGCAAGTTCTACGGGGTCGTAGGAGTCTTCCGAAAGGTGCGCCAGCTCGACAACCGGGACGTCGGGATACTTGCGGTTGCAGGTGCCGGGTACCCGGAGGAGCTGCGTGAGATCCCACCCCGAGAGGTCCGCGTTCATCGCGTACGCGAGCCTCCTGTTGAGGTCCTCGCCCTCCTCCGGCTCCACAGGCCGAGATAGGCGCCACCAGTATTGCTCCCGGCCAGGAGACGAAACCACAACCGCCGTGGGCTGCGGCATGTTGGCAGCAGGCTTGGCCCCGTCGCCATCCACATAGCACGCGGTGAGCGACGCCGCGAAGGCCTTGATTCGGCGCTTGGCCGTCAAGAGATGGGCGCCCTGGTATACTTCGCGACCTTCCTCGGAAAGTCGCTTGCAGAGATCCTCGGCTCTTTGCGTCTGACGCGGGTAGCCGAGATAGAGGGTGCGGACATCGTCCAGTTGCTTGCTCCCTGGCTCCGATCTCTCACCCGAGAAGACGGCCAGGATGCCCACCGACCCGCTAAAGGTATGTGCCCATAGCGCCTTCACGCCGCTCGCCTTTTCAGCCGCGCGAGGATGTGCCCTGCGTGGCGCTGAGAGAGCGGAATGGCCTCGGCTACCTTATACCATTGGACGCGCTCTGCCTTGCTCATGCCTACCTGGTGGCCAATAGCGGCGAGCGACTTGTAGGAGGCGCCGCGGCGTTGCTGGTCATGGAGCGAGCCTTCAGAAACCGGGTAGCAGTCCGCTACCTGCCTGAGCAAAAAGCCGTAGGGCTCGGCGACAGCTTCCGCCATCGATAGGGCACGGTCGGTGAGCATCTCGAGGAGCGCATCCTCATCGAAGGGTATGCACTCGCCTACGCTAGAGTTGGACGTTTCAGGACGCTGCGAAGGCTGCTCCTGACGATCCCGCCTGGGTATCTCGACACCGAGCTCGCGCCCACAGATGGCGTCGCGCGTCGCCACGGTCCAGATAAAGAGTTCATGATCTCCGCCAGCGTCGGGGTGTGCTCGGCCGACGAGACGACGCCACATGCTGCGATCCTCGAGCGGAAGGGTTGGCGTGCGCGTCATCGTGCGACCTTACGTAAGTGCCAGCCCGTTGTTTCCGCTAAGGGTCTACGGTATTCTTGACTTGGCCCGGATCTCATCAGATCTCCTTTCCGGGTCGTCGGGGCTACCGGGGCGGGTAGCCTCTTTTCGTGCATGACAATCGAGGACGAAGCGATACACATTTGAGCGCGCGCAAATCTCTGCCTCGGACGTGGCCGTAGCTCGGGGGGCGTAGGTGACGGTGGACTTAGGCATCGAGGACCTCTGCGAAGGCCTTAATGCGGTGGCCAGAGCCCACGCCTATGGCGCGCAGACGTACAACGTCACTGTGTGAGTAGACGCGGCACCCGAAGATTCTCGGGGCCGTAGGGATCTTGCCCTCTGCCTCCAAGAGGCGGAGATACTGAGCGCTTACCCCGAGATACCGGGCAGCTTCGGAAATCCTTAGTGTGGCGCCATCTAACGTCTCCATCTCTGAAGACGATAGCGCGGTACTTTAGGGGGTTACAGTGGGAAAACCTTGAAGGTTAATCTCGCTGGCTCCGGAAATCAGGTCTCTCCCGAGCTTGACGTAGTGCCGCACTTCGTGCTCTGGTAATCCGTACCGCTCCGCGAGTAGGCGGCGCTTCGTGCTCTTGGGTACGCCTTCTCCTCCCGAGTCTTCATCATCATAGAAAGCCGCACTCTGGATAGCCACGACTGGATTTCGCGGCGCGCGGCCTCCGCTCGAACGAGCTTCGCGTACCGTAGGAATCATATCTGCAGCCTTCTTGATGTCGCTAGCGTTCACACCATCTGAGGCGACGATGTGCCACTCTCTGTGAAGCCCGTTCTTCTTCGCACGGTATTGTTGGCCCACCTCCGTGGTATCGAAGATCTCCCGGACAGCTTCCTCGAGATTGATCCCCGCGGGCGCAAGGAAGCGCTCTCCCAGCTCTTCCAACAAACGATCAAACAGCCAGAAATGGACGTTCTCGAACGCCTTCTCATCGGCGATAGCCCAACGCGTCGGCGCAATCGCTCGCATTGGTGCGCGGCGAGAACGCGCACCGCGAGAATCTGCATCTCGATCAATGTACTTTAGATCTCCATGCCTAGTAAAGGTGTCCAAACCCTCTAGCGGAGGATCAAAACCAACGCAAGCGGAGATGAAAGATGGCCAATCGGCGCTCCCTTGGAATCGGGCAGGCACACAACGTTGCTCTGGACTTGCCCCGCTTCGGTAGACACATCTCCGTCACGCGACGTCCTCTTCTACCAGTCTAACCTCCTCGAACTCCGCGGGGCTCAGATAGCCTAGCGCGGAGTGCCTCCTTCTCGTGTTGTA
>Ga0126313_10001910_pt1 | contig 11321 bp, 9 predicted proteins | sample Plot105A_FD_89954 | JGI IMG/M metagenome (GOLD analysis project Ga0126313, IMG submission 89954) | Serpentine soil microbial communities from UC McLaughlin Reserve, CA, USA - Plot105A | ecosystem: Environmental > Terrestrial > Soil > Grasslands | place: USA: UC McLaughlin Reserve, Lake County... | reverse complement strand
TCGGGAAGCCCTCGGCCCGTCGCCCGCCGGCGACCACGGTCGCGCCTTTTTGCACCGCGTCGGCCAGGTGCTCGTCCATCTTCTTCGCGACGCCCTCATTGTTCAGCGGTCCCATCGTCGTCGCCTCGTCGAGAGGGTGACCCAGCTTGATCGTTCGCGCCTTCTCGACAAGGCCCTCGAGAACGGCGTCGTGGATCTTGTCGTGGGTCAGAATTCGTTCGCTCGACTGGCATATCTGACCTGCGTTGAAGTAACAGCCGAAGGCAGCTCCCTCGATGGCCCTCTCCAGGTCGGCGTCGTCCAGGATGATAGTGGGCCCGTTCCCCCCGAGCTCCAGGAGGATGGGTTTGGCGCCTGCTCGCTGCGCCACGGCGTTGCCCACCGCCGAGCTGCCGGTCAATCCCACCGCGTGCGTGCCAGGGTTTGCGACCATCTCGTCCCCCACCTCGGCTTCGCCGAAGAGCAGGTTGACCGAGCCCTCGGGAATGCCCGCCTCGAGGAAACACTCCACCAGCCGTACCGCGATGATGGAAGAAGTGGGTGCGGGTTTCCATACCACCGTATTGCCCGAAGCTAGAGCGGCCGACAGGTATTCGCTAGGTATGGCAACGGGGAAATTCCAGGGCGTGATCACCGCCACCACGCCGTGGGGTTGGCGGATTGTGAGGATGCGCTTGTTGGGATCCACCGACGGAACGATGCTCGTCTCCAACCGCTTGATGTTCTCGCCGGCGTCGCGGTAGAGCTCGGCGGCGAAGAGGATCTCCTCGCAGGCTTCGCGGTAGGTCTTCCCCTGTTCGAGCGATAGCTCCTCGGCCATGGCTTCGTGCCTGGACTGGAGGATGTCGGCGATGGCGTGGCAGAGCGCGGCCCGTTCGAAGACGGGCATGGATGCCATGCTGGACCTGGCCCGGTTCGCCGCATCGATGGCTGCCTGAGCATCCTCCCGATTAGCATTTGGGAGGGTGGCCAAGACTTCACCCGTGACAGGGCTTATCCTCTCGAAGGTCTCACCGGTTACGGAGTCCACCCACTCTCCTCCGATATGCATAGAGAGATGGGCGTCTTCCGCCTGCTTTGCCATGGTAATCCCTTACTTTTCTCCCTGTCTGAGTCCCGTCAAGCGGGACCAGGGACCAGTCCCTCTCCTCCTGAGATCCATTCTAACAAATTCCGCGGTCAGTAATTGAGATCTCACCGCAGTTTTGCCGCCCTCATTTCGGGCCAGTTGCGTGATAGGAGTGCGCTAGATCCGGCGCTCCTTTCCTCGGCCGCCGCACGGCTTTGGCCATGGCGAGTCGTCACCCGGATTCTTTGAGCTGGGCCACGCAATCGATCTCTATGAGTATGCCGAGCAGGGCGGTGGCCACCGTGGTACGGGCGGGTGGCTCGTGCCGGAAAAACTCCTTGTACACTTCGTTGAACTCTGCGAACCGGGTAAGGTCGGTCACGTAAGCGTTCACCTTCACGACGCCGTCCAGGCTGGATCCCGCGGCCTCCAGGATCGTTCGCACGTTCTCGAGCGTCTGGCGAACCTGGTCCGCGAAAGCATCCGGCATATTGCCCGTCGCGGGGTCTACGGGACCCTGGCCCGAGACGAACACGAAGCCGTTGGCAACCACAGCGTGGGAGTAGGGACCGGCGGGAGCGGGTCCTCCCTCGGCCATCACGGTTCTCCTCATCGGTCCTCCTTTGTAGAAGTAATGGCTCGTCAGGTTGCTAGGTCGTCTGACCCGCCCTGCTCGCCCCGGGGTCCCTGGTGAGCTCTTCGGTGAGATCCTCCCGGAACGACTCCGTGGCCAGATAGACCGAGACGAAACTACACGCTCAGCGGTTCCGCAACTCGTTCGCCGCGCTCGCCGATTCGAAGCCAAGCCGGGGTGAGTTTCGGTTTGGTCGATCGTCTACAGAGAGCGGATATCCTTGAGCCGCTGCGCGCGTTCCAGGTCTGCCCGGTCGTTGATGCCGTGAGCCTCCTCGAGGCTGTCCGTCCGCATGGTCTCTACGCGCCGTCCGCCCCCGGCGAGGACCCGCACCACGTCGGTAAGTTGATACTCGCCCTGGGCGTTATCGTCGTCGAGACGCGGCAGCGACCACCGCAACGCTCCGGCGTCGAAACAGTACACACCTACGTTCACCTCTCTAATTTTCAGCTCTTCGGCGGTGCAATCTTTCACCTCCACCACCTTCTTCACGCGGCCATTCTCGTCCCGAATGACCCGACCGTAGTCGGGCGGGTTATCCGCTATCATGGTCAGGATGACCCCGGCGACGCCTAGGTGCGACCGGGTATCGATGAGCCTCCGGATGGTTGACGTGCTGAGAAAAGGCATATCACCGTAGCAGACGAAGACCGATTCACTGGTTTCCCCAACGAGAGATAGCGCCTGTTGAACAGCGTGGCCGGTCCCGAGCTGGTGCTCCTGGACGGCGAACCGCACTTCGCCGTCCAGATGCTCCGTTACCTGATCGCGTCGATGACCCACAACGACTATCACGTCGCCGATGCCAGCCTCGCGGAGGTTAGCGACAGCGTGCCGGATCACCGACCTGCCAGACAGATCGTGCAGGACCTTGGGCAGATCGGACTTCATCCGTGTGCCCTTGCCACCGGCAAGGACGATCGCTACAAGATAACGCTCCTCCACGCTAACCTACCTCCGCCTGGCTACGCTCTATCGGCGACAGGATCTGGTTTCTCTTCTCGGACGCATGGGTGTCGATGTTGAGAGCACTCCTTCGCCCTGGTCCCCAGGGTGAGAGATCAACCCCGATAAGGAACAGACGACCTCAGAGAGCGAGAAGATGAGGCTCGTCGTGCCGACTCCCTCCAGCGTTCCCCCGGTGGTGGCCTCGCGCCAACCCGACCGCCATAGCGCCAGACCAGGTGCCGAATAGAAAATCCAGCATCATCCATGAATCTGGCCGCTCTGTGTGAAGGTTGTCTTCTCCTCCACAAATACCTCCCAAATTTCCTTAGGCCCGAACGGCCACACCTTCTCGTACCGCGCCCAGATCAGGTAAGCGACCACGCCCATCGCCGTCCATACCATCGCGAGCTCGATTGCCGACCGGCCCGACGAATGCCCGTCCACACCATCCCGTCGGCCATGGCGACGACGGCGCCCAGGACCCAGCCGATGAGCGCCTGCAGTCCTCCCATAGCCGAGATCATCAGCGGTATGGTGATGAAGGGCCCGATGCCAACCATCTGCGACATGTTGACGGTGGTAGCCGGAAAGATGCCTAGCGCACGAACGAAGCCCTGGTCACTCCCGTGCGCAGTCGTATCGCTAGGATCGGAACTGCCCGACGCTGCCATCAGCCACCTCCTTCCTGTTACTTTCCCGATACAAGTCTAGTTCGCTCATCATCCTGGAACAAGCGCCCTTGAACCCGCAAAACGTGCTCACGCTGTTCGTGGCTTCGCTGGTGGGATGCACGATCCTGCCGAGCCTCTTGTAGGGAAAACGGGAAGCTGCCGAAGGATTCGAACCTTCACTAACTGATCCAGAATCAGGCTCGATACGTTTACGACAGTTGCTGGGTGTTAGCGAAGCGGCTTAGATAAGCCGTTTTCTCTTATGAAGAGTTCCCTGAAGTTCAGCGGTGTTTCTGGTGGGTTGGTGTACCAATTGGTGTAGTAGGAAGACGCAACGCTGAGCTGAGTAATCTGTTGGCTATGGCTAAAGCCAACTAACTTTCGTCGCCACGGCGAAGACGCTCCACCAACCTCATGGCGGCCCGGTAGCAGAGGGCCCACATCGTCAGCGTCGGGTTGACGCCGGGACAGGTGGGGAACACTGCCCCGCCGAAAACGTACAACCCGGGCGTATCGTGAACGCGCAGATCAGGGTCCACCACCGAAGAAGCGGGAGCTTCACCCATGCGGCACCCGCCGAGGTCGTGGCTGCTACAGACGCCGCGAAAACGCGGACCGCGCCAGGTCTTCGTCGCGCCCATCGCGCGCAGGATCTCCTCGGCTTTGCCCTCCATCCACTCGGCCAGGCGCCTCTCGTTCTCCCGCAGATCACAGGTGATGCGGACGAGGGGGATCCCGAGCCCGCTGCGGTCGCGGTAGCGAGGGTCCAGGTCGAGGAAGTCGGTTTGGTAGGACAACGACTCGGGCTGGAGACGAATCGCGCAAATGTGCTGCCACTGGCGGAGGTGATCCTTGTACCCCTTGCCCCAGCGCGGAACGTCGAGCGGCAGGCCCTCGCGGCTGATCTGTATCGGCAACTGCTGGTTTTCGATGTTGGGGGTGGCCCCGCCGACGAACCCGTGTGCGGCCGAGTCGAATTCCGCAGCTATGAAGTCGTCCAGGCTCCACATCTGCGCCGCCGGGCCGGTATGCTTGTTGAAGACAACATCCGGGAAGAAGCCGTAGACGTCGGCCCACATCTTGGTCATGAAGTGCTTGCCGAGCTGGTCGCCGTTATTGCCGAGTCCTTTTTGGTGTTTGTCGTCGGCCGAGAGGAACATCAGGCGGACGTTCTCGAATGTGTAGCCGCACAGGATAACCGTGCGCGCCTCCTGCACGCGGAAATTTCCGTTAGCGTCCACGTACTCGACACCGCTAGCGTGTCCGTCGCCGTCGGTGAGGACGCGGACGCCCCTGCAGTGGGTTCGCAGGTCGAGGTTGCCGGTTGCGAGCGCCTCGGGGACCGAGGTCAGGCCGGGATGCCACCGCTCGTCGTTGAAGGGCCCGAACCCCCCGCTCCAGGCACAGTAGGTGGTCGCCGGGTACCCGTTGTAGGGTTCGCTGTTGACCGCGACCGGTGTCGGGTAGGGATGCAGCCCCATCCCCTTCGTGGCTTCGCGGAAGATCTCGCTCGTCCGGAAGGGCCTCAGAGGGGGCAGGGGGTATGGCTTTTTGCGCGGGACGAACGGGTTGTCCTCGTTACCCGCGACCCCGATCAGGTACTCTACCCTCGTGTAGTAGGGTTCCAGATCGTCATAAGAGACAGGCCAGTCGGCCAGAGTGTGCCCTTCCGGTAACGTACTCTCGCCGAAGCTCTCGCGCACGTGAGTGAGGTACTCGAAGTGGTGAGGGTGGCAGCGCCTGAGCGCGCCGCCCCAGTGGATAACGGAACCTCCCACACCGTTCATCATGCGCCCCAGCGAGAAGGTGGCTTCACGGGTGGGCTCGCCCTCGGTGCGCCGCCAGCGCGGCGTCTCGCTGAGGAACTTGGGCCCCATATCGCCCCTGCAGTAGTAGGTGGATCCCAACTCGTCCGGCAAGAAGTCGTGCTTGGTGCGCCAAGGCCCGGCCTCGAGCCCAACTACGCGCAAGCCGGCGCGGGCCAGGATAGGGGCAACCACGCTGCCCATGGCCCCCACCCCTACCAGCACTACGTCCGCGGGCCCGGTTGGGGGCTCGGCGCCTCTCTGCGGGTCGTAGCCGGGTATGTCTACGGGTTCGCTCGGGGCGCCGTCGAGGGAGTAGCCCAGGTCTTCGAGCGACTGGATCGCGCCGCCCTTGGTGACAGGTTTCTCTGAGAGGTTCTCCTCGGCCGAGTTTTCGAGCCAGATCCCCGGATGGCCCAGAAACCTCCAGGCCAGCTTGTCGCGGTTGCCGCCGTGGGCAGGGTCGGCGAAGAGACCCTCCTGAAGGTGGGCGAGCAGCGTCTCGAAGAAGTCGCGTTGCGGAGGGATTCTGAAGTTCGGGAGCTCTTCCCGCTGGAGTTCGGCTATCAGAGCGTCCTGTTGGGCGGGAACGCAGTCGGCGAAGGGCATGCCGTAGCGCTCGCGGGCAGCGAGATCCAGCGCCGCCAGGCCGATCCTGTAGGTCTCGGCCCTCTCCCGATACGCGCCCGCCAGAGCACGGTCCACGTAGGTGAGAGCGCCGATCTCGGTCGCCCCGGGACCGTGCTCGTCGGCGGGGAAGAGGCGCTCGAAGAGCGCAGCCGCCGTCCGTGCCTCGTATGGGGTCAGAACCAACAGCGCCGATGTTTGTCCCGCCATGCGCCTCCCCGGGTTGCCAGAACTGCTAGGGATGGAGCTCCGCTGGCGTGCCGAACCCGTCGTAGTGCAGGTATACGGTCTTCCGGCGCAGGTACCGCTCGTACCCGTACGGTCCGTCGTCGCCGCCCATGCCCGAGAGCCGATAGCCGGTGTGGAAGCCCTGGAGCTGCTCGGGACCTATCTTGTTGACGTAGATCTCGCCGAAGTCGATGTCGTCGATAGCCCGCATAGCCCTGTGCAGGTTGGATGTGAAGATGTAGGCGCTCAAGCCGTAGCGGGAGTCGTTCGCGAGATCTACGACCTCTTCGAAGTCGTCGAAGGGTTGGATCGGGAGCACGGGACCGAACACCTCGCGCCGCACGATGTCCATGTCCTTGGTCGTCCCGGTAAGCACCGTCGGCTCGTACCAGTAACCTCTCTCGAACTCCTCTCCCTCCGGACGCCCACCGCCGAGGACGACGCGGGCCCCCTGCTCCACGGCTTCTCTCACGAGGGCCTCGACCTTGGTCAGCTCGGGCTTGTTGACCTTCGGTCCCATCTGCACGTCCTCGCGCGCCGGATCTCCCATTCGCAACGAAGAGGCCGCTTCGACGAAGCGCTCGACGAACTGGTCATAGACGCTGCGCTGGACGTAGGTGCGCTCGTTGCAGGTGCAGACCTGCCCGCAGTTCCAGAAGCGTGCGTCCACCGCGTTCTCGACCGCGGCGACGATATCGGCGTCTTCGAGGACTATGAACGGTGCTTTCCCACCCAGCTCCAGCGAAACCGGGGTGATATTCTCCGCCGCGGCGGCGAGGATCTCACGCCCGCCCCGCACCGAGCCCGTCATGCTGACCATCTGGGTGATGGGGTTGCGCACCAGCGCGTCACCTATAACCCTCCCGGCGCCGGTCACGACGTTCACTACCCCTGGGGGCACCCCGGCCTCCTCGACAATCCTGGCTAGCGCCAGAGCAGTCAGCGGCGTGTCCTCGTGCGGCTTGAGGACGATGGAGTTGCCCGCCATGATGGCCGGCGCCACCTTCCTGGCAAAGAGCGCCGCCGGGTAGTTCCAGGGTATGATGCCCACCACCACGCCGTAGGGCACGGACTTGACAAGGAGCTGCTCGTTCGTCTCGTCGGGGGCGAACATGCTGCCGACCTGGGCGCGTTCGAAGGTTGCGTAGTAGTCGAAGAAGCCCGTGGCCGCGTCGCCCACCTCGCCGCGGGCTTCGGTTATCGTCTTGCCCTGCTCCGCCACGACGAGGCGGGCGAGTTCCTCCCGCCGACCCCGGATCCGATCGGCTATAGCCCTCAACACCGCCCCGCGCTCGACACCGCTCCTGCGCCCCCACTCGCGCTGGGCACGTCGGGCGGCTTCGAGGGCCCGTTGGGCGTGTTCGACATCGCCTTCAGGCGCGTCGGCGACGGTCGACTCGTTCGCCGGGTTGATTACGGGCCGCGTCTCATTGGCGGTCACCCAGGAGCCGTCGATGTACATCGCAGGGTCTCGGCCCAGAACGATCGAGAGGTCCACCATGCCTCCTTTCAGTACGTTCCTCTGCGGGTCAGATAAGCCTGAGCTACGACCACGATAATCAGGAAGACGCCGCTCACCAGCTGCTGCGCGTAGGAGCCCAGGGTCCCGACCTGGTTGATCAAGTTCTGGAGTATGCTGAGTAGCAAGACCCCAGCCAGCGACCCGCTCATCGAGCCGGCTCCCCCGGTTAGCAGCGTACCGCCCACGACCACCGCCGAGATAGCGTCTAGCTCCCACGCCAGGCCGGCGTTCGGATCGCCCGCCGAGAGCCTGGCGGCGAGCAGTGCACCGGAGAGCCCCGCCAGGGCGCCGCTCACGGTGTAGGCGATAACTTTGGTCCGGTCCACGGGCAACCCCATCAGCCGCGCCGACTCTTCGCTCCCGCCGACTGCGAAGACGATCCGTCCGTAACCGGTGCGCGCGAGTACCAGGCCGCCCACGACGAATGCGACTACCACGAAGATGATGGGCACGGCCACGCCGAGGATCTGGCCCTGGCCGAACCAGGTGAAGGGTGATCCACCGTCGATGCCGATAGGCTTCTCGTTGGCGAGCGCCAGCGCGAGCCCTCGGATTCCCAGCAGGCCAGCCAGTGTGACGATAAACGGCGCCATCCTGGCCCTGGCGATCAAGAACCCGTTCCCGAGGCCGATCAGGCTACACACCAGGGGCGGCAGGATCAGGGCGAGCGGCCAGAAGATCTCTACGGTTTGTGCGGCGAGCACGCCGCCCAGAGCCAGCATCGACCCGACCGAGAGGTCGATGCCGCCGCTTATGATGACGAACGTCATACCCACCACGATCAAGCCGAGGAAAGCTCCCTGGAGCACAATGTTCTCGAGGTTCTGGGCGGTGAGGAAGTTGTCGAACGCCACAGCGGAGACGGCGACGACCAGGATCAGAACGACGACGGCCCCGCGCCGCTGGAGCGTCGTGAACAGGCGCTCGCGCCAGAGGACATCCCCGCCGGCCGTCTCGGTGTCTGTAGATCGAGTGACCATCTAGGCCGCCCCCCTTCCCTTCTGCAGGTAGACAGCGACGAGGATGATCGCGGCGGTGAACACCTGCGCCCAGGTGAAGGGCAGATCGTTCGCTATGAAGGTAGTACTTATGAGTTGTATGAGGAGCGCCCCCATTACTGTGCCCAGGATCCTCACCCTGCCGCCGCTCAGGGGCGTCCCCCCCACCACCACAGCGGTGATGGCGGAGAGCTCGATCAGTATCCCGATGTTCGACGGGTCGCTCGCCCCGAGGCGCGCCGTGGCCACGATCCCCGCCAGGGCCGCCAGGAGGCCGCTGATAATGTACACCAAGAGAAGCGTCCTGCGCACCGGGTGCCCCGACAGGTAGCTCGCCGAGCGATTACCCCCGATGGCCACCACGTACCTGCCGAACGTCGTGCGGTTGACCAGAAACCCCACCACGAGCACCGCGACGACAGCCACGATTACCGGCGCAGGTATGCCGAATAGCCGTCCCTGACCAAGCGCCAGTACTGCCGGATCACTGACAATCAGCAGCTGGCCACTCGCGAAGATCTGGGCCAACCCCCTGCCCCCCACCAGCATGGCGAGCGTGGCGATGATCGGCTGCACCCCAACGAACGCGACAAGGCTTCCGTTCACCAGGCCGGCAACAGCGCCGACGAGGAGCGCGACGAACAGAGCGACCGGCCAGCCGTATCCGAGGTACAGTGGGAGGAACGCCGAAGCGAGGGCCATCACCGAACCCACCGAGAGATCTATACCCTCCGTGCCGATTGCCAGCGCCACTCCCAATGAGACCAGCACTATGGGCGAAACCTGGATCAGCAAGTTGGAGAACGTCGCTACCGAGGCGAAGTTGGGGGTGATGATGAGGTTGAAGATCAAGAGCGCCACGAAGGCGACGTACACCCCACGGCCACGCACCCAGGAGGCTACGGCGGATCTGTCAAGGGACTCGCTCACCGACGCCGCCCTATTCATCGGCGTCATTTCCGTCCTCGGGCGTCCCGTACTCCGAACCCCCGCCGTGCGCGAGCACCTCCATCAGGTTGCCCTCGGTGATCTCCTCGCCTGAAAGCAGCCCGACCACGGCACCGTCCCTCAGCGCAACCACGCGGTCGCTGCCCTCGGTGAGCTCTTCCAGCTCCGAGGAGATCAGGATGACCCCGAGGCCGTTCACAGCGAGATCGTCCACGAGCTTCTGTATCTCCGCCTTGGCGCCCACGTCGATGCCGCGGGTCGGCTCGTCCAGGATGAGAACCCTTGGGTTCATGCACAGCCAGCGGGCCAGGAGGACCTTCTGCTGGTTGCCGCCGGAGAGCTCCCTGACGGGTTGGTCCGGGCTCGAAGCCCTGATGCCGAGGTTTTGCATAAACTCCTCTACCAGCTCGTTCTGGGCCTTCTCGGACACCATGCCCGCGCGCGCAAGCCTCGGTAAGGCCGCCGCGACGATGTTCGCCTTCACAGAGAGATCCGGAATGATCCCATCGGACTTGCGGTCCTCGGGCAAAAAAGCAACTCCTGCTCTTATCGCCGCGGCGGGGGAACCCGACTTCACCTCCTCTCCGCTCACTTTGACTGAGCCGGAGTCGAGCGGCTCGGCGCCGAAGATCGCCCTGGCCGTCTCGGTTCTGCCGGCGCCGAGGAGACCGGCGAGACCCACCACTTCGCCGGGCCGGACGTCGAAGGAGATGTCGTGCAGGCGAGGGCGCTGGGTGAGGTCCCGTGCCTGGAGGACCGGCTCTTCTCTCGCCTCGTGCTCCTCCCCGAACCCGGTTGCACCCTCCGCTTCGACCTCGGCTAGCTCCCGGCCGAGCATATGGGCGATCAGCTGCAGGCGGGAGAGCTCGGTGAGCTCGCCGGTGTGCACCACCTTGCCATCGCGCAGTACCGTTACGCGGTCGCAGATCTCGTAGAGCTCGTCGAGGCGGTGGCTGACATAGATCAGGCCTACCCCCTCTTCGCGCAGCTGCCGGATCACGCCGAAGAGCGTCTCCACCTCCCGCGCCTCGAGCGACGAGGTCGGCTCGTCCATGATGACCACCCGAGCCTCCACCGAGATGGCCCGTGCGATAGCGACCATCTGCTGGACGCCCAGGCCAAGGGAGTGCAAGGGGGCTGCGACGTCAGCGCGGATGCCGTAGCGCTCGAGTATCTCGGCCGCCTCTCTATTAATGCGATCTCGATCGATGAGGCCGAGACTGCCTCTAGGCTCTCGCCCGAGGAAGATGTTCTGGGCCACGCTCAGGAGCGGGATCAGGTTGATCTCCTGGTAAATCGTGCTGATCCCCGCCGCCTGTGACTCCCGCGGCTCGGCGAAGGAGACCTCTTCGCCACCGAGGAAGATCTGGCCCTCGTCGGGCCGGTACACACCGGTGATCACCTTGATCAGGGTGGACTTGCCCGCCCCGTTCTCGCCGACCAGGGCGTGCACCTCCCCGGGACGTAACTCTAAGGAGACGCCGTCGAGGGCCAGGACGCCGGGGAACCGTTTGGTCACCCGGCGTACCTTGAGGATCGGGTCTCGCTGCTCCAATGTTCCGATCCTCTCTAGTAGGTCTCGTCCAGCTTCTCCTGAGCGTTCTGCTCCGTATAGACGTCGTCCTGGACTATGATCTTCTGTGGGATCGTCTTGCCGGCCAGGAACTTCTCAATGGTATCGAACGCCAGCGGGCCGAAGCGAGGGTTGGTCTCGATCACGGCGTTGATGTCGCCGCTGATTATGGCCTGAACGGCCTGCCTGGTGCCGTCGATGGAGACCACCTTAACGTCGTTCCCGGGGTCCTTGCCTGCGTCTTTGAGGGCCTGCACGGCCCCGAGCGCCATCTCGTCGTTTTCCGCGTAGACCGCGT
>Ga0126313_10001909_pt1 | contig 11327 bp, 11 predicted proteins | sample Plot105A_FD_89954 | JGI IMG/M metagenome (GOLD analysis project Ga0126313, IMG submission 89954) | Serpentine soil microbial communities from UC McLaughlin Reserve, CA, USA - Plot105A | ecosystem: Environmental > Terrestrial > Soil > Grasslands | place: USA: UC McLaughlin Reserve, Lake County... | reverse complement strand
TCGCCCATCGATCGGGCCGGGAGAAGCTGCACTTCCTCAACCCGGTGCCGATCCGGCTGATCCACGACCGGTGGATCGACAAGTACACGGAACGCCAGATCTCGGCGCTAGCCGAGCTCAAGTCCGAACTGGAGGAAACGGCATGACGACAGCTGCCCAGACCAAGACCGTTCAGATCTATCGCGTCTACATCAGCGCCACCCCCGAGGCGATCTGGGAGGCGATTACGAACCCCGAGTGGACGCGGAAGTACGGCTACCGCGGAATCGCGGAGTACGACCTGCGTCCCGGCGGCAAGTACCGGGCGCTCGCTAATGCCGATATGCAGGCCGCGGGCATGCCCGAGGTGGTGGTCGACGGCGAGGTCCTAGAAGCGGACCCGCCGAGAAAGCTCGTCCAGACGTGGCGCTTCCTCTGGGACGAGGAGATCGCAGCCGAGGGCCCGACCCGCGTCACGTTTGACATCGAGGAGGACGACGTGGGCGTCACCAGGGTCACCGTGACCCACGAGATGGAGAACGCCCCGCGAACCGAGGAGCAGATCACGAGCGCCGCCCGGATCACCGAAGGCGGCGGCGGCTGGACCCTCATCCTCAGCGACCTCAAGACGCTGCTCGAGACAGGGAAGTCGTTCGGGGAGTGAGGCGGCCGGCGCGGAGACGCTGCGCAGCAGGGTCTCCGCCGTTCGCCTCAGGTCGCTGCGGCGACCGTGCTGACCGAGAACACGGCGCCCTCGGGGTCCGCCAGGACCGCCGTCCTGCCGACCGGCGTGTCGAACGGGCCGGCGACGACCGAGCCGCCGAGCTGCTTGGCCGTCTCCGCGGTCGCGTCCGCGTCCTTAGTCCAGAAGTCGACGCTCCAGTTCGCCTGGCCGTCGGCCGCCGTCATGACCGCCACGACGTCGCGCGGGACAGGCTGCTGCGGCTCACCGCCCATGAACCCGGGGAGGCGGAACATGGTGAAGTCGCTTCCGAACGCCTCCGTGGTCCAGCCGAAGACAGCGCGGTAGAACGACAGCGCGCCCTCTGTGTCGGGCGTGCTCAGCAGGCTCATCGACCAGGCACCCGGCTCGTTCACGAGCTGGGCTCCCTTGTGGGTACCCGGCTGCCAGGCGCCTATTGCCGCGCCAGCCGGGTCCCCGATGACCGTTATTCGACCGCCGTCGAGGCTCTCGAAGGGGTGCATGATCACATCGCCCCCCGCGTCGACTGCCTTGGCCGCGGTCTCCTCGGCGCTCTCCACCCAGACGTATGTGCCCCAGGAGCTGACCGCCGGCGCGGCCTCCGGCCGCGAGGCGACCGCGGCGATGTCCCGGCCGCGCAGCGTGCACATGAAGTGCTTGCCGGGCACGTCCGGCGGCATGGTGTCCTCGACCTCCCAGCCGAACAGGCCCACATAGAACGCCACGGCCGCGTCGGCGTCCGCCTGCCAGGTGTCAATCCAGCAGGGAACGCCTGGGGCGTACCCGTCTCGCTCGCTCACTGGTCATCCTCCCTGGTGGCGTGTGGCCGATAGGTTCGCGCCGAGGCTGACCACCGCCGGGGGAGCGCCGAGCTTGCTTGCCCCTTGGAGGGCCCGCATGAGACCAGCGCCCCCCGGCGGCGGGAGGCACCCGAAGCGGCCACAGGACGTGGCGCCTCGGAGCGCCAATCAGTGAGCACCCGCAAAGGTACCTCCTGGTCGGCCTCTCGTTCGAAAACGTCGACCGGGGAGGACCGCCCGTGGGTGCCTACGCTGGAGTGGACTGGGCAGCCGAGGAGCACTCGCTGCTGATCGAGGACGAGCGCGGGCTCGTGCTGCTCGAGGACACCTTCGCTCATACCGAGCAGGGGGTCAGCGATCTCTGCCGACTGCTCGTCAGGCGGCGGGTGGTGCGGGTCGCGCTCGAGCGCCCCGACGGGCTGCTCGTCGAGCGTCTGCTCGACGCCGGGCTCACCGTGCTCGCGCTGCATCCCAACCAGGTCAAGGCGGCCAGGGCGCGCTTCCGCGCCCACGGAGGCAAGTCCGACCGCTTCGACGCGTTCGTGCTCGCCGAGCTGTGCCGCACCGACGCGCATCGCTTCCGGGCGCTCGTGCCCGACACCGACGAGACCAAGGCAATCCGGGCGCTGACCCGCGCGCGCGAGGACCTGGTCGAGACGCGCGTCGCGCTCGCCAACCAGCTGCGCGCCGAGCTGGAGCGCTTCTGGCCAGGCGGCAAGCAGATCTTCGCTGACATCGACTCCCAGGTCGCGCTCGCCTTCCTCGAGCGCTACCCCAGCCCGGTCGACGCTACGCGGCTCGGCGAGAAGCGCCTCGCCGCCTTTCTCGCCCGCCACGGCTACTCCGGCCGGCGCACCCCACGGGAGCTGCTCGAACGGCTGCGCGCCGCCCCCACGGGCCGCGCCGGCGACGCCGAGCTCGAGGCGCGCCGGCAAATCGTGCTCGCGCTCGTGGCGGCGCTCAGGCCGCTCGTCGAACGGATCTCGCAACTGACCGCCGACATCGCCCACGCCGTCCGCGCCCACCGCGACGGCGAAATCTTCCGCTCGCTCTTCCGCGACCCCAAGTCGGTCGTCACCGCCGCCCGACTGCTCGCCGAGATCGGCGACTGCCGCGACCGCTACCCCACCAGCGAAACGCTCGCCGCCGACGGCGGCATGTCCGCCGTCGCGGTCGAGTCCGGCAAACAAGCACACGCCGCCTTCCGCTACGCCTGCGACAAACGCCTCCGCGACGCCCTCGCCACTCTCTCCGACTCGACCAGACACCACAACCCCTGGGCGCGGCGCCTCTACCGCGACGCCCGCGCCCGCGGCCACCAGCGCGCCATCCGCACCGTCGGACGCGCCTGGACCCGCGTCCTCTGGCGCATGTGGCACGACCGACAGCCCTACGACCCCACCCGCCACCGCGCCCTCCAACGCCAAATCGCGATCGAGGGTTGACACAGGACGTCTCATGCAGCCCGAGCGCCACTGGAACTTCTTCCTGACTCTGCCGATCGCCGCCGCGGTCGCCGCGGTGGTCGCGGCGATCGTCGGCTGGCCGACGCTGAAGCTGCGCGGTGCGTATTTCGCCATCGCCACATGGGCGCTGGCTGCGGCGGTCGCCCAGCTCGTCAACGTCGCGGACTTCACAGGCGGCTCCTACGGGCTCACGCTGCCCGTTCAGCCGAGCACCTCCTACTTCTTCTACGTGATGCTGGTCGCGGCGATCGGCGCCTACGCCATCGCCTACCTGCTACTGGAGCGCTCCCGCTTCGGCTACAAGGTCAAGGCCGTGCGAGACAACGAGGCCGCCGCGGAGAGCGTCGGGATCAACACGACGCTGGTGAAGAACGAGGCGTTCGTGATCAGCGCAGTGATCCCGGCCGTATTCGGTGGCATCAACGCCTACTGGATCACGTTCATCAACCCGCCGAGCGTCCTGAGCACCGACATCACGGACCAGATGGTGGTGATGGCCCTGATCGGCGGGCTCGGCCACCCCTGGGGCCCGGCACTGGGCGCGGCCGCGCTGTACATCGTCAACCGCCAATTCCTGGCCGCGTTCGGAGACACCACGAGCTACATCGCGATGGTCGGCGCGCTGGTCGCCCTCGTCGTCGTGTTCCTGCCGGATGGTCTGGCGAGCCTGTGGCCGGCCACCCGCCGGCTGCGCCTCGTGCGGCAGCTGATCCCCGTGGGGCAAGATGAGCGTCCTCGAGGTGCATGACCTCCGCCGCGACTTCGGCGGCATCCAGGCCGTCGCCGGGGTCAGCATCACCGTCGAGCGCCAGGAGATCGTGGGCATCATCGGTCCCAACGGCAGCGGCAAGAGCACGGTGTTCAACCTCGTGACCGGCCTCGACGCGCCGACCGGGGGCACCATCCGCCTGCTCGGACGCGACGTCACCGGCTGGGCGTCGCACCGGATCGCCCGCGTCGGGCTGGGGCGGACCTTCCAGATCCCGGGCCTGTTCACCAACATGACGGTGCGCCAGAACCTGCTGACCGCCACGGTCCAGGGCAGCTGGAAGGACGCGCCCTCGCGAGCCGCGCAGGTACTCGACGCGCTCGACCTCGTCCGCGTGGCCGATGACCTCGCCGCAACCCTCTCCGGCGGCCAGCAACACCTGCTCGAGTTCGGCCGGGTGCTCATGCACGACCCGGACCTGATCCTGCTCGACGAGGTCACGGCGGGCGTGCACCCGCGCCTGCGCGAGATCATCCTCGGAGAGGTCGGGCGGCTGCGCGAGCAGGGCCGCACGTTCGTCGTGATCGAGCACGACATGGAGCTCGTCCGCACTCTCTGCGAGCGGGTGATCGTGATGGACGCCGGTGAGATCGTGGCCCAGGGGCCGTTCGAGGAGGTGGCGCGCGACCAGCAGGTAGTCGAGGCGTACCTCGGGAGATCGGTGGAGTGACGCGGCTGCGCGCCGAGGGAGTCGTCGCCGGATATGGCACCGTCCAGATCCTGCACGGGGTGTCGGTGGAGGCCGGCGCCGGCGAGGTCACCTGCGTCTTCGGTCCCAACGGGTCCGGCAAGAGCACGCTGCTCAAGGCGATCGCGGGCGCGATCGACACCTGGGACGGCCGCGTGATGCTCGACGGCGACGACATCACCGGGCTGCCGTCGCATGAGGTGCTCGCGCGCGGCCTCGCGCTGATGCCACAAGGCGGCGGGGTGTTCCCGCGGCTCTCGGTGCGCGACAACCTGCGCATGGGCGGTTACACGCTGGGCTCCCGGCGCGAGCTGGACGAGAGGATCGCCGAGCTGCTCGACGAATACCCCCGACTCGGCGAGCGCCTCTCTGTCGACGCCGGTAACCTCAGCGGCGGTGAGCAGATGATGCTGGCGATCGCGCGCGCCCTGATCGCCCGCCCGCGGTTCATGGTCTTCGACGAGCCCTCCGCGGGCCTCTCACCACGGCTGGCAACGGAGGCGCTTCACCGCGTCGCGGCGCTCGCCGAGCGCGGGGTCGGCGTGCTGGTCGTCGAGCAGAACATCCGCGAGGCGATGCGCATTGCCGACCGCCTCTACGTGCTCGTGGGAGGGCGCAACCGCTTTGAGGGCCGTCCGGCCGATATCGAGGACGACCGGCAGCTCATGAGCCTTTACCTCGGCGCGCCCGGCTGAGCGCCGCTGGGAGGTTGAAGGGAGGAGTAATGACCGACAACGTCACACGACGGCAGTTCCTGATCCGGTCCGGTGCGCTCGCCGGCGGCGTCGCGATCGGGCCCGGGCTGCTCTCGGCCTGCGGCGGCGACAACGGCGGCGGCGGCGGCGCTGGCGCATTCAAGGTCGGCGCCGTGCTCGAGCTGTCCGGGGCAGACGCTTCCGGCGGCCAGCTGGCGCGCCGCGGCTACGAGTTCTGGGTCGACACCGTGAACAAGGGGGGCGGGATCGACGTCGGCGGCAAGAAGTACCGCGTCGATTTCGCGGTGGAGGACTGCAAGAGCCAGCCGGACGTCGGCGCGGACGCGGTCACCCGCCTGGCCGAGCAGGAGACCGTCGACGCGATCTTCGGCTCGTACACGAGCGGGGTGCAGCTGGCGATGAACCCGATCTGCGCCAAGTACCAGGTGCCGTGCATCGCCGGCTCCGCGGAGTCGCCCGGCAACTGGACGCCGCAGCCACAGTTCACCTACGGGATCATCCCCTCGGTCGATCTGACCGCCGACAAGGCGCTGAAGTTCATCGTCGATTCGGCGAGCCCCAAGCCGGCGTCGGCCGTCGTCCTCGGCGCCAACGAACCGTTCTCCAAGGACGCGGCTGCGGGGTTCGCGAAGGGTGCCGAGGAAGCCGGGCTCGATGTCATGCAGAACTCGCTGTTCCCGCCAGATGCGGACCTGACGCCGATCCTGAGCGGGGTCGCCTCCAAGAACCCGGACATCCTGGCGATCGGGGGCCACGACACCGTGCTCATCGACGCCGTCAAGGCGGCGAAGTCCCTCAACTTCACGCCGAAGGCGATCATCATGCACTACGGCGTCACCGAGCCGTCGTTCGCGGATGAGCTCAAGAAGGACGCAGACGGCGTCCTGGGCCTGGTCGATTGGACGCCGGAGTTCCCCTACCGGGACGACGTCTTCGGCACGGCGAGGGACTACGCCAGCAAGTACGAGACGAAGTACAGGAGCGCGCCGGACTACACCGCCGCCGCCTGCTCGGTGTCCGGCGAGGTCCTCCAGCTCGCGCTAAAGGAGCTCGGCAAGGAGCCCCACCTAGCCCAGGGTGACCGGGTGAAGCTCAACGAGATCATCGGCAAGACGGACGTCAAGACGTTCTACGGGCCGATCAAGTTCGACTCCAGCGGGGACCACTTCCACGACAACACCCTGCCGGCGCCCATCCTCGTCCAGATCAAGAAGGGCGAGATCGTGGCGGTGGCGCCCAGCGACGTGAAGAAGGCCGCCCTGCAGTACCCGCTCCCCTCGTTCACGGGGCGATGAGCCGGGAGGGAGCCGCCGCACGCAGCCTGTGGCTTCAAGAGGCGCTGGATCCGGCCGAGGAACAGCCGCCGCTAGACGGCAACCTGCGGGCCGACGTCTGCATCGTCGGCGGCGGGCTGACTGGCCTGTGGACCGCCCTGGCCCTTAAGGAGCGCGAGCCGGCGCTTGACGTCGTCCTGCTGGAGGCCGACGTCTGCGGCGCCGGCGCGAGCGGGCGGAACGGTGGCTTCGTCCTCTCGCTGTGGGCGAAGTTCCAGGCGCTCGAGCGGGTGTGCGGAGCCGCCGAGGCGCTGCGGCTGGCGCGTGCCTCGGCGGCCGCGGTCAGCGAGATCGGGGCATTCTGCCGCGAGCACGACATCGATGCCCACGTTCGCGGAGACGGCTGGCTCTGGGCCGCTACCAACCGCAGCCAGCTGGGCGCCTGGGACGACACGGTCGCGACGATCGAGCGCCACGGCGAGCGCCCGTTCATCCGGCTGGAGCCCGAGGAAGTGGCCCGTCGTGCCGGCTCACCCTCGCACCTCGGAGGCGTCTTCGAGCCCACAGCCGCGACGGTGCATCCGGCGCGGTTGGTGCGGGGGCTGCGGCGAGTGGCGCTCGACCGTGGGGTGCAGATCTTCGAGCGCTCACCGATGAGCGCGCTGCGGCGGACACGACCGCCCCGCGTGCGCACGCCGCGCGGTGTTGTGAGCGCGGACCGCGTCGTGCTGGCGATGAACGCGTGGGCGACGCGGCTGCGCGAGGCGCGCGGCGCCATCGTGGTGGTCGCCAGCGACGTGATCGCCACCGCGCCGATCCCTGACCGGTTGAGGGAAATCGGCTGGACCAGCGGGATGTGCATCGACGACTCCCGCCTGCTCGTGAACTACTACCGGACGACGCTCGATGGTCGGCTGGTCTTCGGCCAGGGCGGCGGCAAGCTCGGCTACGGCGGCCGCGTCGGAACCCGATTCGACGGCCCATCGCCGCGCGCGGACGAGGTTCGGGGCGGCCTGCGCTTCATCTTCCCGGCGCTTGGGGGCGCGCCGATAACGCACACCTGGATGGGGCCCATCGACCGTACCCTGGTCGGCCTTCCGTTCTTCTGGCGCCTCGGCGGCCGGGAAGACCTGCTCTGCGGCGCGGGCTACTCGGGCAACGGCGTCGGGCCCTCGCGGCTGGGTGGCCGCATCCTCGCGTCGCTGGCGCTCGGGCTCGACGACGAGTGGGCATCCTGCGGGCTCGCGCGCAAGCCGACCGGCGGCTGGCTGCCGCCAGAGCCGCTCCGCTACATCGGCGGGCAGCTCGTACGCGCCGCGGTGGCGCGCAAGGAACGCGCGGAGGACGCCGGCCGGCGCCCCTCGCGGCGGACGCTCGCGATGGCGCGCCTGGCGCCGGCGGGCCTCGTCCCGATCAACGAGTGACCGCCAGTGCCCGCAGCGGTCATCGCGTGGCGGTGACCCGCGGGTCGGCCGGAATGAGATATCGCGGCGGTCAACACGGAGTGGGACCCTCACGAAATCTTCTGGCAGAACCAAACGAGTCATCCGTTCATCGAGAAGCGGGACTGGCAGGCACGGGGGCGTCCCCGGCCCGGACCCGCCGGGATCCCGTTGGCAGCTGCGGGAGCTGCACAGGCTCGCTCGGAGCTCAGTCGGCGGAGGGCGCCTCAGCGACGGGCGGTGACGATCTCGAGCGTCCCGATCGGAGCCCGGAGTCGGTCCGTCACGCGCACGTCCTCGAGCCCGGCCTCGCGCAGGGTCGCGGGCAGACGCCCCGCCACGTTGCCCGAGGTCACGTCGAAGCCATCGAGCATCCGCACCGTCAGCAGGACCGCCGCGCGCATGAGCGGGTCCTGGGGGCGTCCCACGTCACCGACTACGAGACGGCCGGCGGGCCGGAGCACGCGCCGGACCTCCTCGGCGCTGCGCAGCTTCGCCCGATCGGAGAGGTGATGGAAAAACAGGGTCGAAAGCACGACGTCGAAGCTCTCGTCCTCGTAGGGCAGCTCGGTCGAGAGCCCCTGGTCGAACGTGACCTCCCGCCCAGCCTTTGCGCGGGCACGCTCGAGGATCGCGGGATCGCCGTCCACGCCGGTCACGCGCAGGCCCGACACCGAGCGCGCCGCGGCGAGCGCGAGCGTGCCGGTTCCGCACGCGAGGTCGAGCACCCGCTCGCCCTCCAGCAGCGCGGCTCGCTCGAGCACGCGGCGCTTGAAGGCCCCCTCGCGGGTAGTCAGCTTGGACACCGGATCGAACAGTCCCGTCAGCCAACCGAACCGGAGCGCGGGGATGAACCGGTCCTCGGTGGGAGTCACGTGTGATGACCGTAGCGCGGCGCGGGGCAGCTCCTCCGTCCCTCGTCGAGAGCAGTCATCTCCCTCCGGCCCCGCATTCGTCGAGAACGAGGAACCTGCGGCCCGCGCTCCTGCTCGTCGTCCCCGAACGAGCGTCTGGGTCGGCACCGGTCGCACTATTCCTTTCGATAGGGGGAAGCGGCCGTCTCCGGCAACCAACGAAGGCGAAGCCCGGTTGACCCGTAGCTGGCGTACGGGACGCAGACGCGTCCATTCGCCGGGACGGCCGTCCGAGGCGGCCTCCCCGATTCCTCAGGTGCGGATAACGCCGAGCGCCCCACCCTGGGTGGCGTGAACGCGGAACACCCGCGCGGGCGCTCGCGGCCGGTCAGGTGGCGGCGGGCTCCTCCGCGAGCCGCCAGCGCTTGCGCCTGGGGTTGTCCGGGTCCGTCTCGCTGGCCACCCGGGCGCCGAGCCCGTCGAGCAGCTGCCCGGTGCGCGTCACCGAGAGCCCCAGCGCCCGGGCCATGTCATCGCGCCCCTTCGGCCCGTCGCGCAACAGCGCCACGAGCCGCTCGGCCTGCTCGGCCGTCGGCCGCCCCACGGTGACCCGCCTCGCGCCCGCGCGCGGGCGCTCCGGCGCCGCGGCCGGCTGCGGCATCGCGCCGAGCACATGCTCAAGCTCGGCGCGTTCCGCCTCAAGCGCCGCAATCTCCGCGTTGATGACGTCGATGCGCGCCTGCAGCTGATCGCGCATTGGCCCCAAATCCATCCGGCCCGCCGCCGGTCCCGTCACTGCACTCATCGCCTCTCACCTCGTGTCGGCGGCCGGACGCGCAGCGAGCGCCGGCCGCACATCCCCGTCCCCGCGCGTGCCGCGCCGGGGGCCGGCGGCCGCGCGTTCAACTTCCGCGTCGCCGCGCCGGCCATCATCCCCCAGCCCGCTCGCTCGCCGGCGACGCCCAGCATGCTGGCTCGGCCAGAAAGGCGGCCGGCGAGCCCGCCGACACTCATCCCGGGTGCCCGGGCCCGACGCATGCCCATCGCCCCAGACCGCTGTGGGCGGTAGCCCACGCCGACCGCCAGTCCGGGGCCCAGCCAGGCACCCGCCACCGCCGGGCCGCGCGCGCAGCAGAACCAGCCGCACCCGCGCTCGCATGCGCACCACCCCCGAGGTGCGAACCTCGTCCTCGCCAACGGGAGGACTCCTGTGCAACTGTCACCTAGCACGCCAGCGGCGTTGTCACCTCCAACTATACGCTTGACATCGCCGCTCCCGGTCGTGGTCTCGAGCAGCGTCTCAGGCACCAGAGTGGAGAGCTCGCTCGTCGCGGACAAGCGAGAGCGAGGCCGGCGAGGTGGTCGGGTGAGTCGCCGGGGGGAATCGCACCCCCCGGCGCTCGCAGAACCGGACGTGACAGTCTCCCGTCATCCGGCTCCCATCGTCCAGCAGTCGGGGCGCGCCCCGATCCGCCAGTGGGCGAACAGGTCGGGCTCGCGTCGATAGACCTCGGCGAGGAACCTGCGCGCCTTGGCGGGGGAGCTGCGCAGCCGCTTGCATTTCCAGCGGGCCCAGCGAACGAGGTAGTCGTTGATCCGCCTGAGAAGCCGGACCAACTCGGAGCGGTAGAAGTGCCCGTAGTAGTTGATCCACCCCTGCACGATCAGGTTGATCGATCGCGCCAGGTCCGTGAGGGTTGTGCCCGAGCGCAGGTGCAAGCGCCAGCGGCGGATCTCCCACCCCAGCTGCTTGCGCGCGTCATCGCTGACCGCCGGGACGAAGCCGACGAACACATCGCCGGCCCTGTTCCGCGACAGCCGCGGGCGGAACGTGTACCCCAGGAAGTCGAACGACACGTGCTCGTGGGAGCCGCGCCGGATCGAGCTCTTGCAGTAGACGATGCGGGTCTTTTGCTCGTTGAGCTGGAGCCCGCAGTCCGCCAGCCGCGAGGCGATCGCAGCCCGCAACTGGCGGGCCTCACGCTCGCTTCGCGCGTGCACGATCACGTCGTCGCAGTAGCGCTCGAACTGGATCCCCGGGTGCTCCCTGGCCATCCAGGCATCGAACGCGTAGTGCAGGAAGACGTTGGCCAAGAGGGGTGAGATCGCAGAGCCCTGAGGGGTCCCGCGATCCCGCTCGACCAGGCTGCCGTCCTCCAACTGCAGCGGTGCCTTGAGCCACCGCTCCACGTAGAGCAGGACGAAGCGCTGGTCGGTGTGGCGAGCTACCGCCTTGAGCAGGAGGTCCCACGGGACGCTGTCGAAGAACGACTTCAGGTCCAGGTCCAGGACCCAGGCCTGACGCCAGCAGCGCTCCCGGCAGACCCCGACCGCGTCCAGCGCCGAGCGGCCGGGCCGATACCCGTAGGAGTCGGGGTGGAAGTGAGGCTCCACCCCGGGCTCCAGGTACCCGGCCACGACCGTCTGGGCGACCCTGTCCGCGACCGTCGGCACCCCCTAGAGTTCTCGGGCTGCCGTCTCGCTTCGGTATCTCGACCGCGCGCACCGGCGGCGGGAAATAGCTCCCCGACGACAGCCGGTTCCAGAGCCTGTAGAGGTTGTCCTTCAGATCAACCTCGAACTCCGCAAGCGGCTGCTCGTCAACGCCGGCCGCGCCCCCGTTGGCCTTGACCCTC
>Ga0126313_10001908_pt1 | contig 11328 bp, 12 predicted proteins | sample Plot105A_FD_89954 | JGI IMG/M metagenome (GOLD analysis project Ga0126313, IMG submission 89954) | Serpentine soil microbial communities from UC McLaughlin Reserve, CA, USA - Plot105A | ecosystem: Environmental > Terrestrial > Soil > Grasslands | place: USA: UC McLaughlin Reserve, Lake County... | reverse complement strand
GAGGACGCCGGCGTCGAGCCACCCCGGCGAGAGCCGGTCGATGTCTTCATCGCGACCGAGGAGGGCGCGCCGCGCGAGCTCGTGGTCCGCTGGCTGAAACAGCTGCGTGCGCACGACATCACGGCCGACACGGACTACGCCGGCCGCTCTCTCAAGGGGCAGCTGACGCAGGCGGGCCGCCTGGGCGCGCGTACAACGGTGATCGTCGGCGCCGACAGGGCGACGCTGCGGCGCGCGGGCGAGCAGGACGAGCCCCTCGACCACGACGAGGTGCCAGGCAGACTCCTGCGATGAACTGGCGCGACCTCTACTGCGGCGAGCCTCGCACCGAGCACGTGGGCCGGCGCCTGGCGCTCGCCGGCTGGGCCGCCCGCCGGCGCGACCACGGCGGCCTCGTCTTCATCGACCTCCGCGACCGTACGGGGATCACGCAGCTGGTCATCAACCCCGAGCGGTCGCCCGAGGCGGCGAGGCTCGCCCACGAGATCCGCAACGAGTTCGTCCTGCGAGCGGAGGGCGAGCTGGTCGCGCGTTCGCCCGAGACCGTCAACCCGGACATGCCGACCGGCAAGGTCGAGCTCCAGGTCGACGACCTCCAGATCGTCTCCCGGTCGACGCCGCTGCCGTTCCAGCTCGAGGAGGAGAACGTCGACGAGACGCTCCGCCTCCGCTACCGCTGGCTCGACCTCCGGCGCGACAAGCTCCAGCGCAACATCGCGCTCCGCGCGCAGATGGTCGGGATCATCCGCCGCGAGATGGAGGACGCGGGGTTCCTCGACATCCAGACCCCGATCCTCTTCAAGCCGACGCCCGAGGGCGCCCGCGACTTCGTCGTGCCGAGCCGCCTGCAGAAGGGGCGCTTCTTCGCGCTGCCGCAGAGCCCGCAGATTCTGAAGCAGCTGTCGATGGTCGCGGGGTTCGACCGCTACTACCAGATCGCGATCTGCTTCCGCGACGAGGACCTTCGCGCCGACCGCGTCCAGGAGATCACGCAGCTCGACGTGGAGATATCGTTCCCCGACCAGGAGTTCCTGTTCACGCGGATGGAGCAGATGTTCGCGCGGATCTGGCGGGAGGCGCTCGGGGTCGAGGTCGAGACGCCGTGGCCGCGGATGACGTACGCCGAGGCGATGGCCCGCTTCGGCTCCGACAAGCCGGACACGCGCTTCGGGCTCGAGATCGAGGACGCGACGGAGGCCACGCGCGGCTCGCAGTTCGGCGTGTTCGCGAACGCCGCGGCGGTGCGCTTCCTGCGCGTGCCGCGCGTCTTCAGCCGCGGAGACCTGGCCAAGCTCGAGGAGATCGCCAAGGAGTGGGGCGCCAGGGGCCTCGCGTACCTCGTCTACGACGGCGGCGAGGTGCGTTCGCCGATCGCGAAGTTCCTGTCCGAGGAGGAGCTGGCGGCGCTCGGCGGCAAGGACGGGGAGACGCTGCTGTTCGCCGGCGACGACTACGAGCTGACCTCGCGCGTGCTCGGCCCGCTGCGCCTGCACCTCGGGCGCGACCTCGGGCTGATCGACGACGAGGCCTTCACGTTCCTGTGGGTCTACGACTTCCCGATGTTCGAGTGGGACGAGGACGAGCAGCGGTGGAGCGCGGTCCACCACCCGTTCACGCGCCCGACCGAGGAGTGGAAGGACCGCTTCCACGGCGACCCGGAGCACGCGCTCGCGCACGCGTACGACCTCATCGTCAACGGAAACGAGCTCGGCGGCGGCAGCTTCAGGATCCACGAGCCGGAGATCCAGGCCAACGTGTTCGACCTGCTCGGGCTCGGCGCCGACGAGCAGCGGAGCAAGTTCGGGTTCCTGCTGGACGCGCTGGCGATGGGGGCGCCGCCGATGGGCGGAATCGCCCTCGGCATCGACCGGATGACGATGGTGCTCGCGCGGGAGCCGAATCTCCGCGACGTGATCGCTTTCCCGAAGAACCAGGCCGGCGTCGACCCGATGAGCGGCGCGCCGTCGGAAGTTTCCGAAGAGCAGCTGAAAGAGCTAGGGATCCGGGTCGTCGCGCCGAACCCTTAGACGGTTACAGAGTGACCGCCGACGGCGCGGCCATACTGAGCCGCACCCCGAGGGAGGAGCACATGGCGCAAGAGATTCCTGCTCAGCAGCAACAGCCGGTGACGATGACGCCGCTTCCACGCGCGGAGGATCTGCCCGTCGTCGACAGGGGCTACGACGAGGCCCGCGTCCGCGACGCTTTCGAGGCCTTTCGCCGTCACGTCGTCCAGCTGCAGGCTCAGCTGAGGGTGCTCCAGGCCGCGGGCACGTCGGTCCAGATGGAGCCCAGTGGGCACGCCGTGCGCATGGACGCCCTCCACCTCATCCGCGAGGCCGCCGAGTTCGCCGACGTGATCGAGCAGGACGCGCAACGTGCGGCGGCGGTGCAGATCGGACGCACCGAGGAGGACATTCGCAAGCGCCAACAGGACCTCGCGCGCCGTGACGCCGAGGTCGAGCGCTACCGCGCCGAGAGCGAGCGCCAGCGCGCCGAGATCCTCAACAACGCCCGCAGCGAGTCGCGCGAGCTGCTCGCCGACGCGCAGCGCGAAGGCAACCAGGAACTGCGGGAGGCCGAGGCCCGCGGCGACCGGCTCCTGGAGCAGGCGCGGCACAACGCGACCGAGCTCACGAACGCCACGCGCGCCGAGGTCGAGCAGACGCTCGAGTGGGCGCGCGCTCAGGCCTCTGCGGTGATCCTGCGCGCGCAGCAAGGCGCAGAGCGTCTCCTCTCCGCGGCGGGTCTCGGCGACGAGGCCATGGCTCAGGTGGTCGCCGTTCTGATGGGCGACGCCGAGCGCCAGGCGGAGCCGATGCGGCCGCCGGCGATTCCACGGCCGACGGCCGCGCCCGAGCCGCCTCCCGACGAAAGCCCGACGGGTCCCTGAAGCCTCTAGCCTGTCCGCCGGATGGCAGGAGCGGGCCTGAGGTTCGTGCTCGAGGCGGGATTCCTGATCGCGCTGGCGGTCGCGGCGGGTTTCGCCGAGCTCAGCCCGACGACGATCGTGCTCGTGATGGCTGCCGCGTGGCTGCTCGTCGCGGTGATCGAGTGGCTCGCCTGGCGTGAGGCGCCGCGCATGACCCGCGTCGTCCGCGAGGAGCCCGTCCCGGCGCCTGCACCTGCCGAGCCGCTCGCGGTCGAGCCGGAGCCGGAACCGCGCCGTCGCTTCTGGCGCCGCCGCCGCGCGGAGCCCGAGCCGGCCGGCGAGGACACCCAGGACCTCCCGCCTCCCGAGCAGCAGCCGGCACCCGTCTCCGTCGAGGACCGCGGCACATGAGCGCTCGGGAGCTCGTCAAGCGGGCGAAGTTGTGGAGCTCGACGCGACCGAACGGTCCGAACGCGGAGACGCTGCCGCCTCCAGATGCGGTCGAGCCGGCGGCGGGCGACCCCGTGGGTGAGTGGAACCTCTGGGAGCTCGAGCGTCGCGCCCGGGCGTACGCGGGCGCCAACGCCGTCCGCGAGGAGTGGGCCGCGACGTTCAGGCACCTGCGCGAGTTCGCCAAGTCCGACGGCCGGCTTCCGCCGCAGTTCGACTCTCTCGTCCGCGAGTCGTTTCCCGAGCTGACGCACGCGGGATGATGTTCGACGCACGCTTGCTCCAGCGCGAGGTTGCGCTCGCGGCCGCTGCGCTGCTCGCCGCGGTTCTCGCGATCGGCGTCGCGGACTGGCACGACTCGGAGCCGGCGAAGGCGGACGCACCCCAGTCGGTTCCCGCGCCCGGGGGTGGGTGGTACGAGGCGATCGCGGCGACGATCCGGGCGCCGAGCAAACCGACCGAGTGCGGCTACACGATCCGTCGGAACACGATTGGCGTCGCCCATCCGGTGCTTCCCTGCCAGGTCAAGCTCGTCGTCCGCTACGGCTCCAACGAGGTGCTGACGCAGGTGATCGGCAGGCCGCCGCGCGGGCCGGGACGCCAGTTCGGCCTCACTCGCGCGCTTGCCAGGGCCCTCGGTGCGAACGGCACCGTCCGCATCCGCTGGCGGTATGCCGCTCACCCCGAAGACTGACGGTAAGGTGAGACAGCTCGACGCTGTTCGTGAGCCGCGTTTCCAAGTAGAACCAACATCTACGGACAGGGAGCCTGCGTCCGGCGGCCGCCGGCAGGGCACCCACCTGGCTTGCCAGGTTCCACAGAGGCGTGGCAACGGCAGTGTCCTCGCCTCCCGGGCTTCGGCCCGGGAGGCGGCGAGCGCTACCGTGCTGCTGTGATCGACGTCGTCGGAGACGCCTCGCGCGACGGCCGGTGGGCCGCGGTCCGGCTCGCCGTCGACCGCGACCGGATCATCGAGGCCGACGCAGAGGGCCTCGACCGCTCGCTCGCGGGTCTGACGCTGCTCGAGGCGGCCGCAGTCGGCGGTCACGCGCTGGCGGTCGACGCGCTCGCCTCCGCGCTCGGCCGCGTCTTCCGCGCCGCCCCGGACACCGAGCGCGTAGCCGTTGCCATGAGCGGCGGCGTCGACAGCGCCGTGGCGCTCCTGCGCGCGGGGCCGAAGGCGATCGGCGTCACCCTGCGCCTGTGGCTGGATCCGAAGGGGCCTGACTCCGAGCGCGCCTGCTGCTCGCCGGCGGCCGTCGTCGCCGCGCGCGAGACGTGTCACCAGCTGGGTCTGCCTCACGTGACGCTCGACCTTCGCGAGGAGTTCCGCGACGCGGTCGTGCAGCCGTTCGTGCAGGGCTACGCGCGCGGCGAGACGCCCAATCCCTGTCTCCGCTGCAACGGCGACTTTCGCTTCGACGAGCTGCTCGCGTTCGCCCGCCGGGCCGGCGCGCCGAAGCTCGCGACCGGCCATTACGCCAGGATCGTCGAGCGCGACGGCCGGCTCCTGCTCGCCCGCGCGGCCGATCCGGACAAGGACCAGTCGTACATGCTCGCCATGCTCGACCCTCGTCACCTGGGCCGCCTCTGGTTTCCGCTCGGTACCCAGGACAAGGCGGCAACGCGGGCCGAGGCAGCGCGAGCCGGTCTCGCTGTCGCAACGCGCGCCGAGAGCCAGGAAGCCTGCTTCCTCGCGGGCGACGACTACCGCGCCTTCCTCGAGCGCCACGGCGTTTCCTCCGAGGAGGGGCCGGTGGTCGACGAGCAGGGGCGCGAGCTTGGCCGGCACGCCGGCTTCTGGCGCTTCACGCCCGGCCAGCGCAAGGGACTCGGAGTCTCGACCGGGATTCCGCTCTACGCGGTGCGCACTGACCCGCGCGCGAACACCGTCGTCGTCGGCCCCCGCGAGACGCTCGCGTGCGCGGGCGTGCGGGCGCGCGGGAGGCTGTACGCGTCGGTTCACCGGGTGGAGGCGAAGCTCCGCTACCGCTCGCCGGCGATCGGCGCCGAGGTGGAGCCGAGCGCCCGGGGTTTCGCGCTGCGACTCGACCGCCCGGCGTACGGCGTCGCGAAGGGCCAGGCCGCCGTCCTCTACGACCGCGACGCCGTCGTCGGCGTCGGACGAATCTCGGCTACGGTGGCTCCCTCTTGAGCGAGATCAGGCTGACGATTCCCGGAGAGCGGGAGTACTTCGGGGTCGCTCATCTCGTCCTCGGCGGGCTCGCGAGCCGTCATTCGCTCACGATCGAGAGCTTCGAGGACCTGCTGCTCGCGCTCGACGGCCTCCTCGACCGCACACGCGGCGAGCCGGCGGTCACCCTGTCGGTGCACGTCGACGGCGGGGAGATCCGGGCCGACGTCGGCCCGTTCGCCGCGGGCTCGGTGCGCGACGAGCTCGAGCGCGACTCCGGTGACGGCATCGGCCTACGCAGGCTCCTCGATACCGTCGTGGACGGTTTCTCCGTTGCCCACCGGGACGGCGGAGATTGGGTGCAGCTCACGAAGGCCGCACGATCGGCGAACGCGGGCTGATGGCGGGCGACGACCAGCTCCTCCTCAAGCGGTACCACGAGCAGGGCGACGTCTCCGCGCGCGAGAAGCTGATCGAGCACTACATGCCGCTCGTGCGCTCGCTCGCGCGGCGCTACTCGTACCGCGGCGAGCAGCTCGAGGACCTCGTCCAGATCGGCGCGATCGGCCTGATCAAGGCGATCGACCGCTTCGACGTCAATCGCGGCGTCGAGCTGACCACGTACGCGACGCCGAATATCATCGGCGAGATCAAGCGTCACTTCCGGGATAAGGGGTGGTCGGTGCGCGTGCCGCGCGGCCTCCAAGAGCTGAACGTCCAGCTCTCGCGCATCGTCGAGCAGCTGACGATTCAGCTCGGCCGCTCGCCCACGATCCCCGAGCTGGCGGAGGCGGCCGGCGTCGAGGAGGAAGAGGTGCTCGAGGCGCTCGAAAGCGGCCGCGCCTACAGCTCGGTGTCGCTCTCGACGGGCGGTGGGGGCGGCGACGACGACGACGAGCTCGACCCGCTCGAGTCGCTCGGCGAAGAGGAGCACGAGTACCAGGTCTCCGAGGACCGCGTCGTGCTCGAGCCGGGCTTCAAGGTGCTCGACGACCGCGAGCGGATGATCCTGCACCTGCGCTTCTTCAAGGGCTTGACCCAGTCGCAGATCGCCCAGCAGATCGGGATCTCGCAGATGCACGTCTCGCGCTTGATCCGGCGGTCGCTCGAGAAGATTCGCGCCGAGATCGCCGCCGACGAGGTCGAGCAGCCGCCCAGCCGCCGCGTCGCGCGCGGCTAGCGCCGACCCCGAATCCGGACGACAATGGCCCTCAAGATGGTGGTCACCGACCTCGACCGCGGCCGTGAGGCGTACGAGCGGCGGGCCTGGCTCGACGCCTACGAGGCCCTCACCCGGGCCGACGCTCGTTCGCCCCTGGCCGCACAGGATCTCGAGCTGCTCGCCGTCTCGGCGTCCATGGTCGGCCGCATGGACGACTACTTCGCGCTGCTGGAGCGGACGCATCGCGTGTATCTCGAGTCCGACGAGCTACTGCGGGCGGCGGGCGCGGCCATCTGGATCGGGATGAACCTCGCCGCGCGCGGAGATTTGGGTCCGGCGGGCGGCTGGTTCGGCCGTGCGCAGCGGCTGGTCGAACGCGACGGCACAGACTGCGTGGAGCGGGGGTGGTTGCTCGTGCCGCTCTCGCTTCAGCAGGAGGCGGCAGGCGACCTCGACGCGGCGTTCGCAACGCTGAGCGACGCCGTCCAGATTGGCGAGCGCTTCCGGGACTCCGACCTCCTCGCCGCGGCAATCCAGTTCCAGGGCCTGCTCCGGATCAAGCAGGGCCGAGCCGAGGAAGGCCTGAGGCTTCTCGACGAGGCGATGGTCGGCGTCACCGCCGGCGAGGTATCGCCCGAGTTGACGGGGATCGTCTACTGCGCGGTGATCTTGGGCTGCGAGGAAGCGTTCGACACCCGCCGGGCCCAGGAATGGACGACGGCGTTGGCGCACTGGTGCGAGCTGCAGCCGCAGATGGTGGCCTTTACGGGCCGTTGCCTCGCGCATCGCGCCGGCATCCTCGAGCGCCAGGGTGCGTGGAACGACGCGCTGGCCGAGGCACGCCTGGCACGCGAGCGGTGTGAGGCCGCGATGAACCGCGGAGCCGCGGGTCAGGCCCTCTATCAGGAGGGCGAGCTCCTCCGCCTCCAGGGCAAGTTCCGCGAGGCCGAGGACGCGTATCGGAAGGCGAACACGTACGGACGGCAGCCGCAGCCGGGCCTCGCGCTGTTACGGCTCGCGCAGGGCGACGACGACGCGGCGGCCGCGAGCATCCGCCGCGTGCTCGCCGAGACGGTGGAGCCGCTTCCGCGAGCCGCGCTGCTTCCCGCGTTCGCGGAAATCGCGCTCGAGCGTGGTGAAGCCGCCGACGCGCGTAAGGCGTCGAGCGAGCTCGCCGAGGTTGCGGCGAGCAGCGGCAGCGCGATGCTCGGGGCGATCGCCGCACAGCTGCGCGGGGCCGTCGAGCTCGTGGACGGCGATGCGGAAGCAGCCCTCGTGTCGCTCCGGCGAGCGTGGCAGGTGTGGGAGGAGCTCGGGGCGCCGTACCAGTCGGCTCGCACCCGCGTGCTCGTCGGTGAGGCGTGTGCCGCGCTCGGCGATCACGACGCGGCGGCTCTCGAACTCGAGGCTGCCCGCGCCGGCTTCGAGCGGCTCGGGGCGGTGCCGGACCTGACCCGGCTTGCGCGCGTTCGCACGGAATCGCACGGGCTCACTGCGCGAGAGCTCGAGGTTCTCCGCCTCGTGGCAGCCGGCAGAACGAACCGGCAGATCGCCGCCGAGCTCGTCGTCAGCGAGCACACCGTGGCGCGGCACCTGCAGAACATCTTCGGCAAGCTCGGCGTCTCCTCGCGCACTGCGGCGACGGCGTTCGCGTTCGAACGACACCTGGTCTGAGTGTCCCTCGTGGTCAGAATTGACCACGCCGCGCCCGCCTGAAGTTGGCGGATCCGCGCGATGCGGCGGAAGCGTCCACGTTCCTAGCCTCGACGCAAGAAGCCGAGCATCGAAGGAGGCGCAAGATGAGCGCGGATCTCTACGACACCGTCGTGATCGGAGGCGGCCAGGCCGGGTTGACGGCCGGCTACTTCCTGGCGCAGCAGGACGAGCCTTTCGTGATCCTCGACGCGAACGACCGAGTCGGCGACGCGTGGCGGAAGCGCTGGGACTCGCTGAGATTGTTCACGCCCGCGAGCTTCAGCGGGCTGCCGGGCTTCCGCTTCCCTGGGCCGCGGTGGTCGTTTCCGACCAAGGACGAGCTCGCCGATTACCTCGAGGAGTACGCGGCGCGCTTCGAGCTGCCCGTGCGAACGGGCGTCGCGGTCGAACGTGTCGGCAAGAGGCGCGACCGCTTCGTCGTCGCGGCCGGCGATCGCATCTACGAGTCCTCCAACGTGATCGTTGCGACGGGCGCCCACCAAATCCCGCGTGTCCCCGACTTCGCGGCTGAGCTCGATCCGGGGATCGTGCAACTGCACTCGAGCGCGTACCGCAACCCCTCGCAAGTCCGGGGCGAGCACGTTCTCATCGTCGGTGCCGGCAACTCCGGTGCCGAGATCGCGCTCGAGCTGTCGAAGGCCCACGCCTGTCGGATCGCGGGGCCGAAGACCGGAGAGATTCCTGTGCGGCACGGAACGATCCCTGCACGCTTCGGGTTCCGGGCCTTCCGTTTCGTCGGTCACCGTGTCCTGAGGGTCGACACGGCGCTCGGCCGCAGGCTCGGCCCGAAGCTGGCCTCGGGCGGCGACCCGCTGATCCGGACGAGGCTCAGGGATCTCTCCGCCGCCGGCGTCGAGCATGTGCCGAGGGTGGTCGGGGTTCGCGAAGGCCTGCCGGCGCTCGACGACGGGCGCGTCCTCGAGGTCGGGAACGTCGTCTGGTGCACGGGCTTCCGGACGGACTTCCGGTGGATCGACCTGCCCGTCTTCGACGAGGACGGCCGCCCGCGGCACTACCGCGGCATCGTCGAGTCCGAGCCGGGCCTGTCGTTCCTCGGTCTCGTCTTCCAGTACTCGCTGTCGTCCGACGTGCTGCCGAATCGCGGCCGCGACGCGCGTTATCTCGCCAGGCACATCGCGCGTCGGCGCAAGGAGGTTCCGTCAGCGGCCGACGTGCTCCTTGCTGCATAGACTCGCGGCTTGGAGGGGGAACGGGTACGCGATGTCGACGGCGTCGCCGTCCGCGAATGGGGCGAGGACGACTGGCCGACGGCGGTGTTCTGGCACGCGGTCGGCCCGCTCGCGTCCGGCGCCTACGGACGCGAGCTGGCGCCGGCGCTCGTGGCACGCCGTTGGCGGCTGCTCGCGCCCGACGCGCCCGGCTACGGCCTGACGCCGCCGCGTGCTCCCGACGCGTACGAGCTCGACGTGCTCGCCGATCTCCTGCTCGCGCTCGCCGGCGAGCGCGCGGCGCTGATCGGGCACTCGTGGGGCGGCGCCGTGGCGCTTTCCGCGGCCGCCGCGCGACCGGACTCGGTGAGCGCCGTGGTTCTGCTCGACAGTGGCCATTTCGACTACCAGGACCTGGAGGACGCCGATCCGGACGCGACGCTGGAGGACCTGGCCGAGCAGTCCAGGGCGCGTCTCGTGCCCGTCGCCGACTGGGAGGAGCTCGTCCGCGAGGTACGGGGCGAGGTCCGGCGCGAGCCGACCGAGACGCTGCTCGGGATCTTCCGCGAGGGCGCCGAGCAGCGGGACGACGGCCTCTGGCCGAAGTCGCCGCCCGAGGTGCGGGCCGCCGCGCTCCTGGGGCTGCTGCGTGGGCGGCGGATGAGCGCGCTCTGGCCGGCGCTCGGCGAGGCCGGGGTTCCCGTCCTGCTGCTCACGGCCACCGAGCCGCCGGAGTCGCGGGCCCGGAACGACGAGGCCGCGGCACGTCTCCTGGCTGCGATCCCGACCGCCGAGTGGCGTCCCGTCGACGGCGTGGGCCACGATCTGATCGCCGACCGCGGGCCCGAGCTCGGCGAGCTCGTCGCGGACTGGCTCGCGACGCGGCCGTAGACTGCGGCGCGCCGTGGAAGAGCTTCGCCCAGGCCTCTGGTACTGGACCGCGATTCATCCGACGTGGTACGACAACGAGGTCGGCTCGTACGCGTGGGATTCAGGCTCGACGCTCGTCCTGATCGACCCGCTGTCGCCACCGAGGCTCGTCGACGAGCTGGCGCGCGGCAAGGAGGTCGCGACGATCCTGACGTGCGACTGGCACGATCGCAGCGCGCCCGAGCTCGTGGAACGCCTGGGCTCGCGGATCCACGCTCCGGTGGGCGGGGACGGCGGCCTGGACGCCGAGCTGTTCGAGCCGGGTCAGGCTGGGCTGCCGGCCGGCATCGAGGCATTCGCCGCCACGCATCCGGGCGAGGTCGCGCTCTGGATCGGCGAGCTCGACGCGCTCGTCATCGGCGACGCCCTGATCACCAAGGAAGGCACGCTGATCGTGCCGCCGACCTGGCTGCCCGAGAACGACACGGTGGCAGAGGCACAGCGGCGGATGGCGCCGCTGCTCGAGCTTCCGGTCGAGCTCGTGCTGACGACGCACGGCGAGCCTGTACGCGAGGACGCGGCGGAGGCACTGCGCAAGGCGCTCCTACAATCGTCCTCGTGAAGGCGACGGCGGAGATCCGCGAAGGCTTCCTGCGCTACTTCGAGGAGAAGGGCCATGTGCGGCTGCCGTCGGCGCCGCTGATCCCGCCGCCCGACGACCCGACGACGCTGCTGATCAGCGCCGGGATGCAGCCGCTGAAGCCGTACTTCCTCGGCGTGAAGGACTCGCCGGCGACGCTGCTCACGACCTACCAGAAGTGCTTCCGCGCGACCGACATCGAAGAGGTCGGGCTCGACGGCTACCACCTCTCGTTCTTCGAGATGATGGGCAACTTCTCGATCGGCGAGTACTTCAAGGAGGGAGCGGTCGAGCTCGCCTGGGAGTTCATGTTCG
>Ga0126313_10001907_pt1 | contig 11329 bp, 12 predicted proteins | sample Plot105A_FD_89954 | JGI IMG/M metagenome (GOLD analysis project Ga0126313, IMG submission 89954) | Serpentine soil microbial communities from UC McLaughlin Reserve, CA, USA - Plot105A | ecosystem: Environmental > Terrestrial > Soil > Grasslands | place: USA: UC McLaughlin Reserve, Lake County... | reverse complement strand
CTTCGAGCGCTTCGGGATCCCCGTGTCGGACGGCCGTGTCGCGGAGTCGCCCGAGGAGGCGCGAGCGGCCGCAGAGGCGCTCGGAGGGCCGGTCGTCGTCAAGGCGCAGGTCCTCACCGGAGGCCGCGGAAAGGCGGGCGGCGTGAAGTTCGCCGCCGATCCCCGCGAGGCGGAGGGGCACGCCCAGGGCATCCTCGGGCTCGACATCCGCGGGCACGTCGTCCGGCGCCTCTGGATCGAGCGCGCCTCCGACATCGCGAAGGAGTACTACGTCTCGGTCACGTTCGACCGCGGCGAGAAAAGGCCCCTCTTCATGCTGACGACGCACGGGGGGGTCGACATCGAGGAGGTGGCCGCCAGCACGCCCGAGGCGCTCGCGCGGCTCCACATCGACCCGCTGGTCGGCTTCGAGCCCTACCAGGCGCGCTGGCTCTGCTTCGAGGCGGGGATCAACGATCCCGGAGAGCAGAAGCAGGTGATCGCGATCGTCGAACGCCTCTACCGGGCCTTCGTCGAGTCGGACGCCATGCTCTGCGAGATCAACCCGCTCATCGTCACGCCGGAGGGCGAGGTGCGCGCGCTCGACTCGAAGTTCACGGTTGACGACAACGCGCTCTTCCGCCATCCGGACGTCGCCGAGATGCGAGATTCCGCGGCGGGCGACCCGCAGGAAACACTCGCGCGCGAAAAGGGCGTCACGTACGTGAAGCTCGACGGCGAGGTCGGGATCCTCGGGAACGGCGCCGGGCTCGTCATGTCGACCCTCGACGTCATCGCCCAGGTCGGCGGGCGCCCAGCGAACTTCTGCGACCTGGGCGGCGGCGGCGACGCGGAGGGCGTCGTCGACGCGCTGGAGGTGATCACGAGCGACGGACAGGTGCGCTCGATCCTGTTCAACGTCTTCGGTGGAATCACGCGGTGCGACGAGGTGGCGCGCGGGATCCTCGTGGCGCTCGAGCGGATGGGTATCGAGCTTCCGATCGTGGTTCGGCTCGACGGGACGAACGCGGACGAGGGCCGGGGGCTGCTCGAGGAGGCGGCCCCGGAGAACCTCCGCGTCGAGGCGACGATGCTGTCGGCGGCGGAGCGAGCGGTGGAGCTAGCGGCGTGAGGCGCGCTAACTCCTACGCGCGTCTAACTCGGGTCCCGACCCGCCCCCCTGCTCACGCCCGAGCGTACCGCCGAAAGACCCACGCGTGTCACGCGATCCGTAACGGCTTCGTGTCGACGCGTCCACAGGAGGCGACGTGACGGACGTCTGGTCGGAGCGCGCCGAGCTCTACCGCACGAGCGAGGCGCACCGCACGGGCCCCGACCTCGATCTGCTCGTGGAATGGACGGCGGGGGCCCGCACAGCGCTCGACGTCGGGACGGGCGGCGGCCACGTCGCGCGTCGCCTGCGCGAGGCGGGCCTCGAGGTGGTCACGAGCGATCCGTCGCCCGGCATGAACCGGATGTCGTCAGCCCGGCCGAGCACCTTCCCTTCGCCGACGCCAGCTTCGACGCCGTCGCCACCCGACTGGCCGCGCACCACTTCGAGGGCGTCGCGGCCGCTGTCGCGGAGCTCGCGCGGGTCTCGGCGGACCGTGTCCTCGTCGTCGACAACCTCTTCATGAGCGAGACGGCCGAGGAGGCCGACCGCGTCCGCGACCCCACGCACGTCCGGAACTACGGCGAGGACGAATGGCGCTCCTTCCTCACGGACGCGGGTCTCGACGTCGTGGACGTCCGCCGCTTCGACAAGCCGATCGAGCTCGAGCCCTGGCTCGAGCGCGCGGGAACGCCGGAGCACGACGCGGCCACGGTTCGCCGGCTCCTCGCCGACCGGATCGACGGCGGCTGGATCCGCCTCGACCGCATCGCGCTGAAGGCGGTGAAGGCCTGATGGCGATCGTCGTCGACCGCGACACACGGCTCGTCGTCCAGGGGATCACCGGCCGCGAAGGATCGTTCCACACGCTGCGCAACCGCGCATACGGGACGGACGTCGTGGCCGGCGTCACCCCCGGAAAGGGCGGTCGGGACGTCGAGGGGATCCCGGTCTTCGACACGGTCCGCGAGGCTGTGCGCAAGGCTCGCGCGAACACCTCGATGGTCTTCGTGCCGGCTGGGTTCGCCGCCGACGCGATCTTCGAGGCCGCCGAGGGCGGCGTCGACACGATCATCTGCATCACCGAAGGCATCCCTGCGCACGACATGCTCCGGGTCTACAACCACGTCCGGCCGCGCGGCGTCACGCTCGTCGGGCCGAACTGCCCCGGCGTGCTCTCGCCCGGCAGGGCGAACGTCGGGATCATCCCGGCCGAGATCTTCGCCGAGGGCACGGTCGGTCTCGTCTCGCGCTCCGGCACGTTGACCTACCAGATCGGCCACGAGCTGACGCAGCTCGGAATCGGTCAGTCGACCATCGTCGGCATCGGCGGCGACCCGGTCGTCGGCTCCTCGTTCGTCGACATCCTCGCCCGCTTCGAAGCGGACGACGAGACCGAGCTCGTCGTCATGGTCGGCGAGATCGGGGGCGCAGAGGAGGAGAAGGCCTCGGCGTTCATCGAGGCGGAGATGTCGAAGCCCGTCGTCGCGTACATCGCCGGGTTCACTGCCCCGCCGGGCAAGGCGATGGGGCATGCCGGCGCGATCATCTCTGGCTCGACCGGCACCGCGGCCGCGAAGAAGGACGCGCTCGAGGCGCACGGCGTACGCGTCGGCGCGAACCCGACCGAGGTGGCCCGGCTGGCCGCCGAGACGGTCGGGGCCACCGCCTGAGGCGGCCGGGGGCCGCGGGTAGACTCGCCGCGTGGGGACGATCTCCTTCGCGCGCGGCGTCCCGTCGCCGGATCTCCTACCCGTCGACGTCTTCGGCGAGGCAGCCCGCGCGGCCGTCGAGCGTGACGGTCGTACGATTCTGAACTACGGGCCCGCGGGCGGCTACCCGCCGCTCCGCGAATGGATCGCCGAGCGGCATGACGCCACACCCGACCAGGTGCTCGTGACGAACGGCTCCCTGCAAGGGTTCCACTTCGTGATGCGCCATCTGCTGGGGGACGGCGGGCGTGCGCTCGTCGAGGCGCCGAGCTACGACCGGACGTTGCTCACTCTCGCGAAGCTCGGAGCCGACGTCGAGGCGATTCCCCTTCGCGACGACGGGCTGGACGTCGACGCGCTGGCTGCGACCCTCGATTGCGGGCCGGCGACCGTGCTGTACACGATCCCGACGTTCCAGAACCCGAGCGGGCGGACGCTCTCGCGTGAGAGCCGCGAGGCGCTCGCGGCTCTCGTGCTCGACCGTGACCTCCTCGTCTACGAGGACGATCCGTACGGCGGCGTACGCTTCGAGGGCGACGAGCTGCCGACGCTCTACGAGCTGACCGGTGGCCGGAACGTCGTCTACTCGTCGTCGTTCTCGAAGGTCGTCGCGCCGGGGATCCGCGTGGGCTACGCCGTCCTTCCAGAGCACCTCGTGGAGCCGGTCGAGGCGATCGCGACGGAGACCTACATCTCGCCCTCGATCTTCGTCGAGGGGGCACTCCACGAGTTCATCCGGTCCGGAAGCTATGACGCAGCCCTCGCACGCGTCCGCGTCGGCCTGCGCGAGCGACGCGACGCGATGCTCGCCGCGCTCGAGCGCGAGCTCCCGGAGGGCACCTCGTGGAGCCGGCCCGAGGGCGGCTACTTCCTCTGGCTCGATCTTCCCGCGGGGGTCGAGGGTGCGACGCTCCTCGAGGCGGCGGAGGCGAAGGACGTGACGTTCGTGAAGGGCACGGATTTCTTCCTCGATGACTCGGGCGCCGAAGCGGCCCGCCTCGCGTTCAGCTTCCCATCAAGCGACGAGATCCGTGAGGGAATCGCCCGTCTGGGCACGCTCGTCCGCGAGCGGGCCTCCGTCGCCGTCTAGCCTCGAATTACGCGGCGGCGACGCGCTGCGCGGGCCGTGCGACCAGCTGCGCCTGCTTCGGCGTCGCGAGGCGGCCCGCGCGCATGGGGCGAAACGTCGGGCAGGGCGTGTTACCGCGGATGGCGCACAGCTCGGCGCGACGGAAGAAGCAGTCGTCACAGCTGACGGGTCGCGGGCGAGCGGTCGAGCGCACGAAGCGGAGAGCATAGTCCGGTCGAGTCGTGTCCCCAAGGGGCGCGGCGGACGAGAACGGCGCACTTTGCGGGGAGTTTCAGAGCGGACAACGCTGTTGTCGCCGAAGACAACTCAGCGCGCTTCTACAGCGGCAAGTGCCTGCTTGAAGTTGGAGACAGGGACGATCCGCAGGCCGTCTGCATAGCGACGCGCATCCGCGGCGTTCGCCTTAGGGACAAGGAAGAGGTCTGCGTCCGACTCGCGCGCGCCGATCGTCTTCTGCTTGATGCCACCGATCGGGCCGACCGTACCGTCGATCCCGATCTCGCCCGTCGCGACGATGCGACGGCCGCGGTCGATGTCCGGGCCGAGCTCGTCGATGATGTCGAGGGCGAACGCGAGCCCAGCCGATGGCCCTCCGATGTTCCGCGCGTCGATCGAGATGTCGATGGGCAGGTGGACGTCGGCGTTCTGGACGACGAGGATCCCAAAGACGGGGCGCTTCCCGCCGCCGGGACCGGCCGCGGACTCCGTCGGGACGTGCAGCTGTTCGAGCCCACCCTGCCGCTGCACGGTGACATCGACTGTGTCGCCCGACGTGACGGAACCCATCGCGTCCCTCAGGTCGGTCGTGGTCCGGATCGGCCGGCCAGCGATGCGGACGATGCGGTCGCCGATCTCGAAATGGGCTGCGCCGGGTGCGTCGGGGTCGACCTGGTTCACCGTCACTCCATTCGGTTCCGCGCCCACGTGATAGCCGAGGCTCCGAAGCGCGACGACCGCGGCGAGCTGCTGTGAGCGCTGCATGTCCTGCTTTCCCGACTGCTGGCGCTCCGCGTCGCTGACGCCGAGGGGGTTCACTCGCTCGGCCGGGACGAGCGACGCGCCCGAGTTCAGACCCGGGATGAGGCGCTCGAGCAGGCTCGCGCTCCGGACACGGACGTCGACCATGTAGATTCCTCCCGGCCCGCCTGCGTTCTTGTCGTCGGGGACGGTGACGAGTGGATCGGCCCGGATCGCGCGGTCCGGCACGTACAGGTACTCGCCCGAGGGGATCGCGTAGAGGATGGCCGCGACCGCCGCGAGGGCGAGGAGCACGAGGATGGGGATGTGCCATCGGCGGATGCGAAAGCGCACGAAGTCAGCGTAGCCCCGGCCCTTCGCGCCGTCGGACAGGAAGAGCCGGAGGCCCGCCCGGCCGAAGGCCGCGCATCGGCCGGGCGAAGGCGCGGGTGGAGGCCCCGCTCGGCCGGAGGCCGCGCATGGGCCGGGCGAAGGCGCGGTTCTCAGCGACTTCGCACTAGGAGCGGAGGCCGAAGGCCGGAGCGTTCACCGCGAATGGCCGGGAGGCGGTGGCCTCGGCTAGGTCGCGAGGACGCCCACGACCTCGCGCACCGCGTCCGCCGACGAGGCGAGCTCCTCGCGCTCGGCGTCCGTCAGGTCGAGCTCGACTACCTCCTCGACGCCGCCTGCGCCGAGCTTCACGGGCACGCCGATGTAGAGGCCGTCGATCCCGTACTCGCCCTCGAGATACGCGGTGCACGGCAGGACGCGCTTCTCGTCCAGGCATACGGCGTCCACCATCTGGGCCGCGGCCGCGCCGGGCGCGTACCAGGCGGACGTGCCGAGCAGGTTCACGATCTCGCCGCCACCCTTCCGCGTCCGCTCGACCATCGCCTCGATCCTGTCCGAGGCCACTAGCTTCGCGAGCGGGACGCCGCCGACGGTCGTGGCCGAGACGACCGGGACCATCTGGTCGCCGTGACCGCCGAGGACCATGGCGGTCACGTCCTTCACGGACGAGCCAGTCTCCCAGGCGATGAAGGCCGAGAACCGCGCCGTGTCGAGGATCCCCGCCATCCCAAACACGCGCTCCTTCGGCCAATCCGATGCGTTCTTCGCAACGTGGCACATCGCGTCGAGCGGGTTCGAGACGACGATCAGGACGGCGTCGGGCGACTGCGCGACCGCCGCCTCGGTCACCGACGCGACGATCTTCTCGTTCGTCGTCACCAGGTCGTCGCGGCTCATCCCCGGCGAGCGGGGGAGGCCGGCCGTGACGACTACGACCTCGGAGCCCGCGGTCTCCTCGTAGCCGTTCGAACCGACGATGTTCGGCTCGTGGCCGAGGACGGCGCCGGCCTGGTTCATGTCAAGCGCCTTGCCCTGCGGCAGGTTCTCCTTGATGTCCACGAGGACGAGGTCGGCATAGTCGCGGCGGGCGATCTCCTGCGCCGCCGTAGCCCCGACGTTTCCTGCCCCGACGACGGTCACCTTGCGCCTCACACGCGCACCCCCATGTTCTCGACGATCGCGTCTGCGACCTCGCTCGTCCCGACCGCGGTCGGATCATCGCGACGCTCCTTCATGTCGTACGTGACGCTCCTGCCCTCGGCGATGACCGAGGCGATCGCGTCCTCGAGCCGGTCGCCGGCGTCGCGCTCTTCGAGGTGGCGGAGCAACATCACGCCCGACAGCATCATCGCCATCGGGTTGACCTTGTTCTGGCCCGTGTATTTGGGCGCCGACCCGTGCGTCGGCTCGAAGACCGCCGCCTCCGCGCCGAAGTTCCCGCCCGGCGCAAGCCCGAGGCCGCCGATCAGGCCTGCGCAGAGGTCGGAGAGGATGTCCCCGTAGAGGTTCGGGCAGACGAGGACGTCATACTCCTCGGGCCGCTGCACGAGCTGCATCGACATGTTGTCCACGATGCGGTCCTCGAACTCGATGTCCGCGTTCTCGGCCGCGACCTCACGCGCTACGCGAAGGTAGAGCCCGTCCGTGAACTTCATGATGTTCGCCTTGTGGACGGCCGTGACCTTGCGGCGGCCGTTCCGCCGCGCGTAGTCGAACGCGAACTCGACGATCCGCCGCGTGCCGCCCACGGAGATCGGCTTCACGGAGATCCCCGAGTCGGCGCGGACGCGCGCGCCGCGCTCGCCGAGCCACGCGATCAGCTCCTCGACGTCCTCGGAGCCCTCCTCGAACTCGACGCCCGCGTAGAGGTCCTCGGTGTTCTCGCGGATCACGACGAGGTCGACGTCCTCGTAGCGAGACCGGACGCCGCGGTAGCTCTTGCACGGGCGCACCTGACCGTAGAGGTCGAGCTCCTTCCGCAGGGAAACGTTCACCGAGCGGAACCCGGCGCCGACAGGGGTGGTGATCGGGCCCTTGATCGCGACGCGGTTCCGGCGGATCGACTCCAGGACGTCGGCCGGCAGCGGATCGCCGCCGTGCCGCTCCATGACGTCCGCGCCTGCCTCCTGGACGTCCCAGTCGATCCCGACGCCGGTGGCCTCGACCACCCGGCGCGTCGCCTCGGCGATCTCCGGCCCGGTTCCGTCGCCCGGAATCAGCGTGACTCGGTGCCCCATGCCGGGGGCCGATTCTACGCGCGACGCCCAGGCGTCCCGCTTGGGTACCGTGCGGTCGACATGCGGGGGACTGCATGACGGACTTCAAGCCCGGCCTCGAGGGTGTCGTCGCCGTCGAGACCGAGATCGCGGAGCCCGATCGGGACGGCGGATCGCTCCGCTACCGCGGCGTGGACATCGAGGAACTCGTCGGTCAGATCCCGTACGAGAACGTCTGGGGTCTCCTCGTCGACGACGACCCGGCCTCGAGGATGCCCGACCCCGAGCCGATCGAGTTCGTCGGCCTGACGGGGAATGCGCCCGCCGACCTCCAGGCCGAGACCGCACGCCTCGCCGGCGAGTGGAGGCTCGGGAAGCTGAACGAGATCTCCGACGAGCAGGCGCGCGAGGATCTCGGCCGTCTCTCGTCCCAGATGATGTCGATCGTCGCCCGCTCGGCCCGCCTCGCCGACGGGCACGCCGAGCCGGTGGACGACGACATCGTCGCCCGAGGCGAGACTGCCGCCGAGACGTTCCTGCTCCGCTGGCGGGGCGAGGCCGACCCCAGGCACGTCAAGGCAATCGACACGTACTGGATCTGCACGGCCGAGCACGGCCTTAACGCCTCCACCTTCACCGCCCGCGTCGTTGCCTCCACCGGCGCCGACTGCGGCGCCGCGCTCTCCGCCGCGGTCGGCGCGCTCTCAGGCCCGCTGCATGGCGGAGCGCCCGCCTACGTGAAGCCGATGCTCGAGGAGGTAGCGCGGAGCGGTGATGCGGGGCGCTGGGTTCGCGACGCGCTCCAGAGCGGCAAGCGGATCATGGGCTTCGGCCACCGCGTCTATCGCGCCGAGGATCCCCGTTCGCGAATCCTGAAGCGGGTGGCCAAGGAGCTCGACGCTCCGCAGGTCGAGGTGGCGGAGGAGCTCGAGCGCGTGGCGCTCGTGGCGCTGCAGGAGCGGCACCCCGACCGCGTGCTCGCGACGAACGTTGAGTACTACTCGGCCGTCGTCCTCGACGTCGCCGAGATCCCGCCGCCGCTCGCGCCCGCGATGTTCGCCTGCTCGCGTGTCGCCGGCTGGTCGGCGCACATCCTCGAGCAGAAGCGGACCGGCCGGCTCTTCCGTCCGTCGGCGCGCTACGTCGGCCCGGGCCAGCGCTCGATCGCCCCGGTGGGCTAATCGGATGTCGGCCGTTCTCGCAGCGGCCGTCTCGCGCGCCGCGAGCCTCGACGACGAACGCCAGCTCGCGGAGCTCCGTCGTGACGTCGAGGAGGAGGTCGAGGCCGCCGTCCGCGACGGCGACTTCCGCGTCCGCGCGCTCGGCTACCAGGCGATCGGCCGCCTGAACTTTGCGCAGAAGAAGGAGCTCCTCCGCCGCGGGCTCGAGGACGAGAGCCCGGCATGCCGGGGCGCCGCGCTTCTCTCGCTCGAGCTCATGTCACGGGGTCATCCCGGGACGGTGAACGCGGTCCGCCCGCTCCTCCACACGCTCTCGAACTCGGACCCGAACGCGACGGTGCGCCGCCTCGCCGTCCTCGCGCTGAAGAACGGTTCGCCCGCCCAGGACACGCTGACGCTCCTCGCCCACCTCGCGGACGACGACGAGGATGCCGAGCTCCGTCGCGCCGCGGCGGCCGTCCTCCAGGGCCTGAAGAAGAAGGCCGCGGCGCGTTGACGCCGACGCCAGTGCTTCACTTCGTATAGCGTTATCGCTTCACAAACGGAAGCGAGGTATCACATGGCCGTTCGCGACGACGTCCTCGAGGCGAATCGCGGGTACGCGGAGGCATTCGGCCAGGGCGATTTGCCGATCCCGCCTGCCCGCCGGTTCGCCGTCGTCACGTGCATGGACGCACGGATCGATCCGGCGAAGGCGCTCGGTCTCTCGGAGGGCGACGCGCACGTCATCCGCAACGCGGGCGGCCTCCTGACCGACGACGCGCTCCGCTCGCTCGTCATCTCGAACTCGCTGCTCGGCACGCAGGAGGTGCTGATCGTCGCCCACACCGGGTGCGGCATGCTCACCTTCACGAACGAGGACCTGCACGCGAAGCTGGCCGAAGAGCGCGGCGCCGATGCGACCGAGTTCGACTTCCAGCCTTTCGAGGATCTCGAGACGAGCGTCCGCGCGTGCGTCAGGCGCGTGCGCGAGTCGCCGCTTCTCCCGGACGACTTCGACGCCAGCGGCTGGATCTACGAGGTCGAGACGGGCCGGATCACGGCCGTGGAGGACTAGCGAAGTCGCTTCTCGTAGTTCACCCAACGCTTGACGACGTGCATCCCGGCGCGCTCGTAGAGGCGCACTGCCCCGCTGACGTTCTCGGCGTCCACCTCGAGCTTCGCGCGCGAGAGTCCGCGATCGCGGAACGCGCCGAACGACGCGTGGAGAAGCGCCAGCCCGAGTCCGCGGCCGCGCCAGGGGCGCCTCACGCCCAGGATGTCCACGAGGCCGTAGGGCTCGCCGGCCTGGCGCACGTAGTCGAGCGCGACGCCGGCAATCTCGCCGCCGTCCTCGGCTAGGAAGACGAGATCCGGTTCGAAGTCCGGATCCTTGAGGTGACCCTGTCGCCACTCGCCGAACTCGGTCGGTGAGTACTCCCAGTGGTCGGCGAAGGCCTCTTCGACCGCCTGGTGGAGTCGCGCGTCGTCGGCGCCCGGGCGGAACCGGCGAACGACCAGGCCCTCCGGCCAGGACGGCTCGGGCGGCTCGTCGGCGAGGTCGATCTCCATCTCGAAGGCGTGCCGGACCGGGCGATAGCCAGCCTGCTCGTACGCATCGCGCGTGGCCCCATCGGGTTCGTCGACGATGGCGAAGATCCGGGCGTCCGCGGCGGCGCGACCGAGGACCCACCGTTCAATCGTCTCGATGAGCTCGCCCGTCGCCTCGCCGTCGACCGACCGCAGGTCGACCCAGTACCGCGTGCGCTCGGCGCGCTCCCCGATGTCGGCGTACGCGGCGAGCTCGTCGCCACGCTCGGCGATCCAGAAGCGGATCCGTGGGAGCCCGAGCCAGTGCGCAACGATGCTCGTCGAGACGGCCGGCTCGCCGGTATTGGCGACCGCGTGCCGGTTCAGGAGGTCAGCGATCGCCGCGGCGTCCTCGGGCCGCGGTTTCCGGACGGTGATGTCGTCGGCGTCTACCCGGCGCAGGGGCAGACCGTACCGCGGCGGACGAGCCGGTGGCACGACGGGCAGCGGCTGACGGTCTCGCGGAGCTCGAGCATCTTCGCGCGCGAGCCGAGGGTCAACATCGCGACGGCGAGGCCGCCGGCGATGGAGAGGGCTCCGATGAAGGTGGGGTCGAGGGATTCCATCTGGTGTCCTAGCGTCGTCGGGCGTGTGGGTGTGCACTGAAGTACATGTCGCGCCGCCGACGTTCCGAAACGTGGGTGTAAAGCTCGGTTGTGCCGAGATCCGCGTGCCCGAGCATTTCCTGAACCGAGCGCAGGTCGGCCCCGCCGTCGAGGAGGTGGGTCGCGAACGAGTGCCGCAGGAGGTGCGGATGGACGCGCTCGGGCTCGAGACCCGCCTTCGCCGCCAGCCTTCGAAGGACGAGGAACGCGCCGGCCCGGGTCAGCGCCCCGCCCTGCGCGTTCAGGAAGAGCTCCGGGCGGTGCCGCCGATCGAGGTAGGGCCGGCCGTGCGCGAGGTAGCTGCGGAGCGCGTCCGCCGCGGGACGGCCGAGCGGCACGATCCGTTCCTTGTCGCCCTTCCCGACGCACCGGACGAGCCGTGAGTCCAGATCGACGCCGCCGCGCTCGAGGCCGACCGCCTCGCTGACGCGAAGCCCTGCGCCGTAGAGGAGCTCGACGAGCGCGCGATCGCGACGCGCGCGCGGGTTCGTTCCATCCGCGGCCTGGATGAGGCGCTCGACCTCCCGCGGCGAGAGCGTCCGCGGAAGCTTGCGGCGT
>Ga0126313_10001906_pt1 | contig 11333 bp, 7 predicted proteins | sample Plot105A_FD_89954 | JGI IMG/M metagenome (GOLD analysis project Ga0126313, IMG submission 89954) | Serpentine soil microbial communities from UC McLaughlin Reserve, CA, USA - Plot105A | ecosystem: Environmental > Terrestrial > Soil > Grasslands | place: USA: UC McLaughlin Reserve, Lake County... | reverse complement strand
GGTCAGCCCGAGCGCGCGGCGGAGCTCGCCCGGGCAGCCCGCGAGGGAGAGCGGGCCTGGGTGAACACGATCCACGGCTTCTGCCGCCGGCTCTTGGCGGTGCACCCGGTGGCCGCTCGTATGGATCCGCGATTCCGCGTCCTCGACGAGGTCGAGGCGGGGCGGCTCTCCGAGCGGGCCTTCGCGGCGGCGCTTGACGAGGTGGTGGCCGTGGACGAGGCTGCCACCCGGTTCGCCGCCGGCTTCAGCCTGCCGCGCCTCCGTGAGCTCGTGCGGGGCGTGCACGAGCGGCTGCGCAGCCAGGGAGTGGAACGGGTTGGCCTCCCGGACCCCGGTCCACCCGCGCGATCGGTGAAGGAAGAGGGCGAGACCTCGAAGCTCACGCCGGCCGAGGCGGGCATCGCCGCGGACGGATTCCGCACGCTCGGGTCCCTGCTCACCGCCTACGACCGCCACTACGAGGAGCTGAAGGCGGAGCGCTCCGGAGCGGACTTCGAGGACCTCGAGCTGCGGGCGCTGGCGCTCCTGCGCGCGCCGGGCGCCATCCGAGATGCCTGGCGGGGGCGCTTCGAGCACCTGCTGGTGGACGAGTTTCAGGACACCAACTCGGTCCAGCTGGCGCTGATCGACGCCCTCCGCGGTCCGGGCACCCGCCTCTTCACGGTCGGGGATGAGTTCCAGTCCATCTACCGCTTCCGACACGCAGACCTCGACGTGTTCAGGGCGCGGCGCCGCGAGGCGATTGCCGCCCCCCGCACGGACGAGCGGCCGCTCGTGGGAAACTTCCGCTCGCGCCCGGATGTCCTGGCCGCCATCAACTTCGCCGGCGCGGCACTCCTGGAGGGATTCGCGCCGCTGGAGGCGGGCCTGGAGGCCGAGGCAGAGGCAAAGGCAGGCGGTGGACCCACCGTGGAGCTCCTGCTCACCGACGCCTCCAACGACTCGGCCCGCAAGTCCACGGGTTGGTGGGGGGAGGAGATGGACCTCGACCCCCCGAGCTCCGAGCGCAGCCTGGCCTATGTGGCCGAGGCGCGCTTCCTGGCCCAGCGCCTCAGACAGCTCGCGGACGGCGGGGTTCCGTCCGCCGACATGGTGGTCCTGCTGCGCGCCTTCACGCACGTCGACGCCTACGAGGAGGCTCTCGACCGCGCCGGGCTCGCCCCGTACGTGGTTGGCGGGCGAGGCTACTGGTCCCAGCAGCAGGTCGAGGACGCACTGCGCCTGCTCGGCGCCGTGGCGAATCCCCTCGACGACGAGGTCCTCTTCGGCGCCCTCGCTTCCCCGGCCAGCGGGGTGAGCCCCGACGCCCTCTGGCTGCTTCGCCAGGCGGCGCGTACGCAGGATGGTCTCGCCCATCACGTCTGGCCGACCGTGGAGCGCGGGGAGTGGCCCGCGGAGACGCCACACGAGGACGTCAGGAGGCTCGAGGGATTCAGGGCGACCATTGCGCGGCTTCGAAACGAGGCGCCGCTCCTGCCCCTGGAGGTGCTCGTCGATCGAACGATCTCGGCCTTCGACTACGACCTGGCTCTGCTGTCGCGTCCCGGTGGGCGGCGGCGGATGGCGAACCTGCGCAAGTTGATGCGCCTCGCGAGGGAGTACGAGGAGCACGAGGGCCGCGACCTGCGCGGCTTCTTGCGCTTCGCCGAGGAGCGGACACAGCGGGACGAGCGCGAGGGCATGGCGGCCATCCAGGTGGAGGGTCACGACGGCGTGCGGGTGATGACGGTGCACGCGGCCAAGGGGCTTCAGTTCCCCGTCGTGGCGGTCGCCGATCTGGGCCGGGCCCTGGGGGCCGGCAGCCGCGACGACGACTTCGCGATCGGCCGGATCGAGGATGCGGGCGGTGACCCGTCACAGGCTCGCTTCGGCCTGCGCGTGCCGGTCGCCGCGGGAGAGCTGCTTCGCCTCTGGGAGTACGTGGAGCTCTGCCGCGAGGGACGCGGCGCGGAGGTCGAGGAGGCCTGCCGCCTGGTGTACGTGGCGGTCTCGCGCGCCGAGGAGCGCCTGATCCTGAGCGGCATCTTCAAGGCCGCGGACCTCGAGCCCGCCGAAGAGCGAAGCGCGTCGGATTCGGCGCTCGGGCTGATGCTGCCGGCCCTTCGCGCCCGCGGCTGGGATGGCGGCGAAGGCGAGGTCTCCCTCGAGCGGGCCGAGGCGATCGGCGGCGGAGCGGCCGCGGGCCCAGCGCCTCGGATCTCGGTGCGAATCCAAGCCCCCAGCGCCGAGCGGGCGGCGAGGCTTCGCGAGCGCTCGCCCGCGGCAGCCCTCCCCACGGGCGGCGCGCCCGAGCGCGCTCCTGCCGAGCCCCTTCTCGCTGGATTCCGGCCGGTCGCCGCGGTCGGGCACCTCTCCTACTCCGCGCTCGCCGACTACGCCGGCTGCCATTACCGCTTCTACGTCGAGCGCGTGATCGGTCTCGAGGAGCGCTTCACGGCGGCTCCTGGCACCGAAGACGCGGACGACAGTGTGGTACCACGCGGCGACGAGCTCGTGGCCCCCCAGCTCGGGGGGCGCGAGCGCGCGCTGGCGATCGGCAACGCGGTCCACGCCGCCCTCGAGGCGAGCGCCCGACGCTCGTGGGACGAGCCTCGCGAGGCGGAGCTCGCGGCGCTTTGCGGGCGCCAGGGGTTGGCCGGTGACATGGAGGCGCTCGAGCGCGTCCAGGCCCTGGTTGGGGGCTGGCTCGGGTGCGCGCTTCGCGCCCAGCTCGACGCCGCCGGGGCGCGCCTGCGTCCGGAGGTGCCATTCGTCCTGGCGCTCGGAGGGGCGGTGGTCCGCGGGAAGATCGACCTAGTGGCCGAGACACCGCAGGGGCTTGTCATCGTCGACTACAAGACCGATGCGCTGCGGGGATCCGACCCCGCAGAGGTCGCTGGGCGGTACTCGACCCAGCGCGACCTCTACGCGCTCGCCGTGCACGACGGGCTCCCAGGGAGCAGGGCAGGCTCGCTCCGCGCTGCCTACTGCTTCCTCGAGTCCCCGAAGCAAACGCTCATCGAGTCCTACGACAAGCCGGCCCTCTCGGCGGCCCGCGAGCGCCTCGAGGCCCACCTAATGGGCATCGGGGAAGGCCACTTCGCCCGCACGGAGCATCCTCACCCCTCCCTCTGCTACGGCTGCCCGGCGGCCGCCCACCTTTGCGGCAAGCCCGCCTGGCGGCCGCAGTGGGCGTCGTCGTGAGCCGCCGCCAGGCGATCTTCGCCTACGGGTCGCTGCTGAGCCTTGCAAGCGCCGAGCGAACCCTGGGGCGGCCCGTCGAGCACGCCGCACCCGCGCGCCTGCCCGGCTGGCGTCGGCGCTGGTCCCAGGCGCGCGACAACCGGCGGAGCGAGAAGACCTTCGCCCGCGCCGAGGACGGTGCGGTTCCGCCCTGGTGCCTGGGCCTCAACCTCGAGCGCGGGGCCGGACCGGGACCGAACGGTGCCCTGCTCGAGCTGAGCGAGCCGGAGCTCGAGCGCCTCGATGCGCGTGAGATCCGTTACGACCGGCTCGAGATCACCGATGCGATCGCGATCGAGGGAGGGCGCCGCTTCACCCGCGTGTTCACGTTCGTCGCCAAGCCCGAGAGCTTCGCTCCCTCTCCGCCGCCGGGCGCCGTCATCCTCGCCTCCTACTTCCGCGCCATCGAGGCGGCGTTCGAAGCGCTCGGACCGGATCAGCTTGAGGTCTTCCGGGAGACCACGGGCCCTCCTCCGGTCGAGGTCGTCGAGTGCGTCCTCCTCCTCGACGAGATCCCGGCCGGCAACCCGCGCGACTGGTAGGCGAGCTATGCCCCGTTCCAGCGGCGCGCCCACGCCCCGAGCTCGTTGATCGCCGGTCGCAGCCCCCTGCCCTTCTCGGTCAGGCGGTAGGAGACGCGAGGCGGGTTCCCGGCTTGAACGGAGCGCTCGACGAGGCCCTCTGCCTCCAGCTCGCGCAGCCGGCAGGACAGAAGGCGATCCGAGAGCCCCGGTACCGCCTGGGAGAGCTCCACGAAGTAATGAGGCCGCTCGGAGAGCGCCCAGATGATCGCGCCCGCCCACCGCTTGCCGATCAGCTCGACGGCGCGATGGAAGTCCGGAGAGACGCGCACGGGCCGGCGCTCGGCTTCCGAAGGCGCTCGTTCCACCCTGAAGCTAGCTTAACGGCTGGCCCACCCGGGCTCGGGACGGAGTCGCGGGGCGAGCGCCCGCGGCCGTGGTCACGCCGTGCAGGGGCCAGTCCCGGTGGGCTCCAGGTCGCCCCGGAGGGCCTCGCCGACGATCTCGTTCGGAATGCCGAGCCCGCCCGGCGGACCCTGGCCCCTCTGCGCCGCGAACACCGTCGTGACCACCTTCCCGCTCGCGTCGACCGCGGGCCCGCCCGAGTTGCCGCTTCGAACCTCCCCCCGAAACGGCGTCATCTCGCGCTGGATCGGGCCGCGGCCGTAGGAGTCCTGGCTTATGACCTCGCCGGTCGTCCCGATTCGTACCGGGGAGACCGCCAAGGGTCCGTTCTCGGGATAGCCGACCACCGCCCCCGGGGTCCCCGCCGCCACGTTCGGTGCGGCAGGCAGCGCCGGCAGCCCCAGGCCCGCCACACGAAGGACGGCGAGGTCGTTGCGAGGCTCGTAGTGGACCGGGGTCGCGTCAAGCGAGGATCCGGACTGCGTCGTCACGGTGGTGTCGTCCTCGCCGGCGACGACGTGGGCGTTCGTGACCACGATCCTGGGCCCCGCGACCCATCCGGACCCCTCGATCCCAAGCCCGCAGGCGGTGCCGAGCACCTTCACCACGCTCTGGCTCGCCCGCTGGACCTCGGGGTCCTTCGCGATCGCGGGCTCGGGCGAACCGACCTGGGCTTGTGGGCCGTTCACCGCGGGTACCGGGTCGATGTGGCGCAGGAGGTTGAGGATCGGTCCATTCGGCGGCAGTACGCCGTTCAGGGTGGAGAGGATGCGCGATTCTTGAAGCGCATCCCGGAGATCGCGCTCACCGGAACCCGGCACGTTGAGGGCGGCCGCCCCGAAGGCCCACGCCAGCAACAGCGCAAGTGCCCCGAACAACACGGCCCCACCCGCTCCGTCGGCGCCCGCGAGGACGCCTCCGGCAGGCAGGTAGCGCAGTCGGAGCCCCGCGGCGATCCCCTGCATTACGACGGCGAGCACGGTGCCCACGATCAGACCCGCCAGCACGGTGATCAGGGGCGCGTACTGCGACTCGCCGCCGCCCGCGAGGAGCGCCGGCCCGAGGCGCCCGCCGAGCACTGCGCCGGCCACGAATCCGGCCAGCGGCAGAGCGCTCGCGATCAGGCCCCGCTCATACCCGATCACGGCGAGCCCGAGAGCGAAGAGCGCGATGATTACGTCGACGACGTTCATCCAGTGGCTACCGTTCTACCGGCTTGAGCTCGACCGGTTCCCCGGCGGTGCGTCGCCGTCGTCTCCTGACCCGCGCCCTCCCCCTCGCGGCGCTCGCCGTCGCCGCCTTCGTGGCCGGCGCGATCACGGGCGGGGGCGGAGTCGAGCTCCCCGCCGCGCAGCGCTTCGCCGACGCCTGGGAGAGCCAGGACTTCTCGGGCATGCACGCGGAGCTCTCACCCGAAGCCGCGAGACGCTATCCGCTGGAGGCGTTCACCAGCGACTACACGCACGCGCAGGAAACGGCGACGGTGAAGACGATCGCGACCGGCGAGGTGTCCGGCAGCGAGTCCGGCGGACAAGACGCGGCCGTGGTACCGGTGACCTTGGTCACGAACGCCTTCGGGGAGATCTCCGGGCAGCTCATGCTTCCCCTGACGGGTGGCAAGGTGGACTGGTCGCCGAAGCTTGTCTTCCCAGGGCTCAAGGCCGACGAGCGTCTCGTGCGCCACACGCAGGTCCCCAAGCGCGGGACGATCCTCGCCAGGGACGAAACGCCGCTCGCCGAGGGAGCGGCCACCGCTCGGTCTCTGCCGCTTGGCGTTTCCGCGGCCAACGTGGTCGGGGAGGTCGGTCTCGCCAAGCCCCGCGATGACGAGCGGCTTGTGGGGCTCGGCTTCCCGCCGGGCTTCCCGACGGGAACCAGCGGCCTCGAGCTTGCCTTCAACCGTCGCCTCGCCGGCAAGCCCGGCGGCGAGCTCGTGGCGGTCTCCTCCGGCGGCCCGCCCGCGGCCGGCGGCCGGGTGCTCGCGACCGGAGAGCCCGTGCCCGGCAAGCCCGTGCACACGACGATCGACCCCGACCTCCAGCGCGCCGCGGTGGCCGCGCTCGGCGGCACCTACGGCGGCGTCGCCGTGCTCGACGCAAGGGACGGCTCGGTGCGCGCGCTGGCAGGGATCGCCTTCTCGGGCCCACAGCCGCCGGGCTCGACGTTCAAGGTCGTGACGACGACCGCGGCGCTCGAGGCCGGGGTCGTTGAGCTCACCGACCGGTTTCCCATCCAGACCTCGACCGTCGTGGGCGGACGCGAGATCGCCAACGCCCACGGCGAGGCCTGTGGCGGGACATTCGTCCAGGCCTTCGCCGAGTCGTGCAACAGCGTCTTCGTCCCCCTGGGGCCGAAGATCGGCTCGCAGCGGCTCGTCGACACCGCCGAGCGCTACGGCTTCAACTCGCCGCCGAGCCTCTACGACGACGCGGCGCTCCGAGCGGTGGACCCACCCGAGAGCTCGATTCCCACCCGGCTCGGCGACGATCTCGAGCTCGGCGTGAGCGCGATCGGTCAGGGTAGGGTGCTCGCCACGCCGCTCGAGCTGGCATCGATCGCGCAGACGATCGCCAACGGCGGCACCCGGAGCCCCACCGCTATCGTCACGGACAGGGCACTGCGCCCCGACGGGGGCCCCGTGCACGTCACCTCCGCGAAGGTCGCCGCGACGCTGCGCACGCTCATGATCGCCGTCGTGACGAGCGGCACCGGCATCGCTGCCGCGCTGCCCGGCATCCAGGTCGCGGGAAAGACGGGGACGGCGGAGCTCGGCCCGGTGACGGTGGAGCCACGCCGTGCGTCGTCGGAGGTAGAGCAGAGGGTCGACGCCTGGTTCACGGCCTTCGCGCCGGCCAGCGATCCGAGGCTGGCGGCAGCGGCGATGGTCGTGAACGCCAGCGGGGACGGGGGCACCGTGGCCGCGCCCATCGTCCGGCAGGTCCTCGCCGCGGGCTTGGGCGTCGCGGGCTGAAGAACGCGTCCTGCCTAGCCTTCGTCGCGCGGAAAGCCGATCGTCGCAGCGCCGATCACCAGCAGGCCACCGATGAGCGCCATCCACCCTCCCGGCGTCGCCACCGGCTTCGCGATGATCGCCCGGTGATCGATAGCGCGGCGCCGCCGGCAAGCAGCCACCACCAGCCGCCGCCGCGCTGCGCGCGAACGGGCGCGACCGCGACCGCGGCCGCGGCGATCACGAGCAGGCAGAAGACGCGAAAACCCATCGAGAAGAGGTTGACGACTACGAACAGCGCCGCGACGCCCCCCCGCAGCGAGCGCGACCCGCAGGGCGACGCTAGATGTCAAGCTCGACTTCGCCCTCCGGTCCGCTCGGAGACGGGATGTGGAGCATCAGCGGGCGCTCCTCGATCGCCTGATCGTCGACCCTGAAGAGGACCATCGAGCCCTGGATGGGGCCGCTGGCGGCCGTCGACTCGGGCGGCGGCACCTGGTCCCCGGCCGGGACCATCGTGCCCAGGCCGAGCGCGAACAGGCTCTTGCTCGCTAGCGGCTTGAACTTCGTCCCACCGGTGTCGACCACCGTGAAGCGGCGCGGGATCCTCTGGGGCGCGTCGCCCTCGTTCTGGATCTGCATGAAGACGCCGAGGTAGTACTCGTTCTTCGATGGCGTCGGCTGTCCCGCCAGGTATGCCTTGTCCTCAGCGTCCGCAGGGTTCAGGAAGCGGGAGATCTGAACGTTGTAGAGCAGGTTTCCCAGCCTCATGCCCTGCCCCTCGCCGGCGCTGAGACTGCTCTCAGGATTGGACTCGCAGCCGGAGAGCCCCACGGCCAAGGCCAGTCCAGCGGCCAGCACGAGGGCGGCACCAAGACGCGTGGGGGCCCGCATGGCGGCGGAAGTCTATAGCGGTCCCGGTCCGCGATCCGCGCCCGCGACGACGACTCGTGGGACGGGTGCGCCGGACTCGAGCAGGTGCTTGAGCCTCGTGAGCGCAACGGACCACTGACGGCGAAAGAAGCGCTCTGCCCCCAGCTTCTCGCGCCATCGATCGAGCGGGTGCGTCGGCTCTGTCAAGAAGCTGAGCGTCACCTCGCAGGCCTCGGTTCCTGGTCCCTCGACCAGCTCCCAGACCGTGAGGATCGGAATCCTGTCGAACCGCCCTCCCTTCCCGCGCTCCAGGATGCGGTGCGACGGGGAGACCTCCTCGATCACGGTCTCCATCCACAGCCGCTTCGTGATCCGCATCCGCGCCGCGGCGCCGACGCCGGCTGACGCAAGCCGCTCGAGGCGAAACTCGCTCACGAAGTGGTCGGTGAATGCGGGGCGGTTCGCGAGATCGTTGAGAAATTCGAAGACCTCTCCGCGTGGCGCATCAATCGCCCTCGTCACCGAGATCGGCCCCATGCGCGAGCGATTCTAGTGGCGACCGGCGTCAGCAATCTTCCAAATTGCGCAGATTTCGGGCAGATCTGTGCCAAGTAGTACAAAGCGTCGTTAAAATCGTCACGAGATTCGGATGGGTTCGGCGGTGGACGGAGAGACAGACGTCCGCGAGACCGGCGAGACCGGCGAGTTCGTCTCGGTTGGCTCGCTTGTCTGCCTGGGTTGCGGCTACTCGATCTCGTTGTCCGTGGACGACGAGCTACCGCGTTGCCCGGCTTGCGGTGGCCACAAGTTCCGCCGCGCCTCGATGTTCAAGGCGCCTACGATGGACGCCGGCGCGATTTCCCCGGCTGCCGAGCCGCCGAGCTGGCTTGAGGACGTCCGCGCAGACCTTGAGCCCGGCGGCCGCTACATCGCTTTCGACGAGGACGGCCAGCCGGTGGTAGTCGCCCTCGAGGACGGCTGGACGAGCATCGGTCGCAGCCGCGCCGCCGACGTCCGCCTCGACGATGTGACGGTCTCCCGGCGCCACGGGCTCATCGTCCGCACCGGCGACGACGAGCTGCGCGCCCTCGATGATCGCAGCCTCAACGGTCTTTTCGTCAACGGTGAGCGCGTCGAGTGGGCGGCGCTCTCCGACGGCGATGAGCTCGAGATCGGCCGTTTCCGCCTCTACGTGCTCGAGGCGTAGCGGCCGCCTCCCGATCTGTCTGACAACTGTCTGACAAATCGGGAGTGGCCCAGAGGGCGTGAATATCGGCTCGGGCGTCCATGCTCATCGCGGTCGGTTCGGTACCCGCCCATTTGAGCCCACATTTGTGGGAATTGGATGGGGTAGCGCGATCGGCCCGCGCGAGCGATCGCTGGACGCCCACTCGCCCCGACCGTTAGGTTGTGCCTGCGAAGCGCCGCCAGCCCATGCGAGTCGCATCCACGGCAGACATCCCAACCCCCGATACCCGCTCGGACGGCTCCGGCGCAAGAGCTTCGGCGAGTGACGTCCGAATCGCCCTGCAACGCGCCCGCGACCATCTCCTGTCCCTGCAGAGCGATGAGGGATGGTGGAAGGGAGAGCTCGAGACGAACGTGACGATGGACGCCGAGGACCTGCTGCTGCGCGAGTTCCTCGGTGTGTCTGACCCCAGCGCTGTCGAGCGGGCGGCGAACTGGATCCGCTCCCGACAGCGAGGTGACGGAACCTGGGCGAACTTCTACGGCGGCCCGGCGGACCTCTCCACGACGATCGAGGCCTACGCCGCACTGCGGCTGGCGGGGGACTCCATCGACGACCCTCACATGAGAGCGGCTCGGGACTACGTGGTGCAAGCCGGCGGGATCGCGCGTGCGCGCGTATTCACGCGCATATGGCTCGCGCTGTTCGGGCTGTGGCCGTGGGACGAAGTGCCGGCGCTGCCACCCGAGCTGATCTTCCTGCCGCGCTGGTTCTCGCTCAATGCGTATGACTTCGCGTGCTGGGCACGCCAGACGGTCGTTGCGCTCACCGTGGTTCGCTCGGCGCGACCCACCAGGCCGCTGCCCTTCCGTCTGGACGAGCTTCACACCGGGCGTGTGGCGCCTGCGCCGAGGCCCCGCTCCCTCGCCGGTTGGGCGCTCGGTCGCGTGGACATCGCGCTGAGGGCCTACGAGCGGCGGCCTCTCCGCTGGCTCAGGCGCCGCGCCGTACGGAGAGTCGAGCGGTGGATCCTAGACCGTCAGGAGGCCGACGGCTCTTGGGGTGGGATCCAGCCGCCCTGGGTCTATTCCCTGATCGCGCTGTCGCTTCGCGGCTATCCGCTCGAGCATCCGGCGATGCAGCGGGGACTCAGCGGCATCGAGCACTTCCTCATCGTCGAGGAAGACGTTCGGCGCCTGGAGGCGTGTCAGTCACCGGTCTGGGATACGGCGGTGGCGGTGCTAGCGCTCACGGACGCCGGCCTCGCCACCGACCACGAGGCGCTGGTGCGCGCCGCCGATTGGCTCTTGGAGCAGGAGGTGGCGGTGCGCGGCGATTGGTCGGTCCGACGCCCGGGCCTCCGGCCGGGCGGCTGGGCGTTCGAGTTCGAGAACGACAACTACCCGGACGTCGACGACACGGCCGAGGTGGTGATGGCGCTGCGCCGCGTCAGACATCCGGAACCCGACAGGGTCGAAGCCGCGATCCGACGTGCGCTCGAGTGGACGCTCGGCATGCGGAGCTCGAATGGCGGCTGGGGCGCCTTCGACGCCGACAACATGCGGGAGCTGTGCCGGGCGTTTCCGTTCTGCGACTTCGGCGAGGTGATCGACGAGCCGAGCGCCGACGTGACCGCGCACGTCCTCGAGATGCTCGCGGCCGAGGGCATGGCGCATTCGCCCGCTGCCCGCCGCGGCGCATCGTGGCTGGAGGCGGAGCAGGAAGGCCGGGGCTCCTGGTTCGGCCGGTGGGGAGTCAACCACGTCTACGGCACCGGGGCCGCCCTACCGGCGCTCGTCGCGTGCGGGATGCAGACGGACGCTGAGCGGGTTCGCCGCGCGGTGGAGTGGCTCGAGCGGATTCAGAATCCCGACGGCGGCTGGGGCGAGGACCCCCGGTCCTACGATGACCCAGCCTGGATCGGGCGCGGGGCAAGCACGGCATCGCAGACCGCCTGGGCCCTACTCGCTCTCCACGCGGCCGGCGCGCGCACCGAGGCCGTCGAGCGGGGCTTGCGCTGGCTCGTCGAGCACCAGCGCGAGGACGGCACCTGGGACGAGCCGCAGTACACGGGGACCGGCTTCCCGGGCGACTACTACATCAATTACCACCTCTATCGCCTGAGCTTTCCGCTGATGGCGCTCGGGCGCTGGCTGCGGATGGAGGAGGGACG
>Ga0126313_10001904_pt1 | contig 11339 bp, 9 predicted proteins | sample Plot105A_FD_89954 | JGI IMG/M metagenome (GOLD analysis project Ga0126313, IMG submission 89954) | Serpentine soil microbial communities from UC McLaughlin Reserve, CA, USA - Plot105A | ecosystem: Environmental > Terrestrial > Soil > Grasslands | place: USA: UC McLaughlin Reserve, Lake County... | reverse complement strand
CTGCGTTCCGGTGCGGCCGTGCTCGCCGCGGAGCACGGGCTCGCCATCGTCCCGGTCCACGTCTCCGGCACGCACGCGGTCATGCCTCCGGGGCGCAGCTGGATGCGCCGCGCGCGCGGGCGGCTCGCCGGCGGCCGGCAGCCGATCGCGGTCCACTTCGGTCCGCCGGTCCGGCCTCGCGGGGGCGAGCACCGCACGGAGGTCATGGAGCGGGTCCGGCAGTTCTTCGACGCGTCGGGCGCCGTCACGACGCCGGACAAGCGGATCGACGCCGGCAGCGCGTCCTCCGCGCCGCCGCGCTCCGCTGCCTAGCCGTGGCGCGGGTCTTCGTCACCGGCGCGAGCGGGTTCATCGGCGGCGCGCTGGCCGCCCGGCTGCTCGAGCGCGGCGACGAGGTGGTCGGACTTGCCCGTTCCGACGAGGCGGCGGCGGTGATCGCGAGACGCGGGGCCGAGGTCGCCCGCGGCGACCTGCTCGACGAGGACACCCTCGCGGCGGGGATGGAGGGCTGCGCGCTCGCGTATCACGTCGCCGCGGTCAACACCCACTGCCCGTCGGACGCGGCCATGCTGCTCCGCGTCAACGTGGAGGGCACCGAGAACGCGGTTCGCGCGGCTGCCCGCGCCGGTGTCCCGCGCATGGTGTTCACGTCGTCGGCCGCCTCGGTGGGCGAGCCCGCGGGAACAGTGGGCCGCGAGGACACCACGCACCGCGGCTGGTATCTCTCGGTCTACGACCGGTCCAAGCATCTCGGGGAGCAGGCCGCATTCCGGGCGGCGCAGCGACTCGGGGTCGAGCTCGTCGCGGTCAACCCGTCGTCGGTTCAGGGGCCCGGCCGGTCATCCGGCAACGGAAGGATCATCATCGCCTACCTCAACGGTCGGCTGCGGGTGTTCGTGGACACCTACGTGAGCGTGGTCGACGTCGCCGACACGGTTGAGGGGCACGTGCTCGCCGCGGCGCGAGGTCGCAGTGGCCAGCGGTACGTGCTGAACGGCGCGACGATCCCGTCCGCGGAGGCGCTGAGGATCGTCTCCGAGCTGTCCGGGATCTCTCAGCCGGTTCGCATGGTCCCGCCGGCCCTGGCGCGCGCGGCCGCCGCGGTCGCCGACGGCGTCGCGCGGGCGAGAGGCAAGACCTCGTCGATCTGCCGGGCGCGGGTCCGCACGATCCTCCATGGCCACCGCTACGACGGCTCGCTGGCGACTCGCGAGCTGGGACTCACCTACACGCCGGTCACCGAGACGTTCCGCCGGACGATCGACTGGGCGGTGGCCGAGGGACTCGTCACCCGCCCCCTTCCCGAACGCCGCGGCCCGACCACGCCCTCGGTGCCTAGCGGAACGAGCAGCCGCATCGCAAAGCAAGGCCGCGAACCTTGAATAGCGTGCAGCCCTATTCAAGTTTGAGGACGATCACTGGTTATTACGCCGTCGATCCAGGGTCTTCTCGATCAGGCCAATCAGGCGCTGGGCCGCCTCGACGCCGTGTCGGTGCTCCTTCCCGATACCGGACAGTTCCTGTACTCCTACATCCGTAAGGAGGCGGTGCTGTCGTCGCAGATCGAGGGGACGCAGTCATCGCTGTCCGACCTCCTTCTGTTCGAGAACGAGCAGGCGCCGGGCGTGCCGCTCGACGACGTCGAGGAGACTTCGAACTACATCGCGGCGATGAGCCACGGGCTCGAGCGGATCGAGTCCCGAACGCTCCCGCTCAGCAACCGGCTGCTCCGCGAGGTCCACAAGCGGCTCATGTCCGGTGCGCGCGGCGGCGACAGGGCGCCGGGGGAGTTCCGACGCAGCCAGAACTGGCTCGGCGGCACTCGGCCCGGCAGCGCTCGCTTTGTTCCTCCGCCTCCGACCGAGGTCGTGCCGGCGATGAGCGATCTCGAGAAGTTCCTCCACGACGATCCCGAGCCGACGCCGATCCTCATCAAGGCGGCGCTCGCGCACGCGCAGTTCGAGACCATCCATCCGTTCCTTGACGGCAACGGTCGCGTCGGACGCCTGTTGATAACGCTGCTGTTGTGTTCGGAGAAGGTCCTGCAGGAGCCGCTTCTCTACCTGAGCCTGTACTTCAAGCAGAACCGCGACGCGTACTACGACCAGCTCCAGCAAGTGCGCACCGACGGCGCGTGGGAGGAATGGCTCGAGTTCTTTCTCGAGGGCGTGATCGCCGTCGCAGGCTCCGCGACCGACACGGCGCGCAGCATCCGACGCCTGATAGAGATCGACCGGGACAAGATCCACGACCTCGGCCGCGGCGCCGCCTCGGCGCTCCGGGTCCACGAGCTCGCCGGTCGCCGGATCGTGCTCACGGCCGGCGGTACGGCTCGGCTACTGGGCCTCAGCGTGCCGACCGTCAACGCGGCGCTTGCGCGGCTCGAGCAGGTAGGGATCCTCAGGGAGGCAACGGGGCGGCGTCGCGGCAGGGTCTTCGTCTACGACGCGTATCTCGGGTTGCTGCAGGCCGAGCTATAGCGAGCCCCCGCCGCGGGCCGGCGCGGGCCCAAGAACCCGGCGACGGCGGCCTCGCCATCCACGCTGGGCATCGCGGTGACCCCCGACGCCCACTCGGCCTACGTCACGAACACGCTCCAGGCCGCGATCTCCCAGTACGACCTGGGTCAGGTGAGACGCTGGTGCCCAAGGCCCAGCGCACCATCAGCACCGGCGATCTCCCCGCTGGCGTGGCCGTGTCCCCGACGGCACGCCGTGCGGGACCGGCTACTGCCACGTCACGTTCGCCACCACCGGCCCGAACGCGATCCCGCTCGCGCAGGCGTACGGCGCCGGCATGGTCGACGCCGCCGCAGCGGTCAGGTAGTCACGCGGACCGGCGGGGGCGCGAGACGCGCCCCCGCCGGGTTGCGACGAGGCCGGCCGTCGAGGCCGGCGGCGTCATCTCACCGTGAACGACTCCTTGAGCTCGGCCTTGGAGCTGTTGCCCGCATAGACGTCGATGGTGCCGGGCTCGACGACGAACTTGCCGCGGTTGTCGTAGAAGCCGAAGTCGCTGCGATCGAGCCTGAACGTCACCGTCCGCTTCTCGCCCGGCTCGAGCGTCACGCGCTCGAAGCCGCGCAGCCGCCGGACCGGCTGCGAGATGCTCGCGACCGGGTCGTGTATGTAGAGCTGCACGACCTCGTCGCCCGCGCGCGCGCCGGTGTTCGCTACGTCGACCGACGCCTCGAGCGTGCCGTGGCGCGAGACGCTCGACGAGCTCAACTGCAGGTTCGTGACGTCGAACGTCGTGTAGCTCAGCCCGTGGCCGAACACGAACAGCGGGTCACACGACGGGATGTCGCGGTGCTGCGAGTTCCACTTCACGCCCTTGTTGCACGGGCGCCCGGCGGGCTCGTGGTTGTAGTAGATCGGCACCTGGCCGACGCGGTACGGGAACGACGCCGGCAGCTTGCCGCCGGGGTTGACCTTCCCGAACACGACGTCGGCAACCGCGGGTCCCGCCTGCACGCCCGGGAACCACGCCTCGAGGATCGCGGGCGCGTCCCCGACGATGTTCTCCAGCGCCAGCGGTCGGCCGCTGAACAGGACGACCGCGAACGGCTTGCCGGTCGCCTTGATCGCGCGGATCAGCTCCTCCTGCCGGCCCGGGAGATCGAGCGTGCTGCGCGCATTCGCCTCACCACTCATCTCGCGTGTCTCGCCCAGGGCGAGCACCACCTGGTCCGCCGCGCTGGCGACGGCGACGGCCTCGGCGAAGCCGGCGTCGGAGCCGCATCCCTCTGGGTCATCGTGCGGCACCTCGGTGTTCGAGAGCTTGCAGCCCTCTGCGTACGTCGTCGCGGCCGTGTTCTGCTCGTCGATCCCGTCCAGGACGGTCACGACGTCCTTCTCGTCGCCGCGCCCCCACCACGGGCCCAGCATGTCGTGCTGGTTCTTGGCGAGCGGGCCGATCACGGCAGTCTTCTTGGCCGGATCCAGCGGCAGGATCCCGCCCTCGTTCCGGAGCAGCACCATCGACCTGCCCGCGGCCTTGCGGGCGGCCGCCACCGCGTCCGGCTTGAGCATCTCCGCCTCGGCCTCTTCCGGCTTGAACGGCGCGTACGGGTTCTCGAACAGCCCGGCGCGGAACTTGACCCGCAGGATCCTGCGCACGGCGTCGTCGATCCGCCGCATCGAGATCTCACCGTCGGCGAGCAGTTGCTCGCCGTGGTCGCGGATCAGCGTGCTGGTCATCTCCGAATCGACGCCGGAGTTCAGCGCGAGCGCGGCCGCTTCTGGCCCGTCGGCCGCGACGCCGTGTCCGCACTCGCCCTCGTCCGGGTTCCTCGGCGGGCAGGCGCGCAACTCGGCGACCGCCGTCCAATCGCTCTCGACGAACCCGTCGAAGCGCCACTTGCCCTTGAGGATGTCGTTCATCAAGTAGCTGTTGCCGCAACCCGGCACGCCGTTGAGGGCGTTGAACGAGCACATCGCGGTGTCGGCGCCGGCGTCGATCGCCGCCTTGAAGGGCGGCAGGTAGAAGTTGCGCAGCCGCTGCTCGGACATGTCCGTGGTGGCGTAGTCACGCCCTGCCTCGGGTTGCCCGTACGCGGCGAAGTGCTTCGGGCTCGCGATGAGCCTGTCGGGCGCGCTGTAGTCCGTTCCCTGGGTGCCCTTGACGCGCGCGGCGGCGAGTACCGAGTTCAAGTACGGGTCCTCGCCGGCCGCCTCGGAGATCCGTCCCCACCGCGGCTCGTGCGACACGTCCACCATCGGGGCGTAGGTCTGCTTGAGCCCGACTGCCGCCGACTCACGCGCGCCGAACTTCGCATCGTCGGAGGCGACGTTGGGATCGAAGCTCGCGCCGGTTCCGAGCGGGATCGGGAAGACGGTCCGGTAGCCGTGGATCGTGTCGAAGGCGAACAGGAGCGGGATCTTCAGTCGCGACTCCTCCACGGCGATGCGCTGGTACTCCCTGATCTGGGCGGGGTCGGTCACGCTCAAGATCGAGCCGAGACCCCGGCGGATCTCGTCCGGTGTGACCTTGAAGTCGGGCAGAAGCTGGATCTGCTCGAGCTTCTCCTTGAGCGTCATCTGCCCGAGCAGCTGATCCACGCGCCGCTCGACAGCCTGGTCGGCGGGCTGGCGGGTGGGCTGCAGCGCAGCCTCGTCGCTCGACCGCGTCGCCGCCACGAGGCTGCCGGCAGCGAGCGAGCTGAGCGCCACCACCGTCGCCCCGATCGCGGTCCTACGTCCCCGAGCTCCCATCTGACCCACCCCCTGGTGCGACGCGGCAAGGCAACCGGCGCCGGGACGCTACCAAGGGGAAGCCGAGGCACGAAGCGAGGTGTTCCCGACGTTACCGCCGCCGGCGTGGAGGCGCAGATCCGGACCGGGGGCGCTCAGTCAAACCACGCCTGAGAAGCGCTTGAACAGGAGCAGATGGCTTCTTCCGAAACGCTCGAGATCGATATCGAAGCCGGCGGACACCAGCTCCCAGCCGTCGCTGCCGGCGCCTCTCAGCTGCCTGAGGAGAGCATCGACATCGACGTCAGCTGCGCGGTGTGAAGGCCAATTCCTCGTCGGCGCCGGGCTGCACGATCAGCGCGGTCGACGGCGCCACTTCTCGCCAGATCCCCGGAAGGTCGCCGAGCGGCTCGGAGACGATCGCGCGCGCCTCGTCCGACATGCGCTGAAGGCGCTGGTTCTCGGGATACAGCAGGCGCACGTCGTGCGCGTCGTTGCTGACGTACAGGGAGTTGGCCTCGAGCTGCCCGCTCGCATATCGGACCGCGTACAGGCGCTCGCCGTCGCTGACGCCCACGGTCATCTGCAGCGGCGCGTCGACCCCGTGGCGGGCGCCGGTCGCCTCGACGAACCCGGCCATCCGCTCCAGCGCCGCAAGCGGCTCGTCGTCGAGCCCGAGCGTGAGCGCGAGGAAGAACAGGAGCTCTGAGTCCGTCGTGCCTTCGATCCGGTAGAAGAGCTCGGGGTCGACGGCGAGCATGAGGTCGCGGCGCAGGCGGGCGTACTGGTCGACGAAGCCGTTGTGCACGAACAGCCAGCGCCCGTGACGGAACGGGTGGCAGTTGGTCTGCTGTACCGGTGTGCCGGTTGTGGCGCGGATGTGGGCGAGAAACAGCGGCGACTCGACCTGCGCGCACAGGTCCTGCAGGTTGCGATCGCTCCACGCCGGCGAGATGCTGCGATACACGCCCGGCAGATCGGCGGTCCCGTACCAGCCGACCCCGAAGCCGTCGGCATTCGTGAGATGGGAGGTGAAGCGCGCGGCCCGGCTCTGCTCGATCAGCGAGTGCCTCGTGTTGTAGACGAGCTCCTCCATCCGGAGCGGATCGCCGAAGTATCCGAGCCAACGACACACGCCGGCTCGATCAAACCATGCCGGGCGAGCGCACGCGAGCTGGGGGCGACGGGCGGGTCACAGCGCCTGCTCGACGGTCGATGCGCGCCTCGACTCCACGAAGACGATCACCCGGTCGCCGGCGCGCAGCACATCGGAGCTGTGCGGGAAGCTCACCGCGCCGTTGCGGATGACGGCGCCGATCAGGGAGCCCGTGGCCGGCAGCTCGCGGAACGGCTTGCCGACGAGCTCGGACTCGGGTCGGACGGTGAGATCAAGGACCTCGAAGCGGTCGGCGTCGAGCATCGCGATCTGCCGGATGCGCGGGTCGTGCGCGAATCGGACCATCTCCTCGGCGGTGACCTGGCGCGGGTTGATGGCGACGTCGACGCCGCCGCGCTCGTAGATGTCGACGGAGATCTCGTCGTGGACGAGCGCGATCGTGAGGCGCACGCCGTGGGTCTTCGCGAGGATCGCGCCGTACAGATTGCGCGCGTCGTCGTTGAGGCAGAAGACGGCGGCGGTGGCGCGGCCGATCCGCTCGCGCTCGAGGAACTCCGGATCGAACGCATGGGCGTGGAAGCAGCGCGCCCCCGGCAGCGCTTCGGCGACCTCCCGTGCGCGCTCGCGCTGGGCGTCGACGAGCCGCACGCGCATGTCACGCTCGAGCAGCGCGCGCGCGATCGTCGTGCCCATCCTTCCCGCGCCGAAGATGACGACGTCGTCGACACGCTCGTCGGTGCCGCCGACCACTCGGCACCACGCCCGGGCCGCGGCGGGCGACCCGATCACCACGACGCGGTCGCCGGGTTGGATCGTCTCGTCCCCGCGCGGCACGATCATGCGGTCGCCGCGGACCAGCCCGGCCACCTTGGAGTCGGCGGGGATCGCGGCCTCGCGGAGCGGGCGACCGAGTACGGCGTTGTCGGGCGCCTCGCGCGGCATGTCGAACTCCACGATCTGGACGTCGCCGTCCGCGAACGCATCGGTGTGGCGCGCGGCCGGGAGACCGAGGATGCCCGAGATCGCGTTCGCCGTCTCGAGCTCCGGCGAGACCATGAAGTCCACTTCCAAGTGACGCTCGCGCCAGGCCTCGAGATACGCCGCGGTGGTCGTGCGGATGATCGTCTGCGCGCCCGACAGACGCTTGACGAGCATCGCGCAGATCAGGTTGGCCTCCTCCCGCGGGCTGCAGCCGATGAAGAGATCGCACCCATCCCCGGTCGCGCGCAGCACGACGCGCTTGGTCGTGCCGTCGCCCTCGATGGTCGCGACGTCGAAGCGGTCCGAAAGCGCCGCCAGCCGGTCGGCGTCGACGTCGATCACGGTGATCTCGTGGTCCTCGTGGAGCGCGTCGAGCACCGCGCGGCCGACGTGGCCCGCACCCAGCACGGCGATCCTCATGTCGCGAGCCTACGGGATCGCCGATGATGCCCGGGATGCGTCCTGCCAGCGCATTCGCTCGTGCAGTGGGCGTCGATGTGGGCGGCGCGCTCAACCTCGTCGGATCGCTCGTCAAGTACCTCAGTCCCGCGTTCCTGTTCCCGGTCTGCGTTGCCCTCGGATACGGCGAGCCGGTGTGGCCGTTCCTCGTCGCGGGTGCCGCGACGGCGGCGTTCGGGCTGGGGCTCGAGCGGGTGACCGAGGGCCGGGAACGCATCGGCGCACGGGAGGGCTATCTGGTCGTCTCCCTGCTCTGGTTCCTGGTCGCCGTCTTCGGCGCGCTGCCGTACGTGCTTGCCGAGCCGCAGCTCTCGCGCCCGGTCGATGCGCTCTTCGAGTCGATGTCCGGCTTCTCCACGACCGGTTCGACCGTCCTGACGGACATCCCTGCCGTCTCGCGCTCGATGCTCATGTGGCGCCAGCTGACCGCCTGGCTCGGGGGCGTCGGGATCATCGTGCTCTTCCTCGCCGTGCTGCCGCGACTGCGCGTCGGCGGTCGACAGGCGCTGTTCAAGACCGAGATGCCCGGCCCCGAGCTTCCGCTCGCGACGACGATCCGCCAGACGGCGCGGCACTTCCTCGCGCTCTACGTCGGGATCACCGCGATCGAGGTCGCGATCCTCACGGTCATCGGCTGGACCGGCATCGACCGGCACATGACGTTCTTCAACGCAGTGGCGCATTCGTTCGCGACCATCGCGACGGCCGGCTTCTCCCCGGAAGCGCGGTCGCTGGAGCCGTTCGCTCCCGCGACGCAGTGGGTGATCGTCTTCTTCATGCTGGTGGCGGGCACCAACTTCGCGCTGCTCTACGCCGGCATCATCGGCAAGCGGCCGATCCTGTTCGGGCGCGACGAGGAGTTCCGCATCGGATTGCTCGTCGCCGCGCTGGCGTCCGTGATCGTCGTGGTCGAGCTCGTGAGCGCCGACGTCCTGGCGGGCGGGACGGCGGTGCGCGACGGCGTCTTCAACACCGTCTCGATGATGACCACCACCGGGTTCGCCAGCGCCGACTTCAACCAGTGGACGTCGCTGACCGCGTTCGTGCTGTTCGGGCTCGCGCTGCTGGGAGCGTCGGCCGGCTCGACCAGCGGCTCGATCAAGCTCATCCGCCACATCGTGATCGCCAAGATGCTGCAGCGCGAGATCGACCAGACCGTGCATCCCCAGGTCGTCTCGCCGCTTCGCGTCAACGGCGAACCCATGGACGAGCGGGCTTTGCGCGCGATCATCGTGTTCGTCTTCCTCTATCTCGGCGTGTGCGCCGCGGGCGCGTTCGGGATCCTGCTCGACTCCGCGCTACGCGGAGTGGATCTGACGCCGTTCGGGTCGCTGGCTGCGTCGATCACCACGCTGGGCGGCGTCGGTCCCGGCCTCGGCTTCGCGGGTCCGATGGGGTCCTTCGCGCCGTTCAGCGATCTCTCGACGTTCATCCTCACCGCGCTCATGTACCTCGGGCGGCTCGAGATCGTCCCTGTGCTCGTGCTCTTCACCGCCAGCCACTGGCGGGCGTAGCCGGAGTACCGCACGCTGCGCGCGGACTCGGCGATCTCCTCCACACCGCGAGCATCACAGCAGTACCGACGTGCCGGGAGGAACCACGGCGAGCAGCTCGGTGCGGCCGGCCGCAGCAAACGCGGCGACGAGCGAGGCGGTGTCCTGCGTGTAATGGGTCCAGCCCTCGCAATGGACCGGCACGACGGCGCGGGCGCCGAGCATGCGGGCGGCCTCCACGGCACGCTCGTCCGTGAGCGTGAGCGGCGCGCCCGCGAAGTACTGCGGCGCGCTCGCGCCGCCGACGAACAGCAGCGCCACGTCCACAGGCCCGACGCGTTCCACGATCTCCCGGACCACGTCGACGGAGGCGTTGTCGCCGCTGATGTACACGGAGGCGACGCCGTCGCCGGAGAGCAGGAAGCCCACGACGGGTCCGAGCACGTCCTCCGCGCCCGGGGGGCCGTGCCGCGCCGGCAGCGCAGTGACGCGCAGCCGCCCGCCGTCCGGCCGGTCCACGTCCAGGTGCTCGAAGGGCGCGAGGCCGCGCGCTGAGCCGCCGACGCGTTCAGCCCCCTCCGTCGTCGTCAGCACGAGCGGGATCCGGGCGAGCAGGGCGCGGCCCGCAGCGTCGAGATTGTCGGGATGCTGGTCGTGCGAGACGAGCGCGATGTCGACCGGACCCACATCCGCAGCGGCGAGCGCGGGCGGCACGGTCCGCCGCGGCATTCCCTCGCCGAGGTCGCCCGGCGGATCGAAGGTCGGGTCGGTGATCAGCCGCAGGCCGCCGATCTCGAGGATCGCGGTCGAGCCGCCCACGGGCCGCACAGCGATCGTTCTAACGGCTTCAGTTGTGCTCATACGTGAGAAGTTAGCGGCCGTTTCTAACGGCTGCAAGCGTCCGATAGAGTGAGAACACATGGATTCGCCTCCCGCCCCGGTCCTCGGTGAGCCACTCCCGCTCGAACTCGCCAACACCCGCTTCGCGCATCGCGGACACGAGCACGACGGCCTGCGGGAGCCCGCGGACCTGGCGGCTTGGTTTCGACGGGTGCGCGAGCGGCTCCCGGTCGCGCCGGCGGACGGCGATCTCGATGCGATCGGGCCCAGGGAGCTCGCCGCCGCTCGCGAGCTGCGCGACGCGCTCCGGACGCTCTTCACAGCCGTGACCGCAGGCAACGCCCTCGCCGCCGAGCCGGCCGAAGTCGTCAACGGCGCCGTGCGATCGGCCCCTCGCTGGCGCGAGATTGCGACGGAGACCGCACCGGCCTCGGTGGTGCGTACCGCGGCTCCGCCCATGGCCGCCGCGCTCGCCGCAATCGCCGAGGAGGCCGTCCGGCTCCTGACCGGGCCGGACGCCGCCGCGGTGCGGGCCTGCGCTGCACCGGGCTGCATGCTCTTCTATCGCAAGGATCACCCGCGCCGCGCCTGGTGCAGCCCGCGGTGCGGCAACCGCGTCCGTGCCGCAAGGCACTACGCGCGGCGCACAGCCGCGGGCTGATGTCGGAGGGAGGCCGGCCCGACGACCAGCGAAGCACCTCGCGGACGGCACCGCCGAGCACGTCTACACGGCAAAGGCATCGCCGGTCAGGCGGGCCTGAAGACCTGCATGACGCAGCCGTCGGCGTAGGTGTTGCTGCTTGCCGTCGAGTGTCGACGATAGTGCACCGATCGGTGCACTATATCAGCGATGAGTCGCCGGCCCGGGCGGCGGGACGTTCTGGTTCAGGTGGAACACGTTCTCCGGGTCGTAGCGCGCCTTGATCGCGGCGAGCCGCTCCCAGGTGCCGCCCGGGTAGGCGGCGCGGACCCGCTCGTCGCTCTCGTCGTCCAGGAAGCCGACGTAGGCGCCGTCGTCCCCCTGCTTCAGCTCTCCCGCGAGGCCCTCGACCCAGCCCGTGTGCTCGGGAACGTCCTCGGGGCTCTCGTACGCCGCCACCACGTTGACCATGATGCGGCTGTCGCGGTGCGCGAACGCCGTGCGGTCCGCGGGCACCCGGGCCATCGCCCCGCCGAGGACGCGGATCTGCGTCACCGCCATGACCGCCAGCCCCACCGGCCTGCCGTGCTGCTCGGCCGGCAGGAACGGCATCGGCG
>Ga0126313_10001903_pt1 | contig 11340 bp, 9 predicted proteins | sample Plot105A_FD_89954 | JGI IMG/M metagenome (GOLD analysis project Ga0126313, IMG submission 89954) | Serpentine soil microbial communities from UC McLaughlin Reserve, CA, USA - Plot105A | ecosystem: Environmental > Terrestrial > Soil > Grasslands | place: USA: UC McLaughlin Reserve, Lake County... | reverse complement strand
GCTCTCGGAGAAGAGGCCGCGGAATTCGTCAAGCGTCGCCGGCGACTCGCGCATCACGCCGTGGGCGTGATGGTCGATGAGCGCGACGCTGTTCAGTACTTTTCGAAGTGGCCCTGCTGTTCGAATCGCTCGTCTCCCGCGGAATACGCCGCCCACTCGGAGCGGCGGACGGCGAGGTAGGCCTGCGCGAGCGTCGGGCCGAGCGCGTCCAGCAGCACGTCGTCGGCGGCGAGCGCGTCGAGCGCCTCGGCTTGCGTCGCGGGCAGGGGGAGGATGCCTCTCGCCACCCGCACATCCTCCGAGAGCGTCGCGGGGTCGACGTCGACCGGCTCCGGCGGCTCGAGCCCGTGCTCGAGTCCGTCGAGCCCGGCGGCGAGCAGACCGCCGAGCGCGAGGTACGGATTACAGCTCGCGTCGCATGCCTTCAGCTCGGCGTTCGCGGACGCCTCCTCCGCACCGCGAAAGACGGAGGCGACGCGCACCGGAGCCTCACGGTTGTCGTACCCCCAGCACGTGAACGCGCCGGCCCAGTACTGAGGGACGATGCGGTGGTAGGAGTTGAAGCTCGGCGCTGTCAGGCTGCACAGCCCGGGCAGGTGCTCGAGCACGCCGGCGATGAACGAGCGCGCGTCCTGCGACAGCCTGTCCGCCGCGCCTTCGTCGTAGAAGCGGTTCCGCTCGCCCTCCCAGAGCGAGAAATGGACGTGACCGCCGTTGCCCGCGTTCGTCGGCCACGGCTTCGGCGCGAGCGACGCGACGAGGCCGTGCCGCGCGGCGACGGCACGTATCGTCTCGCGCACGAGCAGCTGCTCGTCGGCGGCCTGGAGTGCGGGCGCGTGCACCGTCGAGATCTCCTGCTGGCCGTGCCCGAGCTCCGCGTAGTACTGCTCGAGCGGGATGCCCTGCGCGTCGAGCGCGGCGGCGAGCTCGTCGACGTAGTCCTGCGCGGCCGTGGCCGAGATCGTCGAGAAGCAGAGGCCGGAGTCGAGCGGCACGTACTCGCCCTCGGCCTTCGTCGCGAGTGAGAACTCGTTCTCGAACGAGCAGCGCAGCGCCAGCCCGCGCTCGGCCAGCCGCGCCTCCATCCGTTTCAGGAACGAGCGCTGGCACACCGGCGCAGGGTCGCCGTCGAGCCCGATGTGCGACGTGAGCACAGCGGCCGTGTTTGGCGCGTAGGGCAGGACGCGGAAGGTGTCGAGGTCGGGCACGAGGCGGACCTCGCCGACCTGCCCCATACCGTCGACCGGCTGCAGCTCGTCGAGGCCGCTCATGGCCTGCATCGCGACCGTCAGCCCGATGCCCGACTCGAGCCGCCCCTCCAGCCCGTGGCGACCCGATGCCTTCATGCGGACGGTGCCGTCGTTGCCGCACCAGAGGAAGCGAAGGAGGCGGACACCTGCCTCGTCCGCGAGTTTCACGACGTCGTCCGGCGTCACGATGGCGGCGTCATCGTCGCCGGTGGCTGGTCGCGGCAGTGCATGAGCTGACTGGGCGCCTAGATTACGTTCTCGATCATCGGCTGACCGGCATCACAAGACGAACCCCGATACGACCCAGAGGACCGCCGCCGTGAACGCGGACGTCAGCGTGACGGGCTTCTCTACGTAGCCGATCGTGTGGCCGGCGCTGCTCCCTTCGGCCGCCGTTGGAAGCGTCGTGTCGGACTCGGGGGCGTACCGCGGTCTATCCGGATTCCTGAGCGCGTTTCGTGCCGGCGCGCCGAGCACCGCGTAGGGAACGTACTGGATGGGAGCGACGACGAGCAGCCAGCCGATGAACGCGACCGCCACGCTGACCCACGCGAGGAGAGACACGACGAGGTCGAAGAGCTTCGAAAGCAGGAGACCGGTTGCCCGCTCGGGGTCGACGGCAACCACCTGGTTCCAGGCCAGAAAGAGGTGAAGGAGGAGCGTCTGGCAGGCGTACAGGTAGCGGAGCGGATTGGACGAGACGAGATCGGGATAGTCGTCGAGCCGCACCGCCAGCGAGACGAAGCCGAAGACGATGGCGATCAGTGCGCCGTTCGCGAGGTACCACCGGAAGTAGTTCTGGTCGAAGGCGGCAAAGACGAAGTAGTCCGCCGCAAGGGCCGCGCCGATGATCGCCCAGCCGAAGAGGAACTGGACCAACCCTGCGATCCACGGGCGTCCGACCGGAGCATCGAGCGCCACGCGAGCGGCCTGCCGATGCTTCTCCGAGCTTACGAACGACGCCAAGGCCGCCTCGCGCTCGCTGCGCGCTCGCTCGGAGAGGGCGGCGCTCCGCGGCGGATGCGCCGCCTCGCGCGCGTAGCTTCGCGCGGCGCGCTCGAGCGTCTCCCGCGCAGCGAAGGCGAGCCCAAGCGCGAAGAGGCTGACCGCGCGACCCCGAAACGACCCCTTGCGAACACCGCGGCGGTACGTGTCGATCTGCTGCCGGGAATCCACGAGGTCGAGGCGCACCTCGGCCAGCTTCAGCAACGCGGCGACCTGGCGCGGGTGTTCGGGAGGCGTTGTCAGCCAATCGCTGCTCGTGGCGAGAAAGGCTTTGGCCTTCTCCCGTTGCGCGCCCACGTTGCGCCGGAGGCCCTCGGGCCAGCCCTCGGTCGGCCCTTCCGTGCGATCCAAATATTCCCGGCTGGCCGCAGCAAGGGCCGAGGCCGCCCTGCGCGCACCTTCGATATCGCCTGCGCGGCCGGCGCCTGCCAGTGCGCCCGCCGCCGCGTTCAGGCGGGTGGACACAAGGAGAGCCTCAAACGACACCACCGCCGCACCAATCGCGACTTTCGTCCGTTCGAGTTCCGCCCGATCATCTGCACCCTCCGGGGCCCTGTCGGAGCTGAGGACCGAATCGACGAGAACCGCCATGTCCTCAGCCAATCGCTCTACCCTCGGAGAGGTCTCCTCGACTCCGAGGACGACCGCGTTGTCCATCGAGAACATGAGGAGTTCAGCGCTCGCGTCGAGCTCGGCGCGCCAGTCGTCGCTCGAGTGCGCGGCAGCCAGATGCTGCTCGAGTCGCCGAGCTTCCTCGACAACGGCCGCAGCTGGCGCGCCCTCGAAGGTCTCCGTCAGCGTCTCCTCACGCTTGTGCTCAGCGGGCCCCGCGGTCCCTGTTCCGGTGCCGGAGCGTCTGGATCGTGCGATTCGCGTGATTGTCGTGCTTTCGTGCCCCGCTCACAAGCGTCGCCACCGACGTCCCACGCGCCGGGGCGCCAGCGCAAGCACGCCCGCTGATGACTCGCTGCGCCGCCCTATGCGGCGTCTCGAGCCGCTCTCAGATCCTGGACACCAGGCGCTGCGGGCTGAGCCGCGCGTTTCGTAGCTCTGAGGAAGCTCACGATCGGCGCCGGCGATATTGGTCTGGTCGTCGGTAGAGACGATCGCGCGCCGATCGCAAATCCCGCTGGCGAAAGGCGGGCCACCGTCGCAACCGCAGACCCCAACCGCGTTCGCCAGCGCTGCACCTCGCTGGAGGAACTGGCTCGCCGGCCGCGCGCGCCGGGCGAGGCTGCCTCAGGGGCGCTTACCGTCGCTGGCTGCGCTTCGCGCTCGTGCTTCGCTGCGTGCGCTTTCTGCGTTGCAACCTTCTGGCACAACTCGAGCGCTTGATTCATCCCGTGAAAACCAGCCGCCAGACGATCCGCGAGCTCGCCGACCTCGTCGCTCAGTCTTGTGAGCGATGCGAGGTCGGGATCCTCGCCGCGCGCCTCCGCATGGACCGCGGCCGCGGACGCTTCTAACCTTGCAGTCAGACGCGTGATGTCGCGAAGCGATGCCATCGACCCTCCTCGGACGCTGGAGGTCGAGTATGCACGCCATGTCGGACGCCGCCGCGCGCATGGATCTCGACCAGCCCCGAGCCTTGGCGCAGGTCTTCGCGCGAGACCCTGCCGACAAGATCCGCACATCATCCTCGCGGTCGTCGAGTTGGAGGGCATCGACTCCGTCAGGCGTTTCGCGCTCCAGAGCGGCCTGATGCAGCGCCGTGCCCCCGAGGCCGAGCCGGGCCCGCGCGAAGCACTCGACCCGCGGAGCTCCACCTCCTCGAGGCGGCGACGCCATTCATCCAGCCAAGGGCGATCCTCGCCCTGGTCTTCGACGCGCCGGCCATCAAGCTGGACTACGAGCCACCGCAGAGCTGAGTGCGCGTCGCTCGCCGCTCACCCATTGCAGATCAGCTAGATCGCTCGACGAATAGGCAAGAGGCGGTGGTGGAACCGTCCCATCTGAGCGGCGGCGGTGGGTGCCCTCATGGAGCTAGCCGGACTCGAACCGGCGACCTCCTGGGTGCGATCGAGCCGTGTCACACACCGAAAGTGACGCTTTTGCAGCGGTTTATGGGCGAGCGTCTAGAGCGCCGCAACATCTCCCGCAACATCTGCACCGGGTCGTGCAGAGGCACGAGATCCTGGACACGTCTGCCGGAGCCATCGAAGAGGAGCGGGCGAGCACGCTCCACGGTAAGGAGGGGGTCGACGGTTCGAGTCCGTCAGAGCTCTGCAAAAGCGTCGCACAGCGGCGCTTTTCCGTTCAGGTCGACTTGCGTCGCGTCGACATGCGTGGGTATGGAGCCGCTTATGGAGCATTCAGGTCCAGAAGCAGCCGAGCCGCAGCACGAGTTCCTCGAATCTCGCTGAGCGCGCTTCAGCGACGTTTCGTTCAGTCGCGATTACTCGGAGCCCGAACTTCTCGAGGACGCGGCGGGACGCGACGTTGTCGGACGCCGACGCGGCCGGAGTCGCCCCAGGACCTGATCGTTCCGGCAACGTCGTCGTCGACGACGATGACCCTGGCCGAGCACCGTCTTGTCGGCTCGTACTCGACCAGCGACCGCAGGGCGGCACTCGAAACAACGACCTCTGGGACTGCCTCGACGACCGCTCCGACGACGACACGCTGTCCGACGGGTGCATTCGGATCGGCACGCACAACGACCTGGACGCCGAGTGGACAGGAGGGTTCTTCGACCCAACCGGCCACCACTTCTAGATGCCGCCGCGGATGAGCGATACGTGTGGGGGAGCGCCGGCTCCCCCACACGTATCAGGTGGTCCGGCTTCAGGCAGCGAGGTCGAGCGCCGGTTCCGCCACCTTTTGCGGCTGCTCGAGTTCGTCCCTGCGGATCAACGCCAGTGCGGCCAAGACCCCCAGGCCGGCGACGATCACTCCTGCGAGGAACGCGGATGAGAAGCCGTGCACGAGGGCGGAGGGGAGCGCGGAGCCGTTCGCGACGGCATCGTCGGTTCGGGAGGTCGCGATCGTCGACAGCGCCGCGATCCCGAGGGCGCCTCCGATCTGCTGGGACGTGTTGATGAGGCCCGAGGCGAGCCCGGCCTCGGCGGGCTCCACTCCGGCGAGCGCCGCGATCGAGATCGGCACGTAGGAGAAGCCGATCCCGATGCCGATCATGAGGAAGCCCGGCAGGAGGTCGGCGAGGTAGGAGCCGCCGACCGAGACCTGCGTGAAGTAGACGAGACCGGCCGTCAGGAACGACATGCCGAGAACGAGCACCGGCCTCACGCCCAGCCGCGTCACGAGCTGCGCGGCCACCGCCGACCAGAGGACCGCGGTGCCGGCGACAGCGAGATAGGCAACGCCGCTCTTCATGGCCGAGAAGCCGAGCACCTGCTGCATGTAGAGCGTCAGCATCAGGAACATCGAAAAGAGCACCGTGCCCATGATGAAGCCGGTCACGTTCGCACCGCTGACCGTTCGCGTCCTGAGTAGACCGAAGCGCATCAGCGGCTCCTTGTGCCTGAGCTCCCAGCCGACGAAGCCGGCGAGCAGCACCAGCGCGGCCGCGAAGACGCCGACCGTCCGGCCAGCGAGCCAGCCCCCCTGGCCCGCCTGGGTGATCGCGTAGACGAGCAACGAGAGTCCTCCCGTCACGAGCACCGCGCCCGGGAGGTCGAACGTCCTAGCGCGGGCGTCGCGACTCTCCCCCAGCAGGAAGGGCGCGAGCGCGAACGCGCCGACGCCCACGGGGACGTTGACGAAGAAGATCCACTCCCAGCTGAGGGCGTCGGTGAGGATGCCGCCCAGCAGCACCCCGGCCGCCGCACCGAAGCCGCCGACCGCTCCCCAGACGCCGAGGGCAACGTTGCGCTCACGCCCCTCGACGAAGGTCGTGGAGAGAATCGAGAGCGCGGCGGGCGTGATGATCGCCGCTCCGAGGCCCTGGAACGCTCGGGCGGTGATCAACGACGCCTCGGACCACGCGAGGCCGGAGAAGAGCGACGCCAGCGTGAAGACCACGAGACCGACCAGGAAGAGACGGCGTCGCCCGAGGAGGTCGGCGGATCGGCCGCCGAGGAGGAGGAAGCCCCCGAAGACGAGCGCGTACGCGCTGATGACCCACTGGAGGTTCTCCTGCGAGAACCCGAGGTCGACCTGGATCGAGGGCAGCGCGACGTTCACGATCGCGATGTCCAGGACGACCATGAACTGCACGACGCCGAGGAGCGCCAGCGCCAACCACTTGCGTCGATCTGATGTAGCCACGTTGGTTTCCTTTCGCTGTGGTAGGTAAGACTTCGAAGCTAGCAGACGCCACTTGCATCGTGCAAGTCATACCTTCCCGACCGCAAGGAGTACCGCTACAATCGGAAGTGATGCGGAAGCGCTACGACCAATACTGTCCGGTCGCTCACGCGCTCACCCTGGTTGGTGAACGGTGGGCGTTGCTTGTCGTGCTGGAGCTGATGCGAGGCCCGAAGCGCTACACGGATCTCGTCGAGCGTCTTCCCGGCATCGGCACGAACATCCTCGCCTCGAGGCTCCGCGACCTGGAGGCGGCCGGAATCCTGGCTCGACGGCTGCTTCCTCCTCCTGCGGCCTCCCGCGTCTACGAGCTCACGGACTACGGCCGTGAGCTCAAGCCCGTCATCCGCGAGCTCGCGCTCTGGGGGGCGCGCTCGCTTGGCCCGCCGGGAGCGGCCGACGAGCTCTTCCCGGGCTGGCTCGCAAACGCGATCGACACGGTGCTCGCGCCCCTCGCGCCTCCCGGACGATTCGAGTTCCACGTCGGCGACGAGGTCGCTTCTCTCGTGGACGGCGAGGTGTTGTCCGGGCCGGTCGAGGAACCGGACGTCGTGGTCGAGGGCGACCCAGACGGCGTATACCACATGTTCGTCGACCAGCGGCTCGATCTCGTCGACGTGACGGGCGACCGGCGATTGCTCGAGACGCTCGTCCAGGCCGCTCCCTCGCCCGTCGAGCTCCCCGTTCCTGCCGCGTAGTCGGGTACGACCGCGGGCCGGTCCTGCGCAGCCGCGAGCGTGAACGAAATTCGGCCGCCGCCGAGCGCGCGGTTCGCGGCCCAGATTCCGCCGCGGCGCTCACGGTTCTGCGACCGGCTTCTGCGTCGCGACCGCGGTCGCCGAGGACTCCACGACGACCGGCGCGACCCACCCGTGGACCAGCGCGAGCACGACCACACGGCGCCGACCACGACCGAGCCTGCGTGCGGCGGCGTGATCATCGACCGATCCACGGGGACGCAGCACTACCTAGGCGCCTGTCGCTGCGATGCGAGATGGTAGGGCCGGGAGCCGGAGCGACCCCTGCGTCCGAAACACCGGTTCCGCTCGAGGTAGCGAGTCGATGGCGCTCATCCTGGTGCGAGGTCACGTCGAGGATGAGCCACGCCTCGTCTGCGCCCACTTGGCCTTGACCATGGCAAGCGACTCGTCGAGCAGGGGCTTGAGCGACTCGTACTGCGCGCGTGTCGGCGACAGGATCTGCACCCAGCGCATCCAGGCGTAAACCGGATGCGGCGTCAGCTCACCGAGACGGGTCAGGTCATGACCGACGAGGTTGACCACGCCGCCCTTCGGTGGCCGACGCGGCGTCTCACCGAACCGCTCGGCGAACTGCGGTCGGGTGACGCAGAACGCGAAGCGGTAGACGCCCTCGCGTGAGAGATTCGAGGCCTTATCCTTTGGCCCATCCCGATCTTTGATCGAGGCGAAGATCGTGCCGAGCGGCGCGACTCCGCCAGGGTTGTAGAAGATCGACCGCTCGCCGTAATAGGCCTCGCGTCTGAGGCCGGGATCGAGGCCGAGGAGATCGTGGAGGATCTCCTCGGGCTCGATTGCGGGGAGTGCCCGGCTTGTCATCGGTCTGGGTTAGAGAGCCTCGACTGGGAACGGCTCGAGAACGACCATCTCGAACGCCTCGCGCTCGTGCATCGGTCGCCCTAGCCAAGTCGCGGTAGCCGAGGCACTCCGGCGCGCCCAGGTATCACCAGCAGCGCGGTCGTCAGATCGCGACTCAACCCCCATCGAACTCGCCGCCATCAGGCCTCAACAACCTCGCCCCGATAGTGCGCCACATCCTCGGGGAGAAAGGCGTGGATCTCCTCGGCCTCAGGGACCTCCGCGAACTTCTCCATTGCTGCATCGGCCGCCTCCCGCGACTGCCACCGCAGCACGTCGAGGTAGGTCCCGTCGTCGAGGCGCACGAGGCGAATGTCGAGCAGATCTGCAACTTCTCCCGCACGCCCGCCTCAAGCACCGGCCGGCGACTCAGCATCTCCTCCTCGGCGCCGTCGCGCACCTTCGCGTGAAGGGGAGCTAGCCGGACTCGAACCGGCGACCTCCCGGGTGCGATTCCTCCGCCTGCATGACCGAACTTTGGCTTGGTTGATCGCTTCTCGGACCTCCGGCGCTCCTCCCCCAACACCTTCCCCAACAGTCTGAGGCGCGTTCTCCACGAAGACAACAGCTGCCGGGCAGCCCATGAACCCCACCCCTGCGCTCGAACGTGGACGTGGCGCCTCGTGCGAGAGCAGCATGTCCACGGTCCCGGTCCGACTATGCGACGTGCGCGGGTGCCACCGGTTGGAACGGGTGCAGCTCGTCCCGGCCGGGTTGAACGATCCCGTAGCTCGCCTCAGGCACTTCGTTCCAGACGCCAGGCAGATCGCCGAGTGGCTCGGAGACGACCAGCCGCGTCTCCTCGTCGAAGAGGGCGAGGCGCGGGTCGTCGGGGTAGAGCTCCTTGAGCGTCTCGTACGTGCTCGAGTAAAAGAGCGAGCGCGACCTTCCCTCGCTCGAATAGCGAAACGCCCAGAGCCGCTCGCCGTTCGTCGTCACGATCGTCCCCTGGAACGGGAACTCGACGTCGTGCTGGTGACCGACCTCCTCGACCAGCCCGAGCGTGCGGGCGACCGCGGTGGGCGGATCCTCGTCGAGACCAAGCGTCAACGCGAGGAAGAAGAGCACCTCCGAGTCGGTCGTGCCCTCGACGAACGGATAGAGCTCAGGATCGACCGCGAGCACGAGGTCGCGCTTCACCTGCAGCCAATCCGAGACCACGCCGTTGTGCGCCCACAGCCACTTGCCGTGGCCGAACGGGTGGCAGTTCGTCTGCTGCACCGGCGTTCCCGTCGTCGCACGGACGTGGGCGACGAAGAGTTGCGACTCGACGTGGCCGGCGAGCTGGCGCAGGTTGCGGTCGTTCCAGGCCGGTTCCATGCTCTTGAAGGTGCCCGGCCCGTACCGGCTGTACCAGCCGATCCCGAAGCCGTCCCCGTTCGTCGGCTCCGCGCCCATGCGCGACTCGAGGCTCTGCTCGATCAGTGAGTGCTGCGGCCCATAGAGGACCTTGTCCATCAGGACTGGCTTTCCGGAATACGCAAGCCAACGACACATGATTCGTCTTCCTTCTGAATGACCAATATCGAGGTCCGCCTCTTGAAGCGGACAGAAGCGCGAGCCTATGGCTGAGACGCCTCCTCCGGTAGGTCTAGTCGGTTCTAGCACCGGCCGGGCGCGCGAACAACGCATTCACCCAGGTGAATCGACTCGGAGCCGCCGCGGTGGAACGGCATCCAGGCTGCCGGCGCCATCGAACAGGAGCGCGGGCGAGCACCTCCATGGTAAGGGAGGGGGTCGACGGTTCGAGTCCGTCAGAGGGCTTGAAGTACCTGCAAATCAGACACTTCCGTTGTCCATTCAGACGGCATGCAGGCGGTGGGTATGGAGGGGGTCGACCGAGTGCTTTTTGCAGGCACTTCGTGCGCTGAAGGGTCGCGCAGGCGGCGAAAAGGGAACCCTGAGGGAACATCGTCCGTGCGGGGTGGCAGCACGGCACAGGTCGGGGTGCTCCTCGAACTCGCTCGGCGGGCTCCTTGAGGTGGTGAGAGCTCGCGCGGATTGCGCGCCTGACGTACGCCCGGTGACGAGGAGGATCACGCTCCCGGTCACCGAGGACGAGCGGCTCGTCGGGATGATCACCCACCGGGACATCACGACGAGAGTGGTCGCCGAGAGCGCGGTCCCGGAGACGACGTCAGTAGAGGGCGTCTACTCTCGCGAGCTCATCAGTGTCGAGCCCGACAAGGGCCTCGAGGAGGCACTCCAGCTGATGGCCCGCCACCAGCTTCGGCGGCTGCCCGTTGTCGAGAACGGCAGACTTGTCGGCATGGTCGCGCAGGCTGACATCGCGCTCAAGGAGAACGAGAGGACGGGCGAGCTAGTCGGCGCGATCTCCGAGCCCTCGGAGGAAGAGCGCAGGTAGCGTCGAGCGGCAGAAAGGAAGCGACAGCACCTTGGCTTCGGTCAGGCGGTGTAAGGGTCATTCGCTTGCGGCGTGTGCGAGCGCCGACCGCGTCTCACGGTCCACGATTCGTCGGCGCTCTCGTGGACGAGCTCTTGGTCGTTCGCTAGGGTCGGATGACCTTCCACTGCGGCCGAGAGGAGTTCGCCATGGCGTCCATTTCGGAGCGGGAGAGCAGGGAGATCGAGGCGGCAAACGCCTCCGGCACCACTCCGGTCGTCTTCGTCCACGGGCTCTGGCTGCTGCCGAGCAGCTGGGCCAACTGGGTGGACTTCTTCAAGCAGGCTGGCTACGCGCCGCTGACGCCGGACTGGCCAGACGATCCGAAAACGGTTGAAGAGGCGCGGGCGAACCCAGACGTCCTCGCCAAGAAGACGCTGAAGCAGGTTGCCGACCACACGGCCGACGTGATCGGCAAGCTCGAGAAGCAGCCCGCTGTGATGGGGCACTCGACCGGCGGATTGTTCGCCCAGATGCTCGCCGGCCGTGGGCTCTCGGCAGCCACGGTTGCCATCGACCCGGGGGTGTTTCGCGGCGTCCTACCGCTGCCCCTCTCCACGCTCAAGACGGCTGGACCTTTCCTGTTGAACCCCCGGTATCGAGGCCGCGCCATCACGCTCACCTTCGACCAGTTCAAATACGGCTGGACGAACGCCCTCGACGAGGACGAGGCGAAGCGCCTTTACGACACCTACCACGTGGCCGGATCGGGGATCGCCCTGGCCCAGATGGCCAACGCCAACCTCAACCCCCGGACCGAGTCGAAGGTCGACACGAAGAACCCCGATCGGGGCCCGCT
>Ga0126313_10001902_pt1 | contig 11343 bp, 7 predicted proteins | sample Plot105A_FD_89954 | JGI IMG/M metagenome (GOLD analysis project Ga0126313, IMG submission 89954) | Serpentine soil microbial communities from UC McLaughlin Reserve, CA, USA - Plot105A | ecosystem: Environmental > Terrestrial > Soil > Grasslands | place: USA: UC McLaughlin Reserve, Lake County... | reverse complement strand
CCAGAAGCCGTGGGTCACCGGATCGTTCACGGTGGGGATAGCTTTTCTGAACCGGCTCTCATCGAAGCTGAGGCCATGGACGCTATAGAGTCACTCGTTGAGCTAGCGCCATTGCACAATGGGCCGTCGTTAGCGGCAATACGTGCCGCCAGGGAAGTTTTGAACTCCTCCGTCCCCATGGTTGCAGTCTTCGATACCGCGTTTCACAGCAGCCTGCCAGAACATGCCGCGCAGTACGCCATCCCGAAAGACTTGGCCGATAGGCACGGCATCCGTCGCTACGGGTTCCACGGTATCGCCCATCGTTACATGACCGAGCGCTACGCAGCCATTACTGGGACATCCGCAGAGCGGGTCAAGCTCGTTACCCTGCAGCTGGGCAACGGCTGCTCGGCTACAGCGGTAAGAGACGGACTCTCGGTCGACACCTCGATGGGATTCACTCCACTGGAAGGGCTGATGATGGGGACTCGCTCCGGAAACATAGATCCCTTCCTGGTCGGATTCCTCTCTCGTCAGGAGAACGTAGACGTCGAGGAGGTCGAGCGCTGGCTTAACACGCGATCGGGGCTCCTGGGGGTCTCCGGAATCTCCAGGGACGTGCGGGAACTGCTGGAGGCCGAAGCCCGGGGAGAGGCGCGTGCTGCTCTGGCGCTCGAGATGTTTTGTTACCAGATACGCAAGTACATAGGAGCCTATATCACCGCGCTAGGCGGTGCGAATGCAGTGGTCTTCGGCGGCGGCATCGGCGAGAATGCGCCCCAGGTACGGGCCCGCATATGCGCAGATATGGACTGGTGTGGTCTTATGCTGGATCTGGAGCGCAACGCCCGCACCATTGGCTTCGAGGACCGGATAAGCACAGAGGACTCTAGCGTTCACGCCCACGTAATCTCGGTAGACGAGGAAATGATGATCGCTCACGATACCGTTAACTACCTACAAAAAATACGCTAAGACTGCTGATCGCCACAGCCGCCGAAAACCCATAGATTATGCTCCTAAAGTTGCTGTGCTTCCCTGCGCAATACTGTGCAAGCAATACTGTGCAATAGTCATTACCTATAACATCATCGCAAAACTCTATGCTAGAAGTGGTTGACCCGGAGGAGTGCCTGAATAATTATGGGCAAAACGGGGTAGGGAAATCATAGTAATAAAAGGCGCTATAGGGATGCCGGCGACAGGGGAAGGGAACGTCTCAGACGGTAACGGAGTAAACATTTAAGGAGAAAGCTGAAGAGCGAACCTTGCTCAAGTTCTTGCGCAAGCTACCTAGAGAGACCCACTGTAAGTTTTAGAAGGAGGTTGGTTGTAGTGGCGAAGATGACACCGAGCGAAGCGATAGTAGAGACGCTTCTAGCCGAGAGTGTAGATCACGTTTCGGGGATAGTAGGTTCGGCGTTTATGGATATGCTCGACCTCTTCCCATCCGCAGGGATACGCTTCGTACCGGTGCGCCACGAGCAGACTGCGCCGCACATGGAGGATGCCTGGGGGCGGATAACCGGTAGGGCCGGGGTAGTGGTCGGGCAGAACGGGCCTGGGATCACTAACATGGTCACCTCTGTAGCCGCCGCCAACATGGCGCACACACCGATGGTAGTGATCTCGCCGTCGTCCAGCACGACCACCATCGGCTGGGACGGCTTCCAGGAGAGCAACCAGGTGGACATCTTCAAAGCCATAACCAAGGCGACCGTCGAGGTCACTCACCCCTCCAGGGCTGCCGACGTCCTCAGGACAGCTTTCCGCATCGCCTACGCCGAGCGCGGCCCAGTGCTCTACGACATACCCCGCAACTACTTCTACGGCGAGCTAGAAGAGGAGATCCTCCGGCCGTACCAGTATCGCGCCGACGTAAGGGGCAGCGGTTCGCCCGAATCCCTGAACAGGGCCGCTGAGCTTCTTATGGGCGCAGAGAACCCGGTGATAATCGCTGGGAAAGGCGTGGTTGACGCCGAGGCCTACGATACCGTAGCGGCAATCGCTGAGCACCTGAGCGCACCCGTTGCGGCCTCCTATCTGCACAACGACGCCTTCCCCGCAAGCCACCACCTAGCTGTAGGGCCTTTAGGCTACATGGGTTCGAAGGCGGCGATGGACTTCATCTCCGAGGCGGACGTGGTACTTGCCATAGGCACCAGACTCTCTGTGTTCGGGACCGTGCCCCAGTACGACGTTGACTGGTTCCCCAAAGAGGCCAAGATCATTCAGATAGACATCAACCCGAAGCAGATAGCGCGCACGCATCCCATCGAGGTGGGTATTGCGGGCGACGCGAAAGAGGCGAGCGAAGGTATCCTCGAGCGGCTCAGGGCGAATGATGGGAGTAGGAGGCCCGACGAGCAGCGCCTAAGGCGGATCGAGGACGAGAAGCAGAAGTGGGAAGAGGAGCAGGTCTCGGAGGCTGCGAAGGACGGCGACCCGATTAACCCGCGCCGGGCGCTGCTTGAGATCGCACAAGCGATGACCGACGAGACGATCGTCACCACTGACATCGGCAACGTCTGCTCTACCTCGAACGGCTACCTCAAATTCGAGAAGGGCCGCAAGTTCATCGCGGCGCTGACCTTCGGCAACTGCGGGTTCGCGTACCCAGCCGCGCTCGGCGCGCAACTCGCCCGTCCTGACTGCCCGGTAGTGGCCGTCGTCGGGGACGGAGCATGGGGGATGAGCCTGTACGAGACGAGTACGGCTGTGGAACAGGGGTTGCCGGTGGTGGCGTGCGTGTTCAACAACAAGAAATGGGGCGCCGAGCAGAAGAACCAGGTGGACTTCTACAACAACCGCTTTGTAGGCTCTGACATAGAGACTCCGAACTTCGCAGAGGTTGCCAGGGCAATGGGCGCGGATGGGTCACTGATCGATGATCCCGAAGATGTGAGGGAAGCTTTCGAGGAAGCGATTCATTCTGATAAGCCGACGGTGCTTGATATCCGGGTAGACGGCACGCAGCTGGCCCCGCCCTTCAGGCGGGACGCCTTGAACCTGCCCACGCGCTTTTTGGACAAGTACGCTGAGACGGATCACAGGAACTGGGCAAAGGAGACGGTGGAGGCTTAAAGAGAGAACAGAACATTCGGGATTCTCGGCCGGAGCAGCGGGACGGCCGCTACGCCGTATCGTCCGGCGTAGCCCGGATCGGCGACATAGGGGAGTCGTACGGAGCAGCCGGCCCTTATTCAGAGGATCGAGCGGCAAAGAGTTTTGGGGACAGGTATAGCTAGAGAACCTGAAGAGGAGTGATGAAGCAATGGCAGCGGACGACGTTAAACACGCCACAGCTGAGGGCACCAACGCTGGGGGAGACGAGGTAGAGGTGACGAGCTCAGGAGACGCCGGCAAGGCCGCGACGAAAGAGGCCGACGCCCAGAGCATCATAGCCGATCAGGTGGAGAAGGCCCGGGCGGCTATGGATGTCTTCATAGACTATGATCAGGAGCAGGTCAACGAGGTCGTCCAGGCGGTGGCCTGGGCGATCATCAAGCAAGAGAATGCCGAGGAGCTGGCTCGGCTCGCGGTTGAGGACACGGGCTTGGGCAACTTCGAGGACAAGGTAAAAAAGAACCAGCGCAAGTCTTTGGGTACTCTGCGGGATCTATTGGACCCGTCGGCCAAATCGGTAGGCGTAATCGAGGTTGACGAGGAGAAGGGTATCACGAAGATCGCCAAGCCTGTCGGGGTTGTGGCCGCCGTAACGCCCTCTACCAATCCGGGGGCGACACCGGCCAACAAGACCATGATGGCGCTGAAGGGACGCAACGCGGTGATCATCGCTCCTTCCCCGAAAGGGGCTTCGACCTGCGAGCTCCTTCTGCAATACATACACGAGGAGCTTTCCAAGGTCGGGGCGCCCCTCGATCTGGTGCAGATGCTGCCGAAGGTCGACAAAGAGATGACGCAAGAGGTGATGAAGCAGGCGGACTTTTTGACGGTCACCGGGTCTGCCAACAACGTCCGGTCCGGCCAGACCAGCGGGACCCCGAACGCCTGCGTCAGCGCGGGGAACGTCGTCTCGGTCGTTGACTCCACCGCGAGGATAGAGGAGGCAGCGCGCAAGATCCGCATAAGCAAGACCTTCGACTACGGGACGAGCTGCTCGAACGATAACTCGGTCGTCATCGAGGCCCCAGTCTACGAGGAGATGGTCGAAGCCCTCAAGAGGGAGGGCGGATACTTCTGCAACGACGAGGAACGCGAGCTGCTCGAGGAGGCACTGTGGCCCGGAGAGGGGAAGCGCAGCGGCGAGACCCTCTGCAAAGCTCCCTCGGTTATAGCCGAGATCGCTGGGCTGGACAATCCCGAAGCGCGGGAAGCCTCCTTCTTCATGGTCGAAGGGAAAGGTGTGGGGGAGGAGGACCTTTTCTCGGGAGAGAAGCTCGCGGTGGTCCTCACCGTCTATAAGGCTGCGGACTTCGACGAAGCGCTGGATCTGACCAAAGGAATCTTGAACTACGTGGGCCTTGGCCACTCGTGTGGCTTGCATACCACGGACGAGTCCAACATCGAGCGCATCGGCCTGGAGATGGACGTGTGCCGGCTGCTGATCAACCAGATCCAGGTCTTCGGCAACGGGGGCAGCTTCGATAATGGTCTGAACTTCACGCTCTCTATGGGAGGCGGTAGCTGGGCCGGGAACAACATCGACGAGAACCTCTCATACAAGCACTTCCTGAACATCACCAAGGTGTCCCGGCTTATCCCGGAGGTGGTTCCGACCCAAGAAGAGCTTCTGGGGTCTTACTGGTCCAAGTACGGGCGCTAAGAAGGGGTATAGCCCATCATGAAGCTGTTCGAGCACCAGGCTAAAGAACTCTTCCAGGAAGCGGGTATACCCATTCCTGAGGGAAAGCTGGTAAGCAGCATGTCCGGGCTCGACGGGGTGGTAGAAGAGGTCGGACTCCCATGCGCGATCAAAGCCCAGGTGCTTCAGGGCGGTCGCGGAAAAGCGGGGTTGATACAACTCGCCTCCACGGGCGATGAGGTTCGGGCGAAGTCGGAGCAGATTCTTGGGAAGCTCGAGGACGGGCATGGTCTGCTCGTCGAGCAAGCCCTGGACATAGACAAAGAGCTCTATCTGTCTATCACCCCTGAGCCCGTGTCGGGCTCGGCGTTGATCATGGCCAGCGCCGAGGGCGGGGTGGATATCGAGGAGGTCGCTCAGCATACACCTGAGAAGATCATCAAAGAGCACGTTGATATATCTGAAGGGTTGCTGCCTTTCCAGGCGCGCAGCGTGGTGTTCGAGTTGGGTCTGAAATGGAGTGAGGTCAAGCAGGGCAGTACGATGCTTCTGAACCTCTACAACCTTTTCCAGAAGTACGACGCCGAACTGGTGGAGATCAACCCGTTAGTGATAACGGAGAAGGGTGACCTCGTTGCCGCGGACGGGAAGATAACCATAGATGACGATGCGCTACCCCGCCAGGAGCGTTTCTCCCTGAGCAGGGATTTTTTCGAGAGCGACATCGCGTACGAAGCATCCCAGGAAGGAATCCCCTACCTCAAGTTCGATGGAGACATCGGCCTTCTGTGCGCGGGAGCCGGTCTGACAAACGTCGTTTACGACCTGATCAACTACGGCGGCGGGCGCGTGGACAGCTACGTCGAGTTCGGTGGGCCGAACTACCGGAAGGCCGCGAAGGCCCTGGAGCTCATGATGAAGACCGAGCCGAAGGTCGTCCTCATCGTCACGTTCGGGACCATCGCCCGGGCGGACGTCATCGCCGAGGACCTGGTCGAGGCGATCAAACGACTAGAACCGGGCTTCCCCATAGTTACGGCCATCCGGGGAACCGGAGAGGAGAAGGTGCGCGACCTTCTTGGCGAGGTCGGTCTCGAGCCGTTAGAAGATACCGAAGAAGCGGTGGAGAAAGCCATCGAGCTTGCGGGGAGTGCAGAGAGATGAGCGTTATTATAGATTCAACGACGCGGGTGTTGGTCCAGGGGGCTACCGGCCAGGAAGGAAGGTTCTGGACCAAGCACATGATCGAGCTCGGCACGAACGTCATAGCCGGCGTAACACCCGGCAAGGAGGGGGAGGATATCGAGGGGGCGCCTGTCTTTAATACCGTGCGGCGAGCCACCGAGGAGTCTCCGGCAGACGCCTCTCTACTCTTTGTGCCGCCCGGTTTCGCCAAAGATGCGATATACGAGGCGCTAGACGCCGGAATTAAGACCGTCGTCGTCCTGGCTGAAGGGATCCCCGTGCACGATGCTCTGCGAATAAGGAGAGCCGCCCTCTCCGCTGGTGCGATGGTGATCGGGGGAAACACCTCGGGGGTAATCTCGACGGGCGAGGCGATGATGGGGTTCTTCCCCTACTGGATAGAGCGTGTCTACCGTCCTGGTCGCATCGGCGTCATGACGCGGAGTGGGTCGCTAACGAATGAGATCACGGCCGAGATAGTCAAGACCGGCTTCGGAACTTCGTCCTTGGTGGGCATAGGTGGAGACGCTGTGCCTTTGACCAGATTTGCCGAGGTGCTGCCCTTGTTCGAGGAGGACCCCGAGACCGACGCCGTGGTCATCATCGGCGAGCTCGGTGGCACGATGGAAGAAGAGGTGGCCGAGGCGATAGAAGATGGAACGTTTACCAAACCGCTGGTCGCTTCTATGGGGGGTAGGACGGCGCCCAAGGGAACGAAGATGGGCCACGCGGGGGCGATCATCACCGCGGGGAGAGGGACAGTCGAAGACAAGGTTGCTGCTCTGGAAGGGGCCGGGGCGCTCGTCGCCGACTGGCCCAGCGAGGTCGGAGAGCTGCTCCAATCGGTGCTGTCGAAGGTGGGATAACAGAGTTGATCGGGACGACGAGACTCTCCGAGAGCTTGTCGGGATGGCGTGACATTAGGTGTCGAGCGACCTTGTCTTCGACCGTCCCGGCTCGACTACGCAGGATCACGATTCCAACCATGGGATGGAGGCATTTATGAGCCCGGAAATCATCTCGATAATCGTACTCGTCGTCATGTTCGTCGTTGGCACGGTCTTGCCGATCAACCTCGGTATCATGGGCTTCGTCGCCGCTTTTCTTATCGGTACTACTCTCGGGGGCCTGAGCGCCGATAACATCTTCGACGGCTTCCCGGCCAACCTGTTCGTTCTTCTGGCGGGAGTCACCCTTCTGTTCGTCATCGCTGAGAATAACGGGACCATTAACTTGCTCACAGATTGGAGCCTCGGCCTGGTCAGGGGCAACATCGGGTTTATACCGTGGATCATGTTTGGGCTGACCGCTCTGTTGTGTGGTGTCGGCGCTCTGAGCGCCGCGGGCGTCGCAGTCGTCGCCCCGGTTGCGATGCAATTCGCTGCTCGGTACTCAATCAGCCCCCTGCTGATGGGTGTAATGGTCGTTCAAGGGGCGACCGCGGGCTCTTACTCGCCGATCAGCCCCTTCGGCGTGATCACCAACGGCGTTCTCGCGTCAAACGAACTGCCACAATCTCCGGGCCTGCTCTTCATAAACTCTCTGATCTTCAATGCCCTGGTTGCGGCCCTGGTGTTTGTCATTTTGGGTGGAGTCGGCTTACTACGAAAGCGAGCCGACTCCGCAGAGTTTGCGGAGTCGGACGCGGAGAGCGGCTACTCTGCGAACGGGAGAGAAGAATCCGTAGAGGGTACTGAGGAAGGGGAAAAGGGTCTTACTCTATACAAGGGAGCTACGCTTGCGGGCATAGCGCTTCTTGTAGTGTTGTCGCTTGCGTTCCAGGTGGACGTGGGTTTCGCAGCTTTCACTATAGCGTTGGGACTTTTGCTGATGGCCCCGAGGGCGCAATCTGGGGCCGTCAGGCAGATGCCGTGGGGAGTGATCCTGCTGATATCCGGGATCCTGACGTATGTGAAGGTGCTAGAGGAGATCGGCACCGTCGATTACGTAGAAGGCCTGATTAGCGCTACGGGTAGCCCTCTGGTCACGGCTCTTGCGGCGTCCTATGTAGGAGGAATAATCTCGGCTTTTGCATCAACGGCGGGAATTCTGGGGGTGGCCATCCCACTCATAGGAGGCGTTCTGGAAGACTCAACCCTTCCCGCGATCGGTGTTGTGTCGGCGGTGGCCATTTCCTCGGCGATCGTGGACGTGAGCCCCTTCTCTACCAACGGAGCACTGCTGCTTGCGAATGTGCAGACCGACGAACGCTCGTTCTTCAGGCGGCTCTTGCTATGGTCGATCCTCGTTACCGTTCTCATGCCGCTGCTCGCCTGGTTCGTATTCGTCGTAATCGGAATACCATAGATCGAGGTAGCAAACAGGCATACCAACCCGGCGGGCAGACAGTAACTCTATCTGAACGCAGTTGAGGCCCCAAGGAGGTTATGGGTTATGCGGCTCACCCCTGAAGAAGAAGGGATATTGCGGGGAGAGAGGGGCGAAGCCGTCGAAGAGGCGCTTCGGGTGCAGCTCGGGGTGGGCGAGTTTTTTGGGGCGCAAGGGTTCGTCGGGGTTAGTAACGTCCATATGATGGGCGACGTCGAGGTAATGGGCGACGGAGGCCTGGAGTTTCTACGGCGCGTGGCAGGGCTCGGGGCTAGGTGCGTGGTTAACACGACGACCAACGCCCGCTGCTTTGACTTCGACTACGTCGAACGCCTCAACCAGGATAAAGAGACCGCTGAGAAGGAGAAGGAGCTGATCTCGCTTTTGCAGGAGATCGGAGTGATGACCACCGACACCTGCATCAACTACCAGTCCCTCTACCAGCCCCACCTGGGTGAGCATGTGGCCTGGGGTGATACGGGTACGGTCATCTACGCCAACTCCATCCTCGGGGCCCGCTCGAACTTCGAGAGCGGCCCCGTCGCCCTCGCCACTGCCCTCACCGGCAGGACCCCTGCCTACGGCTTCCACCTTGACGAGCGCCGCAAGGGGAAGATCCTTGTGGAACTCGAAGCGGAGCCAAAGAACCTGGCCGACTGGGGTGCCGTAGGGAAACTCGTAGGCGAGAGGCACCAGAACTACTACTCGGTGCCCGTGTTCGCCGGCGTCAAAGGATCACCCACTGCGGACGATCTGAAGCACCTGGGGGCTTCGCTTGCCAGCTACGGCTCAATGGGGATGTTCCACATGGTGGGCGTTACCCCGGAGGCACAGAGCGTGGAGGACGCCTTAGGCGGCGAAGAACCCAAAGAGACCGTAACCATTACCGATAAGGACCTCGACGAGCTATACGCCAGCTACGACACCAAAGGTGGTAGCGCAAACCTGGTCGTCTTCTCGGGACCGCAACTATCACTCTACGAGCTGAAAACGCTTTCGGAGCTCTTAGAAGGCGAGAAGGTCAAGGAAGGCACGTCCCTGATCATCACCACCAACAGGGGCTACAAGTCCGCCAGCGAAAAGCTTGGCTACCTACGCAAGATAGAGGAAGCGGGCGGGATAGTACTGGAGGGCGTGTGTTTTTATATCCTGGACAGTATAGCGCGCCTAAGGGTAGAGAACGGATGGGACAATCTGGTGACCAACTCGGCGAAGCTGGCGAACATCATAGCGGCCCACAAGTTCAATCCCATCCTTCGCCGCACCGAAGAATGCATCGAAGTAGCCTTGACGGGGAGAATCGAGCAGCTATGAGTGCGAGGGAGACCGAAGAAACTATCAGAGTCGAGCGGGCGGCCGGGGATGTTGTTGAGGGGGTAGCCCTCGTCTCAACAGAGGGCTTCAGCCCGAGGTACGACCTCGACCGCTGGACCGGCGAAATCTCCCGTCCTGGGCATGCTATAGAGGGGGAGAACATAAAGGACAAGATCCTCTTCTTCCCGACGGCCAAAGGCGGCATCGCCGCCGGGTGGGCCTTCTACGACATAAAAGCCAAGGGCATAGCTCCTAAAGCCCTCGTGTTCGGCGTAACAAACCCTGTGATGGTTCAGGGAGCGGTCTTCGCGGGGATCACCATTACCGAAGGGTGGTCGCGGGCCCCTTCGGAGGTGGTGAGGACAGGCGATATCGTTAGGGTAGATCCCCAAGGAAAGAAAATTGAGATTCTGAGACGCGGGTAGTGCATCGCGGACGGCGGGTAAGGCAAAGGGGAAGTGTGTGGATAGCATGGAGAGGTTTGGCGGGGAAAGGATGGGCGAAGAGGTCTCGCCTCGGAAAGTAGCCTTTGCTAGCTCCATAGGGGCCACCATCGAGTGGTATGATTTCTTCATCTTCGGCACGGCAGCTGGTCTGGTATTCAATCAGTTGTTCTTTACCAACCTGGATCCGATCACGGGTACGCTGGTGGCTTACCTAACGTTTGCGGTTGGCTTTGTGGCTCGGCCCGTAGGTAGTGTCATCTTCGGACACTATGGTGACAGGATCGGCCGTAAAACCATGCTTATCCTCACGCTGCTCATCATGGGAGTTGCCACGTTCATCATAGGGCTCTTGCCCACATATGAGCAGATAGGGATATGGGCACCGATACTGCTAGTCGTAATGCGCATCTTCCAGGGTATAGGAATCGGCGGCGAATACGGTGGGGCGGTCTTGATGGCGGTGGAGTACGCGCCCGAGGGTAGGCGAGGTTTCTACGGCAGTTGGCCTCAGGCTGGGGTTCCGGCGGGCCTCTTGCTCGGTACGGTAGCTTTCGGCTTACTTTCGCTGCTGCCCGACGAGCAGTTCTTCGCCTGGGGCTGGCGGGTGGCGTTCTTGGCGAGCATCATCTTGGTCGGCATAGGCATGTACATTCGGCTGCAAATCCTTGAAACTGCGGCCTTTACGCACGTCCGAGAGGCACAGGAAGAGGCTCGGATACCCTTTACCGAGTTGTTGCGCACCCAGCCGAAGGAATTGATTCTGGGCATGGGTCTGCGCTGGGTTGAGGGCTTGGTATTTAATGCCTATGGCGTTTTTGCCATTTCGTATATTGCCGGCCAGCTCGAGTTAACAAGAGGTACAGCCCTAACCGGGGTCACGATCGCTGCCGCCTTTGGAGTGGTACTCGTTCCGGTTTACGGGCTGCTTTCCGACCGCCTCGGCCGTCGGGTAATATACAGCGCGGGTACCGTACTTTTTGGGCTGTTCGCCTTCCCCTCCTTTTTACTGATCAATACTCGAGAGTCGGTCCTGATCTGGGTGAGCATCGTGGTGGCGCTCGGGCTTATTTATCCCGCGATATATGCTCCCTTGGCGGCGTGGTGGTCCGAACTCTTCGACACTCGCGTCCGTTACACAGGGGTCGGGGCTGTCTACCAGTTCTCGGGGATACTCGCCAGCGGGCTTACGCCGACCATTGCCACCCTGCTGCTCGGGTTCGCGGGAGGTGAGCCATGGTTGTTCGTAGGCTACATGATTGTAGTCACCGCCATAAGTCTGGTGGCGGCTTATGTATCACCGGAGACCTACCATAAGGACATAAT